>Ga0210385_10001074_pt1 | contig 17309 bp, 16 predicted proteins | sample IncBWH26OmetaG_FD_160107 | JGI IMG/M metagenome (GOLD analysis project Ga0210385, IMG submission 160107) | Forest soil microbial communities from Barre Woods Harvard Forest LTER site, Petersham, Massachusetts, United States - Inc-BW-H-26-O ...
GATCATCGCCGACAGTCGCTCGGTCTCCTGTCGGATCTGGGAGTGGTAGTGACTGACCTCGCGCGGGTCGGTCACCACCTGGTCTTCGAGCGCCTCGGCCATCGCCCGCAGGCCGGCCAGCGGGGTGCGCAGGTCGTGGCTGACCCAGGCGACGAGCTCACGACGGCTCGCCTCGAGGGCCTGCTCGCGGGCCCGCGCCTTCCCGAGCCGCTCATGCGCCTCGGCCAGCCCCTCGGACAGCCCGGCGAGTTCGGCCGGCAGCTGGATGCTTGGCGGCGTGTAGATACCGCTGTCGCCCACCTCGCGCACCGCGCGCAGCAGCCTCCTGGTTACCTTGGTGATCCGCCGGCTGAAGAACAGCGCGACGGCGAGCCCGGCCAGCCCGGCGAGGGCGAGCAATTCGAGCACCGGGTCACCGACCGCGCCGAGCATGAGCCCCACGATCGCGCCCGATCCGGCGAGCGAAGTGCCGACGGTCACGAAAGCCACGAGGGTGAGCATCGCGCCGATCGACCGGCCCGCCACCACCTTGAGGACTATCGCGCCGATGATCGTGACCGCGACCGCGATGCTCGCCGCCCATATCGAGGCGTGCAGCACGTCGGTCGACGCGACCCCCGGCATGACATCAGCGAGCTGCCGGGTCATGCCGACTCCGGCTCGTACCGGTAGCCCACGCCCCAGACCGTGACGATGCGCTTGGGCATTGTCGGGTCGGCCTCCAGCTTCTCGCGCAGCCGCCGGACGTGCACGGTGACCGTGGACGTGTCGCCGAAGGTCCAGCTCCAGACCTCGTTGAGCAGCTGTTCCCTGGTGAAGGCCTTCCTCGGGTTACGCATCAGGTAGACGAGCAGGTCGTACTCCCGCGACGTCAGCTGGATGAGCCTGCCGCTCGTCCGCACCTCGTGCGCCGCCAGGTCGACGGTCAGTTCGCGGTCCGTGATGATCCCCTGGTCGGGCTTGTCCGGCAGGCCGTTGCCCCGGGCCCGGCGCAGCACCGAGCGCACCCGCATCGCCAGCTCCCGCGGGCTGAACGGCTTGGTCACGTAGTCGTCGGCGCCGATTTCGAAGCCAGCCAGGCGGTCGGTCTCGTCACCGAGCGCGGTCAGCATGACCACGGGGATCGGCCAGCGCTCGCGCAGCCGCCTGCAGACCTCGAGGCCGTCGATGCCCGGCAGCATCAGGTCGAGCACGACCAGGTCGGGCGGCTGCTCGGCGACGCGCCTTAGCGCCTCGTAGCCGTCATGTACGCATTCCACCGTGTGCCCGTCACGGACAAGGTAGCGGCCGACGACGTCAGCGACGGTCGGGTCATCATCGACTACGACGATCCGTCCTGGCGGGTCTGGGTTGTTGCTCACCGAAACAAGGTAAATCGGTCCGCGACCGCGCGACCAGGAAACAGGGCGAATCCGTCACCAGTCCGTAAGGTCAATGACGATTCGGTAAGCCCCGCGGCAATCGGGCTATCCGCGCGCGTCCGCCAGGTAAACACTGGTCTGCGTCCGGCTGGCTGCCTGGGGAGGAGATCGTGTGATCGGCGAACTTTACGAACATGCTCTCGCCGGGCGCGCGCGGCCGGAGATAGAACACGCCGACGGCACGATGTCCCCGCTGCACGTGGAGCACTGGCTGAACGTCCGGCCGGGGGACGCCTCCATGGTGGATCGCTGCAACGGCCCGACGCTCGACGTGGGGTCCGGGCCCGGCAGGCTGACCGTCGCGCTGGCCGAGCGCGGCATCCCCGCCCTCGGCATCGACGTCACGCCCTTCGCGGTGCACATCGCCCGGGCGGCCGGCGCGCTCACGTTGCTGCGGGACGTCTTCGGACCGGTCCCTGGCACCGGCCGCTGGATGACCGTGCTGCTCGCCGACGGGAACATCGGCATCGGCGGCGATCCGGTCGCCTTGCTGCGCCGGGTGAGCGAGCTGCTGACCTCGCACGGTCAGGCGCTGGTCGAAGTCCAGCCACCAGGCGCCGCGCTCCGGAGCGAGCAGGTCAGGCTCCGGCACGGCGGTCAGACAAGCGCCTGGTTTCCCTGGGCCTACGTGGGCGCGGACCAGATAGCCGGGCTGGCCGTCGACGCGGGCCTGCAAGCGGCCGAGACGTGGTCAGCGCACGGCCGCTGGTTCACTTTGCTGCGCCCGCTTATCGATTGATTACGGTCTCGCCCAGGCGGCAGCCTCATGCGCGTACTGATGGCACGCTCGGGCGCATGAGCGCGCAACTCCGGGTAGCAGGGATCACCTTGTTCCTGCTGGTCCTCGGCGGAATGATCCTCCTGGTCGCCCAGCCTGGCCTCGACCCGGCGCGGCTCCGGCCGCTGGCGCTGGTCGGGGGCGCGTGGATCGCGTTCGGCTGCGCTGCGTGGCTGCTGCGGAAGGTCACGCTGAAGCTCGCGGTCGGGCTGATCCTCGTCGGCGGCATCGCGCTTCAGGTGATCGCGCTCACCGGTCCGCCGCGGAACAGCACCGACTCCTACCGGTACATCTGGGACGGCAGGGTGCAGGCGGCGGGCATCGACCCGTACCTGTACGCGCCGGCGGACGCCGGGGTCGCCCGGCTGCGCGACGACTTCCTGTGGTCGGGCACCGGGCCTGGACACTACACGGACTGCGTGCCGGGGAGCCACGTCAGCACGGCCGCCCCGGCGGACAGCGTGCTGGCGGGCTGTACGAAGCTGAACCGGGCCACGGTGCCCACCATCTACCCGCCGGTGGCCGAGGCCTACTTCCTCGCCGTGCAACTGGCCGCGCCCGCGGACGACTCGACGATCCCGATCCAGGCCGCGGCGGCCGGCTTCGCCGTGCTCGTCACCGTCATCTTGCTGTTCGGGCTGCGCGGGCTCGGCAAGGACCCGAGGCTCGCCGCGCTGTGGGCCTGGTGTCCCACTGTCATCCTCGAGACAGGGCAGAACGCGCATGTCGACGTGGTCGCCGTCGCGTTCACCCTGGGCGCGCTGCTGCTCCTCGCCAGGGCCAGGACCGAGGGCCGCACCGTGCTCGGCGGAGTCCTGCTCGGCCTGGCGATCGCCACCAAGGTGACGCCGGTCCTGGTGGCGCCGGCTGTCCTGCGCCGCGGCTGGCTGCTGATCTCGGCGTCCGCGGCGGCGGCGATCTCACTTGTCTACGCTCCGCACGTGCTTGCGGTCGGCCGCAAGATCATCGGCTTCCTCCCCGGGTACCTGAACCAGGAGGGTTACTCGTCGGGGAACGGTTTCAGCGTCATCGGGCTGTTCGTGCACGGCAAGCTGACCACCGCGGTGGCGGTCGTGATCCTGGCCGCGATCGCGCTCGCGATCATCCGGTTGGGCGACCCGGATCAGCCGTGGCGCGGAGGCGTGCTGATGACCTCCGCCGCGCTCGCGGTCTGCACGCCCAACTACCAGTGGTACGCGATCCTGCTCGTGATGCTCGTCGCGCTCGATGGCCGCCCGGAGTGGCTGGCGATCGCCGCCGGCGGCTACCTCACGAACAACGCGCACCTGTACATCGCCGGCTTCTTCATCAGCGACACCCGCCTGGCCGGGTACGGCGGCGGGGCTGCCATCGCATGCGTCTGCGCGCTGGCCCGGTACGTACTCACCCGCCGCGCGGCGGCCGGCGCCGAAGCAGCCGGCACCGAAGCCGCCGGCCCCGAAACGGTCGGCACCGAAGCGGACGGCCACGTGCCGGCCGCCGTGGACCTGCCGGTGATCGAGCCGACGGCCGTGTACGTCAAGCCCGCCGTCGCCGTGACCATCGGCGCCGACGGCGCGCCCGCGTTCCTGTCCGAGGACGAGGCGGAGCCCGCCGGGCGCTCATGACTCAGCGCCAAGCGTTCTTACCGCCTGCTTACCGGCGGCGCGATCCGCGAACGCGGCGGCGGCCGACGACCGTGAATAGAGTTATGAGTTTCCAGGACCCGCCGCGCCGCCAGCGCCCGCCGCGCTACCCGGCGCTCGCCCACTACGAAGACAGCTACCAGTCCTACCCGGACGACCGGTCCTACCAGGGCTATCAGTCCTATCAGGACGCCGAGGCGGACTACCGGACCAGGCGCGGCTACGCCGACGATTACCGGGGGCTCTCGGGGCTGGCGGGCGGCCCGCGGCAGCGCGCACCGTGGGATGACCCCGGGGAGCAGCCCACCGAGTGGGAAGCGCCGCGGCGCACCTCCGAAGTGCCGCGGCGCACGTCCGGCCCGTTCTTCGCGACCGACGACTACGACTACGCGGACCCGGCCGGCGACGGCTACCGCCGGTCGCGCCACGTCGGCTACGGCAGGCGTCGACCCGGCCGGGGGCTGCTGGCCGGCGCGGTCGCCGGCTTCCTCGCCGCCGCCGTCGCCCTCGGTGTCGCGAACCTGGTCGCCGCGTTCGTCCGGCCCCAGGCCTCGCCCATCATCGCCGTCGGCGGGGCGTTCATCGACCGCACTCCGCCGGCGCTGAAGAACTTCGCCGTCGAGAAGTTCGGCGAGAACGACAAGACCATGCTGCTGCTCGGCATGTACGTCACCATCGCGCTCATCGCGATCGCGATCGGCGTGCTCGCCTGGCGCCGGGTGGCGATCGGAGTGGCCGGCATCGGCCTGTTCGGCCTGTTCGGGGCGTTCGTCGCGATCACCAGGCCGGAAAGCCACGTCACCGACGTGATCCCGTCGGTCGTTGGCGGCATCGCGGGCATCGCCGCCATCGTCTGGCTGGTCGGCGCGGCAGCGCGGCGGCCGGCTTACCGCTCTGGCTTGATGGCATGACGCGCACCGACATACCGCGCAGCAGTCCTTCCGCGCGTCCGCCTGGCACCAACCGGCGCAAGTTCCTCGTCGCGAGCGGCGCCGCCGCCGCGGTCGCGGCCGCGGCGGGAGTGGGCGGCCAGTACCTGCAGGACAAGCGGTTCAGCGTGAACACGGACTCCGTGAAGATCGGCGGGAGAGGGGTGCAAGCGCCGCCGCTGCCCAAGGGGGCGGAGATCACCGATATCCCTGGTCTGTCCCCGTTCTACACCCCGGACAGCCAGTTCTACCGGGTGGATACGGCCCTGGTGGTCCCGCAGGTTTCCGCGCAGACCTGGCAGCTGCGAATCCACGGCATGGTGGACAACCCGATGACGATCACGTTCGCTGACCTCATGAAGCGCCCGATGATCGACCGCGACATCACCCTGACATGCGTCTCGGAGAGCGTCGGCGGCGGTTATGTCGGCAACGCCCGCTGGCAGGGGACGCTGCTCGCCGACCTGCTGAAGGAGGCGGGGATTCATCCGGGGGCCACGCAGATCGTGATGCGGGACGTCAACGGAATGAACCTGGGCGTGGCAACCGAGCCGGTCATGGACGGCCGGACGTCGCTGCTCGCGGTCGGGATGAACGGGCAGCCGCTGCCGCCTGAGCACGGCTTCCCTGTCCGGGTCGTCGTGCCCGGCCTCTACGGCTACGTGTCGGCGTGCAAGTGGGTGGTGGACATGCAGCTCACCACGTTCGCCGCGTTCGACGCGTACTGGACCCAGCGCGGCTGGTCGCAGCAGGCGCCGATCAAGACAGAATCCCGCATCGACACCCCGAAGGCGGGCAGCGTCGCCGCGGGCAAAGTGATGATTGCCGGCGTCGCGTGGGCGCAGCACCGCGGCATCGAGGCGGTGGAGGTCGGGGTCGACGGCACGTGGCATCAGGCGACGCTGGCCGTCCAGGACACGATCGACACGTGGCGGCAGTGGTATTACCCGTGGCAGGCGACGCCCGGCAAGCACACGCTGCAGGTCCGGGCCACCGACAAGACCGGCTACACGCAGACCTCCGTCAACCACGAGCCCGAGCCGAACGGCGCCACCGGCTACCACACGGTGCAGGTCACCGTCACCTGACGCGGCATCTCGAGGATGTCGCCGACCTCGCGGATGCGGCCGCCTGAGCACATCATGCCGTTCAGACGCCCCACCCGGGCAGAACTCATCGGCTGGCGGCGGCCGGGGCGCGGAGGGGGGCGCGGGCGAACTCGGCGACGCCCTCGCTGAAGCCAATTTGGGCGCGGAAGCCCAGGTCGCGGGACGCCGCCTGCGGCGAGGCCACGACGTGGCGCACGTCGCCGAGGCGGTACTCGCCGGTGATCTTCGGCTCCACAGCGCCCCCGCCGAACGACACGGCGAGCTCCGCGGCCATCTCGCCGACCGTGTGCGGGGTGCCGCTGGCCACGTTGTAGGCGCGCACGGTCCCGGCGGGAACAGTCCCAGCGACCGCCCCGCCGGTCGCGGCCAGGGCGAGCACGTTGCACTGCGCCACGTCACGGACGTGGACGAAGTCGCGGCGCTGGCCGCCGTCCTCGAACACCCGGGGCGGCACGCCGTTCTCCAGGCAAGAGCGGAAGATCGCGGCCACGCCCGAGTACGGTGTGTCGCGGGGCATCCGGGGACCGTACACGTTGTGGTAGCGGAGCGCCACCGCGGTGCCGCCCGTCAGCCGGGCCCAGTTCGCCGCCAGGTGCTCCTGCGCCAGCTTGCTCGTGGCGTACGCGTTGCGCGGGTCGAGGACGGCGTGCTCGGGCACCGTGCGCCACGCGAGCCCCGAGCCGCAGGACGGGCAGCGCGGTTCGAACACGCCCGCATCCAGGTCGGCAGTGGCCCGGGGAAGCGGCCGCACGCCCCCATGAAGCGGGCATTCGTACGCGCCCTCGCCGTACACCACCATCGACGAGGAGAGCACGAGGCGCGACACGCCCCGGCGGCCCATCGCGTCGAGCAAGACGGCGGTGCCGGTCATGTTGACATCCGCGTACAGCGGGAGATCGGCGAGCGAGATGCCGAGCCCGACCATGGCGGCCAGGTGACAGACGGCGTCCACGCCCTCGAGCGCGTCGTCCACGGCGGCGGGGTCACGGACGTCCGCCACGCGAAGGTCGAGCTCGTTCGGAATATAAGAAGGCCTGCCATCGTGCACAGCGGGGCTGAGCGAGTCAAGGCCGCGGACGTCGTATCCGGCCGCCGCCATGGCCTCGATCACATGGGATCCGATGAACCCCGCCGCTCCGGTCACTAGTACTCGCATGGCTGCGAGCCAACCACGCTGCGCAGCCGGGGAAGACCCGCCGTCGTCAGCCGTCACAGTTCCGTAAGGCCCGATTCCCGGCCAGCCGGGCGCGGCGCCGCTAGCGTCGGCGCCATGGAAACCGCCACGCAATCCATCGACGTCGTGCTGCCCTGCCTCAACGAGGCGGGCGCCCTGCCCTGGCTGCTCGCCAGGATGCCAGCCGGGTACCGGCCGATCGTGGCCGACAACGGCTCCACCGACGGTTCGGCACGGATCGCGGCCGACCACGGCGCTTCGGTCGTGCACGTCCCGCAGCGCGGTTTCGGCGCCGCCTGCCACGCGGGGCTGCTCGCCGCGAGCAGCGACATCGTCTGCATCATGGACGCGGACGGGTCGTTTGACCCGGCGGACCTGGAGATCGTCAGCGGCCCGGTCGCCGGCGGCGTGACCGACCTGATGCTCGGGCGACGGGCGCCGCGCGCGCTGAACGCGTGGCCCGCGCACGCGCGGCTGGGCAACATGGTGCTGTCCGCCGAACTCCGGCGCCGCGCCGGGGTCCGGCTGCACGACCTCGGCCCCATGCGCGCCGCCCGGCGCAAGGACCTGCTGGCACTCGGCCTAGCGGACCGGCGGTTCGGCTACCCGCTCGAGATGGTGATGCGGGCCGCGGCGGCGGGCTGGCGGATCGGCGAGGCGCCGGTCGCGTACTATCCCCGCACGGGGAAGTCCAAGGTGACCGGCACGGTGGGCGGCACGGTCAAGGCCGTGCGCGACATGCGCCGAGTCCTGGCCGCGTACGCGGCATGAGCTGGTTCGACGCCGCGAGGCCGCGCGGCACGTACCCGGCCGCGCTCGCCGCGCAGGTGATCGTTATCGCGAAGGAGCCGGTTCCCGGGCGTGTCAAGACCAGGCTCACACCGCCGTGCACGCCGGACGACGCGGCGTCACTCGCGGCGGCGGCGCTCGCCGACACCCTGGCGGTGGCCGCGGCGGCGCCGGTGACCCGCCACGTGCTCGCGCTCGACGGCGCTCCGGGGGACTGGCTCCCCGCCGGGTTCGACGTCGTCGCGCAACGCAGCGGCGGCCTCGATGAGCGGCTGGCGGCCGCGTTCGCGGACACCCATGCCAGGCTGCCGCTGCCCATGGTGCTGATCGGCATGGACACCCCGCAAGTCACCCCGGCCCTGCTCACGGAAGCCGCGCAGTCGCTGGTCTCCGGGGAGGCGGACGCGGTCTTCGGCCCGGCCGCCGACGGCGGGTTCTGGCTGCTCGGCCTGCGCAGGCCGGATCGGTCGCTGCTGGCCGGCGTGCCCATGTCCCGCGCTGACACCGGCCGGCATCAGCTCAACCGGCTGACTTCCGCCGGCCTGCGGGTGGCCATGGTGCCCGAACTGACCGACGTGGACACGTTCAGGGAAGCAGAACTGATCGCCGGGGAGATCCCCCGCTCCCGGTTCGCGGCGGCATTCCGCCGCGTCGCGGCGGGCCTAACGGCCGCCGGCGCCCCGGCGGGTTCTCCGCTTCAGGCGACCGGTCCCTGGACGGTCACCAGCGTCCCGTAGGTCAGGTACGGCCAGATGTACTGGGCCGTGGTCGGCGGCAGCTCGACGCACCCGAGGCTCTGGTACCAGCCGTAGCTGGCCCGGTAGAAGCCGTGCACCGCGTCGCCCCCGTTGAAGTAGGAGATCCAGCTCACGGGGTCGGCGTACTTCGACCCGTCCGGGTTCGTGCCCTGCATGATCTGGAACTGGAGCCGCTCGTAGACCGGGAAGGTGCCGTCAGCGGTGGGCGCCGCCGCGATGCCGGTGTTAGCCGGGGTGTTCAGGATCTCCTTGCCATCGTGCCAGACCTGCAGCGACTCGCTGGAGCCCTGGGTGGCCAGCGCGTAGCTGTACCCGTTCGGGTTGCCCTGGTTCTTGGCTGCCGCCTTGAGCAGGTCCGACCAGACCTGCGGGCCGGCCACCCCGTCCATCGTGAGGCCCTCGTTGTACTCGAACGCCCTGACCGCGCCCTGAAGGAGGATGTTGTTCGAGCCGGTGCTCCACTGGCCGGTCAGCTCGCTCGGGTAACCGGACTGGAAGCTGAACGTGCCGGCCGGCGGCGCGTAGGCGGCCGACAGTTGCGCGTTCAGGTCGCCGTTGCCGACCGCCGGCGACGGCTCCGTGCTCGTGTTGGGTGTCCAGTTAAGCGGCAGGTAACCGAGCTGCGAGAGCAGTTCCTGCAGCCGGAGCGTGGAGAATGAGCCAGTGGTGAAGCTGGCGCTGGCCGACTTTTTCAGCACGCCGGCCGAGGCCGCCGCCCCGTGGATGCCTCCGCTGCCGCCGGGGACGCTCACCGTGACCTTCGTTCCCGGCAGGAACCCGTACGAGGGGGTGAACGTGTCCGTGTCGCCGGCCACCTGCCAGCTCCCGGCGATGTTCGGGGAGAGTGTGGGGTGGGGGGTGTCCGCCGCGAGGGCGGACGAGAACGTCACCTTGATCGGCGCGGCGCCGTTCACGTCACTGGCACCGGCGCCGGGACCTATGGAGACGACCGTCAGCGGTGCGACGGAGGCCGCCGGGACCTTGCGATCCGCGGTGCGGGTGAGCGACTTGCTGTTGCCGGCATCGGTCAGCGCCTCGTGGCCAGTCCGCTGAGAAGAAGAGACCGCGGCGAATGTCCCGCCGGCGATGAGAACCAGCGCGGCCAGGCCCGCGGTCGCTGTGATCCCCCGGTGCCGGAGCAGCACTGCGCTGCCCTGGCCCACACTCCCCAAGAACGACACGGTGCGATCTCCTCGACGGTTCCTCAGGTTGACGGTCACGACCGGCTGCGATGCCCATCTGGTGGATGCAGGCCGCATCGCTCAAGGTTCTCGGTAGCCGATCCAGAGTCTAGGCGAAATAGCTATCAAAGCGGGAAAGTTCGGGTCACGGCTCACCAACCTAGAAGACGTCGGTACCCCGCAAAAAGTTGCCATCTTTCACCGCACTCTTCGCGGACCGGACCGCGTAACACCCTCGCAACAAGTCCGGCGACGGTCAGCTACCGGACAGCGACCCAGCGTGAGAAATCCTTACGTCATCGCGGCCCACCTGACGGCCACCAGCTTATAACGCTCATATCTCGAAGACTATTAGCGTGCCTATCAGGCACGTTAGAACTTGGCAATAATTCTCTCAGAAATGAGTGGGAAACGAGGCGGAGAAAATGTTCCACATTCCACGAAAAGCGCCGACTAGCTGGTCTAACGTAATCGTTCGGGAGCGTGACAGCGGACACGGAGGTGGATTGAATGCTCACCGGGCATCGGCCCGCAATGCGCCGGCGCACACGACGTAGTCGCGCTGCGCGCATTGCGATTCCCCTCGCCATACCAGTGGCGTTGGGCCTTACTCTCGGGATCGTTATCGCGGTCTCGGGTCACTCGGGTTCCACGAACGTCAATCAGTCGGCGTTCGGGTTCAGGCACCCGAGCCCGTCGGCCAGCGCCAGCGCCAGCGCGACCGCGTCGGCGTCAGCGAGCGCCAGCCCCACGACGAGCACCGCCGCGACGGTCCCGCCCGCGAACTCGAACGCCAACGGCCCCGTCGCCACGAGGCAGCTGGGTGACGTCGCGACGGCCCCGGTCGACGGGACCGGCGCCGCCATCAGCCTGAACCAGACGGCAGCACAGGCCGCGGCGTCGATGAACTGCACGATCGCCGTGCCGGCCAACCCCCTCTCCGCGCCGGGCCTGGCGACGCCGTGGCAGCTCGGCGACGGCTGCTCGATGGCCAACGCGGGCACCGAGGGCGCGTTCGTCGAGGCCACGATCCTCGCGCCGAACGGCTCGCTGCAGGTCTACAGCCCGCTCGTGGTCACCGCGGGCACCACACCCGCCGTGGCGCCGACGGCCCCGACGATCGCCGCGGGTTCCGTGGTGGAGATCAGCGTCGGGTTCAACGGCACGAACCTGGTGCTCACCGGCGCCGGCGCGCAGCAGGGCAACTGCGTCGACGCGTCCGGCCAGTCGCTGATCGGCCAGGTCTCGGCCTGTAACGCGGTCAACTTCTACAACACCGCGAACGCGGACATCGCCAACGGCACCCTGACGGTCCCGGCGCTCGGCACCGCGAGCGACGGCCAGGCGTGCGAGACCACGCGCGACTTCGCCCTGGTCGACCAGGACCCGAGCGACAACGTGGTCTCCCAGTACCTGATCAATGCCAACGGGCAGACGGCGCAGAACAACCCGGCCAACGAGGCGGCCCTCACCGGGGCCACGGTGCTCGTCAACGGCAGCGACGACGCGCTGCTCAGCGAGTTCGTCGATCCGGCGAACGGCTGCACGCCGTTCACCGCTCCCGACAGCACCTACCCGAAGGCCGACGCGCCCTCCCAGGCGCTGAATGAGCTCAGCGCCCGGGTGAACCAGCAGGGTACGATCGGGGTCGTCCCGCCGAACGACGAGATGGTGCTGGTCGGCGGCAACATGAACATCGCCAAGACCAACGTGTACCGGTCGCTGGTGGACCAGCCACTGCTGGCGGGCAACACCAACCCGGCCACGGTCGCGGCGGACTTCTGCCAGAACATGGTCAACATCGCCCCGGCGAGGGACAACCTGGACCTGGCGGCGGACACCGCGTTCGGCACTCCGGTCGCGGCGACCGGCGACAACCTGGGTTCGTTCATCGGCAACCGGCTGTCCATGTCCTTCGTCAACCTGGGCTGCGCCAACTACGGCCTGACCAACCCGGTCAACGTCACGCTTAACGGGAACGGCGTCGCCACCGCGGTCAGCTACACCCTGACCCAGCAGACGGCGACGGGCGCTACCACCGCGACCGGGACGAACCCCACGGCGGGGCAGACAACCGGAACGCAGGCGCGGGGCGGCCGGCGCCGGTTCGGGCAGAACCCCTCCGGCATGTAGCCGGCGTCGATAGCCCACGCCAACACAGAAAACAGGACACGGCGCGGCGGCCCGGGAAGACCGGGGCCGCCGCGCCGTGTTTTATCGTGGGGTAACAGCCAGGAGAGGTAGGTCAGCGTGAGTCCGGTTTTCGTGGTGGATGCCTGCCGTACGCCCATCGGCAAAGTGAAGGGATCGCTGGCCGAGGTCCGTCCCGACCACCTGGCCGCCGGGATACTCAAGGCGCTGCTCGAGCGCAACCCCAGCGTCGACGTGACCACCATCGACGACGTCTACTGGGGCGCGGCGAACCAGGCCGGCGAGGACAACAGGAACGTCGCGCGAATGGCTGTGCTGCTCGCCGGGCTGCCCGTGGAGATCCCCGGCGCCACGGTGAACCGGCTGTGCGGCTCGGGCATGGAAGCGGTCGCGGACGCCGCGCGGGCGATCGCGGCGGGCGACGCCGACATTTGCGTCGCGGGCGGCACCGAGTCGATGACCCGTGCGCCGTTCGTGATCGCCCGGACCGCCGACCCGTACCCGAGGTCGCTCGACCTGGCCGATACCCGGCTCGGCTGGCGCCTCGTCAGCCCGAAGATGCAGGAGATGTACCCGCCCATCACCCTCGGCGAGACCGCGGAGAACGTGGCGGAAAGGTACGGCATCACCCGCGAGCGGCAGGACGAATGGGCCCTGCGCAGCCACCACCTCGCCGCCGCCGCCCGCGACGCCGGCCGGTTCGACAGCGAGATCGTCCCGGTCACGACGAGCAAGGGCGACGTCACCACGGACGAGGGCATCAAGGCCGACATCACGCTCGGCGAGCTCGCCGCGAAGAAGCCCGCGTTCCGCACGGGCGGCTCGGTGACGGGCGGGAACTCCTCCCCGCTGAACGACGGCGGCGCCGCGCTGCTGCTCATGTCGGAAGCGGCCGTCGACCGCACCGGCGTTACCCCGATCGCCCGCTACGCCGGCGCCGCCGCGGCCGGCGTGCACCCCGACTACATGGGCATCGGGCCGGTGCCCGCGATGAACCGCGCGCTGGCCCGCGTCGGGTGGAAGATCGAGGACCTCGATCTGGTCGAGCTCAACGAGGCGTTCGCCGCCCAGTCGGTCGCCTGCGTCGACGAGCTCAAGCTCGACCCGGAGAAGGTGAACGTGAACGGCGGCGCGATCGCGATCGGCCACCCGCTCGGCTGCTCCGGCGCGCGGATCGTCACCACGCTGCTGCACGAAATGCGCCGCTGCCAGGCGGTGCGGGTCGCGGCCAGCATGTGCATCGGCGTCGGCCAGGGCATCGCGACCCTCTGGGAAGCGCCCTGATGGCCGTTTTGAACAAGTTTTGCTATACGGTAGATAACCGTTGCATAACGGCGTTAGTCTGGCTGCCCAGGGACACCGACCGAGTGGAGGTGGGCAGCGTGACGCTGATCGACGGGGGCTTCGGCCACCGCAGCGGCACCCCCAAGCGGCGCCGCACCCGCCGCACCAGGCGCCACCGGACCGTGCGCGCGGCCGCGCCGCTGCTCATCCCGATCGCCCTGGCGCTCACCCTCGGCGTGATCCTGGCCGTTTCGACCGGCGCGCCGACCGCGCACGTCAACCAGCAGACGTCCGGCACCATCACGACGACGCCGCGTCCGTAGAGCCAGCCGCTTACGTTCGGCATAAAGATTTTTCGGAACGGACCCGTGGTGACTGCCGCCGCCCCCCTGATTAACCGGCCAGGTAGTTGCCGGGGGCGGAGGTGCCCGTCGGGGTGGCGGCCGTGTCCGTCGGCAGTGAGGACGGGCTGACGAACGTGCTGCCGTCCGGGCCCGCCTGGACCGCCATGTGGGTGGCGCTGCCCTGCAGGTACTGGTTCCAGTCGAGGAACCACTCGGTCCAGCCGTCGTCCCAGTCGCCGGCCTTCGGGCTGTTAGTGATCGTGATCGGGTCGCCGGGGATGGCCATGTTGTAGTAGATCTGGGCGTCCGCGGGCGGCAGGTTCACGCAGCCGTGGCTCACGTTGCTGAATCCCTGGTCGACGACCGACCACGGGGCCGAGTGGTAGTAGTCGCCGCTGAAGGTGAACCGCACCGCGTAGTTGACCAGCTCGTTGTAGTAGCTGCTCGTGCCCTTCGTGCCGCCGATCATCCGGACCGGGTTGCCCTTCTCCACGGTCAGGTAGGTGCCGTCTGGGGTCGGCAGTGTGGTGCGGCCGGTGCTGATCGGCCACTCGTACTGCTGCTGGCCGCCGACGTAGATAAGCGTCTGGTGCGCGGTGGTGCTGGCCACCGCGATCACCGACTGCCCGATGTTGAACGTCTGGGTCAGGTCGTGCACGCCGTACACGCCAGGAGCGCCCTCGACGCCGTTCAGGTGGCCGGTGAAGCTGACCGTCGTGTAGGCCGGCCAGTAGTCACGGGGCCGGAAATAGAGCTGCTCGCTGCCGTCCCAGTACCACGCGCCGATCACGGGCTTGGAGGTGGTGAGCTGCAGCGACCGCTCGACGGCGGCCTTGTTGGTGATCGGGTGGTCGAACGTCAGCATGATCGGCATGCCCACGCCGTAGGTGGCGCCCTGGCCCTCGTAGATCTCGGTGTGGAACGCGGTGGCCGGGGTCAGCGTGGTGAACGTGCTCGTGGCGGTGACCGGGTGGCCCTGGTTGTCGGTGCCCGCGGCGGTCACCGTGTACGACTCGCCCGTGTCGAGCGCCCACGTGCTATGCCAGGTCGTGTCGCCGCCGCTCAGCGTGCCGGTGACCGGGTCGCCGCTGGTGTGCACGGTGACGCTGGTGACCTTGCCGCCGTCGCGGGCGCTGACCGTGATGCCGCTCGCCGGGTCCGCGTTCTTCGAGCCGGGGGCCGGGGTGATCGCGAGGTACTTGGCGACCGCCTGCGCGGACCCGCCGGCGACCGAGGTGGGGTTCAGCCGGGTCGCTGCCGGGCTACCCTGACACGCCGTGACGAGCAGGCAGGCGGCCGCGGCGAGCGCCGCTGCGGGGAGGCGCCGTCTCACGCTGGGTCCATCCTCTCTCGAGGTGACTCCTAGAGGGGTGGTCAGTTTATCGGCGTTGTCCTACGTCGGCCGGTGTGTTGCTGAATTGTCGCGAAGGCGAAGGCGGCGATGGTGAGCGCGACGATCACGTACTCCGGCCACGGGCCCACCCGGTCGGCCAGCGTCGTGTAGGTAAGGAGCGGCACCCGTGCCTCGAGTTCCGCCTGCTGCCAGGTGCCGCTGCTGGTGATCAGCTGCCCGTCGGGCGCGATGATCGCGCTGTACCCCGTGGTGGAGGCGACGACCACCGCCCGGTCGAACTCGACGGCGCGGATCCGCGCCATGGCGAGCTGCTGGCCGGTCTCCCCGGTCTGCCCGTCGCGCTCGAAGGTGGCGTCGTTGGTCTGCATGGCCAGCAGGTTCGCGCCGTCCTGGACGTCGGACCGCACGAGGTCGTCGAAGCCGATCTCGTAGCAGATGGCGTCGCCGAGCCGGATCTGGCCGACGTGGAACACGTAATTGGAGTGGCCCGGGGTGAAGTCGGTCCCCACGAGCTGGGTCAGCGACGTGATCTTGCTGACGAGGCTGCGGAATGGGATGTACTCGCCGAACGGAACGAGCTGGCGCTTGACGTAGTAGCCCGGCTCCGGCCCGGTGCCGGGCAGCCAGAGCAGTCCGGCGTTGCGCAGCGGGTTCGACAGCAGCGTGCCGACCAGGATCGGCCGGTCGATGGCCGCCGCCGCGCTGGCGATCTGGTCGTAGGTCGGCAGGTCCAGGAGCGGGTCGATGTCGGTGGAGTTCTCCGGCCAGACCACGAGGTCGGGTGCGGGGAGCTGGCCGGCCTTGACCGCCTGCGCCAGCTTGTCCGTGGCGGTCACGTGGTTCTGGGTGACCGTCTGGTAGTTGCTCAGCTGATCGGCCAGGCTTCCCCGCGCCCGCGGGACGTTGCCCTGAATGGCGGCGACCACGGCGGTCTTGGCGCTGGCCGGCACGGGGTCGAGGGGGAGTGCGGCGGGCAAGATGGCCAGGCCGGCGGTCGCGACGAGCGCCAGGCAGGCCAGCGCGGCCCGCCGTCGTGGCACGCGGGCCGGCCGCCACCCGCGCCCGGGCCAGAAGGCGAGCAGGACCCAGGCGAGCGTGCCGCCGAAGAGCGCGATGACGAACGTGAGCACCGGCGTGCCGCCGATCGCCGCCCAGCCCCGCGTGGGCGCGGCGGCCTGGCTCATCGCGATCCTGCCCCACGGGAAACCGCCCCACGGCCAGCGGTCCCTGAGCGCCTCGAGCGCCACCCACCAGCCCGCCACCGCGACGGGCCAGCCGGGCAGTCTCAGCAGCACGCGCTGGGCCACCGCCAACACGGCGAGGATGACCGCGGAGGCGGCGGCGAGCGCCACCCAGGCGTACCACGCCACGTTGAGCACCCAGGAAAGCAGCGGAAAGAAGAAGGCGATGCCGAAGACGAGCCCGACGACGAACGAGGCGCGCAGCGACCGCCCGGACAAGGCGACCGCGAGCAGCGCGGGGCCGGCCGCGGCGAGCGGCCAGATGCCCACGGGCGGGAACGCCGCGGCGAGCGCGAGCCCGCCGGCCAGCCCGACCGCGAGCGCCCAGCGCAGCGGCAGCGGCGGTTTCGCCCGCTGCCCGGATGACTGCGCGGTGTCGGCGCCGGTGTCGGCCCTGGCTGGGATCACCTCCGCAGGGTAACCGGGTCCGGCCGCTAGCGCGAAGCGGGGCAACTTAGCGATTTCGCGTGAACGCGTCAATGCGTTGCGTTATCTTCATGAATGTAAATGCCTGGGGGGGCCGGATTCGCACCTGCCCTGAAGAGGCGGGGTTAGTACGAACGTGCGAGCGAACGGAATATGGGCCGTGATTCGGATTCGCTACAAAGACCTGTCATCTGGACTGCACGGTAGGGCGGAACGTTCCGCGCGCCGCACCACCGTGTACCTCGTGCCAGGGCTGACCGGAAGGCAGCGCAAGGCGGCGTTGCGCCGGCTGCGCCAGGAGGCGAGCCGGGGCTGCGGACCGGCGCTTCCGCTTCCGCAGCTCATGGCGGCGCTCGGCACGGACAAGGTGCGGCAGGCGCTCGGGAGCGCGACCGGGGTGGTCCGGCTGCACCCGGCGCGCAGCCTGCTGCCTGCCATGGTCGCGGGCGCGCTGATGACGCTGTTCGTCGTTGTCGGGCCGCGATAGCGGCAGCCTAGCGAGCACCGCGGAATATTCGCTACGGTAAACGTCCTTGGCCATGGCGAGAGCGTCCTGGCAGCGACGGCAGGTGGCGAGTGAGCAGGCGTGGCGCGGTCTTGTTCGCGGCGATGGGTGTCATCTGGGGGATCCCCTACCTGCTGATCAAGGTCGCGGACGGCGGGGTGTCGGTGCCGGTGCTCGTCTGGAGCCGGGTCACCGTGGGCGCCGCCATCCTGGTGCCGGTGGCCCTCGCGCAGGGCGCCT
>Ga0210385_10001075_pt1 | contig 17279 bp, 18 predicted proteins | sample IncBWH26OmetaG_FD_160107 | JGI IMG/M metagenome (GOLD analysis project Ga0210385, IMG submission 160107) | Forest soil microbial communities from Barre Woods Harvard Forest LTER site, Petersham, Massachusetts, United States - Inc-BW-H-26-O ...
TCGACCGTGATGAAGTTCGAGGCGTCGGACGAGCCGAAGAAGAACGCCTTCCAGCTCTTCGTGCCCGCCTGGACCGCGGCCGCGTAGAAGTCGTTGGCCCAGCCGCTGCGGCTGAGGCCGACCATGTACAGCAGCGCGGTGAGCACGAGCAGCGAGAGGAGCACGGGCCGGGCCCACAGTGGGTCGCTCCCGGAGCCGCGCAGCAGTCGCGCGAGGGGGCTTCTCCCGGCGGGGCTCTCCGGCGCCGCCGCCTCGTCCGGGTGCGCTGGCCGGGTGGTGACCGCGGCCATCAGATGCTCCCGTCCGGCTGCGCGACCGTGGCCAGGCTCGGCTGTGACGCTTCCGGGCCGCGCGTCGGCGACGCGGCCGGCGGCGGTGCTGATCTGCCGCGGAAGACCCAGCTCCGGTACAGCGTGTACCGCAGCACCGTGGCCAGGACGTTGGCCGCCACGAGCGCAGCCACCTCGGCACCGCGGCTGGGCCGTGCCGAAACCTGGTGCAGGGCGGCCAGTGCCCCGGAGGTCAGCAGCAGCCCGGCGCCGAACGCCAGCAGCCCGCGGAGCTGGTGGCGGACGGCGTGCCGCCGCCCGCGGACCCCGAACGTGAAGCTCCGGTTCAGCGCGGTGTTGGCGACGGCGGTGACCAGCAGGCTCAGCGCGTTCGCCGCCTGCGCTCCCATCACGCCGCGGAGGGCCAGAAACAGCAGCACGTAGGCGATCGTGCAGGCCACGCCCACGCCGAGGAACCTGGCGGCCCGGCGCCCGCCGCCCATGCGGATGACGCCGCGAATGATGCCCGGGGCGAGGTCGCGCCCCTCGTTGCGCACCGGCACGACGGCCTCTGCCTGGGACGCTGCGGGCCGGGCCGGCCCGGGCCAGGCGCCGTTATCGAGAACCTTGATTGGCGATCTCATGGTGACAAAGGTCGCCGATCATTTTTCGGGCCCACTGCGGTAAGGCTCTAGGTTGGCTCTGAGGTCCGCCGGCCGGCGTCGGGAGCGGCTTCAGGACACTGCCGGGTCTTGCCGGTCCACCTGTCCGGCGTGCGGCGGCAGTGTGACCGCTGATAAGCACGGGGCGCCGGGCCATTGCGGCCCGGGAGAAGGCCGCGTTCTCCACCGCATCTACACGGTGGCTTCACCGGATCTGTAGTTGGGCGTGAGGCTATCGGGCATGGGCGTTGGCCGATTACCTCGGGCCCCGAGCCCAGTGTGGCGGCCAGCACGGAGGGATGAAGCCAGCGGAGGACCCGAGACCTCGCTGGCTCGCCCGGGGGAGGAGTTAGCTTCATGGTTAACGCGTCGTCTCTGCGCCTCGCAGAGAGCCAGTACAACCATGCCGTCGGAATCGTCGCCGCATGCAAGCGGAGAGGGCTGCCGGTGCGCGGCGCTCACGTCGCCTTAGAGACCGCACTCGCCGAATCGGTGCTGTGGATGTACGCGAACGGCCGCAATCAGCGCAGTCTGCAGCTGCCGCACGATCGCATCGGCTGGGACCACGGCTCGGTCGGACTGTTCCAGCAGCAAGTCGGCGGGGCTCCTGACTCCACCGCGAACTGGGGCACGACCGATGAGCTGATGAACGCCGTAACGAGCACGGGCAAGTTCCTCGACGCGCTCGGCCCGCTGAGCAGCTGGCAGCACAAGACGAACTGGATGGCCGCCCAGGACGTGCAGCGCTCGGCGGTCAGCGACGGAAGCAACTACCAGGCATACGACGCGCGGGCGATAGAGATCGGTGACGCGCTGTGGGGCCTAAGCCCGACCACGCCGCCCCCAGTTACCGATTCCGTGACATCGACGCCCGTGCAGCCCGGGACGTCCGGCACGTACACGGTGCTCCCCGGCGACAACCTCTCGACGATCGCGGTCAGGACCGGCACGACGGTCGCTGAACTCGTGGCACTCAACCAGGGCACCTTCCCGTCGCTCGCGCACAATCCCAACGTGATTGAGATTGGCTGGACGCTGCGCCTGACCGGGGCGGCGCAACCTAGCCCGAAGACACCGCCCAAGCCGCCGCAGCAGGTTTACGTCGTGCAGAGCGGCGACAACCTGTCGGCGATCGCCCGGCTCTACGACGACCCCAAGGTCACCTGGCAGTCGATCGCGCAAGCGAACCACCTCGCGAACCCCGACCTGATCCAGCCCGGGGAGAAGTTGCTGATCCCGTAACTCGCAGGCCGGCCTGAACCCGGCTGCGCTCAGAGCGCAGCCGGGTCTTGCTGGTCCGCCTGGCCGGGCAGCAGCGGCAGCGTGACCGTGAACCGGGTCTGGCCCGGCCTGCTGTCCACGCCCGCGGTCCCGTGGTGCGCTGCGGTGACCGCGGCCACGATCGACAGGCCGAGACCCGTGCTGCCGGCCGCCCGCGACCGGGAGCTGTCGCCGCGCACGAACCGCTCGAACAGATCCGGCTGCAGCTCGTCCGGTATCCCCGGGCCGTTGTCGGTCACGGTCAGCCCGGCGACGCCCCGCGGGTAGTCGGCCCCGAGCGCCACGGTGACCGTCGTCCCGGCTGGCGTGTGCATCCGCGCGTTGCTGAGCAGGTTGGCGAGCACCTGGTACAGCCGCTGGTCGTCGCCCTGCACCAGCACGGGGCCCTCGGGCAGCTCGAGCTGCCACCGGTGATCGGGCCCGGCGGCCCGCGCGTCACTGGTCGCGTCGATCGCCAGCCGGGTCAGGTCGACTGGCCGGGATTCCAGCGGGCGTCCCGCGTCGAGCCTCGCCAGCAGCAGCAGGTCCTCGACCAGCGCGCTCATCCGGGTCGACTCGGCCTCCACCCGGCCGAGGGCGTGCTCCACCTCCGGCGGCACGGTGCCCGGACTGCGCCGGGCGAGCTCGGCGTAGCCGCGGATCGCGGCCAGCGGCGTGCGCAGCTCGTGGCTCGCGTCGGCGGCGAACCGGCGCAGCCGTCCCTCGCTGGCCTCCCGCCGGGCGAGCGCGGACTCGACGTGCCCGAGCATCCGGTTGAACGCGGCGCCGAGCTGGCCGACCTCGGTCCGCTGGTCGGCGTCGGGCACCCGGTGCGGCAGGTCGACCTCGCTGGCCAGCGGGAGCCTGGCCACCGCGCCGGCGGTCGCGGTCATCCGCCGCAGCGGGCGCAGCGACAGCCGCACCCAGCCGGTGCCGATGATCGCGGTGAGCAGCAGCGCCGCGGCGAACACGATCGCCTCGGTGAGCTCCACGCTCTGCAGGGTGTCGGTCATGGTCGTCATCGGCAGGCCGGTGACCAGGATCTGGCCGTTGTCGCCCCGCGTGGCCATCAGCCGGTAGTCGCCCTTCAGCGCGTACAGCCGCGCTGTGTAGGGTCGCCCGTTGGCCGGCAGCCGGGCCAGCGTCAGCTTGTCCGCGGTGGACAGGTTGCAATCGCCGTACGTGACGTTCGCGGTGGTGATCGCGCCCGAGGTCAGCGCGGCGGAGAACGTTCCCGAGGCCTGGCCGGGCGTGTTGGCGCACCCGGCTGGGCCGCTCGGCTGGTTGTCGCTGTCGTGGTCGGAGTTCGCCGGCCAGCCTCCCGGCGGCGGCCCGTTCACGCAGCTGGTGAAGCGCGCGCTGGCCGCCTTCAGGTTGCCGTCGAGCTGGCCGAGCAGGTACCCGCGCAGGCTCAGGTAGGTGACGATGCCCACCGCCGCGCACGCCACGGCCAGCAGCGCAACCAGGCCGGCGATCAGCCGCCCGCGCAGGGTCCGGCCCGCCAGCCAGTGGCGCAGCCCGCGCTCTGGTGGCGTCACCGAACCCACATGGCTCATCCCGGCCCGCTCCCCGTCCTCAGCCGCTCGGCTTCAGCACGTAGCCGACGCCGCGCACCGTGTGGATCATCGGGTCCCGGCCCGCGTCGATCTTCTTGCGCAGGTAGCTGATGTACAGCTCCACCACGTGGGCCTGGCCGCCGAAGTCGTAGTTCCAGACCCGGTCCAGGATCTGCGCCTTGGACAGCACCCGCCGCGGGTTGCGCATCAGGAACCGCAGCAGCTCGAACTCGGTGGCGGTGAGCTCGATCAGCTCGCCGCCGCGCCGCACCTCGCGCGCTTCCTCGTCCATCGTCAGGTCGGCCACGGTCAGCTCGGAGCCGGCGGCGGCCCGGGCGACGCCCGCGCGGCGCAGCAGCCCGCGCAGCCGGGCGAGCACTTCCTCCAGGCTGAACGGCTTGGTGACGTAGTCGTCGCCGCCCGCGGTGATGCCGGCGACCCGGTCCTCGACCGCGTCGCGCGCGGTCAGGAAGAGCACACAGACGTGCGGCTGCTCGGCGCGCACCCGCCGCAGCACCTCGAGGCCGCTGAAGTCGGGCAGCATCACGTCAAGAACGACCGCGTCCGGCTGGAACTCCCGCGCCGCGCGCACGGCAGAGGAGCCGTCGCCCGCCGTGCGGATGTCCCAGCCCTCGTACCGCAGCACGCTGGCGAGCAGCTCGGCCAGGCTTGGCTCGTCGTCCACGACCAGGACCCGGATCGGCGTTCCGTCCGGCCGCTGGCTGAGCCGGTCCCCGGAGGACCCGGCGGCTGGCTGTGCGTTGTCTACCAAGCTCTTCATGATTCCAGGATGCCCCGAGAGTCTCACGGGTCGGTCTGCGCTACCTCTGAGTTACTTCTGAGAGCCTGGAACGGGACGTCCCTCACCTGGTCTTTTCGGCCCCGGCCCGGTCTGGCATCGGGGTCAGCCGCAGCGCGAGCGCGGGGCAGTCGGTGACCGCCCGCTTGGCGTCGCGGACCAGGCCGGGCGGCACCGGCTGGCCGGAGATGAGTGGATAACCCCATTCGTCCAGCGAGATCAGCTCCGGCGCCAACTCGGCGCACATTCCGTGGCCCGAGCAGGCGATCGGGTTCACGCTGAGTTTTGTCGGCATGGTCAGCTCCAGTCCGCTTCGGTCGACGGCCCAGCCGGGACCGGCAGGAACGGCCGGGCCGTGGCGGCGGAGCAGCGGCCGTGCTGGTGCAGCCGGATCTCCGGGCCGAACACGCGCAGCGCGCTGCGCAGGAACCGGACCGTGCCATCGGGGTGGTGGCACGCGCCGCGCCCCTCGACCAGGCCCGCCCACCGGCTCAGGTCGTCCAGCACCCGGGGGTGCGGGCGGTTGCCGGCCAGCTCGGCCATGGCCGCGGCGATCGACGGCAGGCCGTTCAGGCACGGCCCGCACTGCCCGGCGGACTCGAGCGCCAGATAGCGGGCCACCCGGGCCGACTCGATCAGGCCGCACCGGCTGGTGGGCAGCGCCGCGAGCACCCCGGCCCCGGTGAACGCGCCTACCGGGCGAAGCTGGGCGTTGCTCAGCGTCAGGCCGGCGGCCTGCGCCGCCGGGAGCCAGGCGCCGTGGTACCCGCCGACCAGCACGGCAGCGGCCGCGGAGAGGTCGAGCAGCGTGGCCAGCGGCGTGCCGATCGCGGCCTCGGCGACGTCGACCGAGCCGCTGGCCTGCCGCAGGGTGCACAGCATGCTGCCGGGCTCGTCCGGCGTGCCCAGCGCCCGGAACCAGCCGGGCCCGTACCGCGCGATCAGCGCCAGGTGCGCCAGCGTCTCCACGTTCTGGACCAGCGTCGGGCGGCCGTCCACGCCACGCTCGAACACCCGCGGCGGCGTGAACTGCGGTACCGCGGGGCCGCCGCTGACCCGGCTGGCGAGCGCGGACTCCTCACCGGCCAGGAAGCGGTGCGGCGACCAGACGATCTCGACGGGGAGCCGGTCCAGCCCGTACGCGTCGCGTTCCGGCAAGTAGTCGTCCAGCCGGGTGCGCGCCCGCAGGTCGCCACGGACATAGAGCACCGCACGGCCGGCGCCGACCGCCTCGGACGCGAGCTGCAGGCCGTCCAGGATCAGGTGCGGTGCCAGGAACAGCAGGGCCTCATCCTTATGGCTGGCGGGCTCGCCTTCGGCGGCGTTGCCGACCACGATCGCGCGTCCGGGGCGGGCGGCGGCGACGGCCTCGAGCTTGCGGTGCACCGGGAACGCGGCGCCGCCGCGGCCGGTCAGCCCGGCGGCACGCACCTCCCCGATCAGCGCCCCGGCGGTGTCGCGGTATGGCACCGGCCCGTGCAGCCCGAGGTGGGCCCGCAGGTCTGCGCCCTGGCCGCCAGGGGGGAGCAATCGGGGGAAACCGCCGCTCCCCGCCGGGGCTTGCCGCGGCTGCCGGGCAGCGGCCGTCACCGGGCTCATCGGTCACCGGCCCTGGCCAGCAGGCCGCGGTCGGCCATGAGCTGGGGAACCCGGTCCGCCCGGGGCAGCCCGGCGCGCGCCCGGATCAGCCGCCAGCCCAGGGCGCCGAGGACCGCGGCGATGCAGACGAGCCCGAGGTAGAGCAGCGGCCCGCTCTGCATGTCGTGGCTGGAGTAGATGCTGTGCACGACCGCGACCGGCCAGGACGCGTAGGCCAGCCAGTGCACGGCGCGCCAGACGCGGCGGCCAATGTGGCGGCGCAGCAGGCTGGTCACGATCACCGCCACCATCAGGTCGAGCGAGACCGCGCCCAGGCCCAGCCACAGCGGCTCGTAGGAGGAGATGAACGGGATCACGATGGCGGCCAGGCTGATGCTGACGAAGGAGTCCGTGACCGCGGTGAGCACGTGCACGGCGACGAACGCGACCGCGAGCAGGGACAGGTTGCGGTGCAGGCCCAGCACGGCGAACCGGGGGAGGCCGGGCAGCCGTCCCTGCCGGTTCACCAGCATCCCGATGACCATCACCGCGGACAGCAGGATGAGGCTGACCACGCCGGTGGCGCGGCTCGCGTACCAGAGCGCGGTGGTCGACGTTATGCCGCTCATCAGGAGCCGCCGGAGGTGACCTGGCCGCCACCGGAACTCGACGTTGGCGTGGATGACGGCGAGCTCAGGCCGGACGACGAGCTGCCCGACGAGTTCGACGTGCTCGACCCGCTGCTCGAGGAGCCCGAGCTGCTCGAGCCCGAGCTTGTCGAGCTCGAGCCGGAGCTGCCGGTGCTTGATTTGGCATGATGCGTGCTCGCCGCGGACGATCCCGCCGAGGTATGGGATGCGGCCGACGCGGCGCCGGGGAGGCTGACGGCAACCACTCCGGCTGCGGCAAGGCTGGCGGCGGCGGCCGAGACCGTGGCCACGCGAAGCCGCCTGCGGCCGCGCTCCCGCTCCTCGATCCCTGGCGGCGCGCCCCGCGATGGCATGCTGTGCTTGCTCATACGCGTGAGTCTTGCCGCCCGCTTTCCGGCGGCACTCTAAGTTTCCTCTCAGCAACCTATGAGCATCGCGGGCAGGCCCCGGTATGAGAGCCGGCCGGCACGCTCATACCCGCGCTCATACCGCGGACGCGGCAAATCAGCCCGCCGGTCCGATGTGGCCGGACGCGGCCTGGACGAGCCTGAGGAGTCGGGAACCGACTCGAAGGAGCGTTCAGATGTCCGAGCCGCACGTTGCCGAGCGTCGGCAGAGCAGACCGGCCCCTGCCGACCGGTTTGCGAGGATCCTGCGGCTGCTGCGCTGGCCCGTGGTGATCGTCTGGCTGGTCGGCGTCGTGGCCCTGTACCCGGCTGCGCACACCCTGTCCAACCTGGCCAACGGCACCGCGGCGGCCAACCTCCCGTCGTCGGCGCCGTCCACCCGGGTCGTCGAGCTGGAGCAGGGGCCGGGCCAGCCGGACGTCGACCAGGCGACCGTGGTGTTCGCCCGCAACGCGGGCCTGACGCCGGCGGACCTGGCCGCGGTCGCCTCCGCCCACGAGGCCGTGGGCCGCCTCGCCACCCACGTCCGCGGGCTCGGCGCGCCCGGCCGGCCGCAGCGGTCCGCCGACGGCAAGGCCGACGAGTTCACCGCCAACGTCACATCGCCGAGCGGCGGCAACGGCGAGTTCAGCACCGACTCCACCGCGGTGCAGGACATCCGCCGAGCGGTCGACGGGCTGGGCCGCGGAGGCCTGCAGGTGGCCGTGACCGGGTCCGCCGGGCTTACGACGGACGGCGGTGTCAGCAGCAGCACGCTGAACCTGCTGCTGCTCACCGCGCTGCTGATCGTTGTGATCATTCTCATCCTGGTGTACCGCAGTCCGCTGCTGTGGCTGCTTCCGCTGCTCGGCGCGCTCGGGGCGATCGTCGTCGCCGAGGCGTCCGTGCACGGGCTGCTGAACGCCGGGGTCACGGTCAGCACGCTGTCGGCCGCGATCCTTCGGGTGCTGGTCCTCGGAGCCGCCACCGACTACGCGCTGCTGCTCGTCCACCGCTACCGGGAAGAACTGCGCCACCACGCGGCCACGGCGGACGCCATGGCCGTCGCGCTGCGCCGGACCCTGCCCACCCTGCTCGCCTCGGCAGGCACGGTCGTCTGCGCGATGGTCTGCCTGCTGGCGGCGCAATCGGCCTCCCTGCACGGCCTGGGCCCGGTCGGCGCCGTGTCGATCGTCGCGGCCCTGCTCGCACAGATCACGTTCCTGCCCGCGCTCCTGCTGGTCGTCGGGCGGGCGGCGTTCTGGCCGCGGGTTCCCCGATACGGCCAGCCCGGGCGTGAGGCCTCCCGGGTGTGGACGGGAGTCGGCGGCCGGGTCGCGCGCCACCCGGCACCGGTGGCCATCGCCGCGGTGGTGCTGCTCGGCGCCCTGGCGACCGGCCTGGCCGCCCTGCACGTCAACAACAGCCCGCTGGCCGACCTCAAGGGCCACCCCGCCAGCGTCACCGGCGCGAACCTGCTCACCGAGCACTACGGGGCTGGGGTGACCGAGCCGCTCACGATCCTCACCCCGCCGCGCGAGGCCAGCACCGCCGTTGCCGCCGCGCGGGCCACCCCGAACGTGGCAGCGGTGTCGCCGTCCGGCGCGGTCCGCGGCTACGCCAGCTACTCGGCCACGCTGTCCGTGCCGCCGTACGGCACCAGCGGGCACGCCGCGGTCGCCAACCTGCGTCAGCGGCTGGACGCCGGCGCCCCCGGTTCGCTGCTGGGCGGTGACCCGGCCGTGCAGTACGACATCACCCAGGCCGCCCACCGGGACACGCTGCTGCTGATCCCGCTGGTACTGGCCGTGATCCTGGTGATCATCGGCCTGCTGCTGCGGGCGGTCGTCGCCCCGCTGGTCCTGGTCGCGAGCACCGCGCTCAGCTTCGCGGCTTCCTTCGGGCTGGCCAGCCTGCTGTGGCGGTACGTGTTCGGCTTCAGCGGCATCCAGGCCGAGCTGCCCATGTACATCTTCATCTTCCTGGTCGCGCTGGGAGTCGACTACAACATCTTCCTGGCCGCCCGGATCCGCGAGGAATCCGGCAGCCTCGGCATCAAGGAGGGCACCCTGCGCGGCCTGGGCGTCACCGGCGGCGTGATCACCGCCGCGGGCATCGTGATGGCCGCGACGTTCTCGGCCCTCACGCTGATTCCCGCTGTCGCCGTCGCGGAGGTCGGGGTGGCGGTCGCGGTTGGCGTCCTGCTCGACACCGTGCTGGTGCGCACCGTTCTGGTCCCGGCCAGCGTGCTGCTCATCGGGGAACGGGTCTGGTGGCCGTCGCGGCCGGCTCGCCCGGCGGTCCCGAAGACGGCCGCCTGACGCCTCGCTGCACCGATATGTCATGGTCGCGACGGCAACCTTATAACTGATCATCTGATCATCGTTGACGACGGCCGACCGGGCTTGTAGCGTCCCTACTGCCCTGGCTGCCCAGGGTGGCTGCCAGTCCAGCGAAGTCCGGTGCAAGCCCGGCACTGTCCCGCAACGGTCAAGCCCCTCATCAGGTCACCCCCAGCCCCCGCAACGCCGAGGCGGTCATGGCCATCGCCCGGTGGCTGCACCCGTCGGCGTTCGCCCTGCCCGCCGACGGCTCCTGACGCCGGCCCGGCGGCGTCTGCCGCTAGCTGGGACAGTGGGCCGATGACGAGTATCCAGCCGGAGTTGTGGGTGGGGCGGGCCGGCCAGGCGGTCGCGTTCTACGCGGAGGCGTTCGGCGCCCGCGTGCTGCACCAGGTAGGAGACGGGGACGACATCGTCGCGCAGCTCGCCGTCGGTGACGCCGCGTTCTGGGTGGCGGCGGCGGCGCCGGACATGGGACGGCTCAGCCCGCACGCGGCCGGCGGGGCGACGAGCCGGACCCTGCTGGTAACCGATGACCCCGACGCCGTTGTGCGCCGGGCGGTCGACGCCGGCGCCACCGAGAAGTCACCCGTCGGCGATGAGCACGGCTGGCGCCTCGGCCGCGTCGTCGACCCGTTCGGGCACGAATGGGAGATCGGCAAGCCAGTCGCGGGTTGGCCGCCGGGTCCTAGCTGAGGGATCCCACCGATCACAGGTCCACGTTCCTGGCGTTATGCGCCTGGCGCATCAGCACCCGGATCGTCGCCTCAACGGGATCAGCCGGGTCCGTGCCCCGCTTGCCCCGCGCGGCCTCCTTGTACATGCGCTGGGCCGCCCGGTCGTAATGACCGGGGATCCACAGATTACATTCGTGGACCAGGCCCGCGAGTGCCCAGTCCAGGACGTCTGCGGCGCCTCCGGCGGCGATGAAGCGATCCAGTCGGGCACGGATCTGGGCCTGCCGGGCCGGATCGAGCAGCGCTGGCTCGATGAGTGTCAGCCGGCTGTTCAGGCGCCGCGAGTACAGACGGACCGCTTCCTGCGCTTCCAGCAGCGCCAGGCCGTCGGTGACCACGCCCCGGCCCGGCTGCCTGCACATCCAGTCCGCCGGGTCGACTCGCTTGCGGGAGGTGGCCAGCGAGGCGAGGGAGGCGTCCAGCAGCGGCTCACCCGTCGGCCGGGCGTCGAGAACGTGGATCCACTTCGACCATCTGCCCCGGGTCTCCACGCGGCGCGCCACGGCGAGCTCCATGAGGTCCGCGGCTCGCATCGCATACCCGGTGTACCGCCGTTCCCGGACGATCCGCAGGTGCGGGTCGACCGAAAGCAGCAGAATGTCTAATCCCATGGTCACGCCAGCACGGTACCCGGGAATGGCCGGGTACCGGAGCCTTTGTCATCGTCGGCCCCGTCCCCGGGCTACGTGCAGGCAAGGGCTGCTGCCCTCTGGCCGGCGCGCGCGGCAGACTAGCTCGCGGCGCTCTGTGAAGGTGTAACGCCCGGCGATGACTGCCCGAGGACGGGGACGGCCGGGCCGCCGGGAGCGGCTGGGTCGCCGGTGAGGGTCCGGTCGGCCGCGTCGACGACGCCGAGATCGGCGCGGATGTGCAGTTCGGCCGCGGTGATGAGCAGCGACTCGACGGCTGTGATGCTGGTGGTGGCGCGGGCGGCGGCCAGAGCGTGCAGTTGCCGCAGCAGGTGGGCACGCTGCTGGCTGAGCACGGCGGGCAGGGCGGCGGAGTCGGCGGAGCGGACGGCAGCCATGATCTTGAGGAAGAAGTCGTCGCGGTAGCCGCGGGCGGGGATGGCGGGCTCGGCGAGCCAGCGGTCGAGTTCGGCGCGGCCGGCCGGGGTGAGGCGATGAATGACGCGGTCGGGTTTGACCTGCTGGGGCTGGCGCTCGGACTCGATCAGGCCGTCGCGGGAGAGGCGGTCGAGGATCTGGTACAGGTGGCCAATGTTGAGCCCGCCCCACTGGTCGCCGACGGCTTGCTCGAAGCTGTTCTTCAGCTCGTAGCCGTGGGCTGGCTTGTTGCTCAGCAGGGCCAGGACCGCATGATGCAGGGCCATTGCGCCTTACCTTGTCGCTAGGTAACGATCCGGCTGTCATCCTTGCATTGTCACTATGTATGGCGCGAGCATAGTCTCAGCCCCCGGCCTGCGCCAGCCTGGGGAAACGGCGCGGCACGTGGGAGGGTGTGGTGATGGGCAGAGGAGTGACCGAGATGGCTGCAAGTGCCCCCGGCAGCGGCGTACTGGAGCTGCGCGGTGTCACCAAGCGCTACGGCACCGGCCAGGGCGGCCAGGTCACCGCCGCCGACGACGTCACCCTGTCCATCGAGGCGGGCGCGTTCGTCGCGCTGACCGGCGCCTCCGGCTCGGGCAAGTCAACCCTGCTGCACATGATCGGCGCGATCGAGCGGCCCGACTCCGGCGCGATCATCAACGACACCACCAACGTCACCGCGCTGCGCGGCGCGGCCCAGGCCGACTACCGGCGCACCATCGGCTTCGTCTTCCAGCGCTACAACCTGCTGCCCGCCCTCACCGCCCTCGACAACGTCATCGCCCCCGTGCTGCCGTACCGCACGCCCTGGGACAAACGAGCCCGGGCCCGCCAGCTCCTCGATGCCGTCGGCCTGGCCGGACGCGAACGCTCCATGCCCGCCCGCATGTCCGGCGGCGAACAGCAGCGCATCGCCATCGCCCGCGCCCTGATCAACACCCCCGCCCTGCTGCTGGCCGACGAACCCACCGGCAACCTCGACTCCGCGACGGCTGCGGGCATCCTCGACCTGATCACCCAGCTGCGTGCCGAGCACCACATGACCATCATCCTGGCCTCCCACGATCCCCAGACCGCGGCCCGGGCCGACCGCCTGATCCGCCTCCGCGATGGCGCCGTCATCGACGACATCCAGCTCACCCAGCACCGGCCGATACAAGACGTCATCCGCCACGTAACCCAGCTCGGCTGACTGCGGCACCCGGCCGCCGGTGTATCCATGAGGGATGGATCCGGAATCGGCGCTGCGGCGGATCGCCTTCGAGCTGGAGCGTGCCAGCGCCCCGACGTACCGGGTGCAGGCGTTTCGCCGGGCCGCCGCGGTGCTGGCGGCGATGCCCGCCGGCGAGCTCGACCGGCGGATCGCCGACGGCACACTGCGGGATCTGCACGGCATCGGGCCATCGACCGCGGCTGTAATCGCCGCGGCCGCGGCCGGGGAGCGCCCGGATTACCTGGTCCGGCTGGAGGCCGAATACCAGCCGCCGCCGCGAACCGCGATGCGGGCAGCCCTGCGCGGCGACTGCCACACCCACTCGACTTGGTCTGACGGAGGCAGCCCGCCACGGGAGATGGCGGAGGCCGCCCAGGTGCTGGGGCATGAGTGGATCGCGCTGACCGACCACTCGCCGCGGCTGACGGTGGCCAACGGGCTGTCGGCCGAGCGGCTGATGGCGCAGCTCGCGCTCATCGAGGAGCTGAACGCCGAGCTGGCGCCGTTCCGGATTCTGAGCGGGATCGAGGTCGACATCCTCGAAGACGGCGGCCTCGATCAGCGCGAGGACCTGCTCGCGCGGCTCGACGTCGTCGTGGCCAGCGTGCACTCCAAGCTGCGGATGCCGGCCGGGCCGATGACCAAGCGCATGCTTGCGGCCGTCGCCAGCCCGCACGTGGACGTGCTCGGGCACTGCACCGGCCGGATGGGGATGGGACGCCGCAGCCGGCCACAGTCGGAGTTTGACGCCGACGCGGTGTTCGCCGCGTGCCGGGAGCACGGCGTCGCGGTGGAGATCAACTGCCGCCCGGAGCGCCAGGATCCGCCGGACGACCTGCTCCGGCAGGCGGCCGACGCGGGCTGCCTGTTCGCCATCGACACCGACGCGCACGCGCCCGGCCAGCTCGACTGGCTCGACAACGGCTGCGAACGAGCGGAACGCGCGGGCATCACGCCCGGCCGGGTCATCAACGCTCGCACCGCAGCCGGTGTCACCGAATGACCTGAACGTGTCGTGCGGTGCGTCTAGCCAGCCTGCTGAGGCGGCACGGCCGGGAGGTCAAGGCTCATCGCGGTCAGCTGCGCCCGGCTGATGATGCCTGGCTGCTCGTTCTTGCCGTGGGCTGGGTCCGGCTCTACCAGGCGAACGTGAACCGCGGCGCGGCCTGGCTCAGCACCGCGGTCACGGGCGCGACAGACCATAGGGCCTTCAGCTCGTCAGCGACCGCTGCGAGGAGTTCCGGCACGTCCGAAGACGCCGACTCGTGCATCGCCTCGGCCACGATGAGCACGGTTGTCGTCGAGCGCTGCACCGCCGACAGGCCGCTTTGCCGGTTGGTCCACCGCCGGGCATGCACGTGCTCAGCCTGGTCTGCGAAGATCACCTCGTGCGGGCCGGGATGCTCGGTCTCGCCGGAGAAGGTCAGGTAGTCCTCATCGCCATCGGCGTACCGCACTCCCAGGTGGCCGGTGACCTTGTCGAGGTCGAAGACGGCGACCGGGATCGCGAAGGCTGCCGACACTGCGTTGCACACGTCGATGAGGGGGTGCAGGCCGGGGATGGCGCCATCCTTCCGGATGCGCCGCAGCAGTGCCTCACTCGCGCACCGGTACTGCGTCGGCTTGAGTCCCATCCGGGAGAAGGCGCTGCGCCAGGCCCGGATCTCGGGCAGCTCACTCTCGGTTGCATCTGCCAGCCGGGAACGCGCGACTGCGGTGAATTTCGCGACGCTATCGCCGGCCGCGGCATCGGGGGTGATCCCGTCGGCGAACACCACCCCCGCAACGAGCGCGGGGAAGTCACGCCAGATATCAGCCGAATGCTCGAACTGCATGGGCACTACCCTGTCACCTGATGCGAGGAGGTGTGCCGTCGTGGATACTGCTGAGCCCGGTGGCACCGGGCAGGCAGACGAACAGTCTGCCGAAGCGGCGGACGCTCGTGAATATGCGCGGCAGCTGCGCGCCTTTCCGGTCGACCAGCTTCTCCGGGATTTCCTGTTCAGCCTGCTCAACGCCGCGCAGGTGAAGCTGGGCCGGCGAGACGCCCGGCTGCTGATCGACGTGACCGCCGTGGCACACGAGCACGCGCGTCCCCACCTGCCTGGCGAGCTCACCGGGCAGATCGACGAGGCGCTGGGACAGCTGCGGATGGCTCAGGTGAGCGCGGAGAACCGCGCGAGCCAGCAGGGCCAGAAGGAGGAGAACGACCTGGGCACGGCCCCGGCACCGCCATCGGCCGGCCCGGGGCGGTAACGCCTTAGCCGGTGCGCCCGCAGCGGAACGTCAGCGCGTGGCGTCGGCGAGGGCGCGTGAGATCGCGCGGGCGACCGCGACCACCGCCGGCCTGAGCACGGCGGGCTCGACCTGGCCTGTCCGGGTCACCACGGACAGGGCGGCGACGGGGGACCCCGGCCCGCCGCGGATCGGCGCGGCGACCGACGTGACCGGCTCGGGCCAGGTCCGTGCGGCGACCGCGACGCCGTCGCGGCGGATGCCGGCCAGCTGCGCCCGGAGTTCCCTGGGCGTGCGGACGATGTTCTCCGGGCGCAGCGTGAGGTCCTGGCCGAGGATCTCATCCTGAAGCGCGGCCGGGGCGTGCGCGAGCAGCACCAGGCCGACTCCGGTCGAGTGCAGCGGCAGCCGGCCGCCGACCCGGTACATGACCCGGCCGGCGCCGCGTGCCGACAGCCGCTCGACCAGGATGGCCTCGCCGCCGTCCTGCACGGCGAGCAGGACGTGCTGGCCGGTGGCGAGGTGCAGGTCTTCCATGTAGGGCAGCGCGGTGGCTCGCAGCCCGTGCCCGCGTGGCGCGAGCGAGGCGATCTCCAGCAGGCGCAGCCCGATGACGTAGTCGCCGCCCGGCGTTCGTTCCAGCGCCCCGAGCTCGGCCAGCTTGCGGGCCAGCCGCAGCGCGGTCGGCTTCGGCAGCGCCGCCCGGACGCTCAGCGCGCTGAGGGACAGCGACCGGTCCGGTCCGAAGGCCGTCAGGATCCGGAACGCGCGGTCGAGCACTGGCTCGCCGTGCGCGGGCCTGTGCCCGCGCGGCTGGCCGGCAGCGTCCATGGCCGTGTTCCTTTGCCCGCATGCTCCATCGTTCCATTCAATGAAATCACGCCTGTACAGGCACTCCGCCCCGGCCGACCATCCCAGGTATGACAGCTCCGGGCGCGGCCAGCACGGTGAGCACGCCCGTGCTGATCGCGGGCGGCGGCCCGGCGGGCCTGGCGGCTGCGGCTGAGCTCAGCCTGCACGGCGTGCCGTGCATCGTCATCGAGCCGCGCACGCAGGTGTCACACCGGCGCCCACGCGCCAAGACGACCAGCATCCGGACGATGGAGCATCTGCGCCGCTGGGGCATTGCCGGCCGGCTCAGGGCGGCAGCGCCGCTGCCGGTCGCGTGGTCGCAGCGCGTCGTGTTCTGCGAGTCGCTGACCGGGCAGCGGATCACCGAGTTCGATGGCGCGTTCGGCCTGACCCAAGAGCGTGATGACCGGTTCGCCGAGCCGGGCCAGCAGGTGCCGCAGCCGGTGGTCGAGGACGTGCTGCGTGCGCACCTGCGCGCGAGGCCCGGCGTCCAGCTGCGCGCTGGCCACGCCGTGACCGGGCTGGCGCAGGACGGTGACGGCGTCACCGTGACGGTCGGCGACGGCGACGGGTCCGCATACGCGATCCGGGCCCGGTACGTGCTGGGCTGCGACGGGGCCAGCGGCGTGGTCCGCGATCAGATCGGGGTGCGGTTCGCCGGCCGATCGGATCCGCGGCCGAACTTCAATGTGGTGTTCCGCGCGCCGGGCCTGGACACGCATCTCGGTGCCGCCGTGCAGTACTGGGTCGTCGGCGGCCGCACGACCGGGCTCATCGGCCGGCTCGACCTGAACGGGACGTGGTGGGCGGGTTTTCCCGGGATCGACGCCGGCTACGGGAGCGCCCACGCGTCCGAGCTGATCACCGGGCTGACCGGCGGGCCCACCGCGCACGAGGTGCTCGCCACCGACCCGTGGACCGCCCGGCTGATGCTCGCGGACACGTTCGCGGTGGGGCGCGTCTTCCTGGCGGGGGAGGCGGCGCATGTGAACCCGCCGTGGGGCGGGCACGGGTTCAACACCAGCGTCGGCGACGCGGTCAACATCGCGTGGAAGATCGCCGCGGTCACCCGCGGCTGGGCCCCGCCGGAACTGCTGGCGAGCTACGAAGCCGAGCGCCGCGGTGTGGCCGAGCAGACGCTGGCCTGCGCCGAGTCGAACATGGCCGCGCTGGCGGGCGACCTGCCCGCCGACGCGGCGGCCATCCAGCGGGTGAAGAGGTTCGAGTTCTACAGCCTCGGCCTGGTCCTCGGCTATTCCTACGCGGGGTCGCCGCTGATCCAGCCCGGCGCACCGCCGTCCCCGGCCGCGGACACCACCAGCTACACGCCCACGGCCCGGCCGGGGGACCGGCTGCCGCACGCGTGGTTCCCCGGCGGCGCGTCGCTCTACGACCGGCTCGGCACCGGCTTCACGCTGCTCGGCCCGGCAGGCGGCGGGGACGGCCTGGCCAAGCGTGCCCGCGGGCGCGGGATCCCGCTCGCCGTAGTGCAGCCGCCGCCGGATTACCCGTGGCGTGATGCGTTCCTGCTGATACGGCCGGACCAGCACATCGCGTGGCGGGCCAGCGATCCGGCCAGCATCGACCTGGACCTGGCCACGGGGCTCGCGACGACCACGGCAGGAAGACCTGAATGAAGATCGCCCTCACCAATGTCCGCGTGTTCGACGGGCGGCGCCTCGTACCCGGCA
>Ga0210385_10001076_pt1 | contig 17275 bp, 16 predicted proteins | sample IncBWH26OmetaG_FD_160107 | JGI IMG/M metagenome (GOLD analysis project Ga0210385, IMG submission 160107) | Forest soil microbial communities from Barre Woods Harvard Forest LTER site, Petersham, Massachusetts, United States - Inc-BW-H-26-O ...
CCACGCGTCCTACTTATGGCGCGCGGATTCTGCGTTTCTTTAACAACATCAACCCGACGCGCACGCGGGACTGGATCGTCAGCGACCCGTTCGCCGCGACCGTCCGCCAGTTTGCCCCGAAAGAGATCGCGCCCAAGCCCGGCACCGCGCTTTCGTGCATGGGAAAATCCACGGCCCGCGTCGTTGGACTGGGCGCAGCGATTCCCTCGATCAAGCGCTCACCCTACGACGATTTCATGATGCGCTTCCACAATTTCCTGAAAGAGAATCCGCGCTTTCAGTCCGACTGCCCGAAATATCCGTTCCAGTTTCCTCCCGGCTCCTCGTGGATGGTCTACACCGACACCGTGCCGCACGCGGTGCTGGCGGGCCAGTACGCGCTGGAGCAGACGTTTTTGGTCCGGCCCGAAGCCATGGTCCGTCCGGAAATCTCCCCGCTCAAAGTCCTCGAAGAAATCGCCCAGGCTCCCCTCGTCTGAAGGGTGACCTGTTCGCCCCCGAAAGAGCCGAATCAAAAACGAACACCCGTCCGCATCCTCCCAAACCCTAAAGCCAAGAATCCGGCGTTCCTCCTGACCCTCGTGACGTCGTCAGACAAAGTCCGACGCGCGTCCGACAATCAGTCGAAGTTAAGCCTCCCGCAACAACTCCGTCCGATACTTCGGAGCCAGCCCGACCACCTTCGCAATCAACACTCGCTCCTCCTCCTCACTCAGCTTCGGCGGAGCAGTCGTCCGAGTGGCTACAGGCACCCCAACCTCCATGAAAAACTTCTCCTGCCCCGCCGGAGAGCAAATACAAAGCATCCGCACCGCGGCGCTCGAAGCATTGTGAAACTGATGCGGAGCATTCGCCGGAATATTCACCGTATCGCCAGCCCGCACCGTCATCTTTTTTCCTCGAAACGTCGCCTCCATCTCGCCCTCCAGCAAAATGAAGGTCTCCTCAAAGTCGTGCCGATGCGGCGGCGGCCCGCCCCCCGGAGGCACATGCATATCGACCACGCAGAACCGCCCCGCAGTTTCCTCGCCCGTCACGGTAATCGTGTACGTATCGCCAACCAGCCCGATGTGAGGCAACTTGTCGGCTTGCGCAACCGTGAGTTTGCGCTGCGGGTCGTCCGGCGGGATCGCTGGTGCAGTTGACATGGGAGGCTCCTGTTGGAAGGTTCGATCAGTTCGGCTTTCGTGGATCGTAGCTTACCCCACTCAACAAAAACCAGAACCTCCACCGCCAATCCTCGGCGCTTCTCCCGCCGCTTTTCAAAAGTCTTCACAGCCGCATACCTCTCGTCTGCATCCAGGCATTCGCACCGAGGGACGCACCCCGTCCAGGACGGTTTGTGCGGTTTGAGAACCTTCACACCGCTCCTTTAGACTCACCCTGGAGGTTTCCGCAGACATGAAGACCGGTTGGAAGTCGCTCGCATTCTCTGCTCTCACCGTGGCACTGGTGAGCTGCGTGTCCACAGCGCCCGCCCAGATTGCCGTCAACATTGGACCTGCGCCCATCTGCCCCTACGGATATTTCGATTACGCTCCGTATGACTGTGCCCCGTACGGCTATTACGGCCCCGACTGGTTCGTGGGTGGGATCTTCATCGGCGCAGGTCCCTGGTTCCACGGCCCGCGCGGTTTTTACGGCCATGTCGATAACCGCTTCGATCCTCATCACGGTTACGCCGGACCCCTCCCGGGACGGGGCGAGCGGCCTTTCTCCGGGTTTCGCGCCAATGAAGCGCGCGATGGACGAGGCCACATCGGCAACGCCGGCCACGATGGCGGCAGGGAACACAGCCCCGGATTCAACGGAGGGGGTCACCCCGGCGGTCACCCTCGCTAGAGAACCACTGGCTCCCGAAGCGCAGGGCCCGCGTGCCAAACGCGGGCCTTTTCGCTGCAGGGAAGTGAAATAGCCAGCCAATGCCCACCGCCGCGAAGAACTGCGTCTTCCGCCTCGCCTGTGGCATCCTTGTACCGAGGGGAAGCGCAAGTCTGACCCGAACCCGACTATGACCTCCAAAACTCCGCGAGCCATCCTGGCCCTGGTTGCCGCTCTCTCGGTGGTACCGGCCTTCGCCCAGTTCACACCGCGCCACATCTACGACGAGAACGCCGACGCCAAAGCAGAAATTCGCGCGGCGCTGGCAACCGCCGCTCGCGAGCACAAGCGAGTCATTCTCGATTTCGGCGGCAACTGGTGCGGCGACTGCCAGGTGCTCGATATCTACTTCCATCGCGCGCCCAACGACGCGCTGCTGAACGCGAACTACGTGCTGGTGGACATTGACATCGGCCGCATGGACAAGAATGTCGACGTTGCCGAGAAGTATGAGGTTCCGCTGAAAAAGGGCGTCCCGGCTCTGGCGGTTCTCGATGGGCACGGGCGGCTTGTTTACAGCCAGGCGAACGGCGAATTCGAGAAGATGCGGCACATGGACCCCGACTCCGTCACCCAATTCCTGGAGCAGTGGAAGGGCGGCGGCGGCGATAACAAGGGCGGCCGATAGGCGTTCATCCGTGACCGGAAAATCAGCGGTGAGGAGCGGCGGATCGAGGCAGAATCCTGAATCCTGATCACGGACACCGGACTCCTGTACCCTGTTCCCGGCACCCTGTACCCTGTTCTCATGCTGCGGATGTTCGAGCATCTCCGGCGGGCCATCTGGTCGTCCTTCGGCCACAGCGCCTTCTCCATGGCCAAGGCCGCGGCCTATTCGGCCATGCTCAGCGTTTTTCCCGCGCTGGTCGTGGTCACGACGCTGTTCGCGGTCATGCCTTCGGGCGACAATATCCGCGGCGTTCTGCGCGCCGCGCTGCAGCAGGTGCTGCCGCCGGACACCATGCTGCTGGTACAGAACTACTTCATCAGCTATCACACCCGGTCGGTGCGCATTGTGTGGGGCTGCCTGTTCGTCAGCCTGTTCGCCGCGATGGGGGTACTGCTCTCGCTGATGGAAGGCTTCCGGCGCGCCTACCGTCTGCCGCGCGGGTTATGGGGATTCTGGCAGGAGCGCCTCGCTGCTGTTCTGCTGGTGCCTGGAACGATGGTGCCGATGGCGGCTGCAACGGCGTTCCTGACCTTCGGCCACTTCATCGAGCACTGGATGATCGCCAACTCGGAGCACGAGCTGCACCTGTACGTCATTCTGTTCTGGCGTCTGGTGCGCTGGGGCATCGCGCTGCTGGCCAGCATCATGTCGCTCACGCTGATCTATCACGTTGGCATCCCGCGCCACAAACATCCCACTCGCGGCGGCTCCAGGGCCTTCTTCAACGGCCACTGGAGGGAAACTCTCCCGGGAGCGACCATTGCCACGGCCTCCTGGTTCATCGCGACCCTGCTCTATGGCTGGTACGTGACCCGTTTTGCGGACTACTCGGTGGTTTACGGATCCCTGGGCGCGGGCATTGCTACCCTGGTCTGGCTCTACATGATTTCGCTCAGCGTGCTGATCGGCGCCGAATTCAATGCGCAGCTGTTCCCCTTTCCGGATCTCCGCCCGGTCTCGGTGCCGAACGAGGAATTCCCGGGGGATCCATCGCTGGTGGGCGCCAATTCGCCATCAAATTCGTCTGCCGTGCCTACCCACGCCGCCCGATCCGCCGCCGCACGGTAAAATCGGTTCGGGTCCCCGTCACACCGAACGCAAAATTTTTCAGTCAAACCTTTTTGGGGGTTGGATGAACTTCTCGCTGTCAGGGCCGGCGGTTGCAAGCGATAGCCTGCGCCGGGCCAAAATCGTCGCCACGCTGGGGCCAGCTTCTTCAAACGAAACCATTTTCCGTGAGCTGCTCCGCGCCGGTCTGGACGTCGCCCGCCTTAATTTTTCTCACGGCACGCTGCCCGAAAAACTCAAGCTGATCGAAATGGTCCGCAAGGTTTCCCGCGAAGAAAGCAAGAACGTCTGCATCCTCGGCGATCTCCAGGGACCCAAGATCCGGACGGGCCGGCTCAAGAACCGCATCCCGGTTCAGCTGAAGGCCGGTCAGCGTCTCACCATCACTCCTCGCGACATTCTCGGCACTTCTACGGTGATCGCCACGACCTTTCCGACGCTGGCGGAAAACCTCGAGCCGGGCGCGCGGATTTTGCTCTCCGACGGCCTGATCGAGCTGCGCGTGATCGAAATTCCCGGGGAAGAGGTGGAGTGCGAAGTGATCAACGGGGGCATGCTCGGCGAGCACAAGGGGATCAACCTTCCCGGCATTCCCGTCCGCGTCCCCTCCCTCACCGACAAAGATGAGGAAGACCTTGAGTTCGGGATGAAACATGGGGTCGACGCCATCGCCGTCTCCTTCGTGCGCACCGCCGAAGACGTTCGTCACGTGAAGTTCCGCGTCGCCGCGCTCGGTCTCGAAACCTGGATCATCGCCAAGCTGGAAAAGCCTCAGGCCATCGAGAATCTGGAAGCGATTCTGGAAAACGCGGACGGCGTGATGGTTGCTCGCGGCGATCTGGGGGTAGAAATGCCGCCGGAAAAAGTGCCGGCCATCCAGAAGCATGTTATCCGGCGGGCCGCCGAGTATCGCAAGCCGGTCATCACGGCGACGCAGATGCTGGAGTCGATGATCGAGAACCCCCGTCCCACGCGGGCCGAAGCCAGCGACGTAGCCAATGCGATCTATGACGGGACAGATGCGGTGATGTTGTCCGCCGAAACCGCGGCGGGCAAGTATCCGGTGGAAGCGGTGAAGATGATGGCGAAGATCGTGAGCGAAACGGAGTCCAATCTGCGCGACTCCAATTCGTTCGAGACCCATCACGGCAACCGCATTCGTCTATCGATCGCGGAGACCATCTGCGAGTCGGCCGCCCACGCCGCCGAGGACCTCGATGTCAGTGCCATCGCCGTCTTCACCGAATCGGGCGCTACCGCGCGCCAGCTCTCCAAATACCGCCCCAAGCCGCCCATTTACGCGCTCTCGAGCATTGAATCGGTGATTCACCGCATGGGTTTGCTGTGGGGTGTGCACGCGGTTAAATGTCCGAAGCTCCTGACCGCCGAGCAGATGGTCGACCACGCGGAGACGGTTCTGGAAGAGGGCGGTTTCGTGAAGCCCAAGGAGATCCTCGGCATCGTGGCCGGCACGCGGACGCGGTCGGGTTCGACGAACTTCCTCCGTCTGCACGTGCTCGGCGACCGGCTGACCGACGCGTTCGCGCACCGCGGCGAGAAGGTCGCCCATCCCCGGAAAACGGCTCGCAAATCGCGCAAAACCGCCAAAGTCGGGTAGGCGAACTTTCCTTCAGGGTGCCGGGGAGGAGTGCCGGGCAGCGCCTTCAGGTCCGGCCAGACCCCGCCCGGCACCGTCCTCCCGGGGTGAGGCTCCTCCTACCCCCGTGATATCCATCACAGCCTGCTTCCGGCCCGGAGGGCACACTGGCAGAACGTCGCGTCAAGGAGCCCAAATCCCCATGAATACCGCCCACCTCATCACTCAACTGCTGGAAATTGAACAGGCGATCGGCAAAGTGGATCCGGCCAGGATTCGCGGGATGCTGTTTGAAGCCGAGGAGAGCATCCTGCAGATCGAGCAGCAGATCATCGCAATCCTCGTTGAGAACGAATCGCTGCATCTGCGCCTGGACAACGGGAACCGTCCATCCCTTGCCGAGCTGTCCGCCTCCCGGCCGGTCGAGAAGTTCTCGGTCAATTGAGGGACGCCGCTGCAGGGGAGTGCGGAAGAAGACAGGGTGCGAACGCAGCAACAATCGCCCAGCGCCACTGGTACGAACATCATTCGTGCCGCGGATAACCGACGCCTGACACTGCGAACGGCGTGTATGATCTCGTCCTCCCTCAAATCCACGAAAGAGGTACAGAGACCATGGCCAGGATGCTGGTTGTCGCGCAGTGTAAGGATGCGAAGAAATGGGAGCAGACTTTTGTGACGCACGGTCCGTTGTTCAAGAGCATGGGCGCCACCGGCCCGGTTCACTACGGACTGGAGGGAAACTGGGCCGCCGTCATGATGGACGTGAAGGACGTGGATCACTACAACCAATCCATGAGTTCCCCGGCTACGGCGGAAGCCATGGCTGCCGACGGCGTGCTGCGGGAGACGGTGAAGATGTTTGTTCTCGATAAGAAGGTGAACGTCTAACCCGGGAGGCGGGTAAAAGCTCGAAATGCCTCCGCCACAACCTTCGGCAGCTCGTCCCGATTGCGTTTGCCGATCAGTTCATGCCCCGCGCTTTCCACCGGCAGCAGCCGGGTTCGCGCCGGGATGAGGCGGAGCGCCGCCCCCAACTCGGCGATGGTGCCAAATCCATCGCGCGTGCCGGAGACGAACAGGGCGGGCGTCTCCAGCGAAGGGAAGTGCTGCGTGCGCATTTGTTGCGGGGCCTTCGGCGGATGGAGCGGATAGGACAAGAGCAGGAGTGCCTCGACCAGGTCCGGCTCCCGCGCAGCGAGCATCGAGGCCATGCGTCCGCCATACGAATGCCCGGCAAGAAAAATCCGGTGAGCCTGGGTTTGCCGGCGCATCGCCTGTACCGCCGCTTTGAGCCCCGCCTGATCGCGCTCTGCGGTGCGCATGGGCGGACCCTGCGGCTTGGCCTGCCGGAAGGGCAGATCGCAGCGCAGCACTGTGGTTCCTGAAGCGGCAAACGCGTCGGCCAGGGCAACCAGCAGCGGCGCCTGGCAGTTCGCGCCCGCACCGTGGGTGAGAACCAGGGCGTCTGCGCTTGCGCTCGCCGCCGGATGCAGAAATCCGCGGACCGGTTCAGCGCCGGAAGTATCGACGAACGCCCGCATGCCTTCCATTGCAGCTTCGCCGCAAACTCACGCCTGCGCCAGCTCGCCGATGGCGCGCACCAGCTTATCCAGATCGGGCAGGGTGGTGTAGACATGCGGGGTCACGCGCACGCAGCTGATGTTTTCCCAGACGATGCCGACGGTGTGGATCTTGTACTTGTCGAAGAGCGCGCCGGCCACCTGCTGGGGGGTCATGCCGTCAATCGAAACGCCGCAAATCGCGCAGGAATACTCCGGGCGCAACGAGGTGTGCAGCTTGACCCTGGGGATGGACTGGACGCGCGTTGCCCAGTAGTTCTTGAGATAGAAGATGCGTTCCTGCTTGCGCGCGGAGCCGATGCCTTCGTGGAAGTTGATCGCCTCGCCGATGCCCTGTTCGAGGGGAAAGCTGCGCGTGCCGAGGGTCTCGAATTTGCGAATATCGGCCGAATGGGGGGTGGAGTTACAGGTGAGCGGCCATATTTTCTCAATCTTGTCCTCGCTGACCCACATCATGCCGGTGCCAATCGGCGCGGAAAGAAACTTGTGCAGGCTGGTGCCGAAATAGTCACAGTGCAGGTCGGGAATCTTAAAGTCGATCAGCCCAAAGGAGTGCGCGCCGTCGGCGATGACCTCGATGTTGTGCGCATGGGCCATGCCGGCGATCTTCGCAACCGGCATGGTCTGGCCGACCCAGTTGACCATGTGGGTCACATGAATGATCCTGGTGCGGGGCGTGATCGCGTCTTCGTAGGCCTTGACGATGACGGCGTCGTCCTCGATGGGAAAGTCGAAGCTGATCTGCTTGTAAACGATGCCGTCGCGCTCGGCCCTCTGGCGGTAGGCCTGGATCATGTTGGGATAATCCTGCTTCGTCCCGATGACTTCATCGCCGGCCTTGAGCGGGAGGCCATAGATGATGGTGTTGAGCGCTTCGGTGGAGTTGCGATCGATGGCAATCTCGCCTGGTTTGGCGCCCGCCAGGTTGGCCAGCTTCTCGCGCAGAGGCTCGCGTCCCTGGTCGAGGATCTGCCACATGTAGTAGGACGGCCCCTCGTTGGAGAGCTGGTTGTAGCGTTCCACCGCGTCCTGGACGACGATGGGGGCCGGGGAGACGCCGCCATTGTTGAGATTGATGAGGTCCGGGTTGACGGAGTAGGCGCGCTGGATCACGCTCCAGTAATCCTCATTCTGGGCGGCTTCGGCCGGCGCGAGATCGCGGACCCTGTTGGCCGCGGCGGCAAAATCGGCGGCATGCGCCTGGCGGAAGAGGCTGTTGACGGAAAATGCGCCCGCGAGCGTGGCGGTCCGTTTGAGGAAGCTGCGGCGATCGGTGGGTGTCATGGCAGCCACTGTAGGAGCAAAGGGCCTTCCGACGCAACTGGGTCGTTCGGGGAATCCGCGGTAACCGGAGGGGGTACCAGCGACCCATTGGAGGTTCTACTTCCAGTGCCGGTAATGACCCGGAAGTGGGAAGTCTATTGAACGCAAGGACTGTTACTCTTCGTTGGATCGGTAACAAAATCGGCAACTCCAGCACGCGGTGTGTTGCCCCGAATGAGGACACAGACGTGCGATCCGCGTCATCGGGCCCCTGTTGTATGGAGTCGGAATCTGCGGAAGAGGCTCCTCGGTGCTGACCGGGACATACGATATCGGGCTGGTAGTGGTGTCGCTGCTGGTGGCGATGCTGGCTTCCTGGACCGCGCTCGATATGGCAGCGCGGGTATCGGCGGCCCGGGGACGTGCAGCCTCATGGTGGCTGGCGGGCGGCTCGGTGGCCATGGGCGTCGGCATCTGGTCGATGCATTTCATCGGCATGCTGGCCTTTCGGCTTCCCATAGCGACGGGTTATGACGCGACCATCACCTTTCTCTCGCTGCTGATCGCGATTGCTTCATCCCTGTTCGCGCTGTGGATCGTGTGCCAGCGCGATTTGACGTGGCAGCGCCTGGTGGCGGGCGCGGTGGTGATCGGCTCAGGCATTTGCACTATGCACTACACGGGCATGGCGGCGATGCGGATGACGCCCCCGCTGCGTTATCACTGGCCGCTGTTCCTGCTCTCGGTTCTTATCGCCATCGTGGCTTCGGGGACAGCGCTGTGGATGGCCTTTCATCTGCGCGAGGGGGGAAGGGGAGTCCGGCGGCGGCGCGGCGGAGCTGCGGTGGTGATGGGACTTGCCATCGCGGGGATGCACTACACGGGGATGGCCGCGGTCCGCTTCGCCCCCAACAGCCACTGCCAGACGATCGAATCCGGCGTGACGACGGGATGGCTGGCGCTGCTGATCACGGTATTCGCCGTTTCGGTTCTGTCGATCGCGCTGATCATTTCGGTGCTCGACATGCGCCTCGAACAGCGAACCGCGCTGCTGGCCTCGGGTCTGGCCAACGCGCAGCAGGAGCTGGCGTTTCTGACGCTGCACGATAACCTCACCCGGCTGCCGAACCGCACTTTACTCACCGACCGGCTGCAGCAGCAGATCCAGATGGCTCGCCGGGAGATGAGCCGCTTCTCGGTTTTTTCGATGGACGTCGACGGATTCAGGCAGATCAACGATGCCTGGGGCCACCGCACCGGCGACCTGCTTCTGGTTGAGATAGCCCAGCGCATCAGCAACGCGATTCGCTCGTCGGACACACTGGCCCGCCTCGGCGGCGACGAGTTCGTGGTGCTGGCTTCGGTTTCGGAGGCGGGCGACACGGTCCATCTGGCGGAGAAGCTGCTTGCGGTAGCGCGGGCACCGGTGTTGATCGACGGCCACGAGCTGCGCGTTTCCATGAGCATCGGCATTGCTATGTACGATGGCCGGGAACCACAAAACGGGGACGTGCTGAGGAACGCGGACACGGCGATGAATCACGCCATGGCACTGGGACACAACGGGTATGTCCTGTTCGAGTCCTCGATGGCGGACGATGCGCAAACGCAACTGCAGCTGTTACAGGATTTGCGCCAGGCGGCGGAACGGGGGGAGCTGCTGCTGCATTATCAGCCGAAGTTCAGCACGACTGACGGAGGGATGATCGGAGCGGAGGCACTGGTTCGCTGGCGTCATCCGACCCGCGGACTGGTGCCGCCGGGCGATTTTATTCCTCTGGCCGAAAAGACGGGGCTGATCTACCAGATCGGCCAATGGGTGCTGAGCGAAGCGTGCCGGCAAATGAGCGCCTGGCTCGAAGCCGGACACAAGGACTGGACGATCTCGGTCAACTTGTCGGCGCTGCAGTTCAATCATTCCGGCCTGATCGACATGGTGCGCGACACCCTGGCGGAGCACAGGCTGGAGTCACGCTATCTGACCCTTGAAATCACCGAATCGACGGCGATGCACGATGCGGATGTCAGCCTGGCGATTCTGCAGCAGCTGCACCAGATGGGTGTGCGCATCTCGATTGACGATTTCGGGACGGGATATTCGAGCCTTTCTTACCTGAAGCGGCTGCCGGCCAGCGAACTGAAAATCGATCACGAATTCGTGCGCGATCTGACCCAGGATGCCGAAGACGCGGCCATCATTGCCGCGATTGTGGCTCTCGGGCGGGCCCTGAACCTGAAAATTGTGGCGGAGGGAGTTGAAACCGTGGAACAGCAGGAGTTCCTCACCCGCCTGGGCTGTACCTCACTGCAGGGCTTTCTGCTGGGGCGTCCGATGCCCGCGGAGCAGATGATCGAGGCGGTTTCGCTGCGGAGCAAGGTTTATGCGGGGATCGGAATTCCCAGCTGACCGTCCTCTGCCCGGTCGCACGGACCGTTTCCGCCAGGCCTGACTGATGGCTCCGGGTGAGCGGGGCCGTCAGTGACGAGTGTCACATCCTTTCCGCAATTGGCGGGTTTACCCTAGTTCAACCGCAGCCGACGCCCCCGGAGTCTCGAGGGCACCGCCCGCTGGCCGATGGGGTTCATTATGCAGACGCCTGAGCGACCCGAAGACATGCGCGAACTGGTAACGCAGATTGCGCGCGCACTGGTGGACATACCTGAAGCGGTCGAAGTCGAGCCCGAAGAGAAAGAGAACAGCACCGCGCTGCGCCTGCGGGTTGCGCCTTCGGATGTCGGCAAGGTGATTGGCAAGCAGGGGCGCACGGCGCGATCGATGAGGACGATTCTTGGGGCGGTCAGCGTGAAGCACCACCATCGCTACACTCTCGACATTCTGGAAGAGGGCCCTAACGGAGCGCACACCGCCGACGACTGATCGGTCCGGGGCCTTTGCGGCCGATGCGCCATGCTGAGAATCGCTGAAGAAGATGCCGCGCCACAACGGTGAAGGCCTGCGCTGCTACAATCGGCCCACTGCGTTTACCCCTCGAAGGCAATTCTCAAAAGGATACGGTCATGGTGACACGCTTTCTGCTGTGTGTTTGCGCCGCAGTGCTGGCGGCAGGTTCTTTGTTCGGACAAAGCAGCATCACGTATCAGCAGCCACCGAAAGCGATCGCCGATCTGCTGGAAGCGGCGCCCACGCCGCTGGTGCTGGTTTCGCCGGAGTCGAAGGGCAGCGCCCGCACTCTGCTCATCGAGGAGCCGGGCGGTCTGCTCACGATCGCCGACCTCGCCCAGCCCGAGCTGCGCCTGGCGGGACTGCGCTTCAATCCGCGCACGAACGGGCCGAGCCGTCTGCCGTATGCCGTCGGGCTTGAATTGAAAGTTTTGCCTGCGGGCAAAGAGGTGGCTGTCGCGGGTCTTCCGGCTCATCCGCACATTGTGTTCGCTCAATGGTCGCCCGACGCCAAGCGCGTTGCATTTGTGGTGATCACGGGCACAAATCCCGGCGCGGGTCTGAGCCTGTGGACCGCCGATGCGGCAACCGGCCACGCCAGCCGCGTTCCGGGCGTCGCGCTGAATGGAGTGTTCGGCGATCCGTGCTCGTGGATGCCGGACAGCCACGGCCTGCTGTGCGTCACGGTGCCCGGCGCGCGCGGTGCTGAGCCTGCTCACTCCGAAGTGCCGACCGGGCCGGCGGTGCAACAGAATCTCGGGCGTGTTACCCCGGCCCGCACCTATGAAGACCTGCTCAAGAATCCTGAAGACGAGCGGTTCTTCGACTACTACGCGACCGGGCAGGTGCGGGTTATTTCCCTGGGTGGAACCTCGAAAGCGATCGGCAAGCCGGGGGTGATCGAAGCCGCCGAACCTTCACCCGACGGGCACTACGCGCTCCTCTCGGAAGCGCATCATCCGTATTCCTACGAATTGCCGCTGGAGAATTTTCCGCAACGCACGCTGGTGGTGAATCTGCGAACGGGCGAGGAGAAACAGCTCTCGGATCAGCCGATGGCCGACAATATTCCCATCGCACGGGACGCGGTCGAAACCGGGCCGCGCGATTACGAATGGCGTGCGGATGCGCCCGCTACCGTCGCGTGGGCCGAAGCCGCTGACGGCGGGGATCCAAAAAACAAATCGGCGGTCCGCGACCGCCTTTATCTGCTTGATGCGCCCTTTACCGGCTCACCGCGCGTCCTCGCCGAGCTGCCCATGCGTCTGGCCGAGTCCGATTTCCCGGTGCGCTCGAGCGGCATCGAGTGGGGCAACGCGCATCTGGCACTGATCAATGAGCGCGAGTGGACCCATCGGCGCCGGGTGATTGCCGCAATCGATCCATCCGCGAGCGCGCCCGCTCTCCGAACGCTCTACGAGGGGTCCTCAGAAAATCGCTACGAAGATCCAGGCCGCCCCATGCAGAGGGAAAACGCCGCGGGTCATCGGGTTCTCGACCTCACCGCGGACGGCAACGGTATTTACTTCACGTCGCCCGGAGCGAGCCCGGAGGGCGACCGCCCCTTTGTCGCCGTGATGAACACAACCTCGGGCAAGGAAGAGCCGGTCTGGCGCTCGGCTGCGCCGTTCTACGAGATGCCCGCGGCGGTCCTCGACCCGGCGAAGGCGGTCCTGCTGATCCGGCGCGAGTCGCAGGAGCAGCCACCGAATTACTTCCTCCGCGATGGCGCAGGGCAGCTGACCCAGGTGACCAACTTCCCGAATCCCTACGGCGACACGCCGCTGCCGAAGAAGCAGATCCTGCGGTACAAGCGGGCGGACGGGGTGGAACTGAGCGCGAACCTCTACCTCCCGCCCGGCTACAAGCCTTCGGATGGAGCGCTGCCCACGCTGATGGAGGCCTATCCGGTGGAGTACAAGTCGCGCTCCGCGGCCGGACAGATCACCGGCTCGCCCTATCAGTTCCCGCGTTTCTCCTGGGCTGGACCGGTCTTTTTCGTGACCCAGGGCTACGCGGTGCTGGAAAACGCAGCGATTCCGATCATTGGGGAAGGCGACGCGCAGCCCAACGATACCTACGTCGAGCAGCTGGTCTCGAGCGCGAAGGCGGCCATCGACGAGGGCGTGAGCTTAGGCGTGGTCGATCGGAACCGGGTTGCGGTCATGGGCCACTCCTACGGCGCCTTTATGACCGCCAATCTGCTGGCCCACAGCGACCTCTTCAAAGCCGGGATCGCGCGCAGCGGCGCGTACAACCGCACGCTCACCCCTTTCGGCTTCCAGAACGAAGAGCGGACCTACTGGGAGGCACCCGATATCTACTTCAAGATGTCGCCCTTCTCGTATGCCGACAAGATCAAGACGCCGATCCTGCTGATACACGGCGAGGCCGACAACAATCAGGGGACCTTCCCGATTCAGAGCGACCGGTTCTACGACGCGCTTAAAGGCCACGGCGCGACGGTGCGGCTGGTATTTCTGCCGCTGGAAGCGCACGGCTACGCTGGACGCGAGTCGCTGCTGCACATGCTGTGGGAGATGAACAACTGGCTCAACACCTACGTCAAAAATCCGCCGCCCGCCAGCAGTCAGGGGCAATGAGGGGACGACAATCCGCGCCACGGCCAGGCCCACCGCAACGCATTGCGGGCGGGGTGATTCCAAGAGGTCATGCAGGGACTCGCCGGGCCGGTCCGGAGTGGCTATGGACGCAGTGAAGAGGCTTGAATTTTCCTCAAAACAGGGCCATGCTGGTGGTGTCTGGCTCCCACGCGAATAGGCGGCCTTATGCTCAGGTCTGGACGTGCCGGTTGTTTCCCCAGTCTGGCGGCGTTTTGCGCCCTGTCCCTTCTCGCGGTCGCTCCTGTGCGCGCCCAGGTTTTTACGGTCGAGGCCGAGCATGTGGAGAAGCATTACACCGAGTTCGCGCCCACCCATGTAAGGTATCCCGAGCAGCCGATCACGCAGCTCGGCCGGGAGGAACTGATCCGCTTCATGCAGTCCGAGCAGGGATTTGCGATGCGCCCGCTGCCCATCGCGAACCTGACGCTCCACGCCAACGGCCACATGGATCCGACCGGCGACAAATACGTGGATGAGCTGCACCAAAAAGGGACGTCGGTGAAGGCGGGGGACCGCGTGGTTGTCACCGATATCAGAATCCACGAAAAAACCATTGAGCTCGACCTGAATGGCGGCCCGGAGCACAAGCACAAATATCTGCGGCACATTGCCATCGGCGCGGGGGCGGCCGAGGTGCCGCTCGCGGCCGATAACGGCGCGCCGCCCACCGGATCGCGGGTGACGCTTCTCTTCGAGGAGCGGGTTCCGGACCTGAACGGCGAGCAGCTGGAAGGGCTGCTGAAGCCGATGGTCGACTTCGGCGTGAAATCTCCGGCGGAAGCCTTCGCCGAGTCGCTGCCGGATTTCCTGCGCAAGGCAGTGGAAGAGCATCGCGTGCTGGTCGGCATGGACCGCGACATGGTCGTCTATTCCAAAGGCCAGCCGAACCGCAAGGTGCGCGAAACCGGCGAGGATGGGAAGCCGTTCGAGATCTGGATCTATGGCGAAGCGCCGCAGCCGGTCGAAATGATTCGTTTCCAGGGCAGCTTCGTGACGCAGGTGGAGCTGGCCAGGGTCGGCGAGCCCATGATCGTGCGTCAGGAGAACGAAATGGGCGACTACTGGGGCAATCAGCCGGTGGTCGCAGCGAATCAGCATGAGGTACAGCTGGGCGACCAGACGCAGTCGGACCGGACGGAAGAGAACGCGCCGCGCCAGGCTCCAACGCTGCGCAAACCAGGAGAGCCGTTGCCGGCCGACAGCGATAAAAACAATCCCATCCCCTCGATGCAGCCGGTAAAGATGCCGCCCGATTTGCAGCGCCCCGGCGATCCTGGGTACTCGCCCACGGTTTCCGCGAAGCCGCAGGGCCAGGGAAGTCAGACCCAGGGAACGCAGCAGCAGGGTCAGGGAACGCAGGGGTCCCAGCCGCAGGGATCCGCGCAGCCGGCGTCGGGCAACGGGCAGCCTGCGGCAGGATCGGGTGGGCAGCCGCAGAGCGGCGCGAAATCGGGCCAGCAGAATTCCAACTCCGGCCAGCAGCAAAACCCGCCGCCTCCCGACGACCAATCGAACCCACTGGACAAGCCGCAGCACTAGCCTGGGAACGAGCTAAGCCCGGACAGCGAGCAACCACCCAGCACCAGAGCGGCGCTCGTCGCTTTACGCTCGCTTTTGGCTGCCTTGTAAGATGGCCGGGGAGGATCCCTCGCCAACATGCGTGTCTTTCTGCCCGCCGTCCTCGCTGCGTGCTGCATGGCCGCCGCCGCCGCTCAATCCTCGCAACCCTCAGGATGGCCGCCGGGACCTGAACACGCCACCATCACGCTGTGGCCGAAGGGTGCGCCCACTCCGGCGACCACGGGCGTCCTGCCGGCGCCACTGCCCGGTTCCGAGCATGACACAACGACGGCGAAAGACCGCCTGGTGGCCGGGCGCCCGGTGGTGAGGCTCGGCAACGTGACTGTGCCCACCATGACGCTCTTCCTCGCGTCCAAACAAAACAACACAGGCGCTGCCGTCGTCGTGTTTCCGGGCGGCAGCTATTCGATCGTCGCCATCGATCTTGAAGGAACGGAGGTCTGCGACTGGCTGAATTCCATCGGGGTCAACTGCCTGCTGGTGAAGTACCGCGTGCCGGGCACCGGACCGTATCCGAAATCGTCCGCAGCGTTGCAGGATGCACAGCGCGCTATGGGTATCGCTCGCCAGCATGCGGGTGAGTGGGGTATCGATCCGAAGCGTCTCGGGGTGCTGGGATTTTCCGCGGGCGCTCATCTGGCCGCCGCCGTCAGCACGCACTACGATCAGCGCATGTATCCACGCGTGGATGCGGCCGATGACGAAAGCTGCAAGCCGGACTTCGCGCTGGTGATCTATCCGGGCTATCTCGCCATCGCGGAGAAGGATTTCGAGTTTAATCCTGAGATTCCTGTGACGGCCGCCACGCCGCCAACGTTTCTGGTGCAGGCGGAAGACGATCCGGTCCACGTTGAGAATGCCGTCGAGTACTTTATGGAACTGAAGAGAGCGGGGGTACCGGCGGAGCTGCACGTCTACGCGAAGGGTGGGCATGGGTATGGGCTGCGGCCGACGGATTTGCCCATCACCCACTGGCCGGAGTCAGCGACCGAGTGGCTGAAGACGATTGGGGTGCTGGGGAAGTAAAAAAATCGAAATCGACCGTACGGGCTGGGCGCGTAGCCGACGATGCCAGCGTCGGCGCAGGCGAAGCCGATATCTATGGCGCGCTGGTTATCCGCCATCGCCACGAAGAACATTTGCGAACTCCAGGCTGGTGCCGGGTTTTTCACCGTGGCGCCGGGTCGGACCTGAGTGCGGCTCCTAGTGCCAGAGCGCCCACCACTGCCCGTTGCAGTCCGCCGACATGCCATCCCACGGCACTGCCAGGTCGAAGCCCACATCCCAGGTAATCCCGTTCGTCGTCCCCTGCTTACGACCCTTCCAGACCGAGACCGCCGGCGCTCCCGGCATGAAATTCACCGTCGCCTGTCCGATTGGCATGTTGCCCAGTATCGCGCCCCCCTTCGGCGTGATGGTGATCGTCCCGAACAGGTACAGCAGCCCCGCTTGTCCGTTATTCAGCAGGTCCAGGGTGATCCCGATGGCGTCGCCGGTTGGCAAGGTCAGCGTCTCGGCCACGTTGGTGCCCTGCCACATCCCCGGAGCGGGAGGAGGCGCCGGTGGCGATGGCTTCCAGTCCGCGGCGTTTTGTGTCGTGAAGAACAAACGCAGATCGCCGCCGCAGTTGCCGGCCACCGATCCATAGCGCAGCGTATACAGAAGTCTCATCGCCCCCACCCCTCTTCTGAACCATAGTGCGGATCGCCCGAGAATCGTTTCTGTACGATTGCGGCATGTTCAGGCTTGGCCGCCCGCAACGTCGATCACGGCCTCGTGGGTGATCGCAAAGGCGGCGCTTCAATCAGAATTATTCTTGTGCAACATCAGAAAGACGCGGAACCCCTCTATGGGTTGGGCGCATAGCCGCCGCACTCGCGCGGCGTCTGCCGGGGCCCCTCGCCGAGAATGTTTGCGTCGGCGCAGGCGAAGCCCACATCAATTCCACGCTGCTGCATTGCATTCGTCAGCAGGATGCTGTTGAGTTCGGGGCCGGATAACGCGGACGATCCCGACGCTGGGAGCGTGTAGGGGGAAAACATCTTTTGCAGCCAGTCAGGAGCGACGGTGTAGCTTTTAAAGACAGCCTCGACGGCGGGCGCAGTC
>Ga0210385_10001078_pt1 | contig 17270 bp, 14 predicted proteins | sample IncBWH26OmetaG_FD_160107 | JGI IMG/M metagenome (GOLD analysis project Ga0210385, IMG submission 160107) | Forest soil microbial communities from Barre Woods Harvard Forest LTER site, Petersham, Massachusetts, United States - Inc-BW-H-26-O ...
TTTCCGGTATCTGAGTTTGAGTCAGCCGGAACGAATCACTTCGATATTGTATTCGGGCTGGCGAATCGCGGAAGCGTTTTGGGCGATGCGACGCTCGAAATGATTCACGGGACCAAAAAAATGGACGCTTAATCGCGAAAGCTTCGGTGTGTGAAAATGCCTGATTCGTTGCGTGGTTTTTATGTTTTCATTTCCGACAGGAATTTTTCCGCGAAGGTGTGTACATCCAGGAACGAGTTGTAGAGCGGAACGGGGGCGACGCGCAGGATGTCCGGCTCGCGCCAATCGCATATCACTCCTTGTTGGGCCAGGCGGTCGCAGAGGGCGCGACCGCCTTTTTTTAGTTGCAGGGATAGCTGCGCGCCGCGTTGTGAGGACTCCGGCGGAGTTAAAATCGAAAAGCCATCGCGCGGCTGCTGAGCGAGCAGAAATTCGAGGTAACCTGCCAGTGCTTCGCTCTTCGCGCGCAGTCGCGGCATTGTAGCTTCGTCGAAGATTTCCATTGAGGCGCGCAGCGCGGCCATCGACAGAATGGATGGATTGCTCAATTGCCAGCCTTCCGCACCTGCGATGGGTTGAAATTTCGACGGCATCTGGAAGCGGCTGGTTTTATCGTGGCCCCACCAGCCCGCGAATCGCGGCAACGCCTGATTGTGCGCGTGGCGTTCGTGAACGAAACATCCGGCCACGCAGCCGGGACCGCCGTTGAGATATTTGTAGCTGCACCAGACGGCAAAATCCACGCCCCAATCGTGGAGCTGAAGTGGCAGATTTCCGGCGGCGTGCGCCATGTCAAAACCCACGACGCAGTCCTGTGTGTGCGCGGCCTCCGTGATGCGCGAGCAATCGAAAGCCTGTCCAGTGTAGTAGTTCACTCCGCCGAGCAGGATCAGCGCGATTTCCCCGCCCTTCTCAGCGAGCAACTGCTCGATATCTTTCGTGCGAATGGTGGCGTCACCGGGGCGCGGCGTAATTTCAATGAGTGACTTCGCAGGGTCGTAGCCGTGAAAGCTGATTTGCGATTGCACGGCGTACTGGTCGGATGGAAATGCATTGGCCTCGACGACGATTTTGTGGCGCGCCGGCGTAGGACGGTAAAACGAAACCATCATCAGGTGCAGATTTACGGTGAGCGAGTTCATCACCACCACTTCGCTGGGCAATGCTCCTACCAACCGCGCGGTGGGTGCCGTCAGGATCTCGTGATACGGCATCCAGGGATTTTTGGCGTGAAAGTGGCCCTCCACTCCATGGCGTTCCCAGTCCTGCAATTCCTGTTCGATATAGGCGCGCGCGGATTTGGGCTGTAAGCCTAGCGAATGGCCGCAGAGATAGACGCAATCGGAACCTGCGGACGTCTTGGGAATGTGAAAACGATCGCGATATGCCGCGAGCGGATCGGAGGCAGTCATCGCCTGCGCAAAATCACGGCCGGTTTCGAATTTGATGCTCGGCACCTAGAGAGTCTCCATGGGAATCAGGTCGCGATGAATCAAGTGGTCCGCTTTTTTCCAATCGAGGTCTTCCATGCGTGCGACGGGATCGCACAATTCTGCAAGGAGGCGATCCTGGACCTTTCCGCGCGAGAGCGCGACGGAATACGGGACGCGATGAAAGGTGACCATCGCATATTTCGGCACGAAATGGAGCGGATATTTGGCTTCCAACGCCAGCTCGACTTTCTTTCTGAAGAGAAATCGGGGATCAGCGACGCGATCCCGCATTTCGACGAAGTTCTCCAAAGCCAGGTCCGCGATGGCGTCGGTGTTGGCTTTTCGGTCGCGCTCGAATTCCTGGAATAGCATCGGCCAGTCTGGGCCGAGGCGATCGAGCAGCTCGAGGAATACGGTGCAGTCTTCAAACGCACAATTCATACCTTGGCCGAAGAAGGGTACGATGGCGTGAGCGGCGTCGCCGAGCAGCAGGACTTTGCCGTCCACGTGCCAGGGCGCGGATTTTACAGTGACCATCGAGCCGGTGGGATTCGCCGCGTAATTTTCTTGGAGCTGCGGCATAAGCGGAACAGCGTCTGGAAATCGCTGCTCGAAAAAGTGCCGCGCCTTTTCGCTGCTGTCAAGGATCGCAAAACTTTCGCGGCCTTCGGACGGCAGAAATAAAATGCACGCGAAAGTGCCATCAATATTTGGCAATGCAATGAGCATGTAGGAGCCGCGGGGCCAGATGTGCAGCGCGTGTGGTTCGAGAACATGCTTTCCACCGCGGCCGGCCGCAATGGTCAATTCCTTATAACCGTAGTCGAGTTGTTCCTGCGTGAAGTTCAGGCTGCCGCGTTTCTTCATATCGAGACGCAGGGCGGAAGCGGAGCCGTCCGTGCCAATTACGACTTCGGAATCCACGGTAGTTTCGCGGCCCGTCTGCTCGTTGCGGAACCGTGCACCGCCGGTGTTCCAGTCCATTCCGATGCAGCGTTCGTTGAATCGAATGCCGACGCCATGAGCTTCCGCGGCGTTCATCAGCGCGACATTCAGATCCGCTCGCGAAATGGAATTGATTACTTCGGTATCGTTCTTACCGTAGGGCTGGAAGGTGAGTTCGCCTGCGAGCGAATGCATCATCCGGCCTTTCATTGGGATGATGATGCGGCTCATCTGGTCCCACAGGCCGGCTTCGCGCAGCGCGTGAATGCCGCGCGTGGATACGGCGAGGTTGATGGAGCGGCCGGCGCTCGCGCGAGTGAGGCGCATGTCCGCGCGGCGCTCGAAAATCTGCACGGGGAATCCGCGTTGCGCCAGGGAAATTGCGAGCAACGGACCGGCTAATCCCGCGCCGACGAGCGTTATGGTGCGGAAACTTCTCCTCATGTTATGAAAAGGTGCGCGGTTCGCGGCAGGATCGCGGCTCAAGCGATCATCCTTCCAGATAGGTTCGCGCTTCCCATAGTTCCGGGAAGAATTTCTTTTCCAACGTGAGCTTCAGGTAAGACGAGCCGGAACTACCGCCGGTTCCCATGCGAATGCCAATCGTCCGTTCGACCATTTGGATGTGGCGCAGGCGCCAGCTGACGACCAGCTCGTCAAATTCGGTGAGGCGTTCGCAGACGTCAATCCAGTCGCGATGATGGCGTTCGTCGCGATAGAGGGCGTGAATTGCTTTGGCGCGGGCTTGAAATTTTTCTTCTTCAGTGGCCGTGGCGGCTGGTGGTTGTAACGTGCCCAGCGCTTCCAGGGCTTTGAAGAAAACATCGCGCAGCGAATCTTCGCGCAGGCGACGGAACAGGATGGCGTGAGTTTCGGGCGTGAGCTCGTGGTAGCGGAGCATTTTTTCGTCTTTCAGGCCGCAGAGGAATTCAAGCTCGCGGAATTGTTCGGACTGAAAACCGCTGGCGGGAGCAAGTTTTTCGCGAAATGCGAGGAAGTGCGTGGGCAGCATCGTTTCGAGAATGGTGAACTGCTCGACCAGGATACGCATAATTTCGGTGCAGCGGCGGAGCAGTCGCGCGGCTTCGTACACACCATCACGCGAGGTGGGATTTTCGCAGGTGGCCCGCAGATTCGCGACGACGGCGTCCAGATCGTGGAGCAATTCCTTAAACCAGAGCTCGTAGGTCTGGTGGACGATTATGAAAAGCAATTCATCGTGATGCACGGGCGAGGATTCGGGGTGCTGGAGCTTTAGCAGCTCGGGGACCTGAAGATAGGAGCTGTAAGTTAGTTTCTTTCCGGATCGCTCGTCGTCATTTTTACCGGCCGGGCTAGTGCCTTCCACTCCGCCACGGGCCGGGCAGCCGAAAGTACTGCCGGTTTGCCCCGCCTTACTTGTAGCGGGCCCGGCGGCTTCCTGCGGCAGCCCGAGCCAAGTTTGCGCATTCGTGCCGAGCAACTTTGTTTTCGTCTCCGGCGAAAACTGGCTTCCCCGAATCAGTGCGCCGACGCGCTCTTCACCCAGTGGGAACGGATAGTCGGAACCGAGCAAGACGCGATCCGCGCCCATAGTTTCGACCAGAAATTGCAGCGCGCGTTCGTCAAACACCGCGGAATCCACATAAAATCTGCTTAGGTAGTGGCTTGGAGGAAATTGCGCGGCGCCGCGAGCGAGGGGCTGGTTTTGCCAGGCGTTCTGAAGGCGACCGAGAAGAAACGCAAAGCTGCCGCCACCGTGCGCGAAACAGATACGCAGACTCGCGGGCAGGCGATCGAACGCGCCGCTGACGATCAGGGTCACAAGCGAGAGCTGTGTTTCCGCGGGCATGCCGACAGTCCAAGGCATCATGTAATTCGGCATGCGCTGCGCGGCCATCATGTCCCAGGGATGAACGAGCACGGCGGCGCCTTGATCAGCGCAATGGTGGAAGAACGTTACGATTCCTGGGTCATCGAGATTTTTATCGCCAACATGATTGCCGATCTGCACGCCGAAATGTCCGGCGCGCATGCAGCGAGTGAGTTCGGCGCAGGAGGCGTCAATATCCTGCAGCGGAACCTGGCAGAGCGCGCGAAGTCTTCCTTTGCCGCGAGCACAGATTTCGAGCGCCGCATCATTAAACATGCGGGCACAATCCAGCGCGTGCTGCGGTTCGCGGTTGTAGGCAAAAAGAACGGGCGTAGCGGAAATAATCTGATGGTCCACGCCGTCACGATCCATTTGCTCGAGGCGGACATTCGCATCCCAGCACGCCGAGGTGATCTGCCGAAACACGCGATTGCCGGTCATGATCGCGGCTTTGCCGGGCTCGGTGTGCTTGATCTGCGGCCAATCGGGTGTGCCGAAGCGCGCTCCGAGGTCCGGCCACGATTCCGGGAAGAAGTGAGTGTGAATGTCGGTAACTGGCATTTTGTTTTCGGTTCGCGATCCTCGCCCTATTTTTTTGCCGGTTTGCCCGGGTGGACTTCGCCGCAATTGGGGCACACCCGCAATTTTTCGCTTTGATAGAATTTTTCGAACAGCGGCGGAAGATCGGTGACGATGCTCTGCAAGAGAACTTCAGCGCGATATACCAGGTGATGGCATTTCGCGCAGTACCATTCAAAGGCGTCTTTCGCACCTTCGGGACGAGGAACTTCGACGACCAGGCCAATCGTTCCAGGAGTGAGGCGCTGCGGCGAATGACGCGTGTGCTTGGGGAGCAGAAAAATCTCGCCTTCTTTGATTGGAATCTCAATGGGTGGTTTGCCGGGCTGTTCCATCACGCGAATGAAAATGTCGCCTTTCAGCTGGTAGAAAAATTCTTCGGTGGGATCGTCGTGATAATCAAGACGCGAATTCGGTCCGCCTACGACGGTGACGATTATGTCGCCATCTTCCCACACTTGAGCGTTGCCTACGGGCGGCTTTAACTTTTCGCGATTCGCGTCAATCCACGCCTGAAAATTAAAGGCTTTCATTGTTTTGATGGACGGCATTATTTTTTCCTTTCGTCTTCGGCGATGGGCTTGTAGGCGATCGCTTTGATCTCGATGAGCAGATGCGGGTGCGGCAATTGATGGACGGCGACCGTGGTGCGCGCCGGGCCATTTTCGTTGAAATACTCGTTGTAAACCTCGTTGTAACCGGCAAAATCGTTCATGTTCACCAGGAAGGTGGAAATTTCGACGAGGTCGCTTAATTTTGCTCCAACGCTGGCGAGTATGTCGCTGACGTTGTGGATAATGGCGCGGGTCTGCGCGCGAATATCGAGTTGCGTCGCGCCGAGGGCGTCGGCATCCGCACCAGCGATCGTATTATCCGCGCGGCGAGAACTCGTGCCGGACACGAATAGATAATCGCCGGCGCGTTTGACGTGCGGGAAATTACCGCGGGGCTGCGCCTTGCCCGGAACGACTGTGCCTTCCATGGCCATCAATCACTCAACTTAACGCAGATATTGTTCAGTTCGGAATAAAAGTTGAGGGAATGTACCCCGCCTTCGCGGCCGATGCCGGAAAGGCCCATGCCGCCAAACGGCGTGCGCAGATCGCGCAGAAACCAGCAATTGACCCAGGTGATTCCCGCGCGCAATTTTTCCGCGACGCGGTGGCCGCGCTTGAGATTCGAGGTCCAGACCGACGCCGCGAGTCCGTATTGCGTGTCGTTCGCTTTGGCGATGGCCTCTTCTTCGGTATCGAACGGCGCAATGTGGCAGACGGGTCCGAAGATTTCTTCTTTCACGCAGCGCGCGGATTCAGGCAGGCCGGTGAGAATCGTGGGTTGAACGTAGAAGCCGTTGTCGCGAGCGTCGTTGAATTTGGGAATGCCGCCGCCAGTGACGATTGTGGCGCCCTCTTCGCGTGTCAATTGATAGTAAGCGAGAATCTTTTCGCGATGAGCTTTCGAAATCAGCGGACCGTTGGTGGTGGATTGATCCATCGGCCAGCCCATCTGCAGAGCTTCGGCTTTTTGTTTCAGCGCCACTACGAAGCGATCCATCAGTTTGCGCTCGACGTACACCCGTTCGGCGCAGAGGCAGACTTGGCCGGTATTCAGGAACACCGCGTCGGTGAGGCCGTTCACTGTTTCGTCGAAATCGCAATCGGCGAAGACGATGGCAGCGTTCTTGCCGCCCAGTTCAAAGGAAACCGGCTTCACGGTGGGAGCGACGGCGCGCATGATGGCGGAACCGGTGCGCGATTCGCCCGTGAAAGTGATCGCGTCCACTCCGGGATGCGCGGTGAGAAATTCTCCGGCGGAGTCAGGACCGAAACCGTGGATCACGTTGAAGACTCCAGCGGGGGCCCCGGCAGCGTGCATCACTTCGGCGAGCAACGTCGCGGTGGCGGGAGTCTCTTCGGAAGGTTTGACGACGACGCAATTGCCACAGGCCAGCGCGGGAGCGACTTTCCATGTGAGCAGTAGGAGCGGCAGATTCCACGGCGTAATGATTCCGACGACGCCGAGCGGCATGCGGACCGCGTAATTAAGCGCGACGACGCCGTCGGGAGTTTCTGTGCGAAAGGATTCCAGGCCGGCGGCTTTGATCACGTCGGCAAAAGCGCGGAAATTCGCGGCGCCGCGGGGGACGTCAATACGCGCAGCGAGCGCGATGGGTTTTCCGGTGTCCGCGACTTCGGCGTGCAAAAAATCCTGGAAGCGAGCTTCAATTCCGTCGGCGATCCTGTGCAGCATGGCGGCTCGGGCGGGAACCGGCATGCGGCCCCAATCTCCGTGCAGGGCTTGGCGGGCGGCGGCTACGGATTCGTCCATTTGGTCGCGGCCTGCTTCGGAAACCTGCGCGATTACGGAACCATCGGCCGGATTCACGTCGGCGAACTCGCGCGTGCCACGCACAAAACGGCCGTTGATGTAATTTTGCAGGAGTTTCACGGAGCCATCTGCAGTTCTGACCTCGTCAGCCGCGGCACAGCGCAGCGACTGAGGAACCACTAGCACGATACCAAAATCACTAGGCAACGACGAAAGAATTACCGCAGAGACGTCCCGATTACGTAGGAGTAAACGCCGGGCTCAGAGAAAGGCAACGGCGCACAGCCGAGACTGGCTGTGCTCTCAGCTATTCTGACGATGCGAAAAGCATCGTCAGCCCTGGGGCTGGCGTTTCTGCGCTAAGCCTGCCGAAGTATCGCTCCCGTTTTTCTCTTCGCCTCGTCACCAAAGCCCTCACTCTCTGAACATTCACCTTCGGTTCACGCGCTTGCAACGTCCCCCACCCATCCTGTACACGCCGCAACTAAAGCAACTCAGCAGATTCACAGGAGGCTTCCCGAAGTGGCATCCACCAAAACAAGTGCGGACGGTATCTTTCAAAGTGTGCTGGTGAATTACCTCGTCTCCCAGGCCCGCACAGTCGAGGCCTCAGTGAACCGTGCTCTCTGGGCCCTGCTCGAACGCAACGAACGTCTCGCCAGCGAGGTCTTTCTCACCGAGCCGCGCATCAACGAAATGGAAATCCTGATCGACGAGCACGCCATCCGCATGCTCCGCCAGCGTGACATGCTCGATACCGACGTCCGCCTGATCGTCGCCACCCTGAAAATCAACAACGACCTCGAACGCATGGGCGACCTGGCCGTCAATCTCAGCGAACGCGCCATCTCCCTCTCCCAAATGGGCGAAGTCCACATCCCCGTCGAACTCGAGCCCATGACCACCGCCGTCCGGGCCATGGTTTCCAAATGTCTCGGCGCGCTCATCTATCAAAACGTGGATTTAGCCACCCAGGTGCTAGAAAGCGACGATGTCGTTGACCAATATCGCGACCAGGTCTTCGAAGCTCTGCTCGCCGGCATGACCGCCAATCCCGCCCTGGCCGCTCCGAATCTCCACTACGTCCTCGCGTCGCGCCATCTCGAACGCATCGCCGACCACGCCACTAATATCGCCGAAGATATTCTGTTCTGGGTCCGCGGCCTCGAAGTCCGCCACGGCCGCGCCAAACAAATGGAACTCAATTCCGACGGCGCCAACAGCGCCAGCGCCGCAGCATCCGCAGGCGAGTAATTGATATTTCACAGCCCGGTCATCTGCGGTTCAACTGCGCCACTTAAGATTTCCGCGGTCTGGAACGCAAGTCACAACGTCGTCGCTCGAGCGATTTTCATAAAAACGACGGCGGCGAACCCAGCACCCACAAGTTCCTGCGCTTCAGCATCTAGCGCCGGAAGCAGCACACCTCGTCCCAACCACCCGCGAGGCGCGGCTCGACCACACCCCCGGGGCCGCGCCTCCTCTCTCTCGCAACACTCGCCCATATTTCACTCCCAATTCGCGCCGATGTAACACGCCCGTAACATTGCACGCAAAAAATGGTATGCAGGAGAATCCCTGAACATGAAAAAGGCCCTACTGGTTGTGTGGCTCATCACACTGACGCTGACGCTCACGATGGCACTAACCGCGCCACGCACCGCAGCGCAAGGCGGAACCGTCCTTCTCACCGCCGCCGGCGCCACCTTCCCCTATCCCATTTACTCCAAGTGGTTCGACGTTTACCACAACGCGCATTCCAACATTCAAATCAATTACCAATCCATCGGCTCCGGCGGCGGCATCCGCCAGTTGCAAGCCGGTACCGTGGACTTCGGCGCCTCCGACGGTCCCATGACCGACGAGCAACTCGCGCAATCCAAATTCAAAATTTTGCATTTTCCCACGGTGCTCGGTGCCGTCGTGCCCACCTACAATATCGCGGGCGTAACCGCCGATCTGAATTTCACCCAGAAAGCTCTCGCCGGCATTTACCTAGGCACCATCACCAAATGGAACGATCCCGAAATCGCGAAAACTAATCCCGGTGTGAGCCTTCCCGGTACAGACATCGTCGTCGTCCATCGCTCCGACGGCAGCGGCACCAGCTACATCTGGACCGATTTTCTCGCCAAGGTCAGCGACGACTGGAAAAATAAAGTCGGCAAAGCCGCCACTTCCGTGAATTGGCCCGTAGGCCTTGGTGGCAAAGGCAATGAAGGCGTCACTGGTCTCGTGAAACAAACGCCCAACGCCATCGGCTACATCGAACTGATTTACGCCGTGCAAAACAAAATCCCCTACGGCAACGTTCAGAACGCCGCAGGAAAATTCGTCAAAGCCGATCTAGCAGGCGTCACCGCTGCAGCCGCCGCCGATGCCAAAAATATTCCGGACGATTTCCGCGTCTCCATCACCAATGCGCCCGGTCCCAAGGTCTATCCCATCTCCAGCTTCACCTGGCTGTTGATCCCCGCGCAGATTCAAGATGCCGCCAAACGTGACGCCATCAAAGATTTCCTCAAGTGGATGCTCACCGACGGCCAGAAGTTCAACGAGGGCCTGTCCTATGCGCAGCTACCGAAAGAAGTCATCGCCAGGGAGACCAAAGCGATTTCGCTGATCCAGTAACCGTAACCAGCAACCAAAATGTCCGCAGCTGCCACCACCATCGCGCACGAGGTTCCTCCGCAAGCAGGACCTCGTGCGTTTCTTCATCGCCTCCGTCAAGGCGATCAGATCGCGCACCTGGTCACCCTCACCTTCGCCGCCGTAATCCTCCTGCTCACCTCCATGCTGGTGTATGAGCTCTGGATCAATTCCCACCTCTCGCGCACCCAATTCGGCTGGGCCTTCTTCTGGACCAAAGTTTGGGACCCCAACTTCGATAATTTCGGCGCCGCCCCCTTCATCTACGGCACCCTGGTGACTTCCGCCGTCGCGCTAGTGGTTGCCGTCCCGCTCGGCCTGGCCAGCGCCATTTTTCTTTCCGAGCTCGCTCCCAGAAATGTCAGCGACGTAATTTCATTTCTAATTGACCTTCTCGCCGCCGTCCCCAGCGTCATCTACGGCTTGCTGGGAATTTTCATTGTCGTCCCGCTGATGCGCACCACTCTCGGTCCGCTGCTCATCGCCACCGTCGGCAACGTTCCCTACGTCGGCGTGCTCTTCCGCGGACCCAATTACGGCGTCGGCTTTCTCACCGCCGGAATCGTTCTCGCCATCATGGTCGTGCCCTTCATCATTTCCGTCTCGCGCGAAGTTCTTCTCACCGTTCCGCGCGAACAGCGCGAAGCCGCCATGGCTCTCGGCGCCACCCGCTGGGAATCCACCTGGCAAGTGGTCGTTCCCTGGGCGCGCACCGGCATCATGGGCTCCGTATTTCTGGCTCTCGCGCGCGCTCTCGGCGAAACCATGGCCGTCACCATGGTCATCGGCAACGCCGCCGCCATCAAAGCCTCTCTCCTTTCTCCCGGCGACACGATTGCCTCCACCATCGCCAACCAATTCACCGAAGCGACGGGCGATTTGTACCTGAGCTCGCTGATCGAACTAGGCCTCGTCCTCTTCCTGATCACCTTCATCCTGAATGGTCTCGCGCGCATCTTAATTGTCGCTACCGAACGTGGTGGAGGCCGCCCGGCGTGAGCGCCCTCCGCATAATCTGGCGCAAGTCGCTGAACTACGTGATGCTCACCCTCACCGGCGTCGCTGCCTTCGCCGTCGTCTCCGTGTTATTTCTGATCCTCGGCTACCTGATCTGGAACGGTGGCACATCCCTCAGCCTGAATTTCTTCACGCAGCTTCCGAAACCCGTCGGTGAAACCGGCGGCGGCATGGCCAACGCCATCGTCGGCAGCCTGAAGCTACTTTTCCTCGCCGCAATCATGGGCCTGCCCGTCGGCCTGCTCACCGGCGTCTATCTCGCCGAATTCGGCGGCAAGACTTTTTCCTTCGTCGTGCGCTACACCACCGACTTGCTCAACGGCGTTCCGTCCATCGTCATAGGCATCTTCGCCTACTCGCTGGTAGTCCTGCCTGTAAAGCATTTCTCCGCGCTGGCCGGCGGCGTCGCTCTTGGCATCATGGTCATCCCCATCACCGTCCGCAGCACCGAAGAATTCCTGCGCGCCGTCCCCGGCAACATGCGCGAGGCTGCCATGGCCCTGGGCGCCAGCAAATGGAAAACGATTGCGACGGTCGTCCTGCCCGCGGCCAGCGGCGGCATCCTCACCGGAATGTTACTAGCCCTCGCCCGCGTCGCCGGCGAAACCGCACCGCTATTGTTCACCGCCTTCGGCAATCGCTTCTGGAGCCAAGGCTGGGGCCAACCGATCGCTTCACTTCCGGTTATGATTTACACCTACGCCGTCGCGCCGTACGATGACTGGCACAGGCAAGCGTGGGCCGCGGGCCTCGTTCTCTTAGGTTTGGTTTTGATTTCAAATCTGGGCGCCCGCTTCATCCTGGCGCGCAGCAAAGCCGTTTAATGGAAACTGCAGCTACGAAGGAAAACTTTGTGAGTGGAGCACCTCAACCCGCGCTTTCAGTCCAACCCTTCAGAGATCCGGTGCCTATGGAAAAAACAACGTCACCAACGATCGAGCAAAAACTGCGCCTGACGATTTCGAATTTGAATTTCTACTACGGCCCCAAGCAGGCCGTCTTCAACCTCAGCCTGAAAATTCCCACCAACCGCGTCACCGCCCTGATCGGTCCCTCCGGCTGTGGCAAATCCACGTTCCTGCGCACTCTGAACCGCATGAATGAAACCATCCGCAACACCCGCGTAGAAGGCGAAGTCCTCCTTGATGGTCAGGACATTCACTCGCTCGATGTCGTCGGCCTCCGCCGCCGTGTCGGTATGGTCTTCCAGCGCCCCAATCCATTTCCCAAATCGATTTACGACAATGTAGCCTACGGCCTGCGCATCAATGGCTACAAAGGCCGCCTCGACGATCTCGTCGAACACAGCCTGCGCCGCGCCGCACTCTGGGACGAAGTGAAGGACTACTTGAAAAAATCCGCCTTCGCTCTTTCCGGCGGCCAGCAGCAACGCCTCTGCATCGCCCGCGCCCTGGCGGTCGATCCAGAAGTGCTCTTGCTCGATGAACCGTGCTCCGCTCTCGATCCCGTAACCACCGCTAAGATCGAAGAGCTGATGTTCCAACTAAAGGACAGCTGCACCATGGCCATCGTCACCCACAACATGCAGCAAGCCGCCCGCGCCAGCGACTTCACCGCCTTCATGCTAGACGGCCACTTGATCGAGCACAGCGAAACATCCAAACTTTTCACCACGCCGACCGACCCGCGCACAGAAGCCTACATAACCGGTCGTTTCGGTTAATCCACGGGATCGCGCAGGGGCCAGGCCATGCGGGTTTACAAGAATTGAGGAACTATGGAACGACATTTCGATCACGATCTCGAAGAATTAAAACAGCGCCTCCTCTGGATGGGTAGCCTCGCCGAGCGCGCCGTCCACCAGGCCGTCCATGCCGTCCTGGACGCCGAAGAACATCTTGCCGAAGTCGTTCTCTCCGAAGAAGACGCCATCAACGAAATGCAAATCGAAATTGACGAGCGCGTCCAGCGCCTCCTCGCCACTCAGCAACCCATGGCCGCGGACCTGCGCTTTCTCCTCGCCGTCTCGCGCATCAATGGCGACCTCGAACGCATCGGCGACCAGGCCGTCAATATCGCCCAATCCGCCACTCGCATCCTTCGCCATCCGCAGGTCAAACCCTACGTGGATCTCCCGCGCATGAGCGAACTAGCCGAAGCCATGGTCCGCGACAGCCTCAACGCCTTGGTCCGCGGCGACCAAGACCTGGCCCAAAGCGTTCTCCGCCGCGACGATCAAGTTGACCGCCTTCGCGACCAGCTCTTCCGCGAACTCCTAACCTACATGATGGAAGACAGCGCCCAAGTCTTCGCCGCCTTCGAGCTGATCCTCGTAGCCAAAAATCTAGAACGCATCGGCGACCACGCCACCAACATTGCCGAAGACGTAATCTATTTCGTAGCAGGCCGCGACGTCCGCCACCCAGCGCTAGACCGCCGGTAGCACATGCCTTTCCTGGGAACGCCAATCTCCTGATTGGCGCATCGCGGCATAGCCACCCCCGGCAGTGTTCTTTCTTAAGTTCCTCATACTGACCGCGACGAAGGACCCCTCCGGCTTCCTCTGTATGCTCCGCATTATCTCTGCACCCTCAGCGCTAATTTTTCTGCCCGCCTCTCCGTCGTCCGCGCCGACCCTCGATGTTCGCCTCTAGCGCTGCTACCTGAACCAAACGCATCCCAGGAAGACTCCCAACGCCAACGCTGCCCCCGCAACCACATCGAGAAAATAATGGTATCTCCCCAAAAACGCTCCCACCGCAACTCCCGCCGCCAACGCCAAAACCGCAACTCCCGCGGCCGGCACATACAGCAACAACACCAACCCGCAAGCCACCGTCGAAGCCACATGCGCGCTGGGAAACGTAATTGCCTGAATGCTCCCGCGATTCAGCAGCGCAAAATTGAGCCTGCGCAAATTCCCTCGCTCCGCCACCCCGGGCGATTCGATCACCAGCGCTCGCGGCGGCATCGCAGGCACGAATATCGTCAACACAAAACAAATGTCGCTCGCTAGCAGCACCACAACCCAGTAAAAATCCGCCACCTCGCGCTGTCGCCACAAATAAAGCACTCCCAGTCCCAGGGGCACGACCGGATAACACATCAAATAAGCCAGCTCCAGAAAATCACTCCACCAGAATCCGATTGCCCGCAATCCGTGCCGTCGCATCCATTCGAAGACGCGCTCATCAGCCCGCCCCAGTCGCTGCACGATCCGCGGATTTGCGCCCCGGAAAAACTGCCCCGCCTGCCAGTAAGGGAGCAGCAACAACGCCGCCGGCAACCAATCGCGCACCACTCCGGAAACCCGCGCCGGAAATGCGAATCGCGCAACAACCACCGCTGCCACTGCGATGCCCGCCAGTAAAGCGATGCGCCACCGCCGCCGCAATTCCAGACGCCGTGTCCAGGCTAACAACGCAAGTGCCACCGTCAACCCCATCTGAATCCATTCCGGCGCGCGCATCATGCTCCTTCAGCTATTCCTGAAGCGATAGAATACGAGAGCACACGCACCACGGCCACGTAGATTCCTACGCGCAGGATTTCTTTCCAATCGGAGGGAATTACTTAAATCCGGGTCATTGCGGTCGCTTCGTCTTCGGCTAAATCCAAAATCGAATCCAATCGCACCATCTTCAGCAACATCATCACCCGCTTATTCGCGGCAAAATAAGTAGCCTTCCCGCCGGCTCGCTTCAAAGTCGTGAACGCCCGCACCAAAGCACCAATCCCCGAGCTATCCAATTCCGTCACGCCCGCCAGATTCACGGCTATGTGCAGCGACCCCGCGTCAATCAACTGCTGCACCTGGTTCCGAAACGCTTCCTCGGCGTCTCCCAATTTCAGCGCCCCATCCAAATCCAAAATCGTGGCGTGCCCCGCCTTGCGAATCCCAATATTCACGATGCCCCTCGTTCAGCCCAGCAAAGCTAACCGAATTGCGCCCGCCAATCAAGAGGCCTTCGCAAACTCGCAGGCATTTCCTGGGAGCGTCAATCTCCTGATTGGCGGTTTCGCGTTGCCGCTCGGAAGACCACCGTCCCCGTCACTCCGCCCGCAGAGCATCCACAGGATCCACACCCGCCGCCCTCCGCGACGGCAAATAACAAGCCAAATAAGCCGTAACCACCACCCCCAATGTCACCGCCCCATAAGTCACCGGATCCACCGGGCTAACCTTAAATAAGAGCGACGACATCAACCGCATCACTGCAAACGCCGTCACCAGCCCGCACAAAACCCCCACACCCGTCAGCCACAATCCTTGCCGCACAAACATCCCCACCAGCGTCTTCTTCTGCGCGCCCAACGCCATGCGTATCCCAATCTCCCGCGTCCGCTGCGAAACCGAATAAGCAATCACCCCGTAAATGCCCACGATCCCAAGCAGCAGTGCCATGCCTCCCGCCGCTCCCAGCATCACCAAAGTAAATGAAGTCCGCGCCATGGACTGCGTATAGAAATAACCAAGCGTGTGTACATTCGCGAGAGGAATATTCGGATCCGAAGACCACACCGTCTGCCGCACCTCATTCAGAAACGCCTGCGACCCCGCCCGCGGGCTGCGTATCGCAAAAGCTATCCCGCGCCGCAGCTCCTCTTTCTGCCCTTCAAACCGGTCCATCATCACCGGCCAATAAACCGACGTCCCCGCCGGCTGGTCCACTCCGCGCTCGTACACATCTCCCACCACGCCCACAATCTCTCGCCAGTCGTCCGTGCTCGCAACCCGAATTCGCTTCCCCAGCGCGTTCCGCGCGTCGTGCCAATATTCCTTCGCGAAATTCTCAGAAATCATCGCCACCGGAATTTTCTGGTAAGTGTCCTCCCAGGTGATGTCTCGTCCCGCAATCAGCGGCGTCCCTATCGTCGCCAAAAATCCCGGCGACACAAATTTAAACCGCCGGATCGGCGGCAGCAGTCCTTCCGCATTCGCATGGTCCTCGGCAAATAAAATATCGTTCGATCCGCGCCCGTCCATTGGAATATCACTCGAAAAGCTCACCGACGTAACGCCCGGAATCGCCCCCAGCTTCCCCAGCACCTCCTGCTCCATGCGCACTAGGCGTTCGCGGTCTTTATCCGGGATCTCCGTCTCCGGCACGTAGAACCGGAACGTCTGCACCGAATCCGGCCCGGTAAATCCCGGCGGCACGTGCTCCAACGCGCGAAACGTCCGAATCATCAGCCCCGAACAAATCAGCAGCACCAGCGCCAGTCCCACCTGCACCACCACCAGCACGTTGCGCGCGCGATGCTGCTGCCGGCTCTGGCTCAGCGCCCGTCCGCCCTCGCGCAGTCCCGTATTCAAATGTGCCCCCGCATATTTGAAAATCGGAATCGAGCCAAATAGTAAACTGGAAAATATCGCAATCGCAAAAGTAAACAAAAGCACAGGCAAATCAATCCCGATTTCATGAATGCGCGGCAAACCCGTCGGCGCCAGCGCCACCAGCAATTGCAACGCCCCGTAAGCCAGCGCCAATCCCAACAGACTCCCCAGCACTCCTAGAATGACGCTCTCAAACATTAATTCCATTGCGATCCGTCCCCATCCCGCGCCCAACGCCGCGCGTATCGCCAACTCCTGCCTCCTGCCATCCACACGCACCAGCAGCAAATTCGCCACGTTCGCGCAAGCGATCAGCAGCACCATCGCGATAGACCCCATCAGCACCCACAAGACCTTGCCAATATTTCCCACCACGTCCTGCTTCAACGGGCGCAGGTTCGGCGCGATCCCCGCCTTTTCAAATAGCGCCACGCTGAATCCATCCGGTGCAGGGAAACTGCGATTCGTGATCGCCAGCATGCGCGCCACGTCCGCGCTCGCCTGCGCCATCGTCACTCCTGGCTTCAAACGCGCCATCCCCTGGTAGCTGAAATTCCCCAGTTTCGTTTTGCTCCGGTCCCACTTGAACGGCACCACCAGTTCCGCGTCCTCGTAATCCAAAAAGTGAAATCCCTGTGGCAACACCCCAATAATCTGCCGCGACTTCCCATCCACCGTGATGGATCGTCCAATCACCGACGAAGCTCCGCCAAATTTCTGCCGCCAATATCCGTAAGAAATCAGCACCGTATCGGGCGACCCCGGCGAATCATCTTCCCGGGTGAATAATCTCCCCAGCGCCGGCCGTACTCCCAGCAGCGGCAGAATTCCATCCGTCACATCAAGCCCGCGCACCTGCTCCGGCTCTCCCGCGCCCGTCACGCTCAGCGAATCTCCGTCATAAACTCCAATGTCCTGAAAAGTAGTGTTCTGCTCGCGATAAATAAAATAATTGGACGGCGACATATTCAAGTCCGTGATCCCTATTCCCGGCGCCGCATGCCACACTCCAATCAATTGCTCCGGATGCGGATAAGGCAACGGTTTCAGCAGCACTCCTTCCAGCACGCTGAAAATCACGGTGTTCGCCCCCACGCCCACCCCCAGCGTGATCAACGTAACAATCGTAAAAAGCGGCGCGCGCCCTAGCCGTCGCAAAACCTGTCTA
>Ga0210385_10001081_pt1 | contig 17254 bp, 16 predicted proteins | sample IncBWH26OmetaG_FD_160107 | JGI IMG/M metagenome (GOLD analysis project Ga0210385, IMG submission 160107) | Forest soil microbial communities from Barre Woods Harvard Forest LTER site, Petersham, Massachusetts, United States - Inc-BW-H-26-O ...
GTCCGCTAAGCAGCTCCCGCCCTGGCTTCCCGCCCCACCAGCCCGGCCAGCACCGTCTTCAGCTCCACATCCCCCTTCAGTGACCCGCCCTCGAACTCAATCCATCCTTCGTTGAATCCATTCAGCATCTGGATCCGCGGCTCCGGATTCTTCATCCCCTGTGACAGAAACAGCGTCTCCCACGAATCGCGCGGCACCACCTCTGCGCGAACGTCGCGCCCCAGCAACTCGGAAAACGTGGCCGCGATTTCCAACGGCGTGACCCGCCGCGGCCCTTCCAACTCAACGACGCGATGGCCGTTCCAGTTTTCTTCGAGCAGCTCCGCCGCCACGCGCCCAATGTCGGCCGTCGCCACCATCGGCACCGGTTTATCCAGCGGCTGCAGAAAGCTCGCGATCACGCCCCGCTCCCGCGCCGGCTCCACATCCCACGCAAAGTTCTCCATGAACCACCCCGGCCGCAGAAAGGTGATCGGTAAATCCACTTTGCGCAGCTCCGCTTCGATCATGGTGTGCTGCGTCAGCAGATTGGTCTGTTTTGCCTGCGCGCCTATCGTCGAGAGATAAACGACCCGCCCCGGCCGCGCCTTTTCCAGCGCCGACCGCAGGGTCGTTCCAGTAGCCTGCGCCTCCGGAAATCCCGGCTTTGGATCGAAATTCGGCGGCACCATCACAAACACGCCCTCCGCTCCATCGAACGCAGCCGCCAGCGACGTTGCATCCCCAAGATCGGCCGCAGCCAGTTCGCAGCCGCGATCTCTCCACGCGCTCGCTCTGCCAACATCGCGCACCACGCCGCGCACATCCTTGCCCCTGGCCAGCAGTTCTCGCGCCACCACCCCGCCAACATTGCCCGTAATTCCGCTGATCGCAAACATTCCCGCTCCTCCCACTTGAAATTGCCCCTCTCTGGATGCCACAGCATGCGGCATCGTTTCGAGAATTACCGCAGATCCTGCTGCCTGTCGATTTCCTCGTTCCCGTTTACAACCCTTACTCCTGCCTGCTAAAAAAGAATCCCCCGCCCGGCCCCTGACCCAACCATCCCCGGAGGCTCGCGATGCCATCTCTTCGAACCGCTTTGCTCCTTCTGTCCGCCGTTGCCCTCCTCCCTGCAACTTCCATCGCCGCTGAAAAGTTCGACGGCCAATGGCTCACCACGCAAAACTGCCCCGCCCAGGGCAAGATGGATGCCCTCATCCGCCAGATTCCCAGCGTCATCAACGGCAACTCCATCAAAGGCGAAAAAGGCACCGCCGGTGAACCCGGCTACGAAGCGATCACCGGAAAGATCGGCGACGACGGCAATGCCAAACTCGACGTCAACGGCATCCTCGCCAATCGCGCCAACGCCCACGGCCTCTTCGCGCACAAGGGCGAAGACTACCACTACACCGTCCAGGCCCATTTTGATGGCGACAAAGGCACGGGCAAACGCGACACCGGCCTCGGCATCGAGAGCCGCCCCTGCAATTTCACCTTTGAGCGCCAGCCCGCCGACGCAGCCGCAACTCCGCAGTAGACTCGCGCGCCAACCGCCGGGTGCCCCATTCAAATTGCGCTGGCCTGGCGCTGTCCTGGATCTCCATCTCCGTCGCGCCTTGGTCGCGCCGCACTTTTCCTCGACTTCTGTCGCCGGGAAAGAGCGGCCCGACCGAGCAGGTCAGGCAGGTCGGAACCGCGAAACAGTAAGATGGAAATCTGTTCCCGATGGCAGCCAATACCTCACCCCGTGTCCGCTTCGCCCCCTCGCCCACCGGCTATCTCCATGTCGGCGGAGCCCGAACCGCCCTCTTCAACTGGCTCTTCGCCCGCCATTTCGGAGGCACCTTCATCCTCCGCATCGAAGACACCGACTTCGAGCGCTCCTCGGAAGAAATGGTTGAAGGCATCCTCGAAGGCATGCGCTGGATCGGCCTCGACTGGGACGAGGGCCCCTTCTTCCAGTCCCAGCGCCTCCCGCTCTATCAGGCCACCGCCGAAAAGCTGGTCGCTTCCGGCCACGCCTACTACTGCTTCTGCACGAAAGAAGAACTCGAGCAGCGTCGTACCGCAGCAACCGCCGCCGGCCGCCCGCCCATGTACGATCGCCGCTGCCGCGCTCTCGATCCGGTTGAATCGAAGAAACGCCGCCTGGACAGCCAGTCCCCGGCCACCGTTCGCTTTTCGGTGCCCGACGGCGCAACCTCGTGGGACGACGCGGTCTTCGGGAAGGTCGAGTTCGCCAATGCAGAAATCGAGGACTTCGTTCTCCTCCGCTCCGACGGCATTCCCACCTACCACCTCTCGGTTGTCGCCGACGACATCGAAATGCGCCTGACCCACATCATTCGCGGCGCCGACCACATCTCCAACACCCCCAAACAAATCCTCCAGTATCGCGCCCTCCAGGCCGACCTTCCCGTTTTTGCCCACGTCCCGCTCATCCTTGGCCCCGACAAAACCCGCCTCTCCAAACGCCACGGCGCCACCTCCGTCATCGCCTACAAGGACATGGGTATCGTCCCCGAAGCCTTCCGCAATTTCCTCGCTCTGCTCGGCTGGTCGCCCGGCCCGGCCCACAAAGACCGCGAGATATTCTCCTCCGATGATCTCCTCGAGCTCTTCACTCTCGACGGCATCTCCAAATCGAACGCCGTCTTTGATAACGACAAACTCGCCTGGTTCAACACCGAATACATCCGCGCCTACGATTCGAATAAGCTACTGCCACTGATACAAACGGAGTGGAAGGCCGCGGAATTCGGGCCCACGCGCACTCACGAAGAGATCCTGGCCGCCATCGATCTCCTCAAACCGCGCGCCCGCAACCTCAAGGACTTCGCCGGACTCTTCCGCGCCTACTTCAGTGACGACTTCGAATATGATCCAGCTGCGGTTACAAAATTTCTGGCCGATCCTTCCCTGCCCGCGCGTCTCCATGAACTGGCCACGCACTACGCTGCCGCCCCCGAATTCACTGAAACCTCAGCCGAGCAGATTCTCCGCGCCTTCGCTGCAGGAAAAAACATGAAAGCGGGTGCCCTCATCAACGGATCGCGCGTCGCCCTCACCGGCCAGGCCGTTGCCCCCAGCCTCTTTGCGGTCATGGCGCTGCTCGGCAAAGGCCGGGTCGTCCAGCGCCTCAACGCCATCGACAAAGTCCCAACCTCCGGCTAATCACGCTTTGATCCGAACTCTGCGCGCCGATCACCGGTTTCCCGAACCCTGGAGGCAGAACGCCCGGCGCCGTGCTTCGGAACGCTGAATGCTTGCACGCCGGACGCTGGTTTCTTGTTACAATCCAGAGAGCGGAATGGTGACAGTTCCGCAGGTTCGCTCGGCTCTTTAATGTGTCGCGAACCGCAATACCAAAGCAGAGTGCAACGCTCCTGCTGCAAGGCTTCACCATCAAGGGGACGTAGTTCAGCTGGTTAGAATGCTGCCCTGTCACGGCAGAGGTCGCGGGTTCGAGCCCCGTCGTCCCCGCCATAAACCAAGGAAAAACCAAGGTTTACGGCCCACGACAGAAATACAAAAAATCACAAGGGTGCTCAAGGGTGCTGAGCCGGTTCCCTGGTGGGTTCTGGGAGCAGCATCAGTTCGAGAACCTTGCCACTCGCTTCCCTCTTCTGCGCTGAGACGGCCCGCGTATAAACATCCATCGTGATCCGCGAGTTTGCGTGCCTCAGCAGTTCCTGTGCGACCTTCACGTCCACCCCAAGAGACCGCAGGTTCGTGGCCAGGCTGTGCCGGAACGAATGCCAGCCGATCACCTTCCCCACGATCCCAGCGCGGCTGAGAGCGGGGCGGATGACCTTCTTCAGCACCATGTCCGGCGAAACGGGCATGTCGCCCTTCAGCCGGTCGGACGGGAACAGAAAATCCCCGTCCGCCTTGTAATCCGATTCGCTGCGCCATTGGGCCAGAATCTCCTGGACCGATGGGTGCAGTGGTACGGGCTTACGGCTGGCTTCCGTCTTCGTCTCCCCGAAATGATTCCGCACCACGGCGCGAGTGACTGAGACCTCTTTCGTGAAGAAGTTCACATCACTCCAGCGCAATGCGAAGAGTTCGGATCGGCGGAGGCCGGTAGAGCCTGCCAGCATGACGGCTGCCTGCTCACGCAACGGAAGTTCCCTCAAGAGTGCCTGGAATTCCGCAGGCGTGAGTACGTCTGGTTCCCTTAGCCGCTTGGCCGATGTTCTGACCTTACTGATCGGGTTGAACGTGATCCACTCGTGACGGATGCCATGGCTGAAGATTGCACTCATTACGTTGCGAATCTTCGTCCGGGAACCCGGCGCAAGAGGAAGGCCTTCCAGCCACTGTTCCACAGCCACGGTTCGGACCTCGGAGAGCTTGAGGGTTCCCCACCGGGGCCGGACGTACCGTTCGATGTAGACGCGGTGTCCTTCCACCGTGGCGAATGCCTTTCGGTCCAGGGTCAGTTCGTGCTTGAGGTAGTGGGCTATGAGTTCGTCAACCGTTTCTGGCGAACGAACCCCTGAGTTGATCTTGACGCGAAGGCCGAGCGCAGCCTTCTCAGCGTCCCGGCGATGCAAGAACTCCCGCACCGTCCCGATACGCTGTTTCCGATAGACACGTCGCCCGTCCACTTCCTCGTAAAAGCGGAGGAACCAAGTGTCGTCTGTGCTCTTGTTCTTCACGCGAATCAGACTGCCGTTTTGAAATCGTGACGTTCCGATCATCGGTTTTACCCTCTGGTCGGAGCATCGGTCGCTGGCACGAGTGTACCTGTCCGCCTAGAGAGCATCCAGCCTTCCAAGTCGGCTTCGACAAAACGCCAGAGACGACGCTTCCCCTCGCCTACCGGAATTGCCGGGAGATAGCCCTCTCGTGCCCAGCGCAATACTGTTCTGAAGTTGAGACCACCGAGGAACTCAGCGGCCTGTTGTGCGTCCATGAACCTCGAACGCGGTGTAGTCGAATTGTTCACTATCAACCCATCTGAACGGGACCTCAGACATGAGCGGCGATTGAGAACGCCTTCTTCACGGGTCCCGGCCGTCGCTGCTGACCGGCCTTCTATGCCACTGTGGGCCTTTTTTCGGCTGCTTACGTCATGGTTCTCTCCCCGAAAACGAATATGACACAGAAGTGGTATGGAACTCACTGGCACGAATTTGGGATTGTTGCGGGCGTGATTTCCGGGTAATGTAGGGCACAGAATGGTCTAGGGTTCGTGGTGATCCACGAATCGACGTTCTTAGGATCGACCCGTATCCCCCTGGTTGGGAGCGGGTCTTTTTGCTGGCCAAGGTCCAGCCGGTCTTGCTTCTGAAAAAGACAGAGGCCGTCACCATCGAACCAAAGGAGCTTAATCAAATCACCTCGCCTTCCCCGAAACACGAAGACATGGCCGGAGTAAGGCTCCTGCTCAAGAACGGTCTGGACCTGGGCGCTAAGCCCATGAAATCCGCGCCGCATGTCGGTGATCCCTGCGGCGAGCCAGATGCGCGTGCCTGACCGCAGCTCGATCACCGGGCCAGGCTCTCCAGCACAGCACGAATCACGGCTGGGTCTGCGGCACCTTCTATGCTCAGCAACGCTCGCCCTGGAAACTCGAATCGTGACGCTGCCCGCGCACGGCGGCGCAGAGGCGGGTGTCGAAGACTCGACCATCTTCGGCACTTCCGGTTCTGCTGCGACCGTCACTGGCACCAGAGCCGCGCTCGGCTTCGACCTGCGTGGCTGCAACTCGCCACGCTCATACTGCCGCTTCCAGCGAAACACCTGGTTGGCGTTCACGCCGTTCGCCAGAGCTATACCTGCCACGCTCGCGCTCGGCTCCAGTGTCAGCTTCACTATCCTCAGCTTCTCTTCGATCCGGCGAAACACTCGCCGCTTCCGCCCTGATGCGATCGCGCCATCCATGCGCCTATCGTGGGCTGTCGCTCACTGGCAGTCCAGATGGGAAGACCAGACGCTTACGCCGGTCCGGTGGGTCGTCTCGCAGAAGTGAGAGAGGCCCCGCGCCGGGCAGAACCTCTCCCGTCGATCCGCTAGGCTCTGGCTCTGGCGGGGGTGATGGCTTGTCACTTCTGTGCGCTAAGATGTCTTGTCGATTCGCTGAGCCTCTTTATAGCGGCTGAAGAGCGCATCCAAGCCCTTCCGGTTTGACCTGTGGACCACGGAGATCAGCGGGGGAGCCTGTGTGACGGCTGCGTTGTATTCCATCGCAAACCCCATCGCCTCTGCGGCTGACAGGTCGGTTTTTGCCAGGAGGTATTCGACCCTTTGCAGACTTGAATGTGCAGCGTCCTTCAAATCGGAATACTGCAAGTACATCAAAATCGAATCACCAGCCAGGAAGAAGACCAAAACTGCAACGATGATGTGAGAGGCGAATTCAGTAGCGGGACCGCTGATACCCAATCGCACTGCTGCGATAAGCGAGATGATACAAATCGACACTCCCACTACAGCCAAGAGCCAGAGACAGTTGGCACAGGTCCCGCTGATGCTTTCGGTGAAAAAAGCTGATTCTTCGACCATCTCCACTAGCCGGTGTGGGCCTTGCGGTAGCTTTGTACGCCAATAGTTTGGATCAGCGGGCGCATCGCAAATTCCCACGATCTTTTCAGCATCAGCCATTCGCAGGGAGTCAGGGCTGATGCCAAGTCCGTTTTGGAGTTGATCCATTCGCCGCAGTGAATCACCGAGTGCAAAGCGCCTCATAGCCCACAGCTTGGCTGCCAACTGAACGACCTGTGCGATGGCAATCACCAGAATGAGTATCAAATCGGTAAACGCGCACTGCTTAAAAAAAGAGATGATCGATGCGGTCAAGACCGCAACTCCAGCGATGAAGGCGACTATCAGGCAGATTTGACTCTTAGCAAACAAACAACGACTTGCCTGCTGTAGATTCACTCAGGCTTCAACCTCTGACCCTAGTAGTGCCTGGAGCCACAGAATTGCTGTATATCCTTCCCCGGACGTAGCGCTCTCTAACGCCTTGTAGGCATAATCCAGAGAATTCTTTAAGAAGTTCGCTTCGTCAATCGTCAACGTTGGTCTCACAACCTGCGGAGCATCTGGTACAAACGACTCCAGACTTCCACCATCGTAAGCACTCTTCAGACCGTAGAACCCCCACGCAAGTGCCTCCACAATCCAGGTCAGGGCCACACCGGCACTTCGACGCTCAATGAAGCACCTACAGATGGCCAATTCGATGAAGTACGAGGAAAATCGATTGGCAAATCTCTCTTTGTTCCAATACTTCACTAGCCGAACTGCCTTCCGGAATGTATCGTGGTGATATTGGTTGAACGCTGCGCATATATCGGTATCCACTCTTGGGTTCGTATGAATCCAATGTCCGTTCCCGTCCGGCATTAAGTAAATCCGCTCGGTTCCATCGTCTGGCTGTAAACAGAAACACGGAACGATGTCAAAGCCAATTCCAGATGATTGGCTAGTCGCGGCAATCGTCGTGCTTAGACACACCGCATGGCGGTCGCCTCGAATACGAGAGGACGGATAGCTGTTCTTCAGAGTATCGCGAAACCCATCAAGGATGTAGTCAGAGGCGAGATAGTCGCCTCGCTTCCACTTCGACGAAAGAAGCCGCTGGGGCTGCGTGAAGTCGTCTGTCACAACCCAATATGGAAGTCGAACATCGTTCCGGTAATATGCGAGGCCCGCTCCATCCATCGGGAAATATATATCGATGTCGTCGAGAGGCCAGATTTTGGTGTGACGGGCAAACGATCCTCCGATGAAGTCAGAGTCCTCACCTGACAACAAGATGGGAAAGTCTGGGTCGTAGTTCGACTTGTTCGCCAAGATTTGCCGCAGGTGGTTCTGGCTGATAGAGGCTCGACTTCGCGCGTTCGTCGGAATAGCGATCTCAGACGCTAAGAAGGACTCAAGATGATTATCTACGTAAGTTTTTGCCTCGTCGCTCATCGTACAGGCTACCGTTCAAGCCTTGACTGCCGTTTTCTCTGTTTGGCCCAGCGTCGTCTCTGTGCCTCTGCGATCCGCGCTCTGGCGTCGGCGCTCAGGGTGCTCTTCTTGCGGACACCCCTGATGGTCCGGATCATCGCATCACAAGGCTAAGAGTGCGCGTACTTGGCAGAGCCGGGCGAGTTCGGAATCGACGGAGGGCGACAAGTTCGGAGTTGTTCATCCCCAATAGCATAACGCAATGCGGTCAGTTTCGAGGATAGTACTCCCCCGCTTCCCCTTTACATCTGCTGCCATAGGGGTTAGGGTTTTACCTAATAAACGGCTGCCCTTTTAGAGGGAATGTTTGTGCCTCCCAGCAAGAAGACGCGCTTCTCGGATTATTTCGCTCTCGGCAAGACTCAAGTTCAGCTTGACTTCGTGGATATTCCAATGGAGACGGATATCCCCCTGTTTGTCGATCCATACGCAATGCACATTTCGAGCCAAGATTGGCTTCGTGAGTGCGGCAACGCCGTCGTTGAATATTTTCAAATATTGATTGACAGTATCAAGCGGGATCGAGACAAGGTTGTCCTTCAACTGCTCGACAACTTCCACGAGCCAAACGAAACTCATTTGGGCATGTCCTCAGGCCGCCCATCGGGACGCGGATGGGGCCCTACTCAGGCAAAGCAACTCCACGAGGCGCTCAAGAATAGCGCCGCCGTCAGAACCGGCAATTTGCAGGACCTTGGGGATTTCGAGATGTTTATACCTGGCATCGGACCTGACAAAATATCCGATCTAGCGACCAACATCATCAAGGGCGACCTCCTTCAGTACACAGAGGAGCAGTGCAGACTCCTCGGCATACCGACAGAGCAGGTAAACGCGGGCCGGTACTGGGATTCATCTCAGCGGAACTTCATTAGCCGTTACACCGATCTGCCGTTATACGCCGGGGGGCCAATAATGTTGGTCCCAAAACTCGCAGTACGAGTTCGCCTTGTGCCGGATTCAGATCAGTTTTACTCGCGCTTTGTGCTCGACTATTTAGAGGCAGAGCTAATCGATGCCAACGATTCTCTCGTGACAGTATTGAAGAATGGCAAAAAGAAAGTGCTTCGCAGCGATTTGAAGGAGAGATTTCAATACACGAGAGAAGACCTGTACAAATTCAGCAGACAGCACCCAGAAATCTTAAAGAGGTATAAAGAGACACTGCCGAACAAGGCGCGCCCTATAAGCGATCTCGACATAGAATGGCAGCAGCCGTTTCCGAGAGACCTGGACGTGGGCGATCTCATTCCGCGTTTGGATAACATTCCTCCCGGCAAAGCGAATGCCGACCGATATCATTCCGAGATTGTTGGCTTACTCTCTGCCATTTTTTATCCGTCGTTGGCCAACCCAAGGAAGGAACAGCCGGTTGACGACGGGCGGAAGCGAATCGATATTACCTACGATAACGCAGCCGATTCGGGCTTCTTTTCGCAGATTGTGAACCAGCACCGCATTTTTGCGCCATATATTCTCGTGGAATGCAAGAACTATGCGGAGGACCCCGAAAATCCGGAACTGGATCAGCTTCAGGGACGATTCAGCAGAAAGCGCGGTAGGTTTGGCCTGTTGATATGTCGGTCAGTCGATAAACCGGAATTGATGATTAAGAGGTGTAAAGATGTGGTCAACAACTCGGATGGCGTCATCATTGTTCTGGAGGACAACGACATAAAGGAAATGCTGTCCCTTAGAAAGATCAAGGGCGACGATGGTGTGAGTGATTACATGCGAGAAAAGCTAAGGCAAATTCTGATGTGATTACTCGCCCAACAGATGCCTGAGCAACTCGTATCCTGGAATGCTTCCCAGAACGGCTCCCGCCGTGCTTCCGGCGATGGTGCGCCTTAGCTTGACGTTCGCAGTCTGCCGGGCTGCGTTCGCGTCTGCCAGTTCCTTCTGACGCACAGCGGCTTCCGCAGCAGTCTGCGCCTGTCGCTTCGTGGTTTCGATAGCACGGAGAAGATCGTCGGCATGATCCGGACCGAGAGCCTGTTGCAATCGCCCGGTGTGTTACAGACGGTTGGCTTTCGGAGCGAGCTTTGCCGGTGACAGCGACTCAGGCGCTGCGTTCGCACCCTGAGCAAGATCGGCGTGCAGACCTTCGATTCGAACTGCGGATGTGCTTGGAGAGGTCTTCTGTGCAGGGGTTGTTCTTCAGGTAAATGCAACAACGATACGCATTCGCGCCAGGTTTGATGAAGACACCCGTTTCGTTGTCTCATGAGGCAAGCGTATTTCGGAGGATCGATCCGGTCCGTCCAGCGGACCTGGAGGCCCTTCACAGGAAAAGCCGGGCCTATAATCCCGTGCATGGCGCGCCAAAGGAAATTCCCCCTCATGCCCGAACTGGTACCGGGTCCGCTTTGGGGACGCAGCGCCTACAGGATGCTGGGCAGCAAAGTGGTTTGGAAAAAGCAGATTCGCGGTGACGCCCTTTCTGAAGCCAGCAACCGCTGTTCCATTTGCGGATCGGAAGGACAGCGCCTCGTTTGCCATGACAAATGGAAGTACGATGACAAGCAGGCAACGGCAACGCTAATCGGGTTCCAGATTAACTGTGGTGATTGCGATGCGGTCACCCACATTGGAATGAGTGTGCAAATCAGTCAGCGTGAAGAGGTCATGCTCTCCGCCGTCGCACATCTCTGTACAGTGAATCAATGCACGCCGGAAGTAGCTGTGAACATCCTCACTGACGCTCTCGCTCAGTGGGAGAAGCGGAACAAAAAGAAGTGGAGGGTCAGGGTCGCTCCCGCACTGGTGAAGAAGTACCCGGAGCTTGCGGCGCTCCCGAAGTTCGTTCCTCCGCCAGCGAACTACTGATTCCTGCCGTCAGCACCGCATCGCTTCTGGTATCCCTGCCTTCGATTTGTCTGTCTTGCAGTCCTGGTGGTCCCACGAATGGTAGTTCCAGGGCTGGACGCATTCCAGCGGAGTGATGCGCGGATTGAATGCCGCCAAGCCATCCGGCCCCTTCATCAGTTCCAACTTGCCCACCAGCCGTGCAATCGACCCCTGCGGTACGAAGAGCCACGGACGGAGCGGCCAGCCACTCGGCACTTTGCAATCACGCGCCAGAGCAGTGCGAACACCTGGCCAGTTCTCGCTCCACTTCTTCAGCCGGTCAATGAGCGCCCCCAGTTTCTCCGCGTAGGAGATTTCGCAAAGGAACATAGTCGGCATCGGTTCACTGCCAAAATCGATTGCGACGGCATCACAGAACCAGTGAGGTCCGCTGCTATCCGGATTGTTCGGCTCGTTAAGCTGGATGCAGCATTCAGTGTTGACAAAGACGGCTCTGTCAGCACGAAGGTAGTCCACCACCACGCCTTGGTAATAATCCCCCACGCTCTTTCCTCCGCGAAACAGGTTAGGGAGCGCCTGGGTTTGCCACAATAGCTCCATCGGGTCAGGCGGTGATGAAAAGTATCAGGGTCTGCGGCGTCTTCTAATTCCGGGATTTCCGACCAGTCAAACTGAAGAGGACCGCGAAGGCTCCGACCAAAGCGCAGACGCACTGGCCGATCACCGGGTGCAACCCACCGAGGGGTATCCAACTGACCGCCCAAAAAAGCGCCAACAGGATCATGAACACACCGGCAAGAAAGAAGGGAAAGCGGTTGCCTCTGATCTTTGGCCGTGTCGAAGTTGCTTTCATCCCGTCGATCAGCCAACTACCGAAAGTCCGCCATCTCTCAGAGGTATTCATAGCTTGGCGGCCTTGAGCTTCGCCCAACGTGCTTTCGGTGCGGCTGCGATCCGTGCGCGGCCAGCAGCGCTCATGGGGTATTTTTTCTTGGCTGGCGCTACTTTTGATCTCTTGAGTCGTGACTGGCTCTTTTTTCCCATCTTGCCAGCAGCCCATCTCGCTTTGGTTGCGGCTCCGATCCGCGCGCGGGCATCGGCACTCATGGTCCGCTTCTTTCCCGGTTTGGGTCCGCGTCGTACATGGCCATCCTGACCGGCTAACAGCGAGCGGACCTGTTGGAGAGTGCTGATTTCGGCATCGATAGAGGAGAGAAGTGTGGTTGTGTCCATGCGAACAGTGTAAAGCCGTCCTGAAGCGGCCCATTAGAAAACATAAAAACCCCCTTCCTTATTGGCCCTAAGCAAGCTGCACCATATTAGTCAACAGGCAGATAGTGTGACGGCAGATGACGGCACAAGATATGGGGCTAATCACGTAGAGCCTCACCCGAACGACTGCAACATTTCTGGTGCAGTTAGCAGTGCCATCAGCGACACTGATTTCCCGGTAAAAATGGCAAGCAAAAAGCTCAATAAACTGTACTTCGGGGATAACCGCGTCATTCTGCGAGACCACATCGCAAGTGAGAGCGTTGATCTGGTCTATTTAGACCCTCCATTTAACTGCAAGCGGGACTACAACCTCATATTCAAAGAGAGCGGCGGGAAGAGAGCGACTTCGCAAGAACTGTTCTTTGGCGACACATGGATATGGTCCGAGAAAGCGGATGAGACCTGCCGTGAACTGATCGAATCCGGAGGCAAGATAGCCGAAGTCATCAGAGCATTCCGCTCCTTCCTCGGAACGAGCGATATGATGGCGTACATCGCAATGATGGCTCCTCGGCTTATAGAGCTACGCCGTGTCCTGAAGGAGACGGGCTCGATTTACCTACACTGCGATCCCAACGCCAGTCACTACCTGAAAATCTTGATGGATGCAGTTTTTGGCGGCCAGAACTTCAAGAATGAAATCACATGGAAGCGAACTTTCGCGCACGGAAACGTCTCGCGTAACTATGGATCGGTGAGCGACGTTCTGCTGTGGTACACAAAGAGTGATGATTACACATGGAATCAGCCATACAAGAAGTTGTCGGAAGCGCAGACTCTGAAGAAGTATCCCCACGTTGACCCAGACGGGCGCAGATGGCAGTCGGTGACGTTACGCAATCCTGGCTCTCGTCCCAACCTGCACTATCCTTACAAGGCAAGCAACGGCATCACATACAGTCCGCACCGCAATGGGTGGTCTTGCAATCTAATTCGGATGCGCAAGTACGATGATGAAGGCAGGCTGCACTTCCCGACAAACCCGACCGGCGCACTCCGGCTGAAGATGTACGCAAATGAGAGTCCGGGCGAAAAACTGCAAAATATTTGGGATGATATCCCGCCGATAAGTGCTCTCGCTCAGGAACGATTGGGGTATCCGACCCAAAAGCCCGAAGCGCTTCTCAGAAGAATTATCGAAGCGTGCTCCAACGAAGGCGATCTTGTGCTTGATCCGTTTTGCGGCTGTGGGACAGCCATCGAGGTTGCTCAGCATACCGAGCGGCGTTGGATTGGCATCGATGTGACGCACTTATCGCTGGCGACCATCAAGGGGCGACTGGTTAAAGAGTTCGGTCCTGATATTTTCAAGAACATCGAAGTGGTCGGAGAACCCGTAACCGAAGAGGAAGCGCTGGCGCTTGCCGCAAGTGACAAGTTTGGTTTTCAGTGCTGGGTGGTCGGACGGCTCGGTGCTCCGCCTATCGAGCAGAAGAAGGGTGCGGATCGCGGTATCGATGGACGGATTTACTTCCACGATGATCTCGGCGCTCCAAAGCACATCGTTATCTCGGTGAAGGCCGGGGATCATATAGGCCCTGCTTTCGTGAGAGAGCTTCGCGGAGTCGTAGATCGTGAGAAGGCAGAGATGGGGATTTTGGTGTGCGTGAAAGAGCCAACGTCTGAAATGAAGAAGGAAGCGGCTCAGTTGGGCTGGTACAAGAGCCTTGGCGGGAACTTCCCAAGAATGCAAATCATCACGCTCAAGGACATCTTCGCGAACAACCCACTCAATGTCCCGGTAAAACGAATCAACCCCTACGAGCGCAAGGGTCCGCAAAGTGTTCGGCCACTCGCTGAACAATTGCGTCTGTTGCCGTGAACACCGTTTGGCAGGCAAATAAATGATATTCGAGCCATACGGTCCTTACACACTGCCGGAAGTTCGCGACGAAATAGACGATAGCGGGAAGAACAGCTTCTGGGATGCTGTGAGGGAGGACTGCACCCTACTGCCGGGAGCGGTCGGATGCTATATCTTCGCCACAAAAGCAGCCAAAGGCTTCAGGCCCTGGTACGTTGGCAAGACAGAGCGACAGTGCTTCAGAGATGAGACATGGCAGGTCGGAAAGCTGCGGCTTTATGAGAAGGTGCTTCGCCGACACAAGGGCACACCAGTGCTCTTTCTGCTTGCAAAGAGAACTCCCGGAGGGAAGTTTGTGAAGCCCACCAAGCGCAAGAAAGCCAGTGGGTCAATCTCAGCGTTGGAAGAGATGCTGGTAGGCGTGTGTCTCCAACGAAATCCCGACCTCCTCAACAAGATGCTCACACGATATAGAGCCATCTATGTGCCTGGGTACTTGAATGAAAAGCCGGGAGCACGCACGAAACGAGCAAAGGCGCTCGCTCGCCTCTTGCGTACAGACGAAGGAAAGGCTTAGCCCTTTCACTCTCCCACCAGGTGCTTCAGTAGTTCATAGGCTGGATAACCGCCCAGAGCGGCTCCGGCTGCGGTCCCGGCGATGCGGCGTTTCAGTTCGACGCTTGCACTGCGCTGGGCAGAGTTCGCCTCGGCTGATTCCTTCTGACGCACCGCCTCCTGTGCCGCATCCTTCGCCCGCTGTTTTGCGGTCTCTGCGGCTTTTAAGATGTCATCGGCACGGCTGTCTCCGAGGGCTTGCTGTAGTCTGCCGGTCCCATACATGCGGTTGAGACGCGGGGCCAACTTGGTCGGGTTGAGAGCTTCGGGCGCTGCCTTGGTTGCGGCAGTTCCCACATCGGCCCGAAGTCCTTCCATTGATGCGCGGAGATGTTTGTTCAGGTCCTCCAGCGCCGACGCCTGACGGTGAGCGGCGTTCGCGTCGTTAATCAGTTCGGGATCGACTCCAGCGGCTTTCGCCTGGTTGAGCGCGGCGCTCTTTGCGTCCTCAAGTTGATTGATCCGTTCCACCAAACGACCGTCCGCGTCAGGATCGATCCCGGCAGAGTTGCGGAGAGCACGCTTCACATTGCTCAGTTGCTCGTCGTAGGTTTGGAACCTGGTTCCGCCAACAGCCTGGTCAAGACTTTTGTAAAGGCTGGACGCCTTCTGTTTGATCGCAGCCGCTGTATTTGCCGCAATGTCGTTTAACGATTGCGCTGGCTTCGGCTGCACGTTCGCTTCCTTCGCAACCGAGTCGAACAGGTCACGGACGGACTGGTGCCAGTCGTTCTGTATGCCGGTCAAGGTGTCTTGCAATCCTTGCTGCACCGATGCCTTGCTGTTCTGCAAAGCCTCCTGAACAGCTTTCAGACTGAATGGACGCTTAACTGCGTTGACAGCTTTGCCCGCCTGTTCTTGAACAGCGGACGTTGCACTCTTCGCCGCGTCAGCGACGTTGCCAGCGACTCTACCGGGTAAAGTTTCAATCGCTTCGCTCTCTGGCGCGATGAACGAAGCCGGAAGGGTCGAAGCCTGCAACGCTCCGGCTCCAACATCCTTGATACCTTGCAGCGGGTTCTTTGACGCGTCGAGATATTCCGCTCCGCCCTTAATTATCCGCAATGCACCGAGAGGCAGACTGGCCATGAAGTCTCCAACGGCTTCGCTGTTGCCGTTGTAAACGCCACCCGCGCCCATGTGCTTCAGCAGTGATCCGATTCCTGTGCGATCCGTCCCGTAACGGAGGTCGTCTGCAACGTTGTTTGCCCAGCGCGCGATGTGGTCTAGAGGACCTGTGGGAGCGGTTGGAGCGCTGATCGTCGCCGTTCCTGGATTAGGTGTAGGCTGCGATGCCTGCTTGCTCTGTGCCGCTAACTGATCGAAGATGTCACCCTGCTGGTTTGCCGGAGTCGTGCTCTGACCATTCGCGAGGTGATCGAAGATGTCGGCCATTAGAACTGCCATCCCTTCGCTGTTGCGGCTGCTCGTGCTCTCTGCGGATCATTGCCGGTGAGTCGCAGGAAGATTTGAGCCGTTGCCGGATCGATCCTCTGACCGTTGCCGGTCGGAAGAGCCGCGTCAGCAGACAGACCAGCGCTGTGCATCTCGTTTGCAAGGTTCACATACTGCGACTGCCGCGCCTGTTGTGCGATGGCGGCGTAATCCTTTAACTGCTGAGGCGTGATGACATCACCAGCTTTGGCGTTCAGCAGTTTCGCTTGTAACGCCTGTCCCCAACCGCGCGCCTGCTCATGCTCTTTGATCGTGTTCTCTGTGATTCGGAAACCGCGACCGGCCAGAGGAGTCGCTGAGAGACCAATCGCATTGAATAATCCCACGACCGATTGAGCGCCCGTCATTCCCTTACCGGCTGCAAGGTCGTTCAGCGTGTCGGAGAATTGTTGGTAACTCGCTTCAGTGCGGGCAAGATCATCGAAGTTCTTTTTATAGGCGTTGAGTCGTTTGTTGTATTCCTTCACCCCGCCCATACCGGCAACGTTCGGAGCGAATCCGAGAGCATCCACTTGTCCAGGTGGAGTGTTCGCCGCATCCTCCGCTGCTTTCACAGCGGCTCTGGCCTGAGCGTCGGCTTTGGCGTCCGCAGCCCGCTCCTGGTCGTCACGAGCGATCCATGCGTTGGCTTGTGCCCTTGCACGCGATGTGCTGGCCGGATCAGTAGCTCTGCTTATGGCGTCTGATCTGTCCTTGATCGGCGCTGGTGTGATTTCGTCGTGATAAGCCTTCAGAACTTTCCAGCCCTGTTGCGGATCGCCATCGCCGAACGCACCAGCGATGACCTGTGCAGCCTGAGAATCGGCAGAGTTGTTGATCGTCGCCTTGGGGTTGGTCGGATTGAACCGCGTAGGTTGGGCCATCGCGACCAAGCCCTGATAAAACGTGTCTCCGGACCCGTCGTGGTGAAGGTACTTTTGCAGCTTCGGAAGTGCGCTCTGGAGACTCAGACCCTGTTGCGGATCGTCGAGCAACTTGCCGAGGTCGGGAATGGTCTTTGCGAGTTCCTTAGTCGTGGGATCGCTGGACTGAGAGAGCGTCCGCGATACGTCGGATGCCTCTGACATCATCTGACGATTCGCCTGTTGGCGCTGAAGAGCGTTCGCGAGGATGACTCCCGGAACCGGATAGCCACCTGAAGGCACCTTCATACCAGCCGGAAAGCCGGGGACGTGAGCGGCGGATAGTTGATCTACCTGAGATTGCGTTAAGAGAACTTTGGTGGAGGGCTGCGCGATAATGGAAAAGGTCTGCTCGAATCCTTTGCCGGGCATGTTGGTCCAGCCGTCCGGGATTGCGACCATCGAATGAAAGTCGTATTTGCCTGACTGGAGACCG
>Ga0210385_10001082_pt1 | contig 17248 bp, 14 predicted proteins | sample IncBWH26OmetaG_FD_160107 | JGI IMG/M metagenome (GOLD analysis project Ga0210385, IMG submission 160107) | Forest soil microbial communities from Barre Woods Harvard Forest LTER site, Petersham, Massachusetts, United States - Inc-BW-H-26-O ...
CTAATTGTCGCGGGGATCCTTACAGTTGGGGTTCTTGCAACGTACCTTGTTGCCGTCGTCCGGCTTCACCGTCGCGGCAGATAAATCCGTGACATCATAGCAGCATGAAGCAGTCCCATGCAGAACCGCCAGAGCCGCATCCGTTCGAGCAGTTCAAAGAGACGATGCGGAAGCTGGTCAAGGTGTCCAAGGCTGATCTGGACGCGAAGTTGAAAGAGCACAACGAGACGAAGCCGGAGCGGAAGGCGGGGCGAAAACCAAAATCAAAGCCTAGCTCAGTGAAAGGTCCAAAATGTTAAACGGTGTTATTACGATAGATCCTGATGCTCAATCCGTGCTGGAATTCATGCAGGCTCGCATCCCCGTTGATAAACTCGTTTCAATTGCAGACAGCTTGCCGCAGATGGCAAGACTGTTGTGGGGGCATTATCCACAGAGGCCTTGCCATCTGATCGGCTTGGAAGTGCCTAAGACGAGTAATCTGTCACAATCAACCGCCAACGAATATGTCCCTGTGCCGGCGTGTGTTGGTGGTGGTTTTGAGGGGGCAAGGAACGGTCTTTAGTGTGTACTACTTCATGTCCGCATCCTTCGCATCTGTATATACCGGACCACGACCCCGATGTTCCCGGACCGTGGATCTTGTCAAATTCCTCACTTTGCCATTGATGTAGATAGTTGGGGTTTTTATAAGCAGCCATGCGATTTTCCTCTATTGTTTTGGGTTTGCCGGAGCATGCGACCTCAGACACACTTCGGGCATGCTGGTTTTTGCCGCCCACTGGGTTGACGAGGACACAGGAAGGAGATAGAATGGCTGTGTCTAGCATTCTTCCCCGCACCCAACGGGACACTCAGGCCAGCTTCCAAGGGCTGGCCGTTTGTGTTTAATCCGCCTACATTATAGCGAAAAACATAAGTAACTTGAAATGTTTCAGCAAGGCATTCACGCAGCTTTGTTGCGCTTGCCCCGGCCTTGATGCGCGTAGGGCAGCGCACTCATGCCTGAACTGCTGGCGTATCGACTTTGCCCGTCAATTCATCGTAGGTGAGACGACGGCCAATCGTCTGAGCGAGGACGATGACGAAGCGCTCCCCGTCCGTCATACGACGTTTGTTGAACCGGAAGCACTGCTCATCGATGTACCGAACGAGATGAAAAGGATCGACGCTGACATATGTGCCCTTGAGTGTCCGTTTGAGTAAGCTCCAGAAGTTCTCCATGCCGTTCGTATGTACCCGCCCTTGACCCCAAACGTATTCCATGGCGTGATTCACGATATAGTGCTGGTAGTGTTCAGCTAAGCCTTCGTAGCCGGTATAGTCGTCGGTCGCAAGAAATGAACCAGGGGCTACGTTATTGCGAATATGCTCCGTGACGTGGGCCTTATGGCGGTTTGGCGCTACCGCAGCGCGAACATCTCCGTCTCGTTGAAGCAATCCCATCACTACCGTCTTGCCCCAGTTCCCGTCATTCACGGCCTTAATCTTGCGCTTGGAGCGCCTGTGCATGTTCTGGACCTTACCGCCAATGAAAGTCTCGTCCGCCTCGCATTCGCCGCTTAGCTTGTCGTTCGAAAGCAGATGCATGGAATGACGGACGCGATGAAGCATGAACCACGCGGTACGCTGAGTGACTTTCAGATCTCGCGACAGTTCGTAACTAGAGATGCCGTTTTTGCAGTTCGTGACTAACCACGCCGCTGGAAGCCACTTATCGAGACCGATTGGAGAATCCTCGAAGATGGTTCCCACTTTGACCGAGAACTGCTGTTTCGGATGCTCATTCTTGCACTTCCACCGGCGCTGCGTCTTGAGGTAGTAAACGTCCTTCGAACCGCAAGTAGGGCACTCGACTCCATCCGGCCAGCGGATATCCCGCAAGAACTCGACTGCTACATCTTCATCGGAAAAGAACACGATGGCGTCTTTGAGATTGGTTGGAAGCGGTAGCATATCGGCTCTCCCAATTCAATAGTACGCCTTCTCTTCTAGTTAGTCAACTGATTTATTGCCCGTATATTTACCGTAATCTCAACAACTTACCCATACTTACTTGGTCCCGCCATGCTATAATCCTAAGTTAGAACGCCGGACGCCCGCAGTGGCTGCTCCGGCGTTTTTGCTTTCCTAAGGAGCAACTCATGGCCACCGACGCCCAAATTTCCGCGAATCAATCGAACGCACAACTAAGTACCGGCCCCAAATCCGAATCCGGCAAAGCCGCGTCGGCTCAAAACAACTTCCGCTACGGCCTCACCGGCGCCTCATTCACCGTTCTTGACTTCGAGGACCAGGACGAATACGATCACGTCCTCTGCGGCCTGCGTTTTGAGCACCAGCCCGCCACCATGACCGAATCCATCCTCGTCGAGAAGATGGCGCAGTCTTACTGGCTCGCCAAACGCGCTCTCTTTCTGCAAGACCAAGCGCACAGGGCGTTTGGTGCCCGTTGTGCGCGTGTTGAGGAAGATCAATGCTGCACGGACGAAGAGTTGAGCCTCGAACAGCAGCAAAAGCAGCTCGCCCTGTTCATCCGCTATCAAACCACCCACGACCGCGCCTTCCACCGCGCCCTCAACGACCTTCTAAAGCTCAGAGCCGAGCGAAGAAAGACGGAAATTGGCTTCGAATCGCAAAAGCACAAGCTAGCCGCCGAATCCCGCCGCGACTCCGCCGAAAAGCGCAAACAGGAGCTTCATCAATTCCACGTTTTGCTCGCGGAGGCCAAAGTAGACCACCAATTCGCCCTCACTTCAAACACAAAACTTGACGGCATCATCGCGGCGACTCGCGAAAACATCCCGCTAGAGGCCCAAAAAGCCGCCTGACGCACTTTCGCTCCACCCGTTGCAATCCGAAACTGCCCTCGCGCACAATGGTCACACTTGTCAGCCTTCGCAAACTCGCAATCCAAAACCTCCGACGCCACCGCGCCCACCCGCGCCGCCTTGCCGTTGCTCTTCGGCCTCACCATCTTTGCCAGCGCTTGTCTCTTGTTCCTGGTCCAACCTCTCGCCGCCAAGCTCCTCTTGCCCTGGTTCGGCGGCTCTGCCGCTGTCTGGATCACCTGCCTGCTCTTCTTCCAGGCCGGCCTGCTGCTTGGCTACCTCTATGCGCACTTACTCTCAAACCGCCTTGCTCTCAAGACACAAGCCTTCTCACACGCTGCGCTGCTCACCCTCAGCCTCGCCGCGCTTCCCATTCTTCCGAACGCTATCTGGCAGCCGCACGTGGGCGCTGATCCCACCTGGCCTTTGTTCGGCGCGCTCGCAACCTCCGTCGGCCTGCCCTATCTGCTGCTCGCCTCCACCACTCCGCTGCTCCAGAGTTGGTATGCCAACGCCCACCGCGGCGCTCTGCCCTACCGCTATTTCGCACTCTCGAACGCCGGTTCGTTGCTCGCGCTCCTCAGCTATCCCGCCCTCATCGAGCCTCGCCTCACCGCCCACCAACAAGCCGAAACCTGGTCTATTGGCTTCGTCTCGTTCGCCGCTCTCTGCGTAGCCACAGCCTTCCTCGCCCGGCGCTCCTCGCCTCCCGCGCAACGGGCATCGCCCGCGCACACTCCCAAATCTCCGCTCTCGAAAACCCAAATCGCCCTTTGGCTCTCGCTCTCCGCTTGTGCCTCTACATTGCTGCTCGTGGTAACCAATCTCCTTACGCAGAATGTCGCGCCCATGCCGCTGCTCTGGGTCCTGCCGCTCGGCGCCTATCTGCTCAGCTTCATCCTGTGCTTTGAAAGCGACCGTTGGTACAAGCGCATCGTCTTCTTGCCGCTGGTCCTGCCTGCGCTCGGCTGTTTGGCTGCCGCCATAAAAGCTCTGGAGAACCAAACCATCACCCTCGCAGTTCCGCTGTTCACTGGCGCGCTCTTTGTCTGCTGCATGGGCTGCCACGGCGAGCTTGCGCGCTTACGCCCGCCTGCCGCGCAGCTCACTGCTTTTTACCTATTCGTCGCGGCCGGTGGCGCGCTCGGCGGCCTCTTCGTCGCTCTTCTTGCGCCGCACCTGTTTCCCGCCGTGTACGAATACCCCATCGCGCTCGTGGCCTGTCCCATCGCGCTCTTGGCCGCGCTCTGGCGCGAACACAAACGAGGGGCCAAACCCGATCTCAGCCTCGCCGTCTGGCTCGCGGCCCTTGCCGCCACCCTCGTCCTGGCAGGCTACGCGGGCCGTGAAACTTGGCGCAACCTGCGCGATGCCAGGCTGCTGGTGCGCAACTTCTATGGAGCACTCCGCGTCGATGACCTAACCGATTACCATCGAAAAATTCGCGAACTCACCCACGGCACCATCATCCATGGCGTTCAGTTCCGCAATCCATTGTTCCGCCATCAACCGACCACCTACTACGCATTCACCTCCGGCATTGGGCTCACCCGGAATGCTCTATCGTCCTCTGGCCCGCTGCGCATGGGCGTCGTGGGACTCGGCGCCGGCACTCTCGCCGCCTATGGCCGCGGCGGCGACACCATTCGTTTCTACGACATCAATCCCGCCGTCGTTCGCATCGCACAAACGCAATTCACCTATCTCGCCGATTGCCCCGCGCACGTCGATATCGTTCTCGGAGACGCACGTCTCTCGATGGCGCGCGAGCCCAGCCAGCGCTTCGACATTCTCGTCATCGACGCCTTCTCCGGCGACTCCATTCCCGTTCATTTGCTCACCCGCGAAGCCTTCCAAATCTACTGGCGCCACCTGAAACCCAACGGCGTACTCGCCGTGCATATCTCGAACCACTATTTGGATCTCGCTCCGGTCGTCAAGCTCGCGGCCGAACAGTTTCATAAGCAGGCTTGGCAGATCGACAATGAGAGCGATGATCCCGCCGAGGTCTACACCTCAACGTATGTCCTCGTGTCAAACCGTCCTGGCTTCTTCGATCAGCCGCTCTTTAGCGGCCAGTTGATCCGCATCGACGCGCCTCCGCACCTGCGCGCCTGGACCGACGATTACAGCAACTTGTGGCAGATCCTGAAGTTCAAATAGAGCCGAAACGGATCAAATATGAAATTCCTCGCCAATCTCGCGCACACAGATCCGCTCCGGATGCGGCCCCGCGGCGGAGACGATCCGCTCGATCGGTTCGAAACGCGGTTCCCTGCTCAGGGTGAACGTCTGATGGTGAACCGGCAAGACGAACTCTGCGCCCGCATGATTCGCCATGGTCATCGCCTGCTCTGGATTGCAATGCACGCGAATCCAGGGATCGTAAGCGCCCACCGGCATAATCGCCATGTGGATAGGCTGCGAAGAGCGCAGCCGCTTGAACGAATCCGTATAGGCCGTGTCGCCTCCGAACACGACGCGATGTCTGCCAACCTCCACCAGGTACCCGTTGTAGCCCCGGTACATATCGTTGCGCATTCGCGCGCCCCAATGCTGCACCTCGAACGCCGTAAACCGCGCCGGTCCCACCTGCACGCTCTGGTTCCAGCGCAGTTCGTGCACGTGCGCATAGCGCCTGCGCCGCAGCAAATCGCAGGTTTGATCCGCCGTCACCACCCGCGTATGGCTGTCCTCGAGCTGCCGCAAGCTCGGCAAATCGAAGTGGTCCATATGCGCGTGCGAGAGCAGAACAACGTCCACCGGCGGCAGCTCCATCCTGGGAGCCGCCACCTCCACCAGCCGCTTCATGCCGATGACCAGCCGGCCCAGCCTCAAACCGATGCGCTCGCTGAACACCGGATCGGTCAGGATGGTGAAACCGTCCAGCATCAACAGCACCGTGCTATGACCCAGCCAGGCCGCGTGCAAGCCTTCCTTGTTCCATGCCTTCAAATCCGGTCGGCGCGGCGCCGGACTGATCTCACGCCTGCGGTCGCCCGAGATCTGGCGAAAGAACGCCGGCCCCGCGCGCCGCAGGAATCTCGCGGTCTCCGGAGCCCTCATGATGTGAGTAGCAAAATTTGTACTTCGCGCGCGCGCCATCCAACTATAGGATGCCCCACGCCGCCGCTAGGGCGCGTTGATCGCATGAGTTGATCGCATAAAATGAACACGTCCATGAATCGCCGCGATCTCCTCCGTACCACGATGCTCGGAGCCATCGGCGCCACCACCGCCGCTGTCCCGGCGCCGGCGCTGGATCGTCCCGCCGGCTATGACGCCTCCAAGGAACTTGAAGCGGCCGATTGGAAGCCGCTCTTCCTCGACGCGCACCAGAACGAAACCCTGATCGCTCTCTGTGACCTGATCATTCCCGCCACCGGCACACCCGGCGCAAAGGAAGCGCTTGTCAACCGCTTTCTCGATCTGCTTATGAGCGCCGAAAAGTCCGAAACGCAGCGGGAATTTACCGCCGCCCTCGCCTATCTCGACGGCGCGTGCCTGGAGCGCTATAAAGCAGCCTTTGTATATCTGCCCCGCGAACAGCAGCTCGAAATCCTCGCCCTGTTTGCCTATCCGCACACCCAGCAAACCTGGGGCGAAGGCATCGTTGATTTCCCCGGATATCGGCACTTCGAAAATCTGAAGCAATGGATTGTCGGCGCTTACTACAGCTCACCCGTCGGCCTCAAAGAGATCGGCTGGGACGGCACGTTCCCGCACGGCGTGTTCTCAGGTTGCCAGCATGCCGAGGGTGACCATTCAAACTCGAGCCAATAACACCCGGAAAATGTCCCAAGATCCACTGACACAAACTTACGACGCCATCGTCGTCGGTTCCGGCGCAACTGGCGGCTGGGCCGCTAAGCGCCTCTCGGAAGCCGGCCTGAGCGTCGCTCTTCTCGAAGCCGGGCGAAACATCTCGCCCAAAGAGTTCACCGAGCACATGCCCGCGTTCCAGTTGAAATACCGCAACATGTCGCTCGATTGGCTGAAGTCGCGGCCCGTTCAGCGCCAGTGTTACGCGTGCATGGAGTACAACTACGACTGGTTCGTCGACGATCTTCAGAACCCGTACAGCACGCCTGCCGACAAGCCATTCACCTGGCAGCGGCTGCGCATCGTCGGTGGCCGGACGCTCGTGTGGGGTCGCCAGAGCTACCGTCTAAGCGATCTCGACTTCAAAGGCGCCAGCCACGATGGCTACGGCGCGGACTGGCCGTTCTCATACCAAGACATCGCGCCCTACTACGATCTGGTCGAAGATTATGTCGGCATCAGTGGAGCTGTGGAGAATAATGACGCCCTGCCCGACGGCCATTTCCTCCCGCCCATGAAGATGACCTGCGGCGAAACGTTCTTTCGCGAACGCGTCGCAAAGCAGTTCGGCCGCACTGTCACGATCGGACGCACCGCCATCGTCACGCAGAACCACAACGGCCGCTTGGCATGCCACTACTGCGGACCTTGCGAGCGCGGCTGCAGCACCTTCTCTTACTTCAGCAGCCCCTTCACCACCGTCAAAGATGCGATCAAGACCGGCAAGTGTACGCTCATCACCAACGCTGTCGTCGCGCAAATCGACATGGATCCGGCCACCAATCGCGCCAACGGTGTCATGTTCATCGATGGAGTCACGCATCAAACCAAGAACGTCCGTGGCAAAGTGGTCATCTTGTGTGCGCAATCGCTTGAATCCACCCGCATTCTCCTCAACTCGCGCACTCGCGATCACGGCGATGGGCTCGGCAATTCGAGCGGCCTGCTGGGCCGCGGCTTGATGGATCACTCGACCGGCGCGGGCGCCGCCGGAGAACTCTCCGGCTTTAACGAAAAACCGGCTCCCTACAGCGGCCCGCACCGCGCGAATGGCATCTACGTCATCCGCTACCGTAATCTCGCCAAGGGACCGCAGCAAAAGACCTTCCTTCGCGGCTACGGCTTCCAAGGCAACGCCGTTGCGAACTTCAACTTCGGGGCGCAGGGCTTCGGCGCTGACTTCAAGAAAGCGGTCACGGATGGCATTTACGAACTTCGTCTCGGTGCTTTCGGTGAGTCCCTGGCCCGTAATGAAAACTATGTCGCCATCGATCCCAACTTAAAAGACGCCTGGGGTATTCCGGCGCTGCACATTTCCATGTCGCATGGCGACAACGAAAAAGCCATGCACGAGGACGCCGCCGAAACCGCAGCCGAGATGCTCCAAGCTGCCGGCGCCAGGAACATTCGTGTCTCTTCCAAGCTCGCCGAGCCCGGCATGGCCATTCATGAGCTCGGCACCGCGCGCATGGGTATGGATCCCAAACAGTCGGTCACTACCCCCTATTGCCAACTGCACGACGTCAAGAACGTCTTCGCAATGGACGGCGCCTGCTTCGTCTCCTCAGGCTGTCAGAATCCGACCCTCACCATGATGGCCATCACCGTCCGCGCCTGCGACCACATACTCGAGCGGGCTAAACGTGGCGAAGTGTGACCGCTTGAGCTACTCCTGGCGCAGCGCAATCACCGGGTCGACGTTGACCGCTCGCCGCGCTGGAATGTAGGTCGCACACAAGGCCACCGCGGACAGAATCACCGTTACCAGCGCAAAGGTGACGGGATCGCTCGCCTTCACTCCATACAGCAGGCTGCCCAGCACTCGCGTGATCGCGAACGCAATCCCCAGCCCCACGATCACACCGAACAGCGCAGGCGTCATGCCCTGTTTAACGATCAGCTTGACCACCTGCCGCCGGCCCGCTCCCAGCGCCATGCGAATACCCAGCTCCTGTGTCTGCTGCTCGACCGCATACGACATCAATCCGTAAATTCCGATCGCCGCCAGAACCAGCGCGATGCCTGCGAAGATGCTCAGCAGCAGCATGTTGAAGCTCTGCCGCGACACGCCTTCTGCGATTACCTCTTCCATGGTCCGCACCTTCGAAAGCGTGATCAGCGGATCCACAGCCTGAAACTGCTGCTCCACCGCGCTTCTGAGCGAGTTGGGGTCCATTACCGAACGGACGCACCAGGAAAGCGGGATCACGCTGTTAGCCAATTGCGTCAGCCCTTGGGGAACCTGGCTCTGCGGGATGTACATCACTCCCACGTTGGTATCCGAGAGGCCGGTTTCTCGCACGTCCCCCACGATACCCACCACTTGGCGCGGATCATCGTTGAACTGCGGCCCGAGCCCCTTGCCGATCGTGATCACCTGCCCGATCGGATCTTCCTTCGGCCAATATTTCTTGGCCATGGCCTGGTTGATGATCACAATCTTGGCCGAGTTCGTCTCGTCCCGCTCCGTGAACACCCGCCCGCGCAGCAACGGAATCTTGAACACTGTAAAGTAGTGCGCCGATACGGAGCGCCACTGCTCGTCGCCGTTGAATTGCTGGCCGGCTTTCGGCGCTTTGCCTGCAATGTTGAACGGAAGGTCGATCTCGCTGTCGGTCGGAAGCACAATCGCAGCCGCGGACGCTTGCACCCCTGGCAAGCTCTCGATTTTGCGCGTGACCTGCACCACCAGGTTGTCTACCTTCTGCGTGCTCGCATAATTCCCGCCGGCGAGTGACGTTTGCAGCGTAAGCACATGATGAGTATCGATGCCCGGATTCGCCGTACTCAGTCCGACAAAGGTTCTGATCAGCAGAGCAGCCGAGACCAGCAGCACCAACGCCAGCGCCATTTCCGCTCCCACCAGCGCTTTGCGCATGCGGTTCTGCCGCCGGCCCGTGCCTGATCTTCCGCTCGCTTCCTTCAACGTGGAAGCTACGTCAGGGTTCGAGATGTGCAGCGCCGGGAACAGCCCGAACACGATTCCTGTCAAAAAAGAGATGCCGATCGTAAACAGCACCATCCGCCAATCGAGCATCGCCATCAATGCCTGCGGGTGATCCGGATCGGTGAGCCGCGGAATGTTGCCAGGCACAAACAAGAGCAGGCTGCGCACTCCCCACGCGCCCAGCAGGAAACCCACCAGACCGCCAATGCCCGAAAGTATGATGCTCTCGGTCAGCAACTGCCTGACCACTCGCCAGCGGCTGGCGCCTACCGCGGCGCGAATGGCAAGCTCCTTTTGGCGGCTCGCGGCGCGCGCCAGCAGCAGATTGGCGACGTTTGCGCACGCGATCAGCAACACTAGCGCGACCGCGCCCAGCAGCACGAACAGCGCCGTCTTCACGTCGCCCACCATCGCCTCGCGCATCGGCGTCACCACCACGCTCTCGGTCTTATCCATCCACTTTGGATACTGCCGCCGGAATTGTTCGCCTCGCAGCTTCATCTCCGCGCGCGCTTGTTCCACCGTCACGCCGGGTTTCAAGCGCCCGGCGACATTCAGGTAATGACCCTGATTCGTACTGTTCGGGTCTGCCTGCAGCGGGATCCAAACCTCGCCCGGAGGATCGGGCGTGAAACGGGCAGGCATCACGCCGATGATGGAATACGGCTCGCCATTCAGTACCAGCGTTTTTCCCAGAACGTTCGGGTCGCCGCCGAAATGCGACTTCCAAAGCTTGTCGCTGATGAGCGCCGTCTTCGGGCCATTCGGCGCGTCTTCCGTTGCGTTGAAGGTTCTTCCGATTGCGGGCCCGATCCCGAACACCTTGAAGTAATCCGCCGAGACATGCAGACCTTTTACTTGCTGTGGCCGGTCGCCATCCGTGATGTTGAGTCCCGGGCCCGAGAAATCGTAGATCGCAAACGCCGAGAACACGCTGTTCTGCCGCCACACCATGTATTTCGGAATGGAGGTCGAATAGCCGTTGCCTTGCTGAAACTTGCGCCCGACCTTCATGATGCGGTCCGGCTCCGGATACGGCAGCGGCTGCAGCATGACCTTATCGATCACGCTGAAGATTCCGGTATTCGCCCCAATCCCGAGCGCCAATGCGGCTACTGCAATGGCGGTAAACGTCGGGCTCTTGCGCAGCATGCGAAAGGCTTGCCGTGCGTCGGCGAACAGAGATTCCATATCAGCAGGATACGAATTGCTGAGGCGCGAAGTTCCGGAAAGACGCTAGAGGGCTTGTCCGGTGCGCTGCAACCTCGGTCGTGTGTAGTTGATCCAGCTTTCTGCCGCAACCAGCGTCAGCGTGAAGCCCAGCCAAAAAGCCGTGCCGAAGAACTGGTGCGGCGTCAGGCCAGTCAATCGGCTCGTCGCAAAGAAGACGCCCATGATCGGACGGGTGGTCGCAATACCCAGCCCTATGCCGAACATGCGAATCATCCATTCCCGATGATGGATGAAATCGCGGCGACGCGCGCAGATCCAGCCCTTCACCAGGCAGAACAGAAACAGCACATCGAACAGCACGGTGGCCACGATTTCGTTGATTCCTCCAATCGCGATCCGAAAACTAATCGCCAGCGCCGAGATCCCTATCGTCAGACCCAACACAACCGCTATTCGTCCCATCCACCTGTGCACGCGCGGCGCGCGATTGCGCAATCTCCGGGCGAATTGCAGCGGAGCAATCACGAAGAAAACCAGCCCCGGAATAATATGAAGCAACGTCAAAACCGGATGGTGTGCGAAACCGCTATCGACATCCGCGCGGCCTGGGCGTGGACCGGTCACAAGCACCACCGTTCGAATAACTACTGCGGCTACACCAATTAGCACCAGCAGCACGGTGCCGGTCCAAATCGTTCGCGGCCAGAATCTATTGGCTGTACTTGACAAGACGACTGCTACTGCAACACTAATCGGTAACGATTTCACATGTCAAACTTTCGCAGGTCAAATGAAGATAAGCAGTCGGGCGACGAAGCGCTAGGCCTAAACGCGCCCATCGAGCGACGCGATCTTCTGAACTCGGCGCTGCTTGCGGCAGGCAGCGTGTTGCTGCATTCTGTTGCACCGTTTCAGTTGCTCGCAGAAGAAGACTGGACCGGCGATGGCGGCGTCGGCGACTACGCCGCTTCGAACGGCAATACCTACGACGTGATAACCGCCGGCCATAAGATTCGTGATCGTATGTACGACGGCCCTTCGCCCGCCGCCAACGATACCGGCGAACACTTCGATTGCGTCGTCGTGGGCGGCGGCATCAGCGGCATGGCGGCGGCACTTTTTTTTCAGCGCGAGAGCCGGCGGGGCGCAACCTGCCTGGTGCTCGACAATCATCCCATCTTCGGAGGCGAAGCCAAGCGCAACGAGTTCATCGTGGACGGCCAGCGTCTCATGGTTCACCAGGGGTCAGCCGCGTGCTTCCCTCCCTTGCCGAATACGTTTCTGGCCGAGTTCTACGATTCCATCGGCATCGATTGGAGCCAATTTCAATACCAGAAATGGACCGGTCCACAGCCGGAAGCGGCGCTCGAAACCGCGCCCTATCCGGTCGGCGGCAAAACATCGGGATTCTTCTTCGGCGCGAAGTTCGGACAAGCCGACGGCTTGTGGCTGATCGATCCCTGGGGCGGGCGGCTCGAAGGCGCGCCTATTTCCCAGCAAGCCAAGCGCGAGCTGCTGAGCATGCGCGACGCCGATCGCAAGCCGTTTTCCGAACATCGCTTCCAGCCAAAAGAACATGGCGACGCCGCCTCCCGGCATCTCGACAGCATCACGCTCGAGCAGCATCTGATCGAAACCTACGGCCTGAGCGCCGAGACCATTCGAACGTTCTTATCGCCGATTACGGGCGGCGGCTCAGGATTGGGCGCGGATGTGCTGTCCGGCTACGCCGATTACGCCGCCGATGTTCTGCTTCCGTGGCAATACGAGAAAGGCGCACAGATGTTCCCCGGCGGCAACACCGGAATGGCCCGCCAGATTTTGAAGAAACTCATTCCGGATGCGATCCCAGGCGCAACAACCATGCAGGCGGTCTGCCGCGGGCGCGTGCGGTTCAATGCTCTTGACCGCAACGGCCAGCCCACGCGCATCCGCACGGGCGCAACCGTGGTGTCGGTCAATCACGAGGGCGAGCCGCAGCACGCAGCAGCCGTCGAAATTCTGTATACGAAAGAGGCGAAGCTCTATCGCGTTCGCGCACGCAGCGTCATCATGGCGGGCGGAAGCTGGACCACGAAACACATTGTGCGCGACTTGCCGGCGGTTTGCACCGATGCCTACGCGCAATTCCATCGCGCGCCGTGCCTGATGGCGAATGTAGCCGTGAGGAATTGGCGCTTTCTTTACGACCTGGGTCTTACCGAATGCCAATGGTTCGAAGGGATCGGAAATTATCTCACTATGCGCAAGGTCGCGACACTCGGGACCGACCCAACCACCATCAACCCCGACCGGCCAACGGTGCTGACGTTGAAAATTCTGTTCTCTTATCCTGGTCTCGATTTGCAAGCTCAGACAGTCCGAGGCCGCACCGAGCTTCTATCGACACCTTTCCGCGAATACGAGCGCCGCATTCGGGAGCAATTCACGACGATGTTCGCGCGCTCCGGTTTCAACGCCAGCCGCGACATCGCCGGCATCATCTTGAACCGCTGGGGCCACGCCTACTTGAGCCCTCAGCCGGGCTTCTTTTTCGGGAACAACGGCAAGCCCGGCCCGGGCGAGGTCCTGCGCCAGAATCCGTACGGGCGCATTGCGTTCGCAAACTCGGATCTCTCCGGAATCATGGACCACCGCATGTCGATCCTCGAAGCGCGAAGGGCAGTCAAACAGCTATCCTCGTAACTTATGCACAACCGTAGACATTTCCTCCAAGCCACCGCCGCCTCGGCGCTCCTCGCAGCACCTGCGATGCGCGCCGCGGATACGGAAATGAACGTACTCGGTCCTAGGCCTGGCTACTCCCCGCAAATCGGCACGTTGGTTTCGGAAATGACCTGGATGCGGGGAGCGGTTCTTCAGACGGTCAAGGGCCTCAATCAGGCGCAGCTCGACTTTCTGCTTGACGATAAGGCGAACCGCATCGGAGCTCTGCTTCTTCATCTCGCGGCCACCGAAAAGTTGTTTCAGTTGAATACGTTTGACGGCTTGCTGCCGGACGATCTCTTCAAATCTGCGGCCTTCAAGGATTGGGCCGTGCCGATGGACCTGGGCGAGCCCGCTCGCCAGGCGATCAAAGGTCGCGACCTGGATTACTATCTAAATCTTTTGCAGCAAGGTCGCGAGAAGACATTCGCGGAATTCCGCAAGCGCGACGACACCTGGCTGATGGCAGTGGACAAGACCTGGGGTTGGGGACCGACCAACAACTTATGCAAATGGTTCCATGTCTGTGAGCACGAATCACATCACACCGGGCAGATCGCTCTGCTGAAGAGCAGAGCGCCCGGCGCCAAACCAAACAGTACCCATATCTGGAAGAACCCCAGTTATATCGACGCTCAAGCACTATCGTGACGCCCAGTGGCAGACAAAAACCAACTGATGAGCCTTCGAAACGGGGCGTCCGCTTGGAATGAGTGGCGGGAGAGCCAACCTAACCGCGGCAAAGCTTTGTGGAGCGGAGTTGTCGTGCGCCAACTTTACGAAGGCACGCCTCACACACGCCAACCTCGCAGAGGCAGCTCTTCTTTTGGCTTTGACACGTTAGAGAGGTCGTGGAATGAGCTGCCGTAGACCTTCTTGCGAGGCATCGGAGTGAACGAGAATTTGATTGTGTATTGGCCAGCCCTGGTGGCGGATGCTCTTGCCTTCTACTCCTGCTTTATCAGCTACAGCCAGGCCGATAATCATTCGCCTGCGGCCTTCACGATGCCTCGCAAGACAGAGGCATCCGCTGCTGGCTTGACGAGAAGCAACTCCTGACAGGCCACGACATATACGACGGGGTCGATCACGGCACTCGGCTAACGCTAGTGCTTACGCCTACTCGGCCCGGAAGAGGCGCTCATCAAAATGCGAACGGCACAGGTAGTTCCGCAACGATCTTCGAGAAGTCGCGATGCCTGGGATTGAGCAGGTAATTGAATTCGCGCGGTACTACGGCAGACGGCACACGTAGCACCGCGGAAGCCCTGCTATCCAACCAGCGGTCACCTAGTGCCTGCGGATCTAAGGGCTCGTAACGCGCTGCCAGCTGATCAGCCGAAAAAATCTCGAGCGTATCCGGGATTGCTGCGCCCGCCACGACGTATCCCGTAGGAAAATCCTTCCGGCTCATGTGGACAAGATTCTCGAGCACCGCCAATGAGACGCTCTGGGTCATGTATACAACCCGCCTTCCAGGCGAATTCCATCGCCCGCCCACGCGTCTCGCACCCTCGCCATCCAACCGGACATGAACCGCCCTGCACACTCGAAACACCCGTAGCACGCTAGGACGGGATGTTATGTTCGATTCGGGTCAGCACCTGCTCTACAAGCGTCAGACCCTCATCGGTGCCCAGCAAGTCCTGCGGAGCGCGATTATCGAACAGAGGCAACGGCGTGGAAAGCCAATGAACCGCCTTTTGTTCATCTCCAAACACCGCGACGGCGTGCGCGATCACCGGCACTAAACGGCCGACATCTTGGAGCGAACTAGCCACGCCCATTCAGTTTATCGCGCGAGTGTACCGCCCACGCATCTCTCAGGTCTTTCGGTAGCTTCCGCACCTCTTAGTTCCTCATCTTCGCGATGTGCACATCGAAGCCGGTCCCAGGCAGCAGTGACGTCAGGATGAAGGCCTCGAAATAGTCGCCCCGGAGTTCGGTGTTGCGGTAAAGGTTCGGCTCGCTCTCCGAGTTCTCTGTCCTGGCGTTCAAATCGTCCAGGAACGCTTGCGCGTTACTTACTGTCGGCGGGTTGTAGATCTTCGCCGGCACGGTCCGCCCTTCAACCGCTTCCGTGGCGTACGAGCGAACCAGTTTGGGCCAGTACGCCTCAAATAGCGCAGGGCTTGCGAATACATCGGCCCAGAGTATCTCGCCGTCGATCGCCACCACAGCTCCCACCGCATGCTGCGCGCGCAAGTCGCCGAGCAGTTTCTCGTAGGAACGCTCGACCGGCTGCGCCACAGAGTTCACTTGGTCTTGCACAAACCTGTTTTGCATGGTAGCCGCATACGAGGAAGTTTGCGCCAACCCACCGGCTGCGGGCGCCGGAACCGCCGTCGCGACCGCCATTCTCGATTTCGCTACTTCGTCCCAAACGGCGCCCTGGTTCTTGTCGGCCATGGCCTTCGAGCGAACACTCGGCTGCGCCATCGAGAAGCCGAGCGCTCCGAAGCGCGACGACGCACCCGTCCAGCGGTGCGGTTCCACACAGAACACGCCCAGATCCACGGGGCCGCTCTTCGCCGGAATAATGCGATCTGCACCCACTACGCGGTCCTGCTTACCGCCCGTGACAATTTCGCCCGCCAGCAGCAGAAGCGGACGCTCGGAATTGTTCGTCAGAGTAAGGCGATTGACTTCCGCACCTCCCCGAGGCCGAGGGAAGTCCCGCGGCAGCCGTTGATCGCCGGGCCGCGGCCGAACCAGTCCGGTTTCGCTGCCTTCTTCCGCAACTACCACTTGCCCCGACCGAATCCCTTCATCGAGCGTCAAAAACATATGCGTGTCGTGGATGGAATTCGTCACCACGGGAAAGATCGTCAAATTGTTCTGGATTATGGGACTAAGTACCGTATACGCGCTCGCCATCCGCTTCGCCGGGTTCGCCTGAATGCCGAGAACAATCGCCGCGCACGCCAGCACAGCTACCGCCGCTCCTGTCTTCGTAACCACAAACTGCCTCCTCCGGGTTGTTTGTAACTTCGTCTAAGTTCCTGTCCGTCTAAAGAACGCCGGGACAATAGCTTCTTGCAAGAAATTTCTGTTTGCGAAGTCGAGCTTGGGTTAACTGCCGAAGAATTTGCCGAAATCTTACGCGAGATCTACGGCCGTTATCTTGCGCCCAATGCGGCGGAGGAAGAGCGGGAACGGTTTTGCCGCGGCTTGCAATTGGAAGACCTCGCGCTCGCCCGCGCGTGCGCCAAGGGCAACGAAACTGCGTGGAATAGGTTCGTCACGCGATATAAAACAAAGCTGCACGAGGCGGCGCTCGCGATCGTGAAGGAACAGTCCGGTGCTCGTGAACTAGCCGATTCCCTTTGCGGTGAGCTTTTCGGCACGCGGCAAACCGCAGGCGGCGACCGCATTTCGAAGCTCGGCTCGTACACCGGACGCGGCTCGCTAGAGGGTTGGCTGCGCACGCTGCTGGCGCAAGAGTACGTGAATCAAATTCGGCGTCAGCGCCGGTTGGTTGCTTTCGACGAGCGGATCGAAGGCGCGGCTCTGACGTCGCCCTACGCCCCGCACGCCACGGACGCGCGCACTCCCGCGGCAATCAACGATGCACTCGGTGAGCTCCCAGCGGAAGAGCGTTTTGTGCTTGCATCCTACTATTTGGATGGCCGGACACTCCAGCAGATTGGGCGCACGATCGGCGCGCACGAATCGACAGTCAGCCGGAGGCTCGACAAAATCACTCGGGGCGTTCGTAAGCGGATCTTGCGCGCGCTTCGGGAACAAGGCATGAGCGCGCAGGAGGCAC
>Ga0210385_10001084_pt1 | contig 17199 bp, 16 predicted proteins | sample IncBWH26OmetaG_FD_160107 | JGI IMG/M metagenome (GOLD analysis project Ga0210385, IMG submission 160107) | Forest soil microbial communities from Barre Woods Harvard Forest LTER site, Petersham, Massachusetts, United States - Inc-BW-H-26-O ...
GCTCGGGTGGCCCATCCGGACCGACCAGCCGGTACTCGGCGCTGAAGAAGGTCGTGGAGCGCACGATGAACGTCAGATGCTCGCCGCGATCACCATCGATCCGTCCGGGGCGGGTCGACACGTCCCATGGCTCGCCGCGGTAAAGCTCACGTGCCTGCGCCAGCGGCTGTCCGCGGCGCCACTCCTTGACCACATAGGGGTAGCCGGACTCGGTGAGCGAATGATCACCGAAGTCGGTGGCGACCAGCACGGTGTCGGCATCCTTCCAGGTCACTTCGGACTTGGCTTCGGGAAGTGCGAATCCATCGGTCACGAAACTGCGCGTGGGGATATCAAACTCGCGCACGAACCGGGCGTCCTGTCCCCCATCGGAGAGGCTGAGCAGACAGCGCGGACCGTGGTCGGGCTGACACTCCACGCCCTGATAGACCCAGTTGCGCCCCTCGGCCTTGCCCAGGGCATCCACATCGAGCAGCGTCTCCCAGCTCGGGTTCAGCGTCTGATACGAAGCGAGCGAGGTGCGGCGCCACAGCCCCCGAACATGCCGATCGTCCTGCCAGAAGTTGTAGACGAAGCCACCGCGCAGCGCGCCATAGGGGATGCGGCTGCGGTCCTCGAGAATCCCCAGCGCCTGCTGGTAGGCGATCGGGTAGCGCGGATCGCTCGTGAGCCGCCGCAGTGAGCGTTCGTTCTCCTGGCGCACCCAGGCGAGCGCGCGTTGGCCCTCGACCTCCTCCAGCCACAGGAACGGATCGGCGGCGACGGCCGGCGCATCAGCAGTCCGGGACATTGACCGCCAGACCTCCCTGCGAGGTCTCCTTGTAGATGGTGGACATATCGTGCCCGGTCTGACGCATCGTCGCGATGACCTGGTCCAGTGACACTTTGTGGGTGCCATCGCCGCGCATCGCCAGGCGCGCGGCATTGATCGCCTTGACCGAGCCCATGGCGTTGCGCTCGATGCACGGAATCTGAACCAGACCCGCCACCGGATCGCAGGTGAGCCCCAGGTTGTGCTCCATGCCGATCTCGGCGGCATTTTCGATCTGTTCGTTGGTGCCATGCAGGGCGGCGACCAGACCCGCCGCCGCCATGGAGCAGGCCACGCCGACCTCTCCCTGGCAGCCCATTTCGGCGCCGGATATGGAGGCATTGCGCTTGTAGAGCATGCCCATGGCGCCGGCCGTGAGCAGGAAGCGGATGATGCCCTCCTCGCTGGCGCCCGGCTCGAAGCGTTCGTAAAAGTGCAGCACCGCCGGGACAATCCCGGCCGCGCCATTGGTGGGCGCCGTCACCACCCGGCCGCCCGCGGCATTCTCCTCGTTGACGGCCAGCGCCCAGGCATTCACCCAATCCATCGCGACCAGCGCGCCCTGCGGCGCATTGCCTTCGATCAGGGTGCGGTGCATTTTCGGCGCACGCCGGCGCACCTTGAGCACGCCCGGCAGCACACCGGTCTGGCGAAAGCCGCGCGCCACGCAGGCCTGCATCACACCCCACAGGGTGAGCAGCTGCTCGCGGATCTGCGCTTCGCTGCGCCAGGTGCGCTCATTGGCCAGCATCAGCTCGAAGATCTCCAGGCCGTGTTCGCGGCACAGCGCGAGCAGTTCCTCACCGGAGCCAAATGGATACGGCGGCGCGGCGAGCGCGCCCTGGCTCTCCGGATCCTCGCCGCGAACGATGAAACCGCCCCCCAGGGAGTAGTAATCCTCCTGCGCGAGCCGTGCGTTGCCCGCATCCAGCGCCGTGAAGCGCATGCCGTTGGTGTGGCGCGGCAGCCGCTCGGAGCGCATGAACAGCATCTGCATGGGCTCATCGAAACGGATCTCCTGACGTCCCAGCAGCGCGAGCTGGCCGCTGCTGCGGATCCTCTGGAGCGTGGGTTCCATGCTGTCCGGATCGACGCTGCTGGGATCGGCGCCCGTCAGCCCGAGCAGGATGGCGCGATCGGTCCCATGGCCGCTGCCGGTGAGCGCGAGCGAGCCATACAGGCGGATGATCAGCTCCCGGGTCTGTTCGAGAACACCGGCGGCCGCCAGGCGCAGCGCGAATTCGCGCGCGGCCCGCATCGGGCCCATGGTATGGGAACTCGACGGCCCGATGCCGACCTTGAAGATATCGAAGGTGGAGACACTCACCAGATGTGCACGCGTTTGTCGGGTGGCAGGTACATCTTGTCGCCCGGCTTGACGCCGAAGGCCGTGTAGAAGGGATCCTGGTTGCTCAAGGGCAGCGAGCCGCGTGCCGCATAGGGCGAGTGCGGGTCGGTCTTCAGATAGACGATCTGCTGCTTGTCGCGGATCTTGCCCGCCCAGCCCTGCGCGAAGGCGATGAAGAAACGCTGATCGCCGCTGTAACCATCGATGACGGGTGCCTCACGGCCCTTCAGGCTCAGGCGGTACGCCTTGTAGGCCACCGCCAATCCCGAATTGTCGGCGATGTTCTCACCCAGGGTGAGCTTGCCGTTGATGTGATAGCCCGGGAGCACCTCGAAGGCATCGTACTGCGCCACCAACGCCGCGGTCCTCGCGTCGAAGCGTTCGTGGTCCTGCTTGGTCCACCAGTCGCGCAGCGTGCCGTTGGCATCGAACTGGCTGCCGCTGTCATCAAATCCATGACTCATCTCATGGCCTATGACGCTGCCGATGGCGCCGTAGTTGGCGGCGTCGTCCGCTTTCGGATCGAAAATCGGCGGCTGCAGATAGGCAGCCGGGAAGACGATCTCGTTGAGATCGGGACGGTAGTAGGCGTTGACCGTCTGCGGCGTCATCAGCCACTCCGAGCGGTCCACCGGCTTGCCAAGCTTGCCCATCTGATAGGCGAAGTCCCATTCGTTGGAACGCATGACATTGCCGACCAGGTCATCGCGCCGGATGACCAGCCCGCCGTAGTCACGCCAGTGATCCGGATAACCGATCTTGCGGTTGAGCTTCGCGAGCTTCTCCAGCGCCTGCTGCTTGGTCGCAGGCCCCATCCAGTCGAGTGAATTCACATCCTGACGATAGGCGGCCAGAAGATTGTCGACCAGCTGCCCCATGCGTGCCTTGGTGGCCGGCGGGAAATACTTCGCGGCATAGACCTTGCCGAGGCCCTCGCCGATCGCATCATCCACCAGCGTCACGCCGCGCTTCCAGCGCGGCCGCTGAGTGGGCGTGCCGCGCAGCGCCGTGCTGAAGAATTCGAAATTGGCGCTGACGATGTCCTTGGACAGATAGGGGGCGTAGGGATAGATCAGATGCCAGCGCAGGTAGCTTTGCCAGGCCGACAGCGGCACGTCCTTGAACAGCTCGCCAAAGGCCTTGAAATAGCTGGGCTCCCCGATGAGCAGGTAGTCGGTCCTGCCGGTGACGCCGACCGCGGCGAGATAGGCCTGCCACGCATATCCGGGGGTCGTCGTATCCAGCTGGGTGAGTGCGAACTTGTTGTAAGTCTTGACCGGATCGCGCAGCTCGGTCGGCGTCCACTGCAGCTTCGCCATCCGGGTCTCGAGCGCCAGGATCGTCCTGGCCTGCGCCGCGGCGTCCGGCTGCGCCGCCAACGTCAGCAGTTTTTCGATCGCCTTGAGGTAGCGGGCGCGGATATCGACCAATCGCGGCTCATCATCCTTGAGGTAATAGTCGCGATCGGGCATCCCCAGGCCGTCCTGATCGACCCGCACGGCCACATGCGTGGTGTCGTGAAAATCCGGCAGCGTGCCGATCCCATAGGGGGTCGAGACGCCGATGCGATTCAGGTGGGCGAACAGCGCCGGCAGCTCGGCTTTCGATTTCAGCGCATCGATGCGGGCCAGCTCCCCCTTGAGGGCGCCAAGGCCTGCCGCCTCCACCCCGGCCTCATCCATGAAGCTCGCGTAAAGATCCCCGATCTTGCGCGCTTCGGAATTCGCCGGTGCCGCGACATCCTTGGCGGCGTTCTCGATCAGGCCATGCAGCTGCTCGATGCTCTTGTCGTAGAGCTCGGTCGCGATGGCGACCATGGAGCGATCATCCGGAATCGGGGTGGTCTTGAGCCAGGTGCCGTTCGCGAAATCGAAGCTGTCGTCCTGGATCCGAACCTTCTTGTCCATCGCGGCCGGATTCAAACCGGAGGTCAGGGCCGGGGCCTGTGCGGCCGGCAGCCGGGCCGCGAACAGGGTCGTGGCCAGCACGATACAGATGAAATTTTTCATGGTTCGCGATTATAGCGACAAATGCAGGCCGCAAATCGTGCCGCGGCCTGCGGCGCCTGGGCAAAGAACAGGGACGGCTCGATGAGTTCCAATTCCAGAAGCTGCGCCTGGCCCGCGGGCCCGCGGATGACATCGACGCGGGCGTACAGCGGGGCGGTAAACGGCACCGCGGCCAGCGCCGCGCGCGCGAGGGCCAGCTCATCCGCCATGGCAGCGCGGGCGCAGATGTTCTCGGCGGCGAACAGGCCGGTGATGGGAGCCGCGCCCGGCTTCAGCAGCGCTCCCTTGCGGATCGAATGACTGAACTGCCCGCCGAAGTAGATCAGCGCCGCCTCACCCTCATCATCCACCCGTGACAGGTAGGGCTGAAGCAGCACGCTGCGCCCGGCGGCGAGCAGGCGAGTCGCCTGCGACAGCGCGGCCGCTCGGGCGTCGCGGCCGTGGCGCTGCGCATCGCGCGAGCCGGAGCCGATCGCCGGTTTGACCACGAATTCCGCGCAATCTTCGCGCGCCAGAAAGCGCTGTAATACAGCCGACACATCCGCACCGGGCTCCAGGAAGGTGGTCGGGACGATCGCAACGCCGCCGCCGGCCAGTGCGCCAAGATAGTGCTTGTCGATGTTCCAGCGAATCGTCGGCAACGTGTTCACGAGCGGTGCAACACGTGCGGCCCGCTCGGCCCAGCTCAGGAATTCCCTGAGACGCGATATATAGTCCCAGGTGGATCGCACCAGCAGCATGTCAAATTGCGCCCAGTCCACCGCGGCATCCCAAGCGACGATGTGCGCTTCCACCCCCGCGTGGTGCAGCGCATCCGCGAGCGGCAGCAGGTCGGCGTCGAGCGCACGCGCCTCCTGAGCCGTCACCAGTGCTATTCGCCGCAGTTTTGTGACGTCGGACACACGCGAGACTGGCTCTTGCATCGCATCACCTGTCATCCGCGATCTTCCTCATGGCGTTAATGTTCGTTAATGGATAGTTTCGGTGAGCTTCGTAGCCTGATAGATTTGCCACACGCATGACAGTATCCAAGAACTGGACGTTTCCTGCTGCTCTGCAACCCCGCCCGGAGCAGGTCCCGTTCGACCTGCACTCGGCACTGCACTCCGTGGTCATGGTCCACTCGGAGATTCCCGAGAGCGCCTTCACGGCACCGCTGCTGGGTACCGAGCGCATCGGCAGCGGCGTGGTCATCGGCGAGGACGGCATGGTCCTCACCATCGGCTATCTGATCACCGAAGCAAGCACCGTGTGGCTTTCGACGCACAACGGCCGTGCCGTACCCGGACACGTTGCCGGTTATGATCCGATCTCCGGATTCGGCCTGGTGCAGCCGCTCGGGGAACTCGGTGCTCCGGTGCTGGAGCGCGGCTCCTCGGCCGGCCTTGAAGTCGGCGCCCACGCCATCGTGATCGGCCATGGCGGCCTGGCGCACTCACTGAACGTGCAGGTCACGGCCCGCCGGGAATTCGCCGGTCACTGGGAGTATCTGCTGGACGATGCGATATTCACGGCACCGGCGCATCCGCAGTGGGGCGGCACGGCGCTGGTCGGTACCGACGGGCGGCTGCTCGGGGTCGGCTCGCTGCTGGTGGAGGAATCCACCCGCGATGAAACCTTCGACGCCAATCTGTTCGTGCCGGTGGACCTGCTGGACCCCATTCTGGATGACCTGCTGCGGGCCGGGCGGCCGTTGCAGGCCCCGCGGCCGTGGCTCGGCATGTACGCCACCGAGCAGCATGGGCGCCTGGTCGTTGGCGCATTGACCCAGGACGGTCCGGCACATCGCGCGGGTGTGCGCGTCAATGATGAAGTCACTGCGGTGGCCGGACGCGACGTCGCGGGCCTCGCCGACATGTTCCGCAAGGTCTGGAGCATCGGGCCCGCGGGTGCCGAAATTCCCCTCACGCTCGCGCGCGGCGAGCAGACCTCGCAGGTCCGGGTGCACTCGGCGGACCGCTACGATTACCTGCTCAAGCCGCGGCGGCACTGAACCGCCGCAGCATCGAGGCTGTCAGCTGGCAGCCGAACCCGACAGACAGGTCTTCATGTAGGCCTTGCGATCATCGCCCTTCAGGCCCTTGGTGGTCGCATCCGCGTTGCAGGTCTTCATCTTCTGCTGCTGCGGGGTCAGCGTCTTCGCGGCGGGCGCGGAGCTGCCGGCGGACAGGCAGGACTTCATGAAGGTCTTGCGGTCATCGCCCGCCAGTTTCTGATCGGTCGCCTGGGCATTGCAGGTCGTCATCTTGGTCTGCTGGCTGTTGTCGGCATGGGCGCCGACCGACAGGGCCAGTGCCAGCAGCATGGCCACGGTCACGGATTTCAGGCTACGCATTTTTCGAACTCTCCCTTTGGTTTTCCAGCAGCACTCGCATCAGCGTCTCGGCAACCCGCCCCACATCGGCATCGCGCATGGCGGGAAACAGTGGCAGGGTGAGGATGTTGCGCCCGACGTATTCCGCGATCGGGAAATCGCCCGGCTTGAACCCGCGCCGGCGGTACATTGCCAGCAGGTGAATCACCGGATAGTGCACCCCGGTGCCGATGCCTGCGGCATGCATCCGCTCCATGACCTGCGCGCGCACGATGCGCAGACGCTCCTCCGGCAGCACCACCTGGAACATGTGCCAGTTACTGTTCGCAAAATCGCGCGGCGGCAGTTGCAAGCCGAGCTGCGCGGCGCCGCGATTGTCGAACTGCGCGAAGTACAGACGCGCGAGCTCGGCTCGCCGGGCGTTGAATTGCGCCAGGTACGGCAGCTGCCCCAACCCGACCCGCGCCGCCACGTCCGTGAGATTGAATTTACCGCCGGGGACCTCGACCTCGAGGCCATCGAAACCGCTGCGCACCACTCCCTGCAAACGGTATTGCTCCGCGAGCCGCGCCTCGCGCTCATTATTGAGCACCAGGCAGCCGCCCTCGATGGAGGTGATGTTCTTGTTGGCGTGGAAGCTGATCGAGACCAGATCGCCGATCGAGCCGATCGGATGCCCGTTGCTGCGGGCGCCCATGGCCTGCGCGGCATCCTCGATGACCCGCAGCCCATGCTGGCGCGCGATGCGGTACAGCGCATCCCGATCGACGGGCAGTCCGGCCAGGTCCACCGGCAGTATCGCCCGTGTCGCGGGCGTGATCGCCGCCTCGATGCGCTTGAGATCGATATTGCGGGTGGCGGGATCGATGTCGACGTATCGGGGAGTGGCGCCGACCGCCAGAATCACATTGCTGGTGGCGACCCAGGACAGCGGCGTCGTGATGACCTCATGGCCGGGTCCGATACCCGCGATGCGCAGACCGATCTCCATGGTACAGGTGCCGGAGTTGAACGCCCGTACCGGGCGGCCGCCAAAGTATTCGCTCAGCGCGGCCTCGAAGGCCTTGACCTTGGAGGCGGAGGTTATCCAGCCCGAGCGCAGCACCTCGCACACCCCCTGGATGGTGGCCTCATCGATGCTGGGCCTGGTGAACGGCAGGAAATCAGGCGGCGGCTGGCTCATGAGTGCTGCATCCTGGCGAGCATGAAGACCCCGATACAAATCAGCGCAATGGCGCCGAGCTTCGGCAGACTCAAGGCCTCGCCGAACAGCAGCGCCGCCGCGAACGCATTGACGACATAGCCGATGGACAGCATCGGGTAGGCGACGCTCACCGGCACGCGCGACAGCGCCCCGAGCCACACGAACACGCTGATTCCATAGCAGCCCAGGCCAATCCACAGCGGCACGGCACCCAGCAGGTGCATGACCGAGTCCCAGGACACCTGCCCGGAATCGGCGATCAACTCACCGCTGCGACGGGTCGCGGCCTTCAGCAGCAGTTGCGCCCCGGCATTCAAAAACACCCCGCCGAGCAGCAGGCACCAGGTGATCCAGGTCATTGCCGGCTCACGATGTAGCTGTCCGGCGAGCTCGCACGGATCACCATCGGAAAACCCTGACGCTGCATCTGTTCGTACGTCGGCCGCTGCACCACCGCCAGGGCCTGCGAGCTGTGCCGCCAGACGGGCGCAAAGTCAGCCAGACTTGCGATGGACTTGCCTGGCTCCAGCGTCTGACCGAAGTCCAGTTCGCCACGGTATTCGACCAGCGTCACGGGGTGTCCCAAATAGAAGGTCAGGCTCTGATCATACGTGCGCACGCTGTACACCGGTACATCCCGGCGCAGCGGGTCGGACAGCTGCGCATAGAGCGCCGCACCCGAATAGATCGGCGCCAGCACCGCAGCCGCCCAGATGGCCCCGGACCAGGTCGCGAAGCCGCTGACGCCGATCGCGAGCGTCGGCCACAGGCCATCGGCGCGAACCCTTCGCGCAACGATCCCGCCGCCGAAGCTGCACAGGCCCATGAACACCAGCGCCGGTCGCAGCCCCAGAAAGTACGGCTCGCGCAGCGGTCGGTACAGGGATGGCAGGTGCAGTATCCGCGGCAGCAGCACGGCGCCCACCAGCAGCGACACGCCCAGCACGATCAGTCCCAGCGCGGTCGCGCGCAGGTCCGCATTCAGCCGCGGCAGCGGCGCGGTCGCCATCAGCAGCGCGAGCACCGGAAACATCGGCAGGATGTAGGTCGAAAGCTTCGAGTCGGAGGCCGAGAAGAACACGAACACGACCGCGCACCAGATCCAGGCGAAGCGCCGCAGGTCGAACTCGGGGCCCGGAGCGCTGCGGCGCCAGTCCGACCACAGCACCCGCAGCGCCGGCAGCAGCCACGGCAGGATTCCGCCCACCAGTACCGGTATGAAGAACCACCAGGGCTGGTAGCGCGCCTCGATCTTCGTCAGAAAGCGTTGGAAGTGTTCGCGGATGAAGAAGAACTGAAAAAATTCGGGCAGCCGGTGCTGGATCAGTAGCAGCCAGGGCAGGCACAGAATCGCGAACAGCAGCGCACCGCGCACCAGCAGCAGGCGTCGCCACGGCGCCAGATCGCGTTGCAGTGCCGAATAGCCGATCAGCGCCAGCAATGGCAGCACGCCCGCGATCAGTCCCTTGGTCATGAAGGCGGCGGAAATGCTCAGCCAGCCGAGCACCATCCAGCCCTGCCAGCGCACCGCCCGCTGTGCATTGCAGAAGCCGACGAACGTCAGCGTCATAAACAGCGTCAGACTCGTATCCAGGGTCACCTGGTGCCCGAGCAGCACGAACCACAGCGCGCTGCCCAGCATGATCGCACCGCGCGCCGCCGCGGCGCTGCCCCACTCGCGACGGATCAGCGTCCAGATGGCAAAGACCGTCGCCAGCGCGCACAGCCCCGTGTAGAGCCGAACCGCCCAGTCATTCTGGCCGAAGACCGCCTCGCTCATGGCCGTGAACCAGTACTGCAGCGGCGGCTTTTCGATGTAGACCAGATCATTGAGCCGCGGTACGACCCAGTCGCCGCTCGCGAGCATCTCGCGGGGGATTTCGGCATAGCGGCCCTCGTCCGGATCGTAGAGTCCGCGAAATCCCAGCGTGATGAGCCAGATCGCGGCCCACGCGACCACGATCGCCCACAGCCATCGAGGCAACCTGCTCATGTCTGGGGACCCAAGCCGGGCACAGCCACACCCTGCGCCGCGAGTAGCCCGGAGCGACCGGGCACCTCGCCCCAGATGAGCTCGTGGCGCGCGACCGCGGCGCCGTCGAGACGCCGGTGATAGTCCTGCATCGACTCGAGCACGACCCCCGCTTCGCGCCAGCGCCGCAGCAGAAATTCGAATTGCGGCAGCAGTTTCTGGCCCTCGAGCTCGGCGTGCAGCGTGAACACATGGGTGTCGCTGGATCCGGTGCGTGACCGATGCAGGATCTCCTGCGCGGCGCCCTGCGCGTCGCGACCGTCCACACCGATCAGTTCGTCGAAGGTCGGCAAGGTCGTCGGCAGCTGCAGGCAGCGCCCCTGCACCCCGGCCATGGTCGGCCAGAAAGGCCGGCTGCCACGGGCATCGCTCGCATAGTCCAGGCCGAACTCATGTTCGAGGTTCAGCACCTGCGCATTGATCTGCCAGCCCGCCGCCGCATGCGCGCGCGCTGCCGTGCCGAATACGCCCCGGAAGGCGTCGAGTGCGCGCACGAACTCGCGCCGCGTCCAGGCCGCATCGGCGTGCGCGACACCATCCTGCCAGCGCACATGATCGTGGCAGTGCACGCCGACCTCGAAGCCGGCATCGCGCACCGCCCGCAGCACCGCTGCGGCATGACGATCAATGCGCGGACCCGGCAGGACGGTGCCGTAGAGCAGGGTGCGGATTCCGTAATGCTCGAGCACGCTGGTGCGGCGAACCTTGCCGAGAAAGCCGCGACGGAATACGCGCTTGAGCGCCCGGCCGGTATGATCCGGCCCCAGGCTGAAGTAGAAACTGCAGCCGGCCTGGAACTCACGCAGCGCCGCCATCAGTCGCGGCACGCCTTCGCGCGTACCGCGCAGGGTGTCGACGTCGACCTTCAATGCGATCCGGCGTGTCTCCACGGTCAATCAGAGCGCATCCACCAGCGCGCGGGCTTCCTTGAGATTCGCCTTGTAGGACTCGAACACGAGGCGCAGCGCGGTGGGCATATCAACGTCCGGCTTCCAGCCCAGCTCCTCGACCGTGTTCTTGATCCAGGGTCGGCGGGCCCGCACGTCCTGATACCCCGCGCCGTAGTATTTCTCCGCGGTGACCTCGACCAGCTTCACGGACTTCGCGAACTCGGCGTACTCGGGAATCGAGCGCGCCGTGGTCAGCATCATCTCGGCGAGCTCCCGCACCGACAGATCATTGGCCGGATTGCCGATGTTGTAGATCTTGCCCGAGGCGATCCCGTCCTTGTTGGCAATGATCTTCAGCAGGCAATTGATGCCCTCGGAGATATAGGAGAAGCAGCGTCGCTGGGTGCCACCGTCGACCAGTTTGATGTCCACGCCGCGCACGATGTTCCCCAGGAACTGCGTGAGTACGCGCGAGCTGCCCTCCTTCGGCGTCATCATGCGATCCAGGCCCGGTCCAATCCAGTTGAAGGGCCGGAACAGGGTGTGATCGAGCTTGCCCTCCTGACCGTAGGACCAGATCACCCGATCGAGCATCTGCTTGCTGCAGGAGTAGATCCAGCGCGACTTCGGCACCGGACCCAGCACCAGCGGGGACTCGTAGGGATGGAACTCGGCCTCCTGCGACATGCCGTAGATCTCGGAGGTCGAGGGAAAGACCACGCGCTTGTGATGCTTCACGCATTGGCGGATCAGCGGCAGGTTCGCCTCGAAGTCCAGTTCGAAGACCCGCAGCGGATCGGTGATGTAGGTGGCGGGCGTCGCGATGGCCACCAACGGCAGCACCGTGTCGCACTTGCGGATGTGGTATTCGACCCACTCGCGATTGATGGTGATGTCGCCTTCAAAGAAATGGAATCGCGGATGATCCAGCACGTTGGCCAACCGGTCGGACTCCAGATCCATTCCATAGACGTCCCAATCCGTTTCACGGATGACGGCTTCACTCAGGTGGTGACCAATGAATCCATTGACCCCCAGGATGAGCAGCTTCTTCATATTCAATTCCTTATCAATCGCGGGCAGTAAGCTTAAGAGGCAGCGGCTCGGGTCCGAAGCGGTCCTGGAACTCGCGGGCGCTCAGTGCGGCGCCGGCGATGATCACCGCGCCGATCTGCAGCCGCACTGCATCCCGGCAATCCAGGTACAGGCGATCATCCACCGCGTACAGGCACGGCGCAGAGCGCGGGTAGCGCGCCGGTTCGCCCGTCAGATGCGAGCTGGCGAACACCCATCGTTCACCCTCGACCTCGACGAAGGCCCCGGGAAACGGTGGCGCCACGGCGCGAATCATGGCGTGAACCCGCATTCCCGGCCAACCCGGATCGATGCGGCCATCCTCCGGTCGTCGCCCGCCGAAATATGACCCGGCCGCGAGGTCCATCGGCCGGCCCGGCGGCGGCCCCAGTGCCATGCGGGGCAGGACCGCGCTCAGCAGCCGGGCCGCCGCGGCCGCCACTGCCATGGACACCGCCAGCGCGTGATCGTTCGGGCCGATGGCGACCACCTCCTGCGCGACGATCGGTCCGGCATCGGGCCGCGCCACCATGTAATGCAGGGTCGCGCCGGTGCGGGTCTCGCCATTGGCGATCGCCCAGTTGACCGGCGCGCGGCCGCGATAGTGGGGCAACAGCGAGCCATGCAGATTGAGCGCGCCCCAGCGCGCCAGCTGCAGCAGCGGCGCGGGCAGCATCGAGCGGTAGTAGCAGGACAGGATGTAGTCGGGCGCGCAGCGTCCTATCTCATCCAGCCACTCGGGCGCAGCCGGCTGCGTCGGGGTCACCGTGCGCACATCGTGCGACCTCGCCAGCTCCGCGACACTGCCGAACCAGCGCTGCTCGCCGGCCTGATCCTCGTGCGTAAAGACGAGCGGCACCCGCACTGCCTGATCGAGCAGGACCTGCAGGCAGCGGTATCCGACTTCGCTGTAACCGAAGACGACGGCGCTAAACACGGGTGGTCTCGAGCACCCGCAGGCGCTCGGGATCCGATTCCTGGCCCGGTGCCAGCACCGCGGCGATCATATAGCGGGGCCGGCCGCGCACCTGTTCGTAGGTCCGACCAACGTATTCGCCGATGAGCCCGATACCGAACAGGGCCAGCCCCAGCAGCGTGAAGACGATCGCGAACAGCGTGAACACGCCTTCGGCTTCCGGGCCGAGAAACAGCCGCCGCAGCACCAGCAGGATCACCAGCAGGCCCGACAGCCCCGAAATCACCATGCCGAGCATCGAGAACAGCTGCAGCGGCACCACGGTAAAGCCCGTCATGAGGTCAAAGTTCAGCCGGATGAGCTTGTAGAAGGAATATTTGGATTCACCGGCATGGCGCACTTCGTGCTTGACTTCGATCTCCACCGGATTGCTCGCATACAGGTACGCCAGCGCCGGAATGAAGGTGTTCACTTCCTGGGAGGCGTTCACCGCATCGATGACGTGCCGCGAGTAGGCCCGGAGCATGCACCCCTGGTCCGTCAGGCGGATCGGAGTCATGCGCTCGCGCAGCGAGTTGATGCGCCGCGACAGGAAGGTGCGCGCCCAGTGATCCTGACGCCCCTGACGAATCGTGCCGACGTAATCGTGGCCCTCATCGGCGGCGCGCAGCAGGTTTGGAATTTCCTCGGGCGGGTTCTGCAGATCAGCATCGAGCGTGATGACGACATCGCCCCGGGCCGCCTCGAATCCGGCGAGGATGGCGGCGTGCTGGCCAAAATTGCGGCGAAAGATGATGACCCGTGTGTGCTGCGGCCGCTGCTGGTACTGCGCGCGCAGCAGTCCCACCGAGTGGTCCTTGCTGCCATCGTCCACGAACACGCACTCCCAGCCGCAGTTCAGCTGATCGAGCGTGGCGTAGAGCCGGGTAAACAGCAGGGGAAGATTCGCCTCCTCGTTGAATACCGGGATGACGATGCTGACGTGCGGATGGTCTGTGCCTGACATGCCTGAATATCGGTCCCTTGGTGGTATTCTAATCCCAACAGCACGAGCGCAAGGGTCGGCAATGGACGACTACCGTTTCGAACTGGCTTTGCCCCGCGACGCCGCGGCCATCGCATCTCTGTCGCGACGCCTCATTGAGGCCGGACTGCCGCCCTCATGGCCGGCAGAGCGCGTACTTTGCCACATCAAGCGTACCGATAGCGTGGTCCTGACGGCGCGCTTTCACGGCCAGCTGGCTGGCTTCGCGATCATGCAGTTCGGCGACGATCGCGCCCACCTCAATCTGCTGGCGGTGGACGGTGCGCACCAGCGCCGCGGGCTCGGACGGCGGCTCATGAGCTGGTTGCACGAAAGCGCCCTGGTGGCGGGTACTTTTTTACTGGGCCTGGAATTGCGGGCCACCAACAGCGCGGCGCAGCGCTTCTATGAATCGCTGGGCTACCGGCCCGGCGGCGTCATGCCCGGCTACTACCAGGGCGTCGAGGACGCCCTGCGCATGACCTGCGACCTGCACGTCGGCCGCGGTACCACCACGGCCTGAGCGCGCGCCTGAACTACAGGCTGATGCCGACGGCCTTGGTCTCCAGCATGCTTTCGACGCCCGCGCGGCCGTGCTCGCGGCCCCAGCCGGACTGCTTGTAGCCGCCGAAGGGCACCGCCGGATCGAGGCCCGCACCACCATTCACCTGCACCGTACCGGCGCGGATCTTGCGGGCCAGCTTGTGCACGATGCCCACATCGCGGGTCCAGATATAGGCTGACAGGCCGTAGGTGGTGTCGTTGGCCACCCGCGCGATGCGGTCGAGATCATCATCGTCGATCGGCATGGCGCAGATGACCGGCCCGAAGATCTCTTCGCGCACCACTTTCATGCTGCGATTGGTCTGTGCCAGCACGGTCGGTTGCACGAAGTACCCCTCGGTGCCCTGACGCTGTCCGCCGGTCACCACTTCGGCACCCTCGCCGCGACCCGACTCGATGTACCCGGTGACCCGGTCCAGTTGCCCCTGCGACACCAGTGGCCCCAGGTGCGTATCCGGCTCCAGGCCCGAGCCCACCTTGAGCGATTTCGCCATGCCGGTGATGCCGGCGACCACCTGGTCGAAGACTTTCTTGTGAATATACAGCCGCGATCCGGCCACACAGATCTGACCGGAATTGGCGAACACCTGCATCGCCGCCCCGGGGATGGCGCGGGCCATGTCGGCGTCAGGGAAAATGATGTTCGGCGACTTGCCACCCAATTCGAGCGTCACCCGCTTCAGGGTCGCGGCGGCCGCCTGCACGATCCACTTGCCGGTCGCCGTGGAGCCGGTGAAGGCGATCTTGTCGACATCGGGATGTTCGACCAGCGCCTTGCCCGCCGGATCACCGTAACCGGTGACGATGTTGATCACGCCCGGCGGAATGCCGGCCTCGAGCACCAGCCGGCCCAGCAGCAGCGCGCCAAACGGGGTGAGTTCGGCGGGCTTGAGCACCATCGTGCAACCCGAGGCAATCACCGCGGCGGCCTTGTCGGCCTCCATCGCGAAGGGGAAATTCCAGGGCGTGATGCAGCCCACGACACCGACCGGCTCGTGCAGAGTGTAGGCGAGTTTGCCCGGCTCGGACAGCTCGGGCACCTCGCCGTGGATCTTGCCGCTCCAACCGGCGGTGTAGCGCAGGCCATTGGCGGTGCCGAGCGCGCCGGCGAACTTTGCCATGCCGAAGGGCATGCCATTGTCCAGGCTCAACACCTGGCCGATTTCATCGGCGGCCTGCTCGATGAGATCAGCCAGTTTCCACAACAGCTTGGCACGCGCCACCGGCGGCATGCTCGGCCAGGGACCACTTTCGAATGCCTGGCGCGCGGCCTTGACGGCAAGATCGATGTCTTCGGCGCCACCGGCCGCGGCGTGTCCGAGCACCTTGCCGGTGGCCGGGTTCAGCACTTCGATGCGACCGCCGGCGCGCGGCTCGACCCATTCATTGTTGATCAGCAGGCCATGTTTCTGACCGAGGAAGGCGTGGGTGCGCGCGAAATCCGGTTTGAGAGCAGCGTTCATGACTTAAGTCCTCACTTGTTGTCCTGCAGACGCAGGTGCGTCACGCCCTGATCGTCGACGTACTCGTGATTGTTCTCGCACACGTATTCGAGCATTTCGTAATTGGCCATTCGCTTATAGGCGAAGGTGAACGTCCAGGGCTGCTCCAGCGTCACCGGGTCCTCCACGGTGATCTGGTCATGCAGGATCTCCGGCGTCACCAGCCGCAGGCGCTCGGTGATCCGCATCTGATCGCTGTGCGGCATTTCACTGTGGCCCAATACCGTGTCTTTCACGCCAACCGTGTCGACCACCAGGGTCGACCCGTCCCAGTGCGCCACCGAGTGGCCGAAGTAGCCCGGCGCCACATCCCCGATCTGCGGCTGGGTCTTGCCGATGAAAATGCGGCGCACCTGCGAGAACGCTTCGGCAATGATGGTGACCTGTCCGGAGGTCTGCAGAATCTCCAGCGGGTAGATCGCCGACATCATCTCCGGCATGCCGTACGGCAGGCAGTCCACGCCGGAGGCCGCGATGGGCTCGCCCTTGGCATCCGACTCGGCCTCCTTGGCGCGCTTGACGTCGTAGGGCCCTTTGTACTTGGGTTTGAGCATCATCTTGCCGGCCGGCGGCGGCAGCGTCGCCGGATCCGGCGGCGGCCCACCGCGTGAGAATCCCGGATAGCGCTGCCAGTCACCGGTGAAGTCCGCCGGCGCAGCCGCGCTCGCCTGCGCGCCGGCCACGCACAGTCCCGCCACCACGAGCCAACCCATCATTCGACAATTCATCGCGTCCCCTCTTTCTTTTGTCTATGAACGGGGAAAGACGCCGGTCCCGGGCGGATTGCCGTCGCTCAGCTCACGCCCATCGGCCAGGGTGGCCTTCTCCAGCATGCCGCCGGGCTGGCCATTGCGCAGCGGGTTGATGAGCAGCGTCACTTTGTCGCCCTGTTTGATGTCACTGAATTTCCAGCCCACCCGCGTCAACACATTGGGGCTCGCACATTCCACCGTGTAGTGCTTGGCCGCGCTGCCGTCCGGAACCTCGAGCTGGATGAACACATGCGGATTGGTCCATTCGAATTTCACCACCGTGCCGCTGACCGTGACCCGGTTCTGATGGTCGAACAGTGCGAAGGAATGATGCGCCAAGGCCGGCAGCACACCGGCCAGACTCAAAAGGCCCAAAGCTACGCCGGGCACCAGACCGCGGCCATTGGAAAACAGTGACATGGACCCCCCTCGCAGCAGCCCTCAGGACATGGAGCAGCGGGCTTTTATGACATGGGCTGCCAGCGGCCGCAACGGCTATCGAACGCCGTTCAGCCGGACGCCCCGTTGCGCAGTCGCTGGGCGAAATGCCAGGAGTGACCCTCGGGATCCAAAACGGCATAGCCCCGGTCAGTCCAGTGTTCGGGCCCGTAGTCCGTGGTGGCCAGCTGCCGTGCCACCACCGCACCCGCCGCCAGCGCCCGCTGGTAGTGCGACTCGATGTCATCGACGTAGACGAACAGGCCCTGGGTGACCGCGCCGTTCAAGGACTTGGGCGAGCGGGCCGAGGTGGGCCCATGT
>Ga0210385_10001086_pt1 | contig 17174 bp, 17 predicted proteins | sample IncBWH26OmetaG_FD_160107 | JGI IMG/M metagenome (GOLD analysis project Ga0210385, IMG submission 160107) | Forest soil microbial communities from Barre Woods Harvard Forest LTER site, Petersham, Massachusetts, United States - Inc-BW-H-26-O ...
CAGCAGCAGTGCGCCGCCCGCCAGCGACGCGCAGAAGAACAGCAGGTGCAGCCAGCCGCGAAGGACGGGCCTGGTGTAGTAGACGTCGCGGCGGGCGTCGTAGAGAAGGCCCGCCTCGGCGGGGCCCGCGCCCGTCATCGCCCGCTGCTGTCATCGGACGGGGCGTCGGCCCCGTCGGTAACAACCGCCGTGACTAGGGTGACGAGCCGGATATCTGTGATCGTGATGCGCTCCGGGGGTCTGAGCTCTAGATGTCTATGGCCGCGCGCCGCCCGCCAAGCTCGCATGGGCAGCCGCCAGGGTCCGGAGCATTGCCCCCGAGCATACGCGTTGCCTGACCCAGTAGACAGGTCGTTTGCGGCTTATGGTGCGGTTTCGGTTAGCGCGTTGCCGGGGCTGGGGGTCTGCGGGACCAGCGCCGATGGCGCGGCGATCAGCTCTTCAAGCTGCCGGACGATGGCCGCGGGCGGGATCGGCTGCGGCCGGGCGAACACGTCAAGCAGGGCGTCGACGGACTGCCCGACGGTGAACCTCCTCCCGGCGTCATGCCGGGCGGCCGCCGACAGCGGCCCGTTGCGCGCAGCCTCGCGGATGCCCCAGGCGAGCGCTTCTGCGTCGTCCGGGCTGACGAGCAGTACCCCGCCGCAGTTGGTCTCTGGCAGCCCGCCGTCGTCGGAGGCGACCACCCGGCAGCCCGAGTGCTGGGCCTCGATCGAGACGATGCCGAAGGTCTCGTGCCAGTACTGGCTGTTCGATGGCATGACCACGATGTCATGGCGGGCCATCAGGGCCGCCATCGTGGCCGGCGTCCGGCAGCTGGCGACCACGGAGATTCCGGGGTGCGCGCCGAGCAGCCGTTCGATGATCTTTCCCTGCGGCTTGTCCGCGCCGGCCGTCGTCGCGGTGAACGTCAGCCCCGGGTCCTGCTCGATGATGTCGATGTGCAGCGTCTCCAGCAGCGTGTAGATGCCCTTCTCCGGGCTCAGCCTGCCCGCGAACAGGACGCGGGTCTTCCCGGCCTCGGCGCCCGGCCGGGACTGGGCGGCGAAGCTCGGCTCGGCGAACGGGTACACGACGCTGATCGTGGCCACGTCCACGTCCAGGTAGTCCGACCACAGCGCGGCGGCATACCGGCTGGTGGCGATGAGGGCAAGCTCCCTGGTCCCCTCGATGACGAACGCCCGCTTCCGCTCCCTGATGGGCGGCGGGTTGTGCAGGATGAGGAAGGCCGGGTGCCTGGTCGCGACGACGTGCGGCTCGTTGACGAAAACGACGGTCCCGTCGAGTTCGCCGATTTCGGCCAGGGTCGACAGTGACAGGAACGGGATAGCGGCGAAGCCGTCCCTGCCGTCATTGGTGCCGAGTCCGACGGTGACTACCTGTGCCGCGATGCCGCGCCGGGTCAGCTCCCTGACCTGGCCGACGGTGTAGTTCTCCGAACCGCCGGTGCCGGCGGGCAGCGGGTTTCCTGGGGACCAGATGAACGATATCAATTCTGCTGCCTGCGCTTTCTTCGTGGCCTGGGCACAAGCTGCGGGTGATGCGGAGCCGGCCGCTGATCCGGGGATCACGCGGCCTGGTGGGAAGACGGGTTAGCCGGCCGGGCGCGCGGTGGCGCCGGGCGCGCGGACTCCGCTTCCTGGTGACAGCGTGGCGGTTAGCCCGGTGAGCAGGATGTCCAGGCCCCGTTCGAGCTCGGCGGCACCGTCGTAGCAGGCCAGGGCGTGCGCGAGGCTGCGCAGGAGCGGAAACTCGCTGAGCGGCAGCCGGTTCAGGCCCAGCCGCAGCAGGTCGTCGGTCTCGTCCGGGTTCTCTACGAGTTCTTGCAGCTCGTTGAGCACGTGGCCGTTGAGGAAGCCGAAGAAGGCCCGGTAGATGTGCAGCGCGTCGGGTCCGCTGAACCCGGCGCCGATGAGCAGCGCGAGGAGGTCCTCCAGCGGGCGCAGGGTGCCGCGGGGGCGGAGCGCGAGCGGGGTCGCCAGCGGCCGGGTGACGAGTAGCGGAACCACGTTCGGGTGCGCCAGGGCCAGCGCGCGGTAGTCGCGGGCGACCGCACGCAGCTGGGCGCCCCAGTCGCGGTCGGCCGGGTCGACCCTGAGCTGGGCGAGAACGGTCTCCACGACGCCGTCGAGCAGCGCTGCCTTACCGGGGGCACGCCGGTAGAGGATCATCGGGTCCCGGCCGAGGGCAGCCCCGAGACGGCGCATCGACAGGGCGTCGGCCCCCTCGCGGTCGATGATCTCAAGCGCGGTGGCGAACACCAGCTCGCGGGTGATCTTGCCATCGCCGGTGTGCGTGGCGGCCCTGGTGGTGGGTGGTTGCGGCATCGCGGTGGCTACTTTCCTGTGGTCGCTCGATACTACACAGAAAATGCAGTGTAGATCTACGGTGTTGACATAGAATCGGCGCCGCCGGCCGGGAACGGGAATGAATCGGGCACCGGGTCCGCTGTACAGTGCGGTCGTAGTTATCTTGTGTGTTCGTGTCACTTGCTCGCTCGCGCAGAACGATGTTGCGGGCGCCCTTGAGGGATCTGGGGAAGTCGCGTCGAGAACCGGCCCGGGTACCGCAAGGCGCGGGCCCGCACCCAGGCTTGAAGGGGCGGCACGTCACAGGGAACCGTCCAGTGGTTCAAAGCGGAGAAGGGGCCGCAGGCCACCCGCACCCGCGCCGCCTGAGACAAGGCGGGCCAAACCCGCTCAAGGAATCAACAGCTAGCTGTGGGCCGACCCACCTGATGGCGTCGGCCCATGTCATGTCCGTCGCGACGGCAATCCGTCGTGACGGTGGCCGAGCTCTATGTCAGCGCTGCAATTGCGACATGGCTGGTGACGGGATAGTCACCGCCGCGCTGGATGAGCCCCCGGCCGGGCCGCGCTGCCATAACGTGGCCGAGGGCAGAAACCAGTACGGGAGTCAAAAGGTGCTTTTGCAGCAAGGTGGTCGTTCATGATCGAGGACAACGACGGGGGTGCGAACGGCTTCGCCGACCTGACGCTGGCGCCGGAGCTGTGCCGCGCGCTCTCCGGCCTCGGTTACGAGGAGCCGACACCGATTCAGCGGGCCGCCATCCCGCCCCTGCTTGAGGGGCGTGACCTGGTCGGGCAGGCCGCGACCGGGACCGGGAAGACGGCAGCCTTCGCGCTGCCCGTCCTGCAGCGGATCCTCGGGGAAGGTGAGCGGGCAGAGCCCCGCGCCCTGGTCCTGGTCCCCACGCGCGAGCTCGCGGTGCAGGTCTCCGAGGCGATGCACAGCTACGGGCACGCCATGGGCGCGCGTGTCCTGCCGGTCTACGGCGGCGAGCCGATCGGCCGGCAGCTGGGGGCACTCCGGCGCGGCGTGGACGTCGTGGTGGCGACCCCGGGGCGTGCCATCGACCACATCAACCGGGGAACGCTCAAGCTGAGCGGCCTCGACATCGTGGTCCTCGACGAGGCGGACGAGATGCTCGACATGGGCTTCGCCGAGGACATCGAGGAGATCCTGGGCAACACGCCGGAGCACCGGCAGACCGCGCTGTTCTCGGCGACCATGCCGCCGCGGATCGACGGCATGGTCCGCCGCCACCTGCGCAACCCGGTGCGGGTCGAGCTCGGCCGCCAGACTGCGTCGGCGGCCGCCGAGGGCCTGCTCGTACGGCAGACCGCCTACGTCGTGCCGCGCGGGCACAAGCCCGCCGCCCTGGGACGCGTGCTCGACCTGGAGGCACCGACGGCCACGGTCGTCTTCTGCCGCACCAGGGAAGAGGTAGACCAGCTGACCGAGATCCTCAACGGCAGGGGCTATCGCGCCGAGGCGCTGCACGGCGGAATGGACCAGAATCACCGGGACCGGGTCATGAGCCGGCTGCGCAGCCAGACCATCGACCTGCTGGTGGCCACCGACGTGGCCGCCCGCGGGCTCGATATCGAGCAGCTGACGCACGTGGTGAACTACGACGTGCCCAGCGCGCCGGAGTCGTACGTGCATCGCATCGGGCGGGTTGGCCGGGCCGGCCGCGAGGGCACGGCGATCACGCTGGTCGAGCCGCGCGAGCACCGGATGCTCAAGACCATCGAGCGGACGACCAGGCAGCCGATCACGGTCGAGAAGCTGCCGACCGTGGCCGACCTGCGCGCCAGGCGCCTGGAGCTACTGCGCGCCTCGCTCCGGGAGAGCCTGCTCAAAGACGACGACCTTGACGGCTTCCGGTCCGTGGTCGAGCCGCTGGCCGAGGAGTTCGACATCTTCGAGGTGGCGCTGGCCGCGGTCAAGCTGGCCCATCGGGCAAGCGGAAATTCGCACGACGAAGAGGAGTTGCCCGAGGCCGAAGTGCCGTCGGGGGACGACCGTAACGGGCGCCGCAAGGCCGGCGGACGTGACCAGCGGCAGCCCGCCGGGCGCGGCCAGCGCCGCGGTCGTACCGCCACCGCGGGCACGACCCGGCTGTTCGTGGGCACCGGCCGTTCCGCCGGAGTCCGGCCGCAGGACCTTGTCGGCGCCATCACCGGTGAGTCCTACCTCTCGGGCAGCGACATCGGCGCGATCGAGATCGCCGATCGCTTCTCCCTGGTCGAGGTGCCCGAGTCGGCGGCCGATGACGTGGTCGCGGCGCTCAAGCAGGCCAGCATCAAGGGCCGGCGGACGACCGTTCGCCGCGAACGCTATACGACGCGGTAGCCCGCAGGCGCCCCGCGGCCGATCCACTAGCTCGCGGGGCCCGGCCGGCCTTCTCCGTCGAGGCGATCCTGCAGGCCGCGCAGCAGGGTGGCGAGGCCCGAGCCGAAGCGCTGGTCACGGTCGTCGGCCCAGGCGTCAGGGCCGTAGGCGGCCAGCGTGGGGAAGCGGTCGGGGGGCAGGGAGCGGAGGAACGCGTGCAGTTCCTGCCTGGTCGCGGTGTCGCGGAGCCGCTGCTCGGCCGGTGACGTGGGATCGCCGAGGGCAAAGCCGACGGTGTAGTCGTAGACGAGGCGGAACGCCAGGGCGGCCTCGCGGCCGGGGAAGCCGGCCGCGAGCAGCGTCGCCAGGAACGCCTCGGCCACGGTCAGCGCCGCCGGGCTGACCGGGTCGCGGGCCCGCAGCAGGGCGGCGATGCCGGGGTGGTCCTCCAGGACCGCCCGCAACCGGTGCGCGAGGGCGGCGACCTGTGCCGCCCAGGGCGCGCCGGGGTCTGCCTGGCAGTCGACCTCGGCAAGCACCGCGTCGAGGACCAGGTCATAGAGCTGTTCCTTGCTGCGCACGTGGCGGTACAACGCGCCCGGTACCACGCCGAGACGGGCGGCGATGGCGCGCATGCTGAGCCCCTGGGCGCCATCGGTGCTGATCACCGCGAGGGCCTCGGCGACGACGCGCTCGCGGGTGAGCAGCCGGCGGCCGGTTTCCGCGCGGTCCGGGGGGTTGAACCACAGCGAGAGCAAGCCTGCCTCTCCCGCCTGCTGTGCTGCCATGCCTGTCTCCTGCCGGCCGAATTGACTGTAAACGCTGTTCACTGTATCGTGAACATTGTACTTAAAAAATGAATAACGTTCACTGACGTTCCGGCCGCGCGTCAGCGAACAGGCAGCCTCGGCGACCAGGCAGCGGGCCGCCCGGTCCGCCGGTATCCTGTGAAGACCAAGCACCCGTTCGGAAAAGGATTTTTAAGGTTTTCCCGAACGGTTTGTTGTTTCACCTGCGCCCACCCTGACACGCGGAAGGCTATGTGCGTTAGGCTGGGTACAGCGCGATCGCAATCGGAGATTAGGGTGGGTGAACGCGGAATCGCGGGGGCTCACCTAGCAGCCTGAAGCTAACGGACCTAGCCGGGGCTCATCCCGCCAGGTTGATGACAGTCAGTATGGAGAAGCACCGCAGTTTTAGCATGCGGGTTCCCCTGCGTAGGCGGGTAGCCCGGCCGAACTGCCCACCCTGCTGGCATGGGACCGCGGAAAGGCACACACTGGTCATGGTGAACAGCGCCAGCGCCGGAAATCGGCGCTACTTGCCTTCAAGTCCCTTCAAGCCGCCGCCCGCGGCTCCTCCCATCGAGCAGTACGAACTGGACGACCTGGTGACCCACGACAAGTACGGCCTCGGCCGGGTCATCCTCGTCGAGGGTGACACCGCGGTGGTCGTCGACTTCGCTCCCAGGAAAGTTCGGATCCTGTCGCCGTTCGCCCGGATGAGCAAGCTCTAACCGCAGCCGTCGGCTCGCCCTGGATACGCCAGCCCCGGACGCATTCGCGTCCGGCTGGCGGCTCCTCCGGACCATAGGACCATCGTGAGTGACTTTTACGGAATTGAGCCGGGCACCATTCCCGGCTTCGCCGAAACCGGGGCCGGGCGGTTCATGAGCGTGGGCGGCCTGCCGGAGCAGACCGTGGACAACATGCTCGAGTTCATGGAGAAGCTGCGCGGCATGCACCAGGCTGACCCGCTCGCGTTTGAGGTATGCGTCCGGCACGTCGCTTCGGTGATCGAGGACCAGCGCCGGGAGGAAGGCAAGACCGACCCCCGCGAGGACGAGGACTGACCCCCGCGAGGGGAGCCCGGGCCGCTGACGTGCGACCCCAGCCGGGGGCGGACCGCGGCGCGCCATGCCTGCATTCCGAAACTAGCAATGGTGTTCCGGAAACATGATGTGATACTTTTCCGGCGTGTCGTCCTGGGGCTTTCTGACCAACCACGCGCTGGTGCTGTTGTGCATCGCCCGTGACCCTGGCGTGCGGTTGCGCGACATCGCGGCATCCGTGGGCATCACCGAGCGCAGCGCGTTCGGGATCGTCAGCGACCTTGCGGCGGCCGGGTACATCGTCAAGGAGAAGGGCGGCCGCCGGAACCGCTACCGGGTCGAGGCTGATCTCCCGGTGCCGGAGTCGGCCGACCGGAGGCTTCCCATCGGCGCCCTGCTGGCTCTGCTCGGTGGCGGAACGGATGCCGAACGCCCGGGCCCGGAGCACGAGCCGGCCTAAGGCCGGACTCCCCGCACCGCCCCTTCCCGTGGCTCCGGACGACCCTGACGTGCGCGCGGTCAAGGCTGAGCGGGCACCGGGGCGGGCTGGCCGACCGTGGCCGGGCTGGTGAGCCTGCCGACGGCGGCAAGGTGGCCCAGCGCCTGGCCGTAGGACCCGAGCAGGCTGGTTTGCGCGTAGGGCAGGTCCCGGTCGGCGCAGAACGCCGCTACCAGTCCCTGTGCCCGGCGCAAGTTCGGCTGCGGCATGGACGGGAAGAGGTGGTGCTCGATCTGGTAGTTCAAGCCGCCCAGGGCGAAGTCGGTCAGCCAGCCGCCGTGGACGTTGCGCGAGGTCAGCACCTGGCGGCGGAGGAAGTCGGTCTTATCGGACGCCGGGAGGATGGGCATTCCCTTGTGGTTGGGCGCGAAGGAGCACCCCAGGTAGAACCCGAGCAGGCCCTGCTGCACGACGATGAACACCACCGCCTTGACCGGCGGCAGCACGAAGAACACGGCGGCGAGATAGACGGCGAAGTGCGCGGAAAGCAGCGTCGCCTCCCACGCCCGGTGCCGGCAGCGGGGCCCCGCCACCGTGCGGATGCTGGACGCGTGCAGGCTGAGCGCCTCAAGGAACAGCATGGGGATGACCAGGTAGGCCTGGTAGCGGAAGATCAGCCGCTGGATGCCCCGCGCCGTCCGGGCACTGGAGGAAGAGAATGCCAGCGCGCCCATCGCGATGTCCGGATCGGCGCCCTCGGTGTTCGGATGGGCGTGATGCCGGTTGTGCTTGCCGGTCCACCAGTCGTAGCTGACCCCGGCCCCGAGATTGCCGCAGGCGATGCCGAGGACGGCGTTGGCCCGCCGGGTGCGGAAGACCTGGCTGTGCCCGGCATCGTGGCCGAGGAAGCCGAACTGGGCGAAGACGATCGCCAGGAACACCGCGACGGCCAGTTGCCACCATGAATTGCCGATGACGGCGAACGCGGCCCAGCCGAGCGCGAGTGCCACCGCGGTGAGCGTGATCTTCCAGGCGTAAAACCCCAGCCGGCGGTCCAGCAGGCCGGCCTGCCTCACCTGCCTGGATAGGGCGGCGTAGTCGCTGCCGCGCGGGATGGCAGGCTCGGGTGTCACTTGCGGCTCCTCGGGGTCGGACATAGCCGTACTGGTCGGGAACCGTCAGGGACCAGGACGGCGCCAAGTGCGGCGCGCAGCACCGAAGTCACGGGAACCCGGAAGCCGGTCACCCGCATGCTCTGCGAAGCATGCCGCCATTGCGCGACATCGGTGCACGTTTCCCGGCCAGTGTAACGGGGGCGGGTCGGTGGTCGGTGGCCGGATTCTGGAAAAATCTTGCTAGTGTTCCCCTGCCGGTATAAGCTTGGGTGTACTGTGACCCATCCTGCGACTGAAGACAGCGGACTTATTACCTTTACCGTGATGACCGAGCGCGATGGCCCCGTCATCGTCACCCTCGGGGGTGAGCTCGACATCGTGTCGGCGCCAGCTGTGCGCGAACGGCTACTGAGCCTGCTCAGTCCCGCCGCCAGCCGGCTCGTCATCGACATGTCCGCGGTTCGGTACGCGGACGCCAGCGGCCTCGCGGTCCTGGTAAGCAGCCAGCGCCGGGCCGCGCTCCTCGGCGGCACGTTGCGCCTGGCCGCGCTGCAGCCCGAGGTGGCAAGGGTGCTGACAGTCACCGGGTTCAGCCGGAAGTTTTCGGTCTACCCGACGGTCCAGGCCGCGATAGCCGGCCGGAAGCTGACCATCCGCACTGCCCTCCTGGCGACCAGCCAGGCCGTGACCGCCCACGCGCTGCCCGCCAAGGCACCGGCGGAACACGGCCCGGACAGCGGCGAACTGCGCGCGGCCGTCGCCGCCCTGCTCGCAAACGCCGACGCCTGGCGCGACGCGGACCCGCGACGCCGGTTCTCCCCGGCGCTGCGCGCACTCGCGCAGGCCAACGCGGGCACCAGTTACGCCGTCATGTCCCAGGCAGCCCAGTCTCTGCTCTCCATTCTCGGCAGAGAGCCGCTCATCTACTCGCCCGCCGTCGCCGCCACCGCAAGTCGGCTCCGCGGGCTGTTCTCCCCCCGGCCGCAGCTGGCCGCGGGTTAGTTACACCCGGTAATACGCGAAGAACCAAACTGAGGCGTGGCCATCGTGGCGCGCCGGTCGCACGCTGCTGATAAGCGAGCTGGTTTCCACGGACGTGGCGGCCTTCGAAATGCGGCCACCCTAGTCCGGAGGTTTCTCTTTGTCCGCTCTGCCCATCGAACGTCCGTCAACCCCGCGCCGTCGCCGCCGCTCGAAGCCGGTAGCGGCCGTGCGCGCGGCCGCCCCGGACGTCCAGGGCGTTGCCGCGCCCGCCGTTGCCGCGCCGGGCCTTGCCTCGCCCGTCATCTCCTTCGCCGCTGCGGGCGTTCCGGCGCCGCTGGTGTCCGCGCTCGCGGCGGAGGGCATCACCGCGCCGTTCCCCATTCAGGCCGCCACGCTGCCGGACGCCCTGTCCGGCCGCGACATCCTCGGCCGGGGGCAGACCGGATCGGGCAAGACGCTCGGCTTCTGCATCCCGCTGGCCGCGCGACTGGCCGACGGCTACACCAGCGCCTGCCGCCCGCGCGGCCTGGTGCTGGTGCCGACCAGGGAACTCGCCAGCCAGGTGCACGCCGTCCTTAAGCCGCTGGCCGAAGCGGTGGGCCTAACCGTGGCGACGATCTACGGCGGAGTCCCGCAGAAGCCGCAGATGACCAAGCTCAGGAACCGGGCCGACATCGTCGTCGCCTGCCCCGGCAGGCTGGCCGACCTCATCGAGCAGGGCCACTGCCACCTGGGCGACGTGGAGATAAGCGTGCTCGACGAGGCCGACCACATGGCCGACCTCGGGTTCCTGCCCGTCGTGCGGCGGCTGCTCGACATGACCCCCGCCGACGGCCAGCGGATGCTGTTCTCCGCGACGCTCGACGCCGCGGTCGACGTCCTGGCGCGACGCTTCATGAACCGCCCGGTCCACCATGACGTCGGCTCGATCGAGGCGCCGGTCACGATGGTTCACCACCTGCTCACCGTCGCGCCCGCCGACCGGGTCGGCGTGGTCGCCGCCCTCGCGGGCGGCAGCGGCCGGTCGCTGGTGTTCACCCGGACCAAGCACGCCGCCCACCGGCTCGCCCGTCAGCTCACCACGGCCGGCATCCCGGCCGCCGAACTGCACGGGGACCTGTCGCAGGGAGCGCGGGAACGGAACCTGGCCTCCTTCGCGGGCGGCGCGGTGCGGGTCATCGTCGCCACCGACATCGCCGCCCGTGGTATTCACGTAGACGGGATCGACCTGGTTATCCATGCCGACTCGCCGACCGAGCACAAGGCCTACCTGCACCGGTCGGGGCGGACCGCCCGGGCCGGGGCGAGCGGGACCGTGATCACCCTCCAGACCGCCGCCCAGGCGGCCGACGTCGCCCGCCTGATGCGGAAGGCGGGCGTCGTCCCGCTGACCGCCACGGTGACTCCCGGATCGGCGCTGCTGCGCTCGATCGCCGGCCAGCCCCTTCCGCCGGTCACGCTGCCTGCGGTCCGCCCGGAAGTCATCACGGCGGCTCCCGCGACCGGTCGTGGCGCGGCCGCGGTGTCGGCCGGCTTCCGTGGTCGTCGTCGCTGACCCGTAGGCACACGGGTCGAGATGCCTGCGTGGCGGGGGTTCTTTCCCCGCCACGGCCGGCGAACCGGCTGCCGTCGAAATGGCGGATCGGGACGCCCGATGGTGTTAGATGGAACTGGTTGTAGTCGAAGTTCGTGCACGTGTCACAGCGCCTGCGGATTCTGACAGCGGGCGCCTCATTCCGGGCTTTCTCCTCATGGGTGGGCAGGCGTCCGCGCAGCCCGGGATGCACGCCAGTGGGTCCTGACGATTGTTTCGGAAGGAGAGCCCAGTGGCTCAGGGAACAGTGAAGTGGTTCAACGCGGACAAGGGCTATGGCTTTATCGCCCCCGATGACGCTACGCCGGACGTCTTCGTCCACCACTCCGCCATCGAGACCGACGGCTACCGCAGCCTGCAGGACAACCAGCGCGTCGAGTACACCGCGGTCCGCGGTGACAAGGGTCCCCAGGCCGAGCACGTCCGGCCCCTCTAGGCCGTAGACGGCACCTGCGGGGGATAAGGCGATTGGCGATTGGCCTCGCCAACTGTCCCCCGCAGGCCCCAGCGGCCAGCGCTGTCGGGGTGAGCCACACCCGCCCCTCCAGGCCAATCTTGACAGTGAACATTGTTCACTGTAACGTGAACGTTATTACTCGGAAATGAATGGTGTTCACCCGAGCGGTGTTCTTCCGGGGTGTCAGGCCCATGGCCTGGCCAGGACCACGAGGAGAACAGCGACGTGACTGCCATGACGGGCTGGGAACGGTCAGCGAGACCGCGCGCCGAGGAAACCCTCCCGCGCCCGCGACCGGCTCCGCCCGCGGGCCGCATCATCGTTAGCCTGCGCGGCGGCCTCGACCTCGCCGCGGCGCCAGTACTGCGTGAACAACTCATCGACGTACTCCATCGCAGCGCGGGCACGGACCTGCTAATTCTCGATCTGTCGCACGTTCCCGCCTGTGATCCGGCCGGGCTGGCGGTGCTGATCGGCACGCAGCGCCGGGCCAGGCTGCTCGGCATGGGCATGCGCCTGGTCGCCCCCAGCCTCCCGGTCAGCAAGGTCCTGCACTCAACCGGCCTGGAGCGCAGCTTCACGATCTGCCCGGCCATGTCCAGCGCGCTCGCCCCCGAGCAGCACGAAGCCGCGTTCCTGCCCGCGGCCTCGTCTTGCTAGCCGACGTGCCGCTCACTACCTGGCCAGCCCCGCCGTTTCGGCACCTGATTCGGATCACCGATCACATCAGCCTGCTTGAGCACACCGAGGGCATGGAGCCGCGGTCTCAGCACGGTTACTGCGTGGACGACGCTGCCCGCGGGCTGATGATCCTGTGCCGGGAGCCCGCACCGCGCGATGAACTCGTCACGCTCGCGCGGCGCTACCTGCACTTCCTCGCGCAGGCGCAGGCGCCCGACGGCAGGTTCCGCGAGCGCCTCGGCTACGACCGCCACTGGCAAGACGAGCCCCGCACCGGCGACAGCTGGGGGCTTGCCCTGTGGGGACTGGGCACCGCCGCTGCCCGCGGGCCCGTGGCGGCGATTCGCGGGGAGTCGCTCGCCCGGTTCGACCGCAGCGCACGACTCCGCTCCGAGTGGCCGCACGCGATGGCATTCGCGGCGCTGGGCGCCGCCGAGGTGCTCAGCATGCTGCCCGGCCACACCGTCGCCCTCGGCCTGCTCGAGGCCGCCGTCGGCGTCATCGGTGAGCCGCCGGACGGTCCCGCCTGGCCGTGGCCCGCGCCCCGGCTCAGCTACGCGAACGCGGCGATCGCCGAGGCGGTCATCGTGGCCGGTTGGAAGCTCGGCGACGCCCGCGTTCTCCGCAACGGCCTGCGCATGCTTGACTGGCTGCTGGCGGGCGAGACCCGTAAGGGCCACCTCTCGGTCGTGCCCGCCGGAGGCTGGGCGCAGGGCGAGCCCCGCCCCGGCTTCGACCAGCAGCCGATCGAGGTCGCCGCCCTGGCCGACGCGTGCGTGCGCGCGGCCGCGGTGACCGGCGACACGCGCTGGCTGAAGGCCGTCGGCCTGTGCGTGGCGTGGTTCCTCGGTGACAACGACGCCGGGACCCCCATGTTCAACGAGCACTCCGGCGGTGGCCACGACGGCCTGGGCGCTACCGGTCGCAGTCGCAACCAGGGCGCGCGGTCCACGCTGGCGATGGTCTCCGTGCTCCAGCACGGCCGCGTCCTGCGCGCCGCGCGGCGGTAACGCTAACCGCGGCGGTTGCCGCTGGCCGGATCGCCCGGCCGCTCAGATCATCCGGCCGAGCAGGCCCGCGTGCTCCCGCAGCGGCGGCAGGAGGGTCGTCAGCATCTCGGCCAGCTCTACCCGGGCCGCGAACGCGCTGACCGACATCGCGGCGGCGATTCGCCGCCGCGAGTCCATGACCGGCACGGCGATGGAGCGCAGCCCGACCTCGAGTTCTTCGTCGGTGACGGCGTAGCCGTCGCGGCGGGCGCCCTTGACCCGGTCGAGAATCTCGGCGCGGGTGACGGGCGTCTTCGGGGTGCGGGCCCGCAGCGGTTCGCGAGCCAGGTACTCGTCGAGTTCGGTGTCGGTCAGCCCGGCCAGCAGCACGTGCCCGGTGGCGGACGCGTAGGCGGGCAGCGTGGCGCCCACCCGGACGCCGGTGTTCACGATCCTGGTCACCTCGCTGCGGGCGACGAACAGCGACTCGCCGGCCGAGTACACGGCGAGCGAGACCGACTCGTTCACGATCTCCCGCACGGCGGCCAGGTGGGGCTGGGCCAGCTGCGGCAGGGGCGTGCTCTCCACGTAGGCGTTGCCGAGCCGGAGCGTGCGCGGCGTGGGGGTGAAGAACTTCCCGTCGAAGGCCAGGTAACCGAGGTCGACGAGGGTGAGCAGGCAGCGCCGCGCGGTCGCGCGCGACAGGTCCGTCATCTTGGCGGCGTCGCTGATCGTGAGCTTCGCGTGCGCGGTGCCGAAGGCCTCAAGCACCGCAAGCCCCTTGGCCAGCCCGGCCATGCCCTCTGTGGCTGCCATGCTGCCGCTCCCTTACCGGTCGTCTTGACAGGCCCATCATGCCAGCGGTTAACTGTTCGCATATAAGGCATGTGTTCGTATAGCGAACAAGCATAAAGGAGGGCCGATGAGCGTCAGGACCAAGACGGCCGGAAAAACCTGGCCGCGGTCACTGACCCAGGTCCCGTACTGGGCCTATCAGGACGAGCACGTCTACCGGGCTGAGCAGGAGAAACTGTTCCACGGGCCGTTCTGGAGCTACCTGTGCCTGGAGGCGGAGCTCGCCGAGCCCGGTGACTTCTGCGCGACGTTCATCGGTGAGCAGCCGGTGCTGGTCACCAGGGATACCGACGGGCAGGTGTACGCGTTCGAGAACCGGTGCGCGCACCGGGGCGCACTGATCGCGATGGCCGACCACGGCCACGCCCGCGACTTCACCTGCGTGTACCACGCCTGGACCTACAACCTGCAGGGCGACCTGACCGCGGTCGCGTTCGCCGACGGCGTCGGCGGCAAGGGCGGCATGCCGCCGGACTTCTGCATGGGCCGGCACGGGCCGCGCAAGCTGCGGCTGGCGATCGTGCACGGCCTGGTCTTCGGCACCCTGAACAACGACCTGCCCGACATCGAGGAGTACCTCGGCGAGGAGATCCTGGACCGCATCGGCCGGGTCCTGGCCGGCCGCCAGCCCGTCATTCTCGGCCGGTTCACCCAGATGCTGCCCAACAACTGGAAGCTCTACGTGGAGAACGTCAAGGACTCCTACCACGCGAGCATCCTGCACCTGTTCTTCACGACGTTCGGGATCAACCGGCTGTCACAGCGGGGCGCGATCATCGTCAGCCCCGGCGGCGGCCACCATGTCAGCTACTCGGCGATCGACCCGAGCACGGCCGGCGGCGACGAGTACAGCAAGCAGAGCATCCGGTCCGACGGGGAGTACCGGCTGACCGACCCGTCGATGCTCAACGGCTTCTCCGAGGTCGGCGACGACATCACGCTGCAGATCCTGACGGTGTTTCCCGGGTTCGTGCTGCAGCAGATCCAGAACTCGGTCGCGGTCCGCCAGATCCTGCCCGTCGGCGTCGGCCAGACCAAGCTGAACTGGACCTACCTCGGCTTCGCGAGCGACACCGAAGAGCAGCGCCTGGTCCGGCTGAAGCAGGCCAACCTCGTCGGGCCGGCCGGGTACGTGTCGATGGAGGACGGCGTGATCGGGGGGTTCGTGCAACGCGGCATCGCCGGCGCGAGCGGCGAGTCCGCCACCGTGCAGATGGGCGGCGACGGCTACTCCTCCAGCGAGAGCCGGGTCACCGAGGCATCGGTGCGCGGCTTCTGGCAGGTCTACCGCGCGGCCATGGGATTCGAGATCGCCGGCAAGGACGAGGACGCGGTCGCATGACCGACTCCATGGCCACGATCGCGCGGGCGCAGGCGGCCTACGTCCGCGCGATCGACTCCGACGACCTGGAAGCGTGGCCGGACTTCTTCACCGATCCTTGCTTCTACCAGATCACGACGGCGGACAACTACCGCCGCGGCCTGCCCGCCGGCCTGATCTGGGCCGACAGCCGGGGCATGCTCAAGGACCGAGTGTCCGCGCTGCGCGAGGCCAACATCTACGAGCGGCACTCCTACCGGCACCTGCTCGGCCAGCCCGCGGTCCTGGCGGAAGAGACCGAATCGGGCGTCCGCGCGGCCGACAGCGAGACCCCGTTCTGCGTGCTGCGCATTACCGGCGACGGGCCGACGGACGTCTTCGCCAGCGGCGTCTACGTCGACCGCTACCTGATCGGCGCCCGCGGCGCGCTGCTGCGCCGCCGCGTGGTCGTCTGCGACAGTTCCCGCATCGACACGCTGCTGGCTCTCCCGCTATGAGCGAGCGGGAGACCGGCCGGGAAACGCCGCGCGGCCGCATCCTGCTGAGCACCGGCGACCCCAACGGGGTCGGCCCCGAGATCGCCGTCAAGGCCTGCGCCGCCGCCCCCGGCGCCGCCCCGGTGCTGGTCGGCGCCCGGTTCGTCATCGAGCCGCTCGCCGCGGCGGCCGGACTGCGGGTCCGCGACTACGCGCCCGGTGCCGCGGAGCAAACCGGCGTCATCGACGTCGTGGACGGCGGCCACCTCGCCCGCGACGACTACCGGCCAGGCGCGCTCAGCGCGCCGGCCGGCGCCGCGACGATCGCGTACCTGACCGACGCGGTCGAACGGGCCCGCTCCCGCGACTTCCGCGCGGTCGTCGCCGCCCCGCACTCGGAGACGGCGGTGCACGCCGCGGGCATCGAGTTCCGCGGCTACCCGCCGCTGGTGGCCCGGCTCACCGGCGTCCCCCAGGACGAGGTCTTCCTGCTGCTTATCGGCGGAGGGCTGCGGATCGCGCACGTCACCCTGCACGAGTCCATGGCCAGCGCGATCGCCCGCCTCACGCCCGAGCTCGTGACCGCCGCCGGGGTGGCCCTGCACGATGCGCTGCGGGCGCTCGGCATCGCCCGGCCCCGCATCGGGATCTTCGGCATCAATCCGCATGCCTCGGAGGGCGGTCTCTTCGGAAAGGAAGACGAGCGGATTACCGAGCGGTCCGCGGCGACCCTCCGTCAGCGCGGTATCTCCGCCGACGGCCCGGCCGGCGCCGACGTGCTGATCAGCACCGAGGGCTACGACGGGTATCTGGCGATGTACCACGACCAGGGACACGTGCCGGTCAAGCTGCTCGCGGGCCGGACGGCGTGCGCGCTGGCGATCGGCGCGGGCGTGCCGTTCTGCAGCGTGGGGCACGGCCCGGCATTCGACATCGCCGGCACCGGCAAGGCCGACCCGACCGCGCTGATCCGGGCGCTTGACCTGTTCCGCCCGACCGGGGAAGGAGGCGCGCGGTGAGCTACCAGGTCGCCGTCGCGGGCAGCGACATCACGTTCGGCTGCGAGCCGGGCGGCAGCGTCCTCGACGCCGCCGAGTCCGCGGGCTGGGCGCTGCCGTACTCGTGCCGCAAGGGCGTGTGCGACTCCTGCGCGGGAGCGCTGCTCGAAGGCTCGGCGGAGGTCCGCGGCGTGACCGTCACCGCCCCGGCTGACCGCGTCTTGCTGTGCCAGGCCCGGCCGCTCGGCCCGGTGACCATCAGCCCGCGCCGGATCACCAGCAGCGGCCCGCCGCGGCGCAAGAGACTCACCGCGGTCGTCTACCGGGTGCGGCAGCCCGCGCCGCGGGTGACGCTGATCGAGTTGCGGTTCCCGATCGGACGGCGCGCGCCGTTCCGGGCCGGCCAGCACCTGAACGTCTTCCTGCCCGACGGGGACACGAGGCCGTACTCGCTCGCGAACTCCCCGGAGCACAACGACGCCGCCGAACTGCACGTGCGCACCGAGCCCGGCGGCCGGTTCTCCGAGCGGATCGCCGCCGGCCTGCGGCCCGGCGACACCCTGGCGGTGGAGACGCCGTTCGGCGAGGTCTTCGCGCCGGAATCCGCCGCTGAGCCCGCGAACTCGGCGCGGGAACGGCCACTGATCCTGCTGGCGACCGGCACCGGGTTCGCACCGATGAAGTCGATCGTGCTGGACCACGCGTACCGCCGGCTGACCCGGCCCGTGCACCTGTACTGGGGCGCGCGCAGGGAAGAGGACCTGTACCTGGCCGAACTGGCCAGGCACTGGGAGCG
>Ga0210385_10001087_pt1 | contig 17170 bp, 18 predicted proteins | sample IncBWH26OmetaG_FD_160107 | JGI IMG/M metagenome (GOLD analysis project Ga0210385, IMG submission 160107) | Forest soil microbial communities from Barre Woods Harvard Forest LTER site, Petersham, Massachusetts, United States - Inc-BW-H-26-O ...
GCTGGGCGCCCCCCGACAGCTCGGACGAGGACTCCTACCGCCCCCGCGCCACCCGCGCCCTGCGCCTGGCCAGCGAGTACGGGTTCCTGTCGAGCCACCGGAAGACGGCGGCGACGGGATGAGCGAGGTATCGCGGCACGACTACGCGGGCCTGTTCGGCCCCACCACCGGGGACAAGGTACGGCTAGCGGACACCGGCCTGTACATCGAGATCGAGCGGGACCTGCGGACCCTGGGCGATGAGGCGATCTACGGCGGCGGCAAGACCCTGCGCGACGGCATGGGGGTGAACAACCAGCTGACCAGCGAGGGCGGCGCCCTGGACCTGGTGATCACGAACGTGACCATCGTGGACGCCGTGCTCGGCGTGGTCAAGGCCGACGTCGGCATCAAGGACGGCCTGATCGCCGGGATCGGCAAGGCCGGCAACTCCGGCACGATGGAGGGGGTTACCCCCGGGCTCGACGTGGGCCCGGCCACGGACGCGATCTCCGGTGAGCAGCTGATACTCACCGCGGGCGGCATCGACACGCACGTGCACTACATCTCCCCGCAGCAGGCCCAGGCCGCCCTGAGCAACGGCGTCACCACCTTCTTCGGCGGCGGCAGCGGCCCGACCGACGGGTCCAACGGCACCTCGATCACGTCCGGCACGTGGAACATCGAGATGATGCTGCGGGCGGTCGAGGGCCTGCCGGTCAACGTCGGCATCCTGGCCAAGGGCAGCTCAGGCGGCGAGGAAGCGATCGTCGAGCAGATCCTGGCCGGTGCCGCCGGCCTCAAGATCCACGAGGACTGGGGCGCCACCCCGGCTGCCATCCGCGCCGCGCTGTCGGTCGCGGATGAGATGGACGTGCAGGTCAGCGTGCACACCGACACGCAGAACGAGGCCGGCTTCGTCGAGGACACCATCGCCGCGTTCGATGGCCGGACCGTGCACACGTTCCACAGCGAGGGCGCAGGGGGCGGTCACTCGCCCGACCTGCTGCGGGTGGCGGGCGAGGACAACGTGCTGCCGAGCTCGACCAACCCGACGGTCCCGTTCGGGCCCAACACGCAGGCCGAGCTGTTCGACATGATCATGGTGGTGCACAACCTCAACCCGCGGGTCCGCTCCGACGTGGCGTTCGCCGAGAGCCGGGTCCGCGCGGAGACCATCGCCGCGGAGAACGTGCTGCATGACCTGGGCGGCCTGTCCATGTTCTCCAGCGACTCCCAGGCCATGGGACGGGTCGGCGAGAACTGGCTGCGGGTCGTCCAGACGGCCGACGCGATGGCCAGGCACCGCGGCAAGCTGCCGGAAGACGCGCCGGGCAACGACAACTTCCGCGTCCTGCGCTACGTCGCGAAGATAACCATCAACCCGGCGATCGCCACCGGCACCGCCCGGCTGCTCGGCTCGGTGGAGCCGGGGAAGATGGCGGACCTGGTGCTGTGGGAGCCGGCCTTCTTCGGCGCGAAGCCGAAGCTGGTAATCAAGGGCGGGATGATCAACTGGGCCCCGATGGGTGACCCGAACTCGTCCACCGCGACCACGCAGCCGGTGATCTACCGGCCGATGTTCGGCTCGCTCGGCGCCGCCCTGCAGCGGACCTCGGTCAGTTTCGTGTCGCGGGCCGCCTACGAGAGCGGGATAGCCGGCCGGCTCGGACTGCAGCGCCAGGTGCGGCCGGTGGAGCGCACGCGCACCATCACCAAGCGCGACATGGTGCGCAACGCCTACCTCCCGGCGATCCACGTCGACCCGGAGACGTTCGTCGTGACCGCGGACGGCGTCCGGATGACGGTCCCGCCCACCGAGTCGATCAGGCTCAACCGGCTCTACTTCTTCAGCTAGACCCGCCCCAACCGTTCAGCTAGACCCGCCCCAACCGTTCGTTTAGACCCGCCCCAACCGGCTCGTTTGCGCATTCGACCGCTTCTATCAGGGCCGTTTGCGCAAACGAGCCGCGAGGCGCAACGAGCCGCGAGGCGCAACGAGCCGCGAGGCGCAACGAGCCGCGAGGCGCAAACGAGCCGGAAAGTGAGGACACGTGACAATGGCCAGGGACGTGGTGCGCGTAGACGCCATCCTCGGCTCCTCCGCCGACGACGGCTGGGCCGGCCGGCTGCGCACGGCGCAAGTCGACCTGGTGCACATCGGCCCGGCCGATGCGCAAAAGAGCAGGCTGAGGACGACGACAGCGGGCGGGACGGACCTGGCCGTCTCCCTTGATCGCGGTACCCAGCTCAGGGACGGCGACGTGCTGTGGTGGGACGAGGAGTCCCGCACGGCGATCGTCGCCCGTGTCGCCCTCGGCGACGTGCTGGTCATCGACCTGACCGCCCTCGCGGCCCGGCCCGTCGCGGAAGCGATGTCGGCGTCGGTGGAACTGGGCCACGCGCTGGGCAACCAGCACTGGCCCGCGGTGATCAAGGGGCCGCACGTCTACGTGCCGCTCGCCATCGCGCGGGAAGTGATGGCGTCGGTGATGAACACGCACGGCTTCACGGGCATCACCTACGGCTTCGCGCCCGGCGCCGACGTGGCCGCCCGCCTGACCCCGGGCGAGGCCCGGCGCCTGTTCGGGACGGCTGCCGGCCACGCGCACGCCGGCCCCGGCCAGTGAGCGTCACCCGGCTGATGCGGGTCCTGCAGTTCGGCGACTCGCTGCTACCCGTCGGGTCGTTCTCGTTCTCGAACGCGCTGGAGCCCGCCGTGCAGGCGGGCGTGGTGACCGACGCCGCCACGCTGGCCGAGTTCGCGCGCACCACGGCCCGCCGCTGCGCGGTATCGGACGGGATCGCGCTGCTGCACGCCCACCGGGCGGCCGCCGGGCAGGACATCGACCGGGTCGTGCAGGCCGACCGCGCGCTGTTCGAGCGGAAGCTCAGCGAGGAGGCCAGGACGATGACGGTGCGGATGGGCCGGAAACTCGCGGAGGTGAGCATGGCGGCGGCCGCGGTGCCGCTGGCCGCGACCTGGCTGGACCTGGTCAGGGCGGGCGCCGCGCCCGGCACCTACCCGGCGGGGCTCGGCATCGTGTTCGCCGGCCTCGGCTCGCCGGAGGAGGACGCCTTCGCGGTCCATCAGTACGGCGTCGCGATGACCACGCTCAGCGCCGCGCTGCGGCTCATGCGGATCGACCACCGCGAGGTGCAGGCCATCTTGTCGGCGGTCTGCTCGACCGTCGCCGACGACTACGCCGACGTGGCCGGCGCCTCCCTCTCCGATATGGCGGGCTTCGCGCCGGCCGCCGACGTGCTCGCGTCCAGGCACGTCCACTCCCACGTCCGCATGTTCATGAACTGAGGTGGCACGGTGAAGAAGACAACCCGCATCGGCGTCGGCGGACCAGTCGGCTCGGGGAAGACGGCGCTGGTCGAGGCCGTGACGCCCCGGCTGCTTGAGCTGGGACTGAACGTCTCGATCATTACCAACGACGTGGTGACGACGGAAGACGCCAAGCACGTCCAGCGGGCGCTGCGCGGGGTGCTGGAGCCCGACCGCATCGTCGGCGTGGAGACCGGGGCCTGCCCGCACACCGCGGTCCGGGAGGACCCGAGCATGAACCTCGCCGCGGTGGAGGAACTGGAGGAGCGGTTCCCTGACACCGACGTCGTCCTCATCGAGAGCGGCGGGGACAACCTGACGCTGACGTTCAGTCCCGCCCTGGTCGACTTCTACTTTTACGTGATCGACGTCGCCGCGGGCGACAAGATCCCGCGCAAGATGGGACCGGGGATCGTGCAGTCGGACATCCTCGTCATCAACAAGGCCGACCTCGCGCCCTACGTCGGCGCCAGCCTGGAGGTCATGGAGGCCGACTCCAGGGCCGTCCGGGCCGGCCGGCCCTTCGTATTCACCAACTGCCTGACCGGCGAGGGGATCGAAGAGCTGCTGTCGGTGATGCGGGCAGGGATGCTGTTTGACCTGCCGTCGTCCCCGGTGTCGGCGTGACCACCCAGGCCGGCGTCCTGGAGATGACCTTCGCGCACCGGGAGGACCGCTCGGTGCTCACCCACCTGTACCGGCAGGCGCCCCTGCTGGTGCAGCAGGCGCTGTACTGGGACGAGCAACTGCCCGGGCTGCCGTGCGTCTACGTCATCACCACGTCGGGCTGCGTGCTTGAGGGTGACCGCTTCGATATCTCCATCGCGGTCGAGGAGGGCGCGATGGCTCACGTCACCACGCAGGCCGCTACCAAGATCCACCGGATGGAGAGCGGGTTCGCGTCCCAGGTACAGCGGGTTGACCTGGCGGACAACGCCTACCTGGAGCTGCTCCCCGGCCCGGTGATCCCGCAGCGGAACTCGCGGTTCGTGACGGAGACCGACGCCGTGGTGGCCGAGAGCGCCACGCTGCTGAGCGCGGAGATCCTCTCACCTGGCCGCAAGCACCACGGCGGCGGAGAGCTATTCGAATACGACCTTTACTCGTCGGCCCTGACGGTGCGCCGCCCGGACGGCACCACGCTGTTCTGCGAGAAGATCGTGGTCGAGCCCGGGCGCCATCCGGTCCGCGACGCGGGGGCGATGGGCGGCTACGACGTCTTCGCGAACGCCATCGTGGTGACCCCGTCCGTGCACGCCACCCGGATCCTCGAGCAGGCCGCCGCCGGGACCGGCGCGGACCAGCCGGGCGGGTGCATGGCGGGCACCGGGTGCATGGCGGGCGCGAGCCGCCTGCCCAACGACGCCGGGCTCGCCTACAAGGTCCTGGGGACGGAGACCCAGCAGGTCAAGGCGGAGATCCGCGCGTTCTGGGACCTGGTGCGGCGGGAAGTGCCCGGCGTGCCCGCGCCGGCCCTCAGGCCATGGGAGTGAGGCGTCCTGACGGAATAACTGCCGCCCGCGGTCTCGACAGGTCTGTAACGTCCGGTACATAATCGTCAGGCACCGTCTAAATAGTTACGAACGGCAGCGGTGCCTGGCGAGGTTGGAAGGACGCGCGGATGACCGGGACGGGTGAGCGGTGAAGGTCTGGATCTCGTGTGACATGGAGGGCGTGGCCGGCGTCGTCGACTGGGACCAGTGCCGCCCCGGCAGTCCCGGCTACGCGCTCGGCTGCGCGCTGCTGCAGGATGAGGTCAACGCGGCGATCGAGGGGGCGATGTCGGCCGGGGCGACCGAGATCGTCGTCAACGACTCGCACGGGCGGATGGCCAACCTCGACCCGCGGCTGATCGCGGGCGGCGCGAGCTACCTCTCGGGCCGGCACAAGCCGATGTACATGATGGAGGGGCTCGACGACAGCTTCGACGCGGTCTTCCTCGTCGGCTACCACGGCTCGATCTCGGGGCGCCCGTCCACGCTGTCCCACACCTACAACCCCGAGGTGTTCGCGGGCGTCCGCGTGAACGGCGCTTACGTCGGCGAGAGCGGCATCAACGCCCTGGTCATGGCGCACTACGGCACCCCCGTGGCCCTCGTCTCCGGTGACCGGGTGACGGCCCAGGAGACGGCGCCCTTCGCGCCGGACGCCGTCAGCGTGATCACGAAGGAGTCCATCACCCGGTCGGCGGCGCTGAACCTGCACCCGGCCGAGTCGGTCCGGCGGATCCGGGCCGGGGCGGCGGACGCGGTCCGCCGCGTCGCGGCCGGGAAACTGCAGCCGCCCGCGATCGACCGGCCGGCCAGGCTGGACATCGAGTTTCAGACCGGGGACATGGCCGAGGTCGCCACCTGGGCGCGGGCCACCGAGCGGACCGGCGAGCGCACCGCCCGGATCACCGGCGAGGACCTGCTGAGCGTGTTCCGGTCGTTCGTGGCGGTCACGTACATCACCCGCCAGGCCGGCGGGCGCTGACCCCCGTACCGCACCGCAGCAGACAGACCGGACCGCAGCAGAGAGAGCAGAACACCATGCAGATTTTCGAAGCGGTGCCGCCCGGCCCGGGCCCGAGCCTTGCCCTGCACGGCGGGGCCGGCGGCCGCGTGGAGGAGCTCAGCCAGGAGGGCCGCGCGCCCTACGAGCAGGGACTGCTCGCCGCCTACCAGGCCGGCTGGCGGGTGCTCGCGGCGGGCGGCAGCGCCCTCGACGCCGTCTGCGCGAGCGTGACCGTGCTCGAGGACGACCCGCTGTTCAACGCCGGGCGCGGGGCCGCGCTCACCGCGACGGGGCAGGCCGAGCTTGACGCGTCGGTGATGACGGGGTCCGGGCTCGCGGGCGCGGTGGCCGCCGCCAAGTACGCCAGGAACCCGGTCTGGCTGGCCCGCGCGGTGATGGAGCACACCGAGCACGTCCTCATCGTCGACCCGGACGCCGACTTCGTGCGGCGCTACGGCCTCGACGTCGTCGAGCGCGACTACTTCGTCACCGAGGAGCGCCGGCGGCAGCTGGACCGGGTGCTTGACGGCCGCGTCGTCGCCGCCCGCCACGGAACGGTCGGCGCGACCGCCCGCGACGCCGGCGGCAGCGTCGCCGCCGCCACGTCCACCGGCGGGATGACCGGCCAGGCGGACGGGCGGGTGGGCGACACCCCGATCGTCGGCGCGGGCGTGTACGCCAGGGACGGCGTGGTGGCGATCTCGTCGACCGGGCACGGCGAGGCGTTCATCCGCGGGGTCGTCGCCTACGACGTCGCGGCGCGCATCCGCTACCTCGGCGCCGGCCTCGCCGAGGCGGTCAGCGACACCTTTGCCGAGGAACTCACCAGGCACGGCGCCACCGGCGGGCTGATCGCCGTGGCCGGCGACGGCCGCGTCGTCGTCGCGCACAACTCCCCGGCGATGTTCTCCGCCCGTGGCACCGGCCCCGAGCCGGCGCTCACCATATGACCGGACCCCCGGCCGGGGACCTGCCGCTGCGCGACGTGATCTTCCGGCGAATGGACGAGCTCACGCCGGCGGAGAAAAAGGTGGCGCGCACCCTGCTCGCCCGCTATCCGGCCGCCGGGCTGGAGAGCACGGCGGCGCTCGCGGCCGCCGCGGGAACCAGCAAGCCGACCGTCCTGCGCCTGCTTGACCGGCTCGGATTCGGCGGCTAGCCCGAGTTCCAGGAGCGCCTGCGGGCCGAGGTCACCCGGTCCATGAACGCGAGCCCGCTCAGCCGCGCCCGGGCCCGGCGCGCGGCGCCGTCGGACGACAGCGTCTTCCAGCGCGCGGTCGGGCAGCGGGCCGGGCTCGTCGCGCGCCTGGCGGACACCGTGCCGCCGGCGGAGATCGAGCGGGCCGTCTCGCTGCTGGCCGGGCGCCCGCGGCACGTCGTCATCTCCGGCGGGTACTTCTCGCGGCTGATCGCCCGCCTGCTCGCCATGCAGCTTGACCAGCTGATCCCCAACGTCGACTGCGCCGACGAGCCGCTCGGGGCCGACATCGGGAAGTACCTGCGGGTGGGACGCGACTCGGTCGTGATCGTCCTTGACCTGCGCCGCTATGAGCTGGCGGCCAGGGAGGTGGTCACGATGGCGAAGAGCTCGGGCGCCACCGTCGTCCTCGTCACCGACGAGTCGCTCTCCCCGTCGGCCGAGGAGGCGGACGTCGTGCTGCCGGTCGCCGTCGACGGGCTGCCGTTCGACTCCTTCGCCGCGCTCCTGGTGCTCGCCGAGGCCCTGGTGGACGCCGTCTTCCACGCGCTCGGGGACGCGGCCATCGAGCGGATGGCCGACTGGGAGCGATCGGTCCACATCTACCGGGCCCTGCCCGGCGGCGGGCCCGCCGGCGACGCGGCGGCACCGGACAACCAACAGGAAGAAGACTGACAGCACATGACCGACACCGCCGCCGCGACCGCCGCCGAGCTCGGCCGGCTGGGCGAGGAGTACTTCGCCACCCAGCACCGCTACGACCCGTACAACGCCACCCTGCTCGGCGTCGACGAGTTCGACGGGCTGTCCTGCGACCCGAGCCGGGAGGCCAGCGAGCGTGCCGCGGGCGAGCTCGGGGCCATCGGCCGCCGGGTCGGTGCGATCGACCCGGCCGGGCTGACCGACGCCGAGCGGGTGGATCACGGGGTGCTCACCGCCCTGGTCGAGGGGGCCAGGGCCGACGCCGAGCACTCGCTGTGGGCGGCCAACGCGTCGGCCAAGGGTTACGTCAGCCGGCAGGGGCTGATCTTCCAGACGGTGCCCGCCATGACCATCGCCAGCCCGGAGGCGGTCGAGCGCTACCTCAGCCGGCTGTCGAAGATCGGCGCGACCCTCGACGCGCTCGGCCGCAGGTACCTGGCGGAGGCGGCCGACGGGCGCGTTCCCACCGCCGTCGGCGTGGAGAACTCCATCAACCAGCTCGAGGGGTACCTGGCGCTCCCGGCCGCGCAGGACGTGCTGCTCACGCCGGCCCGCGACGCCGGGGCGGCCGTGCGCGAGGCGGCGGCGGCCCACGTGACCGGGACGATCAGGCCCGCCATGGAGCGGCTGGCGGAGCTGCTGCGGCGGGACCTGGGGCCGCTGGCCCGGCCCGACGACCGGGTCGGCATCCGCGAGATTCCCGGCGGCGAGGCCGGGTACCTGGCCGCGGTCGCCCGGCACACCACCACCGCGCTGTCGCCCGATGAGATCCACGCGATCGGGCTGGCCGAACTCGACGAGCTGGCCGGCCGGTGGGCCGAGGTCGGGCAGGAGGCGCTCGGCGAGCGCGACTTCGCCACCATCGCCGCGCGGATGCGCGAGGACCCGGCGCTGCGGTTCCGCACCAGGCAGGAGATCGTCGCGGTCGCCCAGGACGCCCTCGACCGGGCCGAGGCGGTCAGGGACCGCTACTTCGAGCACTACGACATTCCCGGCTGCGTCATCGAGGAGATCAACCCGATCGACGCGGGCAACACCGCGATGGGCTACTACCGGCCGCCGGCCGTCGACGGCAGCCGTCCCGGCGGGTTCTGCCTGCTGACGACCGAGCCCGCCGAACGCTACCGCTACGAGTACGAGGCGCTGTCCTTCCACGAGTCGGTGCCCGGGCACCACCTGCAGCTCGCCACCGCGCAGACGCTCGACATTCCCCGCTACCGGCGGCACATCGACGCCGAGCTGTGCGCGTTCAACGAGGGCTGGGGGTTGTACTCCGAGCGCCTCGCCGACGAGATCGGCCTCTACAGCGGCGGCCTCGCCCGCCTCGGCATGCTGTCCTTCGCCGCGCTCCGCGCCTGCCGGCTCGTCGTCGACACCGGCATGCACCACCGGGGGTGGTCCCGCCAGCAGGCGGTCGACTTCATGTACTCACACACGGCGACCACCGCCGGGCACGTGCGCAGCGAGGTCGACCGCTACATCGCCTGGCCCGGCCAGGCACTGGCCTACGTGACCGGCAAGCGCGAGATCGTCCGGCTGCGCGAGCGGGCCGAGCACCGCCTCGGGCCGCGATTCGACCTGCGCCAGTTCCACCACGCGGTGCTGCGCAACGGTGCCATCCCGCTCACCGTGCTCGACCGGGAGACCGAGCGCTGGACCACGGCGCAGGCATGAGCACGGGAGCGGCCATGGACATCACCATCATCGGGGCCGGCGCCATCGGCGGCACCCTCGGCGCCCACCTGATCAGGGCCGGCCACGACATCACCCTGTGCGATGCCGACGAGGCGCACGTCGCCGCCATCCGCTCGCGCGGCCTGATCATCGAGGGCCCGGTCAACGAGTTCACGGTGGACGCCCGCGCCATCACCCCTGATGAGCTGCCAGAGCGCATCCCGCGCGCCATCGTCGCGGTCAAGAGCCTGCACACCCGCGCCGCCGCCGCGCTGCTGCGCGACCGGCTCGCCCCCGACGGCTACGTGCTGACCGTGCAGAACGGACTCACCGCCGACACCCTGGTCGAGGCGGTCGGGCGGGACCGCGTCATCTCCTCGTTCGTCAACTTCGGCGCCGACGTCATGGCCCCCGGGCGCATCATGCAGGGCAACGTCGCGACCTTCCGCGTCGGCGAGCTCGACGGCGGCGTCATCACCCCGCGGGTGCTCGACCTGGCCGACGCGCTCCCGTACGCCAGGCCGACCGACAACGTGCTCGGCTTCCTGTGGGGCAAGGAAGCCTACGGCGCCATGCTGTGGGCCGGGGCCGTCTCCGACCTGACCATCGCCGAGCACCTCGAGGACCCGCGCTACCAGCCGGTCATGATCGCCATCGCCCGCGAGGTCCTCGCCCAGGCGCCGGTCCGGGTGGAGAGCTTCGACGGCTTCGACCCCGGTGACCTCGAGGGATCGCTCGACCGGCTGGCCGCGTTCAACCGCAACAGCGCCAAGAAGTACAGCGGCATCTACCGCGACCTCGTGGTACGCAAGCGCAAGACCGAGATCGACGAGATGCTGCGCGACGTCAACGGCCCCATCTTCAGCAAGGTGGCCGAGATCATCCACGACATCGAGGAGGGCCGGCGGGTCAACGAGCGCGCGAACCTCGACGAGCTCGCCGCGTTTGTCGCCGCGCTGCCGGCCGGCTGATGCGCGTCGCCGAGGTGCTCGCGGTCCCCGTCCGGGCGGGCTTCTTCTTCGACGACCAGCTGGCTATCCGGGCCGGGGCCGGCCACGACGGGTTCGACTACACGGGCGAGCCGCGCACGCCGGGCTTCCGCCGGGTGAGGCAGCCGGGTGAGGCCGTCTCGGTCCTGCTCGTCCTCGACGACGGCGGGGTCGAGTTCGGCGACTGCGCGGCCGTGCAGTACAGCGGGGCCGGCGGCCGCGATCCGCTGTTCAGCGCGGACGACGCCGTCACCGACGTGGCGCAGGTCGTCGCGCCCGCGCTGTGCGGCGCCGACCTGGGGGAGGGGTTCCGGGCCTGGTCGGCCCGGGTCGACGGGCTGACCAGGCCCGATGGCGGTTGCCTGCCCAGCGCCGTGCGCTACGGCGTCACCCAGGCGGTGCTGGCCGCGGTGGCCCGTTCCCGCCGGCTCACCATGGCCGAGGTAATCCGGGACGAGTACCGCACCGGCGCGCCGCTGCTCCCGGTCCCGCTCTACGCCCAGAGCGGTGACGACCGCTACGGCAACGCCGAGAAGATGATCCTCAAGGGCGTCGACGTGCTGCCGCACGGGCTGATCAACAACGTCAGCGAGAAGTTCGGCCCCTCCGGCGACCTGCTGGCGGGCTACGTCCGCTGGCTGGTCGGCCGGATCGGTGACCTCGCCCCGCGTCCGGGGTACCGCCCGCGGATCCACCTCGACGTCTACGGGTGCGCCGGGCTCGCGTTCGACGGTGACACCGACGCCGTCGCGGCGTACCTCGCCCGGCTCGGCCGGATCGCCGAGCCGTACGACCTCGCGATCGAGCACCCGGTCGACGCGGGGTCGCGCGCGGCCCAGATCTCCACCTACCGGCGGCTCCGCGACCGGCTGTCCGCGCTGGGGTCCGGGGTGCGCGTCGTCGTCGACGAATGGTGCAACACCCTGGACGACGTGCGTGCCTTCGCCGCCGCGGGCGCGGCCGACGTCATCCACGTGAAGGCACCGGACCTGGGCGGAATCGGGAACACGGTGGAGGCACTGCTGCTGGCGCGCGACGCCGGGCTCGAGGCCTTCTGCGGCGGCAGCTGCACCGAGACGGACCGTTCGGCCCAGGTCACCGCGCACCTGGCGATGGCCTGCGAGGCCAGCCAGGTGCTGGCCAAGCCGGGCATGGGGGTGGACGAGGGGCTGATGATCGTCGGCAACGAGATGGCCCGCACCGCCGCCCTGGTGCGGGCCAGGCAGGCGCCGCGGTAGGCGCGTGCCTGACCTCGGCCCCGGGCAGGGCGGCCGGCGGCTCAGCCCTGCGCGGTGGGGCGCACGACGATCTCGCCGACGTCGACGGCCGCGGGCTGCTCGATCGCGAAGGCGACCGCGCGGGCGATCGCCTCCGGCGGCATCGCGATCGCGTCCCGCCGGGCGATCAGCGCCGCGGCGGCCTCGGGACTGCCGCCCTTGCCGACGCCCTCGGTGTTGGTGAAGCCGGGCGAGACCAGGGTCACCCGCAGGTCCGGCCCGGCCTCTTGCCGCAGGCCCTCGGTCAGCACCTTGACCGCCGTCTTGGTCGCCGCGTAAACCGCCTGGTCGGGCACGACCTTGTAGGCCGCGGTGGACGCGGTGTGGATGAAGTGGCCCGCGCCCTGCGCCCGGAAGGCCGGCAGCGCGGCCGCGATGCCGTTGAGCACGCCCTTGATGTTGACGTCGACCATCAGCTCCCAGTCCGCGACCTGCAGCTCGTCGAAGGCCGAGACCGCCATGCTCCCGGCGTTGGAGAACAGCACGTCCAGCCGCCCGAAGCGCTCATCAGCGGCGGCGACCAGGCGGGCCAGGTCGCCCGGGCGGCGCACGTCCACGGTGACCGCGACCGCCTCGCCCCCGGCGTCCTCGATCTTCCGCACCAGCCCGTCAAGCAGTTCCCGGCGGCGGGCGCCGAGCACCAGCCGCCCGCCGCGCTCCGCCAGGTGCAGCGCGGTGGCCTCGCCGATCCCGCTGCTGGCCCCGGTGATCGCGACGACCTTTCCGCTAATGCCGGTCATGCCTTTCCTCCCGAAGTCCTCTACAATGAACCGGACAGCTGTCCGCTTCAACGGGAAGGTTACCGGACACATGTCCGTTTCGCAAGGCGGCCGGCCGCCCGCCCCGCGGCCGCGGTCGGATGCCGCGCGCAACCGGCAGCGGCTGCTCGACGTGGCGCGGGCCGCGCTGGCCGGCGACGGGGAGACGACGATGCAGTCGATCGCGAAGGCGGCGGGGGTCGGCCAGGGCACCATCTACCGGCACTTTCCGACCCGCGAGGCGCTGCTGCTCGAGGTCTACCAGGCGGACTTCGACGCCCTCGTCGCCGCGGCCTACGACCTGCTGAACCGGCACGCGCCCGACGTGGCACTGCGGCTGTGGCTGGACCAGCTCGCCGTCTTCGGCCGCAAGAAGCACGCCCTGGCCGACGTGCTCGACGCCGCGACCCGCGCCGAGCTGCACGACGAGCAGTACGGGCGGATCCTCGGCGCGATCGACGCGATCCTCACCGCCGGCGCCGAGGCCGGCGTGCTCCGCCCGGACCTGCGGCCGGAGGAGGTACTGCCGCTGGTCGGCTTCCTGTGGCAACTCGACACGCGCACCGACGCCCGCATCCCGCACCTGCTGGACCTCGTGCTCGACGCCGCCGCGCCCGGTCACGCCACCGCCCGGGCCCGGACCGGGTCAGCCGGCTGAGGCCCCTGCCCGGCCGGGGCCGGTCTGCCGCGGCCGCCCGGCCGGCGCCTGCGCCAGGCCCTCGGTGCCCGTCACGGGGTGCCTTCCTGCCCGGCGGGATCCTGCCCGCGCGCGGGGTCAGGCAGCAGCCGCGCGGCGCGCTCCGCGACGGCGCGCAGCGGCAGGCCGAGCGCGGCCGCCGCCGTGGCCAGGTCGTCGTGCTCCGGCTTCGCGCCGTGCGGGCCGTGCTTGACCCGGACCGGGATGCCGTCCAGGTCGATGACCTCGCTGCGCCGGGGCAGCGCCGCCCGGTCGACCGAACAGACCCTGATGCCGAGCGTCCCGGTCTCCGCGAAGACCAGCTGCCTGAGCGCCGGGGTATCGGCCGGCCGGGCCAGGACGTGCAGCACGTGCGCGGGACGGCCCTTCTTCATCACCGCGGGGGTAACCCAGGCGTCCAGCGCCCCGGCCGACAGCGCCCGGCCGATGACGTAGCCGAGCGTCTCCCCGGTCACGTCGTCCAGGTTGGTCTCCAGGACGTCGAGCGTTTCCCGGCTCGCCGTCACCAGCGGCGCGCCCAGGGTCACCGCCACGACGTTCGGTCGGTCGGGCAGCCGGCGGGTCCCCGCCCCGTACCCGGTGCGGCCCAGGGTCATCGCGGGCGGCGGGTCGTAGCGCGCGCCGGCCGCGCGCAGCAGGGCGGCGCCGGTCGGGGTCACGGTCTCGCCGGGCAGGTGAGTTCCGCTGACCGCGGCGCCCTCGAGCAGCCGCACGGTGGCCGGCGCGGGCGCTGGCAGCAGGCCGTGCCGGCTGCGGACCTGCCCGGTGCCGAGCGGCAGCGGCGCGCAGTGCACCGCGGTGACGCCCAGCGCGTGCAGCGCCGCGGCCGTGCCGACGATGTCGACCAGGGTGTCATGGCCGCCGAGCTCATGCAGGTGCACCTGCCGCGGGTCGGCGTCGTGGATGGCGGCCTCGGCGTCGGCGATCGCGGTCAGGGCGGCGACCGCGAGCTCGGCGACCGGCCGCGGCGCCGCCCGCGACGCCATCGCGATGATGTCGGCCGCCCTGCGCTCGGCGACGGTGTCGGTGACCAGGACGTGTACCTGGGTGGCGGTGACGCCGTGCGTGGTGACCCGCCCGGCGGTCAGCTCCCAGCCGGTCAGGCCGGTGGCGGTGACGGCCGAGCGGACCGCGTCGACCGGGGCGCCCGCGTCTAGCAGCGCGGCCAGGAACATGTCGCCGGCCAGTCCGGTGAACGGGTTGACCCAGCAGATCACCGGCGGCCGTCCCTCGCGTCGGCGATCACCCGGGCCAGCCGGTGCGCGGCCATCGCGGCACCGAACCCGGAGTCGATGTTCACCACGGTGATGCCCGCGGCGCAGGAGGCGTGCATGGCCAGCAGCGCGGTGATCCCCTCGAGCGAGGCGCCGTAGCCGACGGACGTCGGGACGGCGATGACCGGGCAGGCCACCAGCCCCCCGACGACGCTGGCGAGCGCGCCCTCCATGCCCGCCACCACGATGACCGCGTGGGCGGCGTCGAGCTGGTCCCTCACCCGCAGCACGCGATCGAGGCCGGCCACGCCGACATCGTGGATGGTGGTGACGTCCAGGCCGATGGCGGCGGCGACGGCGCTGGCCTCGGCCGCGACCGGCCAGTCGGCGGTCCCGGCGGACACGACGGCGACGGCGAAGTCGCCGGGCGGGGACGGCCGCCAGGCCAGCAGCCTCGCCTCGGGGTCGTAGCGCCCGCCGTCGACTTCGGCCTGGACCGCCTCGGCCGTCTCCGCCGCCACCCGGGTGACCAGGACCGGGCCGGTGTTGCGGTCCAGCAGGCCGCGCACGATCGCGATGACCTGCTCGGTGGTCTTGCCCGGGGCGTACACCACCTCGGCCAGGCCCTGCCGCCGCTCGCGGCCGACGTCGAGGCGGGCAAAGCCGAGGTTGAGCACGGGGGAGTCCGACATGGCGCCCGCTAAGCGGTGGCGGCGAGGTAGGGGATGGTCTGCGGTCCCTCGGGCAGCACGCACAGCCGCGCGTCCGGGCCGGCCTTGCCCAGTGCCTCGGCCACGGCCGCGCTGACGTCGGGGGCCTGTTCCAGGTGCGCGGCGGCGAGGTCGGAGTCGCTGAGGTAGGAGGTGTGCATCACGACGCGGTGGGCGACCTGGATCTGGGCCTGGATCTGGACCTGCCACTGGTCGGGCACGGTCTGCGGGCGGGCCAGGATGCCGTCGAGCAGCGCCCGCGGCGACGGCGCGGAGGCGAGCACCTCCCGGTAGGAGCCGTGGTCGGGGAAGCCGTCGCGGCACTCGGCCGCGCAGATGATGGTGCCGCCGGGCCGCGCCACCTGGCGGGCGGCGGACATGCCCTTCACCGCCTGGTAGAGGTTCTGGTCGAGCGGGAAGCCGGAGTTGGTGGTCACCACCACGTCGAACGGCGCCGGGACCGGCCGCATGGCCGCGCCCCTGGCCGCCTCGCAGGCGGCGGCGTGCATGGGGAACAGGTCGCCGCCGAACGCCGCCACGATGTCCTTGTCGCGGTTCAGCACGACGTCCAGGGCGAAGGTGACCCCGGTGGCGGCCGCGATGGCCCGCACGTCGTCATGGACCGGGTTGCCCTCGGTCAGGCCCCAGGTGGCCCGCGGGTGACCGATCCTGGCGGCGTCGTGCAGCACGAGCACCGTGTCGAGCCCGGCCAGGCCGGGGGCGACCAGCTTCGGCCCGCCGGAGAAGCCGGCGAAGAAGTGCGGCTCCACGAAGCCGGTCGTGATCCGTACGTCCGCCTCGAGCCAGGTGCGGTTCAGCCACACCGGCACGCCGTCGCCGTGCACGCCGGCGAACGCCAGGGTGTCCGCCGCCCGCGCGTCATGGTTGACGATCCGGACGCTGTCGGCCACCGCGTCGCCGAACATGGCCCGCACCTCGCCGTCGTCGTTGCCCCGGTGGGTGCCGGTCGCCACCAGGATCACGATGTCCTCGAGCCGGATGATGCCGTCGAGTTCCTCCAAGATGGCGGGGATCATCAGGTGCCGGGGCTGCGGGCGGGTGCCGTCACAGGCGGAGATGGCGACGGTCTGCCCCGGCCGCACCCGCTCGCGCAGCGGCGGGCCGCTCACCGGTTCACGCAGCGCCGCCCGGAGCGCCGCGGCCGGATCGGCCGCGGCGGGCTGGAACTGCGGCTCCACCACCGTGGTCACGTCCGGGTCGACGTCGATGTCGAGGCCAGCCGTCCCGTAAGCCAGCCGTACCCGCATTGACCGCCTCCGCTCACTCAAGCGCCGCCGCCGGCCGTCGTGCGTGCCTTCGGGCCGCGGAATCTCATCGTTCAGCGTACTGGCCGCCCGGCGGCGCGCCAGGGGCGGGATGCGATGATCTTGTCCGGTCGTTCACTCGTCATCACCACTGGAGGGATCTAATGTCGCCATCGCCGGCCCGGCCGTCCGAGGCCGAGCAGTCGCTGCCCGTGCTGGAGGCGCTGCACTCCACCCCCTCCCGCCGGTACCTCGCGCCGGACCCGATCCCCGAGGACGTGCTCTGGGCCGTCCTCGACGCGGCCATCCGCGGCCCGTCGGGTGGCAACACCCAGCAGTGGGGCTGGGTGGTGGTTACCGACCCGGCGGTCAAGGAGCGCGTCGCGGGCTGGTACCGGGCGAACTGGGACGCCGCCTACGGCCAGCACCGCGACCAGATCCTGGCCGGCCAGGCAACGTCGTCGGGGCTGACCCCGCGCGGGTTCCTGGGCGCGGAGCACCTGGCGCACCACCTCGAGGAGGCCCCGGTGTGGGTCTTCCCGGTGCTGCGGAATGCGGCCGACGCCGACAGCCCGCGGATCGGGTCGTCCATCTACGGGGCGGTGCAGCAGCTCATCCTGGCCGCGCGCGCCTACGGCATCGGCACCTCGCTGACCACGCTCTACGGCGGTCACGAGGACGAGCTGCGCGAGCTGCTTGGCCTGCCGGCGGACGCGCTGACCATGGCCCTGATCCCGATGGGCTACCCGGCCAGCGGACGGTGGGCCGAGCCCAAGCGCCGCCCGGTCGAAGAGGTCGTGCACTGGGACCGCTGGGGCGACACCCGCCCGCGCGGGTAGCTGGTCCACCAGCCTGGCCCGCGGTTTTACCGAAGCGG
>Ga0210385_10001089_pt1 | contig 17162 bp, 14 predicted proteins | sample IncBWH26OmetaG_FD_160107 | JGI IMG/M metagenome (GOLD analysis project Ga0210385, IMG submission 160107) | Forest soil microbial communities from Barre Woods Harvard Forest LTER site, Petersham, Massachusetts, United States - Inc-BW-H-26-O ...
TCTTCACTGTGAACATCAGGTCGCTCAGAACCGCGACCACCCGCTTGTTGTTATTCCCCATCGGCTACTTCACTGATACCATTTCCTCCCAGTGTTCTCGAACGCTGCGATTTCCATTGTCACTTCCTGCCGGTCCTATCATCAAAGAGATCATGAGCGTTCTCGCCCAGCCGCTACCCGAGGTCAATCCTCTTCAGGACCCCTTGCGCTTCGAGCGCCGCGTTCCCCCCTGCGCCATCGTCATCTTCGGCGCCAGCGGCGATCTCTCAAAAAGAAAGCTGCTGCCCGCGCTCTATCGGCTTTTCTATGAGCGCCGCATCCCGCCCAGCTTCGCGGTCGTCGGCAGCTCGCGCACGCCGCTCTCAGACGACCAGTTCCGCGAGCGAATGAAAGACTCGGTTGCCAAATTTCTCGAAGACGCTCCCTTCGACGAAGATATTTGGACGTCCTTTGCGCAGTCGCTCTTCTACGTTCCCGGCGATCTCAACAATCCCTCCTCTTACGACGACATCCGCAACAAGCTGGACGAGCTGGAAAAGAGTCATCAGACCGCCGGCAACGTTCTGTTCTATCTCTCTACGCAGCCCAGCTATTATGCTGAAGCGGTTCTCGCCCTGGGCGAGCACCGTCTCAACCGCGGCAACGGTTGGCGGCGCGTCATCATTGAGAAACCCTTCGGCCATGATCTCTCGAGCGCTCGCAAGCTGAACGACGAAATTCATAAGGTATTCGACGAATCCGCTGTATATCGCATCGACCACTATCTAGGTAAAGAAACCGTTCAGAACATCCTCGCCTTCCGCTTCGGCAACGGCATCTTCGAACCGCTCTGGAACCGCCGCTACATCGATCACGTCCAGATCACCGCCGCTGAATCCATCGGCGTCGAAGGGCGCGGCGGCTATTACCAGGAAGCGGGCGCGCTGCGGGACATGATTCAAAATCACTTGAGCCAAGTCATGGCGACCATCGCCATGGAGCCGCCCACCGTGTTCGACGCCAACAACGTGCGCGATGAACGCGCGAAGCTCCTGCGCGCGGTCCGGGTGATGAAGCCCGAAGACGTGCCCGTGTACGCCGTCGCCGGTCAGTATGGCCCGGCGACAGTCGGCGGCCAGGATTTGCCCGGCTTCCGCCAAGAGCAGAGCGTTGATCCCGACGCCCAAACGGACACTTACGCGGCCGTTACATTCTTCATCGATAACTGGCGCTGGGCCGACGTTCCCTTCTACATTCGAACCGGCAAGCGCTTGCCGAAGCGCGTCACCGACATCGCGATTCAATTCCAGGCTCCGCCGCTCGGATTGTTCAAACAGGAGACCAAAGGCGGTCTCCGAGAGGTCCGGCCCAATCTGTTGGTGCTGCGCATTCAACCCGAGGAAGGCATTTCGTTGCGCTTCCTCTCGAAAAGCCCCGGCAGCGGCATGCGCGTGCGGCCCGTCTCGATGGACTTCAATTACGGCTCCAGTTTCGGTGAGCGCACTCCTACCGCTTACGAAACTTTGCTCCTCGACGCCATGGCGGGCGACCCGACGCTCTACACGCGTCAAGATATGGTGGAAGCGAGCTGGCAAATCGTGCAACCCATCCTGGATGCGTGGGCCCACACAAAGTTTGACTTTCCCAACTATCCTGCCGGAACGTGGGGACCCAAGGCGTCCGACGAGATGCTCGCCCGGCAAGGCCATGTCTGGAGGATTCCATGAGCAGCGCCGTCATCTTCCCCGCACAACCTGAACAGATCCTGAAAGGGCTCGGCAAGCTCTGGACCTCGCTGGGACAGGAAGAGAAGCAGCAAGGCAAGCCCACCGTGTTGCGCGCTTGCGCGATGACCCTCATCATCGCCACGGACGATCCCGACGGAGGTTTCGCCGCTTCGCAAACCATCTCGCAGTTAATGCGCGAGCACCCCAGCCGCGGCATCGTACTGGCGGTCTCTGAGAAGGGCGAGCACGGCCTCGAAGCCCGCGTGCTGGCCCAATGCTGGAAGCCTTTCGGCAAAGCGCAGCAGATCTGTTGCGAACAGATCGAGATCACCGCACGTCCGGAAAGCTGGCCGAATGTCGGTCCTACCCTGATCGGTTTGATCGCAGCCGACTTGCCCGTGATCTTTTGGTGCCGTCACGCCGCCGCCCTGAGTGCCTCCGCAACTAAGGAACAAAAAGCCGGCCTCGAAGCCGTCATGTGCCTCGCCACCAAAACCATCATCGATTCCAAAGGCGAAGACCCCGTCAGAACCTTCGAGCTTCTCGCCAAATGGCGCAATCGAGACCGCATCAACGCCGATCTCGAGTGGACGCGCTTGACGCCTTGGCGCGAGCCCATCGCGAACATCTTTGACAATCCGGCTCGCGAGAACAAATTCTCGAGCTTCCGCAAGATCGAGATCGTTCACGGCGGAGAAAAGCCCGGCGCGTCGGCGCTCTACGCCGCCGGTTGGTTGTCGGCGCCTTACCAGGCGGAAGTGACGTTTACAAAAGCTTCGGACCAGGATTCTGGCATCCACTGCATCTCGCTGCACTCTGATTCCGAACGCATCGACTTCGAGCGCAAGGGCGATTGCATGACCCTTCGCAGCACCAACGGGCGCGAGCGCAGGTACAACTATAAGGATGCTTCCGTCGACACGTTAATGACCGAAGAGCTGGCGCTGCTCGGGAATGACCCCGCATTCGATTCTGCTTTCGCCCGTGCGCAGGAGTTGTTGAATGGCTGATTCGTTGCGAATTAGTGCGACTGCGGAAGAAGTGGCTGATGCTTCTGCGCAATACGTTCTCGAAACTCTCTCAGCCAGTTTGAAATCTCAGCCGCCCGCCACGCTTGCAATTTCCGGCGGCAGCTCGCCCAAACTTATGTTTCGGAAGTTAGCCGCGTCCGGCTTCGATTGGTCGAACGTTCACTTCTTCTGGGTGGACGAGCGCTGCGTTCCCCCGACCGATCAGCAGAGTAATTTCAAACTGACCGACGAAACCCTTTTATCGCCCGCCCGCATTTCGAAATACAACGTGCATCGGATTCACGGCGAGATGACTCCGGAAGAAGCCGCCGTTCACTACATTGAGGAGATCAAGCAATTCTTCCAGCTTCGCGAGCACGAGCTGCCCGTCTTCGATCTCATCCATCGCGGCATTGGACCGGACGCGCACACTGCGAGCTTATTTCCCGGCAATCCGCTCATTGCGAACCGCACCGGCATTGCTGCTGCCGTGTGGGTCGAAAAGATGCGCAGCCACCGCGTGACTCTGCTTCCGGGCGTGTTGCTCGCCGCCCGGCACACGCTCCTGCAGGTTGCCGGCCCCGACAAGACAGAGGCCGTCTACAACATTCTGAAAGGTCCTGAAGATCCGTTCCAGTTCCCTGGCCAGATTGCCACGCGCGGATCCGATAAGGCAGTGTGGTTTCTCGACAAGGCAGCCGCTTCCAAGCTGTAGCGGTTCTCGCGCTCGCCTCAGCCATCTCGGCTCAGCAAGCCCCTGAGCCCGCTTTCAATCGGCTCATCTTTGCAGGGGATGTCATGTTCTGCCGCTCGGTTCGCCGTCAGATTCTCGCCGCGCACGACCCGGCGCTCCCGTTCCGCAAGATCGCGCCGCTGCTGGCCGCATCCGATATCACGTTCGTCAATCTGGAGTCGCCGCTTTCAGATCAAGGCCGCTACTTCGAAACCGGCCTGATCTTTCACGCCGCTCCCGAGATGATTGCCGGATTGCAGCTCGCCGGCGTTTCCATTGCATCCACCGCGAACAATCACGCGCGCGATTGCGGTCCGCACGGCGTCGAGTTTACTGTCGCCTGGCTGCGCTCGCATGGCATCCAGCCGCTCGGCAGCAGCGAATCGGAATCGCGCACGCATGAAGGCGTCGTACTGGCGCGCAACGGCGTGCGCTTCGGCTTTCTCGGTTACACGTTCGATCAGCAGAACGGCAACTGGCATGACATCGATACCCGGATTGCGCTAACCGATCTAGCCGCGCTTTGCCGCGATGTGGCCGCGCTGCGCAAGCGCGCCGACGTGGTGGTTGTGTCGATGCACAACGGTGTGGAATACATGCCCAGGCCGAACAAAGCGCAGATCGCCTTCGCCCATGCTGCCATCGACGCCGGCGCAACTCTCGTCATCGGCCATCATCCCCACGTCGTGCAGCCGGAGGAGAAGTACAAAGGCGGCCTGATCTTTTATTCGTTAGGTAACTTCGTCTTTGACCAGTACCAGCGCGAGGCGACACAGCACGGCGAAATTGTCCAGGTCTCATTCCTAGGCCGCGGCATTCTCGCCACGCACATCATGCCGGTGCGAATTACGCCGTCGGGGCCGGAGCTGGAATAGAGGCTAATTGGATTCAGCGTGCGGGAACGCCAGCGATTCTTTGGTGTTGTTCTCGTCGCGCGACAGTTCGAAGATGCCCCTGGCGATCGGTTCGATCTCGCCGGCATCATACACAGCGCCGCTGCCGAAGGGCAAGCCAAAGCCGCGCGCCGGAGCGCCTGCCAACTGGAGCACCTTTCGCAGAGACGCCCAGTCTCTCTTCTCGTCATGTGCCGTCACATAGAAAGGCACCAGTGAGAAAGTCGGCAGCAGAGTGCTCTCATCATCGGTCAGGCCGCCGCGCCCCAATTGCACCGCCCCCGCCGAAACTCCGATCAACACTGCCCCTTCCACGAAGCGGCGCGGAATCAACTGCTGCAGGCCGTTCTCGGAGAAAGCGCGCCAGCCCGCTTCGACGCTCCCCCCTGCCAGCAGAATGATATTTGCCGTCTCCAGGAACTTCGCATCCTCGGCCGCCGGACGCCTCAAGATCATGCGGCATTCGCCGCTCCCGATCTGCTGCATGGCGGGCTCGAAGAGTTCGTGGTAGAACTCCAGCTTGTCATCGTTCGAAGCGCCAATGTAAGCAGCGGACGGATGTTCCGCGCCGGTCTTTTCCGCCACTTCTTTCAGGAATAAAGACCCGCCGGGCCGCTTCCAAAACAGCAGTTGGCTGTCGGCCAGCAGATAAATCGGCGCAAGCGGCTCAGACAATCTGCCCCAACACCTCTGTCGCCGCCTTGTTGAATCGCACCGGATCCGGCAACTCGGAACCCTCCGCCAGCACCGCGAGTCCGAACACCAGTTCAGCCGCATTGCCGAGCAGCGGGTCTTCCGCGTTTGCTGCTTGCCGATCGTGCAGCCGGGCAATCAACGGGTGCTTCGGATTGAGCTCCAGCACCCGCCGCTGCTTCGGTCCACCGCCCTTGCCCTTCTGCAGCACGCGCTCGAGCATGGGGCTATAGTCGTGCTCTTCGACCACCAGGCAAGCTGGTGAGGTTGTCAGTCGAGTGGAGAGACGAACCTGCTTCACGTGCTCATCCAGCCGCTTCTGCAGGAACTCGATCAGCGGCTTGTACTCCTCCTGCTTCTCTTTCAATTCCTTCTCGGCTTGTTCTTTCTCCTCGTCGGTGCCGAGCTTGATCACGCCTTTGCCTACCGATTTCAGCTTCTTGCTTTCGAACTCATTGAGATGCTGAGTGACCAATTCATCGACCGGGTCGGTCATGTACAGCACTTCCCAGCCTTTTTCGCGGAGCGCTTCGAGATGCGGCGAGTTTTCGATCACGCTGCGGGATTCGCCGGTCAGGTAGAAGATCTGCTCCTGCTCCGGCTTCATCCGCCCGACATAGTCCTTGAGCGTGGTCAGTTTCTCGGGATCATTCGAGGACTGGAAAAGCAGCAGTGGCAGGATCCTGTCCTTGTTTTCATAATCCGAAGAAACGCCTTCCTTAATGGAGCGGCCAAACTCTTCCCACACCTTCAGATACTTCTCGTAATCTTTGTCGAACAACTCCTGCAAAGTATCCAGAATCTTGCGCGTCACTCGCTTCCGAATGAGCGCGATGTGGTGATCCTGCTGCAGCCGCTGGCGCGAGATATTCAGCGGAAGATCGGCGGCATCCACAATGCCGCGAATGAAGCGCAGGTAGTGCGGGAGCAGATCCTCGCACTTCTCCATGATCATGACGCGCTTGGCGTAGAGGCGCAGACCGGGCTCGAACCCTACGTAGAACAAATCGTACGGCGCCTTGGCTGGAATGTAGAGCAGCGCGTCATACTCGAACGTGCCTTCCGCCTTGAAGTGAATAGTTTTCAGCGGCTCGTTCCAGTCGTGGGAAACGTGCTTGTAAAACTCGGTATAATCCTCCGCCGTCACCTCCGCAGGCGAGCGCTTCCAGATCGGTTTCATCGAGTTCAGCGTGCTGTCCTCGATGACGATTTCCTTGGGCCCGCCGGTCTCTTCAGCTCCCGGCGCCGGTTCGCGTTCTTTCTTCGCGACGATCGGATAGTTGATGAAATCGGAGTGCAGTTTGACGATGCTCGAAAGCCGCCAGTAATCGGTGTAGTCTTCGATTCCGGTGTCGACGTCCGGCTTCTTGAGATACAGCGTGATGGACGTGCCGCGCTCCGGTTTTTCGGTCTCACTGATCTCGTAGGTGCCGCTGCCGTCCGATTCCCATTGGTAAGCCGCGCCCTGGCCGGCGCGCCTGGTCACCAGCTTGACTTTGTCGGCGACCATGAACGACGAATAGAATCCGACGCCAAACTGCCCGATCAGCTCGGTGATATCGCCCGTCGATCCGGCTTCCTGTAACCTTTGCCGCAGTTCCGCCGTGCCCGACTTGGCGATCGTGCCAATGTTCGCGATAATCTCATCCCGGCTCATACCGATCCCCGAGTCGCTGATCGTCAGGGTGCGGGCCGTGCGGTCTACGTCCAGACGAATTTCGAACTTGTCGTTGCCTTCGAGCAAGTCCTGGTTCGTGAGCGATTCAAAACGCAGCCGATCCAATGCGTCGGAGGCGTTCGAAATCAGCTCACGAAGAAAAATGTCCTTTCTCGTATACAGAGAATGGATCATTAACCGCAGTAATTCTTTGGTTTCTGCTTGAAATGAGAGAGTTTCCGCTGTTGCTGCCATTTTGCCTAACGATTATTTTACCCGCCGGTCGGCCGCTCGACATGTCCGCCGAACTTTGAACGCATCGCGGAAAGGACCTTCTCGGTGAAAGTGTGCTCTTTACGCGACCGGAAGCGCGTAAACAGCGCCGAGGCGAGCACTTCAACCGGAACCGCTTGCTCGATCGCTGCCTCGATGGTCCAGCGGCCTTCGCCGGAATCCTGCACAAAGCCGGTGTAGTTCGAGAGCGTCGGGTTCTCGACCAGCGCCATCGCTGTCAGGTCCAGCAGCCAGGAGCCGACCACGCTGCCCCGACGCCACAGTTCGGCGATATCGGCCACGTTGAGCTTGAAACGCTCGTTTTCCGGCAGATCTTCGGAATCCTTGTGCACCATCAGGTCGAAGCCCTCGCCATAGGCCTGCATCACGCCGTACTCGATACCGTTGTGCACCATCTTCACGAAATGCCCGGAGCCTGGAGGCCCGCAGTGCAGATAACCTTCTTCCGCAGTGCCGCCGACCTTTTCCCGTCCGGGAGTTCGCGGAATGTCGCCGCGGCCCGGAGCCAGAGTTTTGAGAATGGGTTCGATCTGCGCAAACGCCTCGTCAGAGGCTCCCACCATCAGGCAATAGCCGCGCTCCACGCCCCACACGCCGCCGCTGGTGCCGGCATCGACGTAATGAATTCCTTTCTGCTTTAACTCCGCGGCGCGGCGGATATCGTCCTTGTAGAAGCTGTTGCCGCCGTCGATGATCACGTCGCCGCTTTCCATCGCCGCGGCGAGCGTCTGCACCGTATTTTCCGTCGCCTTGCCCGACGGCACCATGACCCAAACCGTCCGCGGCTTCGGCAGCTTCTTGATCAAATCTTCCAGAGAGCCGGAACCTTCAGCGCCCTCGGCTTCAAGATTCTTCACGTTAATGGCGTTCAAATCGAAGACAGTGCACTTGTGACCGCCCCTTTGCAGTCGCCGCACCATGTTCGCGCCCATGCGCCCCAGACCCACCAGGCCGATATGCATTTTCTTTCCTCTCGCTAAGCTAAGAAGTTGGCTGCCGCGTTCCCGCGCTCGCCGTTTTGCCGAATATGAGATTCAGTGGTGGGCTGCACGTTTCAGATGGCCGTTCCTGGCTGCTGCTGAGCGCTTTACTGCTCGCGAGCGGCTGCAATCGAACCCACAGAGCCACCATCGCCGTGGTTCCGAAAGCAAGCGCTGATATTTTCTGGCAAAGCGTTCACGCCGGCGCCGTAAAGGGCAGTTGGGATAACCGCGTCGACATCGTGTGGGACGGGCCGCCGAATGAAACCGACATTGCCGGCGAGATGAAGATCATGGAAACCATGATCGACCGGCGGGTGGATGCGATTGCGGTTGCGCCGTCAGACCGGTCCGCGTTCAAGATTGTGGTGGATCGCGCCGCCGCGGCCGGCATTCCGGTGGTGATTTACGATTCCGGCATCGATACCGACAAATACGCAACCTTCGTCGCCACCGACAATTACCTCGGGGGCGAGATGGGCGCTGATCGCCTGGGCGAAGTTTTGCACGGCCAGGGAAAAATTGTGATGGTGAAAACAGTTCCAGGCGGCGCTTCCACCACGGCCCGCGAAGACGGCTTTCGTCATGAGCTGAAAGCCAAATTTCCCGGCATCCAGATTTTGGACGAGCGTTTCGGCATGGCCATGATTTCGGAATCGCGCAAGGTGACCGAAAACATGTTGACTGCGCATCCGGATCTGGACGGCATCTTTTCCTCGAACGAATCCGGCTCGGAAGGCGCTGCGCAAACATTGAAGGCGCGCGGCAACAAGATCAAGCTGGTGGGATTCGATTCCAGCCCGATGCTGCTGGCGCTGGTTCAGGAAGGCTGGATCGATTCGTTGGTGATTCAGGACCCGTTCAGGATGGGAGAAACCGCAGTGGATCAAGCTGTGAAAGCGCTGCGGGGCGAGAAGACTCCGAAGAAAATCTTTCTCCCCCCGCGTGTAGTGAACTCAGCAAATATGAAAGACGCAGATATTCAAGCGCAATTGCACCCGGACTTGAAGCGCTATCTCGGCAGAGATTAGTGCCGGTAATAAGCAGACAGTGAATCGCCAGATTGAGGCGTCACTGTGGTGTTTGCGAACGTAATGCTATTTCCGCTGAGAGTGTAATCGCCGTTTTGCTGCAGGAGCACGCCGTTCTTATAAAGCTTGAGGCTCAGAGCCGGGTTCGGCGCTTTGGCGAGTGTAAACGCCAAGTTCGTGCCGTTGATAGTCCCGCTAGGTGTCTCGTCGTCGGCGAAGTTCGCCGACGGCCCGGTCCCTGTTGTACGGTAGTAAGTTTCGATCAGATCTCCCGTCTGGGGAATGGACACGCTCAAGAACGTGATGGTCGTTCCGGCCACCGTATAATCGACGCCGTTTGTTTGCAGCAAGCCGTTGCGGTAAACTTCCAGGCTGCTCGTGGGAGCAGGTGTGTTGGCCAGCGTGAAGGTGGTGTTGGTACCGTTCACCGTGCCCGAGGGAGTTTGCGCGTCCACGAATACCGCGCTGCTGCTGCCGGCGCTCAAGGAATTGACGGTTGCAGTTAGTCCGGCGACCTCGTTGTTCAGAGCCGTGATGCTTGTGCCGTCGCCGTTCACCGTGCTGGTGAGGCTCGAGATGGAATTCGATTGACCACTGACCGTGGTATTCAGGCTGTTCACGCTGCTGGTGAGGCTGGCGATGGAAGAAGTATGGCCCGCAACAGTGCTGCTGAGATTAGTGACCGTGGTGTTGAGACCAGTCACGCTGCTGTTGAGCCCCGTGACCGTGCTGCTGAGATTGTTCACGGTGGTGGTCAAACCGGTGACGGCGTTGCTCGTGGTAGTGACAGTCGAGCTGAGGCCGTTGACGGTATTAGTGAGACCAGTAAGCGAAGTGCCTTGGGTGGTGACGGTCGAATTGAGGGTGCTGTATTCGCTCGATAGGCTCGAGAGCGTGGTTCCTTGAGTGCCGACCGTTGTGCTCAGCCCGCTGACGGTAGTGCTCAGGCCATTCACCGTGGTGGTCAGGTTATTCACCTGCGTCTGGATGCTGGAGAGCGAGCCGGTTCCGTTGACGATGGCAGCGAGACTATTGACCTGCGTGGTCAGGCTCGAGATGCTGCCGGTCAGCGAGGCCAGATCGGAGCTCAGGCCGGTGATCTCACTGATGTCGATGGGAAGCGTGGCGTATTGAGAGCCGCCGGAGCCCGAGCCGGAACCGGAGCCCGAGCCAGATCCCGAACCGGAACCAGAGCCGGAGCCTGAACCAGAACCCGAACCGGATCCACCGGAGCCTTGCGTCGAGGATTGCCGTACCTGGCTCAACGTGAGAGGCGTTGCACTGGGCGGAACCTGCCAGATTTCGCTCCAGGTGACAGTGCCGTCACTGCTGTTGTAAACGGCCTGGTAGTAGGCACCGGCCGAAGCAGTGGTCGTTGGAACCAGAAGAACGGATAGCGCGCCATTATAAATGTTCGCAGAGGTACTCAGCGGTGACACAGTGCCCGGGTTGGCATAGCCGTTCCACGTGATTACAACCGTTCCGTTGAACGGAGTGCCGTCGGAGTTAGTCACAGTGTCACGTATCTCAGTGAGAGTGGTCTGCGCAAACGCGCTAGTTACAAAAAGGGTTGAACAAATGAAAAGAAAGGGTAGCAGCTGGCGGATTTTTACCATGTTGCCTCGCGTCGAGAATCGCCGTAGTCCTACGGGCGACTTCAGTCAATCACGCAAGCGCGGGCGGTCAGCACGGGAAGAGCCCCTGCACGGCGGTGAAAATTCGCGGTAAACTACTGAGCTTGCGAGCCTTGCGAAAAGTTATGGCAATGTGCGGAAAGTTGTGACCGAGGCCCGGAGGCGGGGAAACCGGCGAATCGGAGCTGCCGGCCGACGCCGGTCCCGAGCGTGTTGCGCGAGAATTGTGTAAACATCGGGCGACTTTATTTCGGGGTTAGGGAGAGCATGCTGAATTCGCGCGCCGTCTGCATTATCGGTGCAGGTGCGTCGGGCATCGCTGCGGCCGCTGCGCTGTCCCGCGCGGGCGTGGCTTTTGACTGTTTGGAAGCCGGCTCGCAACCCGGCGGGCTTTGGCGCTACGGCAACGACAGCGGTTCTTCCGTGTACGCTTCGCTCATCACCAACACCGCGCGCTGCAACATGGAATGGTTCGGGTATGAGATCCCCGGAGCGCCGAACGATTATTTGAAGCATCCCCAGGTGCTGGAGTATCTCACTGCGTTTCTTGCACACGCGAAGTTACAAGACTCGATCACTACGTCGACGCGCGTGACTAAAGTGGAGCCGGCTGAGCACGGAGGGTTTCGGGTAGAGGCGGAGCAACGCGGTGGGGAACGCCTCCGGCGCGAGTACGCGAGCGTTGTCGTCGCGAACGGCCGCCACTCCACGCCTAAGTGGCCGAGCATCCCAGGGCTTGGGACGGCGACGGTGCTACATGCGTGCGATTACCGGACGCCGGAAGTGTTTGCCGGGAAGAACGTGACTGTTGTTGGATTCGGAGCCTCCGGCGTGGATATCGCCGCGGATGCAGCCGGCGTGGCTCGCAGCGTCACTCTGTCGACTCGCGGCGGCGGCATTCTTTTGCCTAGATATTATGAAGGAAAACCGGGCGATGCACCGCCACGCCCTTGGCTGTATCGCATTCCCTTTTCCGTTCGGAAGCGGATGCGGCGCATGACGCTGCGAAACCGGCCTACGTCTTCCAAAGTGCGCGCACTGCTGGAGCGAGATGCTACGGTGTTCGACCGGCCGGTGATCATCAGCGATCGCTTGTCACCATTGCTTGAGGAAGAGAAGGTTCTCGTCAAACCGGGGATAGCGCGCGCCGAAGGAGATTCGGTTCTTTTCGAAGACGGCACGCGCGCGGAATGCGACGTATTGGTTCTGGCGACTGGTTATATGACCAGTTACCCATTTTTTCCCGCCGAGTTACTCAGAACGACGTGTGGCTTTGCCGACCGCTACTTGCGGGTGTTACCGCCCGAGCCGGCGGGATTGTATTTTGCGGGCCAGATATCGGTAGCAGGACCCTATTTCCGTATCTTCGAGGCGCAGGCGCTGTGGATTGCGGACTTAGTCAGCGGGCGCTGCCTGCCGCCTCCGGCAAATCGGATGCGGCGGTTGGCAGCACATGACTCGAAGATTGGGCAGAAACGATTTCCGTACGCTACGCAGCCGCAAGATATGGTCGACTACCACTCGTATATGCGCGCGCTGGCAAGGGAACATGCAGCGGGCGTTCGACGGGCGGAGCGAAGGACGGTGCGAGGATCGACGGATCGGCTGAGAGACGCGGCGCTGTGAGGGCGGATCGCCGACAGTTGGCAAGATCGCCGCTGTTATCTACGCTTGCTCCTGCTTCCGGGAGCGCTCGCGCGTTCTGTCGTGGGTGGGCGCCGCGGAACGCTCCTTTGAATCTCGACAAGCTTCTCGCGTTTCGCGCGATCCAATTCATAGTTCTGCTGGAGATTCAGCCAAAATTCCGGACTGTTGCCGAAGTATTGAGCTAAGCGCAGCGCGGTATCGGCTGTAATGGCGCGATGGCCCTTCGCGATGCCGTGGATGCGATTGGCAGGTACCCGAAGCTCAATCGCGAGCGCATTGGCAGTGAGGTCCAGCGGCTCCAAAAACTCGTGCAGCAGGATCTCGCCAGGTGTAACAAGCGGAAGGAGTTTGCCCGCCTTCCCGTTAGTGGTAATCGACGATTTCGACTTCATAAGCATTGGGCTCCTTCCATGCGAAGCAAATCCGGTACTGATCGTTGATTCGAACACTGTACTGCCCCTTGCGGTTGCCAGACAGAGCCTCAAGGCGCTTCCCTGGAGGCGTGTTGAGGTCTTGGAGCGTTGTGGCTGCTCGAAGTATCGTCAATTTGTAGCGAGCGGCTTGTGCGATAGCCTCAAATCTCTTGACCGCATCCCATTTGCAAGCCTTTCCGTGTCGCCGCTCGCGTAAGACTCGATCAAATGTAAATCATATTACGTTTGACGTCTGGCATCAAGCAGGATTTGAATATCAAGCACGGCTAGTGGCCTGTCGCGATGAGTTCGTTAGCAGTGTCGCTTCGGCGCTAGTATTTTGAGAAGGTCGGACGAGGACGTCCGACGCGGACCTGGAGGTCCGCCCTACACAGCTCGATGAGGGCACTACCGTGATCCGTTTTCGCTGCGACAGGAAACTAGTCAGTGCAGTTGCCGTTCGCGTATCCAGCACAATGGGCACGCGCCGTCTGCGTTCCAGCGGACCGGTTACTGAAATGCTACCTTCTTTTCCTGCCGATCGGCCTTGATCAGAGCTTATTATCGGTGCAGGTGCGCGCGGCCGTGCACGGGCTGGCAAGGGAGCATGCGGCGAGCGAGGCGAACAACGGTACGAGGATCGATGGATCGGTTGCGAGACGAGGCGTTGTAAGTTGCGGAAGTGGGGGCCCGCTCAAACGATTCCGAAGCGAACTCGGAGATGTGTGTAGTTAATCGCGGAAACGTCCGTTGCGGAGAGCCGGACATATAACGGCAAGTCGTCGGTAAGCACGAGACAGTCGTATTCCTGCGCAACCGATGCAATTGCAGCATCGGTGATGCCGAGGTACGGATAGAAGCGATGTTCTGAAGCGACCGAACTGAGCATTTCGGGCTCGGTCACTTGATGGATGAATTGCTTTAGAATTTTCCGCGCTGTTTGCCTTTCTTCTCCGTCCAAATCAGTGAGATTGCCGACTTCATTCATCACATGCGCGACGGTGTAGATTGCGCCAAACTCGTTGATTACATCCGTGAGCAGGTAATAGTCCGGTACTGTGAGCTGTTCATCAGGCCGTGAGTTCTCGAATCTTCATTGCCAGAGTCTCACCAGTCTGAGCATCGATCAGGAACGATTTGTAATCCTGACTCGGAAAGCCCCGGTCAGCTCGGTTTAATAGCTCTAGCTCAGATCGAACAGCGTAGTCGCGTTTCGATGGGAAGCCTAAAGTAATTTTACAAAGGTCATGCTTTTTGTACGACTCTCGCTCGATCTCCTCGACTGTCGCATCAATGTCCCCGAACACATCGCGCGCATAATCGCGTGCCGCTTCCACTGCCTGCTTCACATCGATCATGGTTCGAAACTAGCGCAAATCTCGCTGCCACTCAGTGCCCTTCGGCCTCCAAAAACCTTTCGACTTCAATTGCGGCCATGCAACCCGCGCCTGAGGCCGTAATCGCCTGCCGATAAGTGCGGTCCTGCACGTCGCCGGCATGAAAGACGCCGGTAATGTTAGTGCGTGCGCCGCCGTGCGAAACGATGTAACCGTCGGCGTCTAAGTCGAGCTGGCTGGCGAAAGGCTTGGTATTCGGAATATGGCCGATCGCAACGAAGAAACCGGATACTTCGCGATCGTAAGTCTCGTGCGTCTTGACATCACGCAGCTTGACGCCAGTTACTTCGCCTTTGCTTACGTCGTAGATGTCTTCGACCACCGTATTCGTAAGGAATTGGATCTTCGGATTATTCGTCGCGCGGTCGAGCATGATCTTCGATGCCCGAAAGTTTTCGGTACGGTGAACGACCGCTACTTCGGACCCGAAGCGGCTCAGGAAATTCGCTTCTTCCATCGCCGAATCACCGCCGCCGACCACCATGATCTTCTTTCCGCGAAAGAAAAAGCCATCGCAGGTCGCGCAGGAACTGACGCCGCGGCCGATCAACATCTGCTCATTAGGCAGATTGAGCCAGCGCGCGGAGGCGCCGGTCGCAATAATGAGCGTCCGCGTCCGCACCTGGTCGCCGTCCTCGAGTTCGAGCGTGAACGGACGCTTGGACAGGTCGGCATGTACTACGCGTCCGGCTTTATATGTCGCACCGAAACGTTCGGCCTGCTGTTTCATGCTCGCAACCAGCGCAGGCCCCTGGATGCCTTCCGGGAAGCCGGGGAAGTTCTCCACCTCGGTCGTTATGGAGAGCTGGCCGCCCGGCTCATGGCCTTCGAGAATCAGAGGCTGCAGATTGGCGCGGGCTGTGTAGATAGCCGCAGTGCTGCCGGCGCAGCCCGAGCCGAGAATTGTCACATCGAGAAGATCGCTCATTCAGATAGGTCCGGTTTACGTGAAGCGCGCAGGCGGCGTTCACCCAAGGAAATAGTTTGCGATATGAAACGCCAACCACGAACCACAGTATGCTAACGCAAGCATATAGGAGAACTGGAAAACAGGCCATTTCCAGCCGCCCGTCTCGCGCCTTACGACAGCGAGCGTCGAAAAGCACTGCATGGCGAACGCGAAGAAGATGAGAAGCGCCACTGCCCCGGCCGTACTGAGATCTTGGTGCACGGCCGCTTGCAGGCCTTTCGACTGCTCATCACCTTCGATGCCGTAAATCGTCCCGAGGGTTCCGACAATCACTTCGCGCGCTGCGAGCGACGTGATCAACCCAATTCCGATCTTCCAATTGAAGCCGAGCGGCTTGATTGCCGGCTCGATGGCCTTCCCGATCATGCCCGCGTAACTGTGATCGAGCGTAGGCGCCTTGCCATCGTGCAAAGGAAGATGCGCCACAATCCAAAGCACGATCGCAACCCCTAGAATGACGGTGCCGGCGCGCCGTAAAAACACCTTCGCACGGTCGAGGAGACGCAGGCTCAAGGACTGCAGAGTTGGCCAGCGGTAGGGTGGCATCTCCAGGATGAAAGAGGAGCCATGGCTTTTCAACACGCTCGATTTCAGCAGCCGCGCCGTAAAAACCGCGGCGACGAAGCCAAGAACGTAGAGAGACAGCATGGTTGCGGCGGGCAAAGACAGGAAATTGCCCAGAATGTGAACGTTGGGTATGAAGGCGGCAATCAGGAGCGTGTAGACGGGCAACCGCGCCGAACAGGTCATCAAGGGCGCGATCATGATGGTCGCGGTGCGGTCACGTTTGTTTTCGATGACGCGCGTCGCCATCACAGCAGGAACCGCACACGCGTAAGCGGAGAGTAGCGGGATGAACGATTTGCCTTGCAGCCCGAATTTCGCCATGGTGCGGTCTGCGATCAACGCAGCGCGTGCCAGATAACCGGAGTCTTCCAGGATGCCGATGAATAAGAACAGCAGCAAAATCTGCGGCAGAAACACGACTACCGCGCCGACGCCGCTCCAAATGCCATCGATCAGCAGGGAGCGCCACGGCGAATCCGGCAAAATGCGCGTCATCCAATGGCCGGATTCGAGGACCGCCTGCTGCAAGCCGTTCATCAGCGGCTGGGCCCAGGAAAAGATGCTTTGGAAAACGCCGACCACAATCGCCGCAAAGATGAGCGGCCCGGCTACGGGATTCAGGAAAACTGCATCCAGACGCCGGGTCCAAAGCGGCGGCGCAGGCGCTCGGTAAGACGCGCGAACACCCAGCTTGGCGGCCCATTGGCGGCATTTCGGAACGTCCTGCAGTACGGGCAGCTCGATTTTGGCAGGCGGCGCATTCAGCCGCGCCGCGGTCCCCAGCAGAAATTGTTGAATGCGATCGATGCCCGTTCCCTTGGTCGCGCTGATCAGAGCCACCGGGCTGTCCAGTTCAGCAGCCAGCGCCGCGATGTCCACTTTGCCTCCGCGCGCCGCCAAATCGTCGGCCATGTTCAGCAGAATGAGCGTCGGCAGTCTAAGGCTGAGAATGGGCGCGGCGAGCACCAGGTTGCGGCCCAGGTTGGTCACATCGAGGATGAGGATGACAGCATCCGGCTTCGGAAAATCCGGCTGCTCACCTTTGAGCACGTCGTGAGTGACCTGTTCATCTTCGGCGCGCGGATGCAGACTATACACGCCAGGCAGGTCGACCAAAAAGACTTCGTGCTGGTCCTTGAGGCGGGCCTTGCCCATGCGATGCTCGACCGTGACGCCCGGGAAATTTGCGACCTTCTGGTGAAGACCGGTCAGGCGGTTGAAGAGCGTCGATTTACCGGAATTCGGCGGTCCGACGATGGCGACAATAATAGGTCGTTCGCCGGCAGGGCTCGGCGGCAAAATCGAGGGATTCGGCAGGAGACCAGTGCGCGGGGTCGCTCCGTGGCAGCTACTCATGGGAGCACGACGAAGTCAGATTCCGGATCTCGGCGGATATACAGCTTGGCCGCGGTGTTGTCGCGCAACGCCACCTCCGACCCGTCTACACGGAAGACACGGGGTCCCCCGCCGGGCGCACGTTTGCCGGGTATCACCTCGTTGCCGGGCAGAAATCCAAGCTCCATCAGGCGCCGCGATC
>Ga0210385_10001093_pt1 | contig 17145 bp, 14 predicted proteins | sample IncBWH26OmetaG_FD_160107 | JGI IMG/M metagenome (GOLD analysis project Ga0210385, IMG submission 160107) | Forest soil microbial communities from Barre Woods Harvard Forest LTER site, Petersham, Massachusetts, United States - Inc-BW-H-26-O ...
TCCCTCCGAGCCTTGGCCTTCTTCGCAAAAGCAACCAAGTCTACTCGCTCGAAGGAGCCGACCCCTTTATCCCATCAGCTTTGCCCGCCCGCGCTTTCGCTTCGCAGCGTCTGTAGCAGCCTTTCGGGCGGACCTTGCCGTTGCATTTGCCTCTGCTGTTGCCTACCCGTTCACTTCTCCCCCGCACTCCCCGGTGCTACGCTATTCGCGGAGGCTCAAATGTCCGAAACACCTTCGACGATGCTGCCGCTCGGAACCATCGCGCCATCATTTCGCTTGCCCGATCCCCACGGCAAATCAGTCTCGTCCGACCAATTCAACCGCGCGCCCGCGATGCTCGTCGCCTTCATCTGCAATCATTGCCCTTACGTGAAGCACATCCGCAACGCCTTTTCGAACCTTGCGTCCGAATACCAGGCGCGCGGCGTGGCTGTCGTCGCCATCAATTCCAACGACGCCGACAAATATCCGGACGACAGCCCCGAAAAAATGGCGGAAGAAATTCAACTCGCGGGCTACACATTTCCTTATCTTTATGACGAAACGCAGGACGTCGCCCGCGCCTATCACGCTGCGTGCACGCCGGACTTCTTCCTTTTCGACAAAGACCAGTGCCTCGTCTACCGCGGCCAGTTTGACGACAGCCGCCCGAAAAACGGCCGCGCCGTCACCGGTGAAGACATGCGCTGCCTTGAACGCCGTGCTCGCCGGCCGCTCGCCCAGCGCCGACCAAAAGCCCAGCGTCGGCTGCAACATCAAATGGCGCGCCGCCCAAGCCACCTCCGCCCGCTAAGCCGCACGCGACAAGCCAAGCCCCGGTTTGCATGTCGCTCGGGTCTTACGCGAAGTCTGCGGAAGCCCCGAGGCCTTTGCGGCGGGTCGCCCGCACGATCGAAGTTCGAGCATGCGCACTCAAACCCATCGTTCGAATGTCGCGCCTTCTTCGAACGGGCCACGCTTGCTCGACCCAGGCCCCGGCGGACCCTCCGCATGAATAACTTCGCGTTTCGCGACCCGCTCTGAAACGATATGATGGCTCTCCGCGCGATCGGCTCTTCGCGCCGAAGAGCGAATGATCCAACTCATCAACTTGTCGAAGACCTACGGCACTTCGAAGTCCATCCGCGTCCTGCGCGACCTGACGCTGGAGATCCCGGCGGGCGAACGCGTGGCCGTAATGGGTCCCTCTGGTTCCGGAAAATCCACGCTGCTGAATCTCGTCTGCGGTCTGGATCAGCCTACAGGCGGTTCGGTGCGCATTGCGGGCGTAGAGCTCGCCGGTCTGAACGACGACGACCGCACGCGCCTGAGGCGCGAAAAGATCGGCATGATCTTCCAGACGTTCAACCTTCTGCCCACGCTCACAGCCCTCGAAAATGTCGCCTTTCCATTGCGTTTGCAGGGAGCGTCACGCCGCGAAGCGGCTCAGCGCGCCACCACGATGCTTGAACGCGTTGGTCTGGCCGATCGGATCGCGCACCGCCCCGACGAGCTTTCCGGTGGTGAACGCCAGCGGGTTGCTATCGCGCGCGCGCTGATCTTCCGCCCGCCCTTGCTGCTGGGCGACGAGCCCACCGGCAATCTCGATTCCGCAACCGGCGAAGAGATTCTCGCCCTGCTGGACGATCTGCACCGCGAATACAACAGCACCGTATTGCTCGTCACTCACAACGCACAGGCTGCCGCGCATTGCGATCGAGTGGTTTCTCTGCGCGACGGTGAGATCGTTGCCGACGAGCGTTGCGCGCCAGCCGCGGGGACCGTAAGCGCCCTGAGGAACGACGCGTGATTCGCGCCCTTTGGCACGTTTCCGGGCGCCAACTGCAAATGCATCGCCTGCGGGCCGCGCTTACGGTGCTTGGCATCGCGCTCGGTGTGGCAGTGTTCTTCGCAATTCGCACAGCGAACGCGACCCTGCTCAACTCGCTGGATTCTACTGTCGAGCGCCTGGCCGGAAAATCGACACTGGAAGTGACGGCGGGGGAAACCGGATTCGCCGAACAGACACTCGACACGGTGAGGGCAACGCCCGGCATCAGCCTGGCCGAGCCGGTGATCGAAGTAACCACGCAGACCGCCTTTGCGGACGAGGGGAGTCTGCTGATCCTCGGCGTAGACACTACGGGTGACCAGGCTCTCCGCGAGTATGAATTCGATCGTTCACAGACCGAGGTTGCCGATCCTCTTGTCTATCTTGCGCAGCCCAATTCGATTCTGCTCTCGCGTTCGTTCGCCGGGCGCCATGGCCTGCAAGTGGGCTCTCGATTACCGCTTTTCACCTCGCATGGCCGCAAGGATTTCATCGTTCAGGGTCTTTTCCAGCCGACCGGAATTGGCCAGGTGTTCGGCGGCAATATTGCCGTGATGGACGTCTACGCGGCACAAGTGGTCTTTGACCGTGGGCACAATTTCGATCGCATCGATTTGATGAACGATCCCGCCGTCCCGGTCGAAACCGTACAAGAGCGTTTGCGCGAACGGCTGCCCGCGGGCATCGAAGTTGTGCGGCCCGAGGTTCGCGGCCAGTCGCTCGAAAACGTGGTCACGGCCATGCGCCTCATCATGTTGATTGCAAGTATTGTGGCGCTTCTGGTCGGCATCTACATCATCTTCAATTCGTTCACAATCGCTGTGAACCAGCGTTGGAAGGAAATTGGTATCTTGCGCGCCGTGGGCGTCGCACGACGCGGCATCGCGGCGATGTTCCTTGGTGAAGCGGCGCTACTCGGCTTGATTGGTTCGATTGTGGGAGTTGTGGCCGGCTATTTTCTGGCGGCCGGAGCCAATCTTGTGATGGACTCGATAGCTTCATCGGTGTACGGAGTGATTTCAGCCCCGCAACCCGCTCGCTTCGACGCCAATCTGGCGCTGCTTTCGGTCGGCCTGGGCGTCGCAACCTCTCTCGTGGGGGCTTGGTTTCCGTCGCGTGCTGCCGCGACGCTCGACCCTGTATTGGCTTTGCACAACATCGAGGCACGGGCTCAGGAATCGGGGTTCGGATGGACGCGCGCTGCGCTGGGTGCTGCGTTGGTCCTTCTGAGCTCGGCCCTGATGGCGTGGTCTCCCGCTCGCGTAGGCATGACGCTGCAGTTCGGTTATGCGGCGCTCACGCTGCTGGGACTGACGCTTCTGCTTCCCAAGTTGGTCGAGTGGACTGCCCGCGCACTTCGTCCGCTGATAGACTGGGCTGGCGGTTCCGAAGGCGCGCTGGCCGTCGACGCAATGATCGAATCGCCTCGGCGTACGTCGGCCACCGTCGGAGCTCTGATGGTCGGCCTGATGTTTGTGTTTTCCACCGGGGCCTACATTCAGAGTTACCGCGGAGTGATCGACCGCTGGATGTCTCAGATGATCAACGCCGACCTCTTCGTCGCTACTTCTGCCATGTTGCGGTCGACTAGCTACCATTTCAGCGAAGACCTCGGAAAACAGATCGCCGCTATCCCCGAAGTGAAGCGGGTCGAGAATGTCCGCTTCACTTCGATCCCATTTCAGGGCGATACTTCGGCGCTCGTCGCCATTGAGATGGATGGATTTCTCGCACGTGCGGGCAGCGCCATTGAAGACGGAAATCTGGCCTCCGCGCGAGACCTTCTGCCGAAAGGCCAGGCCGTTTTGTTGTCTCGAAATTTCTCCACGCGCTGGAACATCCCGGCTGGTGGCCGCGTCCACCTCGATACGCCCTCGGGTCCGCTGGATCTTCCGGTTGCCGGAATCGTCGACGACTATCGCTCGGAGAAAGGGACCATCTTTCTCGACCGTGCCCTTTACAAACGATATTGGAACGACGATGCGGTCGATTTTGTGGATGTCGACCTGAAGCCGGGCGCCGATCGCAACGCCGTGAAGCTGGAGATTGAAAAGCTCACGGCGGGCTCCGAACACGCGTTCATCTATACCAACGCGGAATTTCGCAACTGGGTGTCAAGCCTCGTCGATCAGTTTTTCCTGCTCAACGATATGCAATTGGTCGTCGCCGCCCTGGTCGCGATCATCGGGATCGTCAATTCGCTGGTGATTTCGGTGGCCGAGAGGCGTCGCGAATTTGGGATCGTTCGTGCGGTCGGGGGGATGCGTTCGCAGGTACGAAAACTGGTCTTGCTCGAAGCCGTGGCGATCTCGATTGTTGGCGTCCTGATCGGCGCCTTGGCCGCGCTTTTTGATATTCAGTTCACGTCGCATACTGTATCGATGGTGTTGGCCGGTTACATGGTGCCATTCAAATTTCCTTGGGCTTTGGTCCTGTGGACATTCCCCGCGGTGGTGGTCACAGCGCTTCTCGCGGGCTGGCTCCCTGCGCGGCACGCGATGCGCATGCAGGTGATCGAGGCGATCGGCTATGAATAGCCCATTTCGGTCATGCTCGGGGCACGAAGTGCAGGGCGCGATCTTCGCCGTGTTTCTTGCAGCGCTGATGTTCTTCGTGCCGGCGGTTGCCACCGACGGTCAAACTCCCGACGCGCGCGCGATCATGCAGGGTGTCTATCAGCAGGACACGAGTCACGACACAACCTTTCGCGCCGATTTCGAAGTGTTCGACAAAGGCAATCACGCGAGCAAGAAGCGATTTCTTTTTCGCCGCATCGGATCGCCGGGCAGCAGCAAGATTCTGGTTGTTTTTAGTGACCCGCAAGAGATTCGTGGCATCGCGCTACTCTCGATCACGCAGCCGGGGACGCCCGTAAGGCAGTACATGTACACGCCTGCCATCGACCGCGTCCGCGACGTGGCCCCTCAGGAACGTTCGGCCCGATTCATCGGCACAGATTTCACCTACGAAGATATTTCTGAGCACGTGCTCGAGGATTTCAACTACAAGCTCCTCAATGACGGCGAGACCGTGGAAAATCACAAGACCTACAAAGTCCAGGCCACTCCGGTAGACCCTCAGCGTTCGCAATACAAATTCGTTTACTACTGGATAGCCCAGGACGTCCCGGTCATCTTACAGGCGGAAATGTACGACTCGCGGGGCAAGGAAATTCGCACTTTGCACGCCAGCGATCTGAAGCACGTCTCGGGAATTTGGGGAGCCCGCCACTTGGAGATGACCTCCGTCGAAGAACGTACGCGGACTGTCTTGACCATCGATGAAGTGAAATTCAATTCCGGCTTGGACGAGAAGCTCTTCACTCCCGACGCACTCTCGAAGGATCGCGCCCAATGATCGTGGCGCAAAAGGATTTCGCAATCTCAGCCGCTCTCGACGAGCTGGTCGCAGCCGGCCACTTGGCCGGTGCGGCAACGCTGGTTTGGCGCGACGGTAAGGTCCACGTGATGTGCGCCGGCTGGCGGGATATCGAAGCCGGGCTGCCCATGGGGCGCGACACTCTGTTTCGAATCGCCTCGCTGACAAAACCTATCACCTCCGTCGCCGCGCTCATGCTGCTGGACGAAGGCCGCTTCAAACTGGACGACCCGATTACTCTGTGGGCGCCGGAGTTTTCCCGGATGCGTGTTCTTCGGTCTCTCTCGGGGTCGCTGTGCGAGACCGATCCCGCCGAACGGCCGATCACCTTCGAAAATCTGCTCACTCACCGTTCTGGCCTCACTTATGGATATTTCCACCGCAGCCCCATCGGAAAGGCTTACGAAGAAGCGCTCGGCGGCGATATCGACAGCCAGGTAGCGCCCGATGAGTGGATTGCGCGCCTCGCCGAACTCCCATTGATCGACCAGCCCGGCAACTTGTTCCACTACGGCCGCTCCACCGATCTGCTGGGGCTTCTGATCGCTCGCATGGAAGACATGCCTTTCGGCGCAGTGCTGCAGCGACGGATTTTCAAACCGCTCGGAATGAAAGATACCGGCTTCACCGTCCCACCTAAAAAGTTCGCGCGGCGCGCAGCTTTATACGGCTTCGACGAAGTGGGCCGCTTGACGAAGGTCCCTACCGGTCCGGCTGGATCAACCATGCCCGAGCGCCCCGAGGGCATGACCTACGTTTCCGGCGGTCAAGGCCTTTGGTCCACGCTGGACGATTATCTTGCGCTCGCACGGATTTTTCTGGGCGAAGGTGCGGTCGACGGCGTGCGACTGCTGACGCCTGAGACATACAGGCTCATGGTCTCAAATCACCTCACCGAAAATCAGCGGGCCAATTCGAAGGCGATGCGAATGGCAATATTTGCCGATGGTCACGGCTTCGGGCTCGGCGTCGCCGTTGTGCTCGATCCGGATAGAGCCGGTCCGCGACCTTGTGGCGGCGGCGCCGGCGCGGTGGGTTGGCCGGGTGCGTTCGGCGGCTGGTGGCGCGCGGATCGAAACGATAACTCCGTAATGATCTTTTTGGCGCACAACGTTATCGAACTATCGCAGCTGGCTAACGGCATCGGCACCGAAGTCTACCGGGCCATAAGCAGGTTTCAGGCACTCGCGTCCGCTTTGCCGAGTGAGGCTGCTTAGGCAGGGATTGGGGACCGGTTATCTCTTCGCGCGAGGGTCATCATGAACCCTATTTCAAATCCCATCCCCTGAAACTCTGCAAGTGGGCTCCCAGCGTTTTCCACTTCTCCACTAAAGGGGCCCTGGCGGCCTAAAGTCCTCGTTCGGCAATGCCGATGACCTTAAAAGCGAGACGTTCGACGCGGATTGGTGGAAAACTTCCATGAACAGCGTAAGCGCTCTCATCGTGGACGACTCCTCGGTGATGCGAAAAATTATCGAGCGTTTGTTGCGTCAGGCGGGCCTGGAGCTCGAGCATGTCTACGAGGCCGGAAACGGAGTCGAAGCTCTCGGGGTCCTCAAGGACAATCGCGTTGATCTCATCCTGTGCGACATCAACATGCCCGTGATGAACGGTCTTGAGTTTATTAAGGCGCTTCCCGGCGTTGAGAATGGCAAGGGAGTGCCCGTGGTGATGATCACGACGGAAGGCAGCGAGTCGCACGTTGTGCAGGCCCTTTCAGCGGGCGCGAAGGGGTACATCCGCAAGCCGTTTACTCCGGAGCAGGTGAAGGAGAACGTCCTTTCCCTTTTGGTGAGCAAAACATGAAAACAGCAAACGAGCTGCTAACGGCGAGAAATAACCATCAAAACTGGGTGCCCCTAATGGAGCTGGCCACCAAGGAAGTATTCGAGATGATGCTCGGCGCCGAGTTGGAGCCGGCGGTGGAGGATGCCCCCGCGACTCTGGACATTACGGCGATGGTCGGTCTGGCCGGGCAGCTGTGCGGCGTGCTTACCCTCAAGTGCAACCGCGAAACCGCCGCGCGGATGGCGGAGAGAATGCTCGGAACGCAACCGGACGTCGGCAGCCAGGATGTGAAGGACGCGTTCGGTGAAATAAGCAACATGATCGCCGGCAACTTCAAGAACAAGATCAGCGGCATGGGAGACAATTGCATGATCTCCGTGCCAACGGTCATCACTGGAACCGACTACAACGTCTACTCGCTCTCGGACACCGACGCCCTTGAGGTGCGCGAGCTGTTCGAAGGCCTGCCTTTTATCATCACGCTGGAAATTCACAGTTAGACCAATCGCTGGAAAAAGCTGCGGTGTCCGGGCACTCTGGGAGGCGCAGAAGACTGCGGATTCGCGGCTGGTTATGCGGATCCCGGCGGCCCAAGAATCATGGATACAAGATCGGATATTTCACCCACGGCGCCATCCAGTTCAAACGTGAATCGCGCAATATCCAAACGGTCGAGACCGCGGTTTTCCTCTTTGAGGATCGCCCATGCCGGGTCGGAAATCATGTCCACTTTGGTGCGCTCGTAGTACCCATAGCCGAGATCGCGCATGCGGCAGAGAAGGTCACCCAAGTGAACCAGGGCAACCAGCGAGCGAGAAGAAGTGGCGCGCGCCACGTCATGGTGATGTGCAACGACCTGGATGATTTCGTCGGCCAATTTCCATTGCTCGGCCAGCGCCTGTCCGGTCTCGCAGTGGCTGAATCCCATCGTGGCGACTTCCGCGTCATCCAAAGGCAACTGTTCCTCGTGCGCACGCCCCAGGGCACAGGCAAATTCGCCGGGGAAGGCGATGCAATTCGCAAGAATTCCGATGTCGTGGAGCAAACCGGCAACGTATGCCTTTTCGGAATCTTTGCTGCCTATCTGCTCGCTGAACTTGCGGCACACCATGGCACAACCGAGTGAATGTCTCCAAAATGTGAGCGGGTCGAGGGCCCAATTTTTGACGGGAAACGCATTGCCCATGCAGCAGGTGAGCAGGATCGATTCGACGCGGTGAAGGCCAAGAGCGACGACGGCGGCGGAGACGGACTTGGGTTGCTGCGAAAGCCCGAAGAGTGGAGAGTTCGCCATGCGCATACACTGGGCCGCGATGGAATTGTCGTAGGAGACGAGGCGCACGACCTCGTCAATATCGACCTCTTCTGACGGCTGATTCAGGACCTTCATCAACGGCACCATGACCGCGGGGATGGCAGGAGTGGTTTCAATGTGCGAGACACGCTCGCGAATGTTCAGCACGGTGCCGGCGCTCATGGTTTGGCCCCTGTGAGGGACGGCTTCCAATAGCCGATCGCCCCGGGGAAATGAATGAGGTGAAACTGGGCGTTCAGGTTCAAGAGCGATTCGGAGGTGCCCAGAAAGAAGTAGCCTCCGAAGTTCAGGTTGTTGAAGAAATGGTTGATGACGCGCGTTTTTGACGCGCCGTCGAAATAGATCAGCACGTTGCAGCAGCAGATCAAATCCATGCCCTTCATGAACAGCATTTTCGAATCATCGGTGAGGTTAAGGCGGCTAAAAGTGACAAGTTTTTTCACTTCAGGGCGGATCTGCGTCTTTCCTCCATCTGCGGCGACGAAGTATTTGCGCTTGAAATAGTCAGTGGTGTTGCGAAGGCCGTAATCGCCGTAGGTTCCCAATTTGGCAGCCTCAACCGAACGGTCATTCAGGTCCGTGGCGACGATGTCGAATTGCCATCCCTTTAGCTGGCCTTCAGCTTCTTCCAGAAGGATCATGGCCAAAGTATAGGGTTCTTCGCCCGTGGAGCAGCCGGCGCTCCATATGCGAAGCTTTTTCATCACCTGGCGGGTCTTATCGGCAATCAACTCCGGCAGGATGACTTTTTTCAATGCCTCGATTTGCGCCGGGCTGCGGAAGAGGCAGGTCTCTCCGATTGTGAGTTCGTTCAGCAGCTGGCGCAGCTCTCCATCGCGGCTCGGATTCGAGGTGAGGAGATCCCAGTATTCGCGAGGCCCGCGGGTCCCGAGTTGTTTGATTCGCCGTCCGCAGCCGTCCACCAATAAGTAAAGCTTTTCTTCCGGCTGGTAGATTCCAGAGACCTTATAGACAAGATCCCGAATCTGAAGAAACACGGGGTCAACAGGCTCACCGCGTCTGGCGGTGCGAATCGGCGGACCGGCAGTTTGCGTCACAGGGGTCATCGTACGGTCGTCTCCGGGGCGATCGAACTTCTCAATGGAGACATCGGCTGAGAATTACGATTCTGTAGTACGCGGCGTGTAATTTCCGCCCCCAAGCAATCGAGGGGGTAGACGCCGTCCGCCTGTCCGGCGGCAAATGTACCGCCGGGCATACCCCAGACGATGGAGGTTGCCTCGTCTTGGACGATTACTTCCCCTCCGGCTTCGCGGATCCGCTGGGCTCCTAGTACCCCATCGGTGCCCATCCCCGTCATCACCACGGCCAATGCGGAAGGGCCGTAGGCTTCAGCGACGGAACGAAACAGAACGTCGACAGCGGGCCGGCACGAATGCTCTGGTGGGCCTTGGTTGATGTCAATCAGCGAGCGCATCGGGGATCGCCGCACGGTCATGTGGAAGTTGCCGGGGGCGATCCAGGCGCGCCCAGGGGTAAGCTCTCCGCCTTCACGACCTTCATCGACGGGAATCTGGGAATACTTGTTCAGGCGGTCCGCGAGTAATTTGGTAAAAATCGCCGGCATGTGCTGGACGGTCACGATCGGCACTGGGAAATCCTTTGGAATGGTTGGAAAGAGCGCGGCCAGGGCGTTGGGCCCCCCGGTGGATGTGCCGATGGCGACGATTTCAATGCGGGCCAGATGCGTTCGCGGGGGGTGCGCTAAATGCGGGATCACCGGCGGCCGGACGATTCTCGACACCATCGTTCCGGGGCAGAGAGCCTTGATTTTCGGAATCAGCTCTGCACGGACGCGTTGAATGGCTTCGGCCGGACTGCCGGTGTTGCTGGGCTTGGTGGCATAGTCCGACGCACCGAGCGCCAGGGCCTCCAGGGTTGCGGCGGCGCCCGATTCCGTGAGCGTGCTGAACATGATTACGGGAAGCTTGGGATAGATCTTGCGGATCTCGGTGAGGGCCTGCAGGCCGTTCATCACCGGCATCTCGATGTCGAGGGTGACGATGTCGGGCTGGCATTGGGAGATCTTGGTCACCCCGAGCTTGCCGTTTTGTGCCACGCCTACGACGTCAAGGGCCGGGTCCGACGAAAGAGTATCGGAGAGAATTTTCCGGGTGACGACAGAATCATCGACGACCAGGACTCGAATTTTGGGCCGCGCCAGCACGCTGAGATTCTCCCGAATTGCTATCGATTCGACCGAGCCCGTTTTTAAGCGAGCCGCTGATGACTCAGCCCGCGACCGTGGCCGTTGCTATCGATCTTGAACTGCTCCACCAGCCCGCGAAGCTGGGTGGACATTTCGGCCAGTTGGGCGGCAGCTTTCTGCGAATCATGGGCGCTGGATGAGGTGCTCTGGGCCGCCTGCGTGACCCCGCTGATATTCTGGGTGATGGATTCAGAACCCTTGGCGGCTTCCATCACGTTGCGAGACATTTCGTTGGTTGTGGCGCTCTGTTCCTCGACGGCGGTGGCGATGGTGTTCGAAATGTCGTTGATCTGATTGATGATTTGGCTGATGGTGCCGATCGCGTCCACCGCGCCTCTGGTGTCTTCCTGAATGGTGGTGATTTTCTGGCTGATGTCCTCGGTGGCCTTGGCCGTCTGCTTGGCGAGTTCCTTTACCTCATTGGCGACGACAGCGAAGCCCTTGCCGGCTTCTCCGGCGCGGGCGGCTTCGATCGTAGCGTTCAAAGCGAGCAGGTTGGTCTGTTGCGCGATGGAAGTGATGACCTTGATCACCTGCCCGATTTCGATGCTGGACTCACCGAGCTTGGCTACGATTGCGTTGGTCGATTGTGCCGTCTTCACGGCTTCACTGGCGATCTTGGCTGCATCGCCCGCGTTTTTCGCGATGTCTTTGATGGTCGCGCCCATCTGTTCGGCGCCGGTGGCGACGGTCTGAAGATTGCGGCTGACCTGTTCGGTGGCGGCCGATACGGTGTTGGCCTGGGCCGTGGTTTCTTCCGAATTGGCGGTAATCTGTTGGCTCGTGGACGAGAATTCCTCGCTCGCGGCGGCTACGTGCTGGGCTGTGCCGGAGATGGATTCGATCACCCCGTGGAGATTGTTTTTCATTTTGTTGAGGGCTACGCTGGCCTTGCCGATCTCGTCGCCAGAGGTGATCTGCATATCGGCGATGGAGAGATTGTTTGCGGCAATCTGTTCGATTGCCGCGAGCATACCGACGGCGGCGCCGGTGAGGGAGCGTGCAACCGCCATGGCAACGAGAATGCCCACTATAATCGCGCTCAGCGAAAGACCTATGACCCAGTATCTAGATGAGGAGTAAACTGCGCCGGCGGCACGGCCCGCATCCTCGCCGCCTTTTTGGTTCAGGTTCACATCGTCTTGCAGAAATTGCGCGGCGGGCTCGAATTCCGCGCTGCCCTCGCTTTGCATCAGCACAATTGCTTCTGATCCTTTATTTTGTCGTGCCAAGTCGATGGCTCTATTTTGCACGACCATGTACTTGTCCCACTGAGACCGGAAGTTCTGATATATCCCGCGTTCCTCGGGGGAGGATATGAGCGGCTCGTAGGTTGTCACGTCGTTGACCAGGGCATTTATTTCACGGTTGACGTTTCCTTCGTAATGCGCGCGATTCTCTGGGGGAGCGGCGATGTAGTTCAACGCGTCGCGGCGTATCGCCGAGGCATCAAAGCGGAGTTGGTCAATTGCGGCGACGCTGGGCAGCCAGTTCGTAGCGAGGTCGACGGTGTCCGCGTTCAACCTGCTCATCTGGGACAGAGAAACCGCCGCGAGGATTAGAACCAGCAGGATTTCCCAGCCAAAACCCAAGCCAAGTTTCTTGCCAACGTTTAAATTCGCTAGCCAAAACATCTCTTTGTCTCCCTCATTTAAGGCGGCGTCGACAAAGACTAAGGCGCCGCGGATTTGTGTTGATTGGCCGTGCCTCTGGCTGCATGCCGGCGGTAAAGATTTGAGACGGCGTAAGTGATGCCGAAGAAAATCCGTTTAGGCGGCCCTCCGGGTGCGTCGTGGGCTTCGAAACCAACATCAAGGACGACCTTAGGCTGCGGCTGAAAAGTGAGAGCCCACAGATTCGTGGCGAAGCCGCCGTCAGTTGAATTCAGTTGTGTGTCGCCACCCCACTCGCTAATGAGAGACAATCCGCGATAGATGCCGTGTTGGAAGGTGAGGAAAAACTCGCCATTCTGGTCGTGGCCATCGGCTTTTTTGCGGCCGATGAGGTTGTAAACGGCGTTGAAATCACAGGTAAAACCGCGGATCTCCTTGCTGGTGAGAAAGATGAACGAATTATCCACACGTCCGCTGCCCAAGCCCTGCCTTTCGTCGGCGGCGGGAAGATTGATTACGTAACTGAGCGCCAGTGACGGGGTTCGCTTGCCTGCTTCGCGAAATCGCCACTGCGTGGCAAGATATTGGTCCCCGAATCCCTGATTGGTCGCCGAGGTGGTGGCGTCGCGAATCCATGGATTTCCGCCCCAGCGAACTTCAAGGTTCTTCATCAGTCCGAATCGAACTTCCCCATCGATCGTGCTTTGCGCTTCATCTTTACTGACCCATTCGCGCGAGTAGCCGTATTCGAGTTGGAGAACTCCGGGCTTCAACAGGTCGGCCGAGTTGGAATCGGAGGGGCGGTTTGGATTCGCTTCCAAAAGCTGGAGCTCCTGCACGATTTGCTTACCCGAGTTCGCGTCGTCCGCGCGCAAACGACAGGCGGCTGGCGGCACCAGCAACCAGATGCTGAGGGCCGAGATTAGCCAGCAGCACAGGCGTGATTTCGCGAGCGAGCGATAATCGATCGCACGGCCTTTCGATCGATGCCTAGCGGCGAGACGCGAATTGTGACATCCGACCCTCATTTTGCTGTGCCTGCCTCCAACCTCTCGGCGATCTCGCATGCCCTTTCCATATCCAGGACGTGCAGAAGGCGATTGTCCAGCTTGTGGATGCCGAAGATCACGCTGCGAACCGGCCCGTGGAGGGTCTCTGGAGGTGGCTCGAAGCTGTCCTCCTGGACTTCGACGACGTCGCCAATTTCATCGACGAGAAGGCTCACGGAGCCGTCGTCCGTGCGGACCACGACGTTCATCGGCTGGGCATCGTGCGGGCGTGCTTCAAGGTCGAGGCGCCGGCGCAAGTCGATGGCGGTGACGATCTGGCCGCGGAGATTGATGAGACCGCTCACCACGGATGGCGCGAGCGGAACGGAGGTCATCCCGACGTAGCGGAGCACTTCCTGGACACGGCGGAGCTCGATGCCAAAGAGAAGGCCGTCGAGATAAAACGTGCAGAATTGGGAAGTGGGCGCCATTTCAGTGCAGGACCTCGGCATGGTCGGTGCGCAGAGAATGCTGTTCGGCGCCAGAGGCGTGCAGGATTGCGCCGATGTCAATCAACTCAGTGACGCGGCCATTGATAACGGCCGAATATCTGATACCGGCGCGCGTGGCGGGATACTGGACGTCGGCCGTGTCTTCGACGATGTCGAGGATACGCTCCACAACAATGCCCACGGTCTGGCCTTCGTTGTGGCAGACGAGGACCTGGAAATTGGCGTCCTGGACGGTTTTGGCGTCCGGCTTTGGATGGCGGCGCCGACTGCGGCGCTCGTCGAGCGCGACGCCGAGATGAATCAGCGGCAAAATGCGGCCGCGATATTGGGCGACCCATTGCGAGCCGGACTGCTCGACTTGGGAGACGGGCAACTCCTCGAGGCGATCAAGAATTTCGAGCGGGAGTGCCATGCAACCTTCGTCCGGGCCCGCGAAGAGCAGGAACGTGTGCTTCTCGTCGGATTTCTCCACCAGTTCGGCGGCCTTTTCGGCGAGGGCGCGATCGCGTGCTTCGGAAACGACGCCGGACCGTTGCGCAACCCCCATCACGTCGAGAATGAGAGCAATTTTTCCGTCGCCCATGATGCTGGCGCCGGCAAAGGTTTTAATTCCTTTGAGCTGCTTGCGCAGCGGCTTGACAACGATCTCCTGCGTGTCGTTGACCTCATCGACGACGAGGCCAAACTGGCGTTCGCCCGCTTGCAGCACGACGATATTCACGGTGCGGTCTTGCTGAACTTGCTCCGGCTGGACCGGCTCAAGCTGCAATTCCTTGCCGAGATAGACGAGCGGCAGAAGACGCCCGCGCAGGCGATAAACCGGCGCGCCGTGAACCAGCTCGATGCGTTTGGTCGCGCTGTTGCCTTCCACGCGGACGAGTTCGGTCAAGTTGACTTGCGGGATCGCGAAGCGCTCACCAGAGGAAGTCACGACGAGCGCGGGAATGATCGCCAACGTAAGCGGAATTTTCATGCGCACGGTCGTGCCCTCGCCGGGACGCGATTGCACGTCCACGATGCCGCCGATCTTTTCGATATTGGTCTTCACCACGTCCATGCCGACGCCGCGGCCGGAAACATTCGTTACTTTCTCCGACGTGGAAAAGCCCGGGAGGAAAATCAAATTGGACGCTTCGCGCTCCGCCATGCGCGAGGCTTGGTCAGCCGAGATGAGCCCCTTTTCAACAGCCTTTCGCCGCAGTTTTTCGGGATCGAGACCCGCTCCGTCGTCGGTGGTCTCGATGATCACCTGCCCGCCTTCGTGATAGGCGCGGAGCAAAAGCCTGCCTTCGGGCGGTTTTCCCACCGCCGCGCGCTTCGCGGGAGTTTCAACGCCGTGATCCACGGAGTTGCGCACAATGTGCGTCAGTGGATCCTTTATAGCTTCGATGATCGTCTTATCGAGCTCCGTCTCCTGGCCTTCCATCTCGATGCGAACTTCCTTGCCGCAAGTCAGAGCCACGTCGCGCACCGTTCGCGGAAATTGGCTCCAGACCGTGCCGATCTGCTGCATGCGCGTCTTCATCACCTGCTCTTGCAGCTCGGTGGCGATCAAATTCATGCGTTGGGAGACGCTCTGGAGATTCACGTCTTCGAGCGTGTTGGCGAATTGCAGCAACTGGTTGCGCGCGAGGACCAGCTCGCCGACGAGGGTCATTAAGTTATCCAGAAGATTGACGCCAACGCGAATGGATTCGACGGGCGCGGAGCCTGCGGCGGCGGGGGCTTCGGATTTTGCCGCTGCGGCCGGCGGCTCGTGACTTGCGTCGTGAACTTCGGCGGCAGGCGGTGGAGCGCTAGCGGCCACGGTTGGCGGCGGATCGAGCTTCGCTTCCGTTGGCGGAGCAGGAACCGGCGTGTCCGCAATCTTCTTTGTTCCCTTGGCCGTGTCCGCGGCCGGCTCGGAATCAGTGCTCTGGAGGCGCTTCAGCGTTTCGAGCAATTCCGGGTAGTCAGATTTGCCGTCCTGCCCGGTCGTCTGGATCTCCGCGAGCATTTGGCGGATGGCGTCGACCATCCTGAGCAGCGCGGTGGTGATTTCGGGATTCAGGTTGAGTTTGCCGTCGCGCAGGAGTGTCAGCAGGTTCTCGCCGCCGTGGGCAACTTTTTCAAGCTTGGCGAAGCCGAGGAAGCCGCAGGTGCCCTTGATAGTGTGAATGGTCCGGAAGACGCCGGCAAGCGCGTCGCGATCGCCCGGATTTTTCTCCAGGCCGACGAGTTCGCGGTCGAGACGGTCGAGATTTTCGTAACTTTCGACGAGGAAATCGCTAACGATGTCGTTGTCGCTCATTGGTGGCGTCGTCTCGCAAGGGTTTGGTTGGGAGACACGCGTCTGCGGCGCTCGCCCGGACTCGAACCTGTCCTCTGTATCGTCCGCGGCGGCCCCGCTCATTAGAGCGTTTGCGCGGATGCGTCCTCAAAAAGGCGAGGTGGGTCACGCCGATCCGGGGCGAAAGGGAAGCGTAGCGCGCCACGACCATGAGAAATTTCTAAGGTTGGCGTTTTGGTGCGCGCTCCCCTTGTGCGAGCGATTACTGCAACCTAATCGCTGAATAATGACTCGTATAGGATTTCGGCAGTCGTCGAGGGCAGCAAGGAGAAGCCCTGCGGAATAACGTTGGAGCAACAATGAGGAGTACAATCGCGGGCGGCTTTCGATTCAGTCACCGGGTATATAAGGCGGTTCCTATTTTTCGGCCCTACTAGATCGCGGAGCCCTGTGATCTGCAACAGAAACCCTGCAAGGCGTTGTAACGTCAACGTACTGCGTCTTAATAAAATGACTCGCGACTGGACTTTTCGGGAGATGGTGAACTCATGCGTCTACGAAGTTTTCGCATTCCAGTTTTCATATTTGCATTGGGATTAGCCGTTACGGTAAACGCTCAGGCCCCAGCACCACAACCGCCTGCCCAGAACGCGCCAAGCCAGGCGCCTGCTCCTCCGGCTCAATCGCTGGCTCAAAATAATCACGCCTCCGTGAAAATCTCACTGGACGACGCCATCCAGATGGCGCTGCAACACAACCACAATTTGCTGGCCGAGCGATCCACGATCCAGCAGAGCCAGGCCGAGGAAATCACGGCGAATTTGCGCCCCGATCCGGTATTGCTCTGGGACGCGCAATTCCTGCCCATTTTTCAGCCCAGCCAATTCAGCTCGAATTACCTGGATAATGATGTCCAATTCGACGTCGGCCTCAGCTACCTTTTCGAGCGCGGCCAGAAACGGCAGCATCGCCTGGAAGCGGCGAAAGATCAAACGGCTGTCACCACCTCTCAGGTGGCCGATGATGAACGCAGCCTTACGTTCAACGTGGCGCAGGACTTCGTGAACGTCGAGCTGGCCGAATCGACGCTCGATCTGGCGCAGGAGGACTTGGGCAGTTTTCAGAACACTCTGGCCATCAGCCAGGCGCAATACAACGCGGGCGACATCAGCGAAGACGACCTGCTGAAAATTAAGCTGCAACAGCTTCAGTTTCAAACCGATGTTTCCCAGGCGCGGCTC
>Ga0210385_10001094_pt1 | contig 17141 bp, 10 predicted proteins | sample IncBWH26OmetaG_FD_160107 | JGI IMG/M metagenome (GOLD analysis project Ga0210385, IMG submission 160107) | Forest soil microbial communities from Barre Woods Harvard Forest LTER site, Petersham, Massachusetts, United States - Inc-BW-H-26-O ...
CTCTTCGAGCGCGTTCAGTTGCGGGTCGTTATACATCTCCCACCACTTGGGGCGGATCTTGTCATCACCGGGTTGAGCGACGACCCAGCCCGCTCCTTCCTTGAACTGTGGAGGAGCTTCCTTGTATGCAGTGGGAGCGGGCGCGGCAGGCCGGGAGTATTTCGGGCCCGGGTTGCAGGCCGAGAGAAAGGCAAGCGCGGCGATTACCGCGATCGGCCCAGGGTGTGGCCGGTGCACGCGAATGAGCCTAGCCTTCATCGCTCACCTGCGTGATCCAACGGCGGAGATAAATGGGACAGTTCACAAGTTTGATATCGCTGCTCGCTTGTTCGGAGATGTATTGGACGGCTTTGCGATCGACCAAGGTGACTTCGCTCAGGTCGATAAAGATGCGCTGCTGGGCGCCGCGCGCTTCGGAGATGGAGTGCTCAAGCTCGGGAATAGCATCCTCGGAGAACTTGCCATTCAGCAAGAGCGTAACGGCGCGCTCGGCAGGATGCGGTTCCGTGATGATGGTGTAATGCGTTTGCATCAATGATCCTAGTGCGCCGGACCGACCGCTTGAGCCGGAGCATCGGGCAATCGCCCTTGCCGGAAGCCCTGCAGCCACAAGCTGAGACGATCCATGTAGAGATAAATGACGGGCGTTGTGTAGAGTGTCAGCGCCTGGCTGACGATCAAGCCGCCGACGATGGTGATGCCGAGCGGACGCCGTAGCTCGGAGCCGGTGCCTGTTCCGAGAGCCAACGGCAGGCCTCCGAGGAGGGCGGCCATGGTGGTCATCATGATGGGGCGGAAGCGCAGCAGACAGGCCTCAAAGATGGATTCTTTGGGAGTCTTGCGGTCGCGGCGCTCGACCTCGAGGGCGAAATCAATCATCATAATGGCGTTTTTCTTAACGATGCCTATGAGCAGGATGATGCCGATCAGTGCGATGACGCTCAGCTCCGTGTGAGTGAACAGAAGGGCGAGAATGGCGCCCACGCCGGCAGAGGGGAGGGTCGAAAGAATGGTGATCGGATGGATGTAGCTTTCATAGAGGATGCCGAGGACGATATAGACAGCGCCGAGCGCGGCCGCGATCAGCAGGGGCTCATTCGCGAGCGAGGACTGGAAGGCTTGCGCGGTGCCGCTGAAACTCGTATTGATGGTGGTCGGCATGCCGATGGTTCTTTGGGCTTGATTAATAGCGTCTACCGCCTGCCCGAGAGCGACCCCCGGGGCGAGATTAAACGAGAGAGTGACCGAAGGAAAGACGCCCGAGTGATTCACGGTCAGCGCGGCGGTTTGCGCCTGGTAGTGCGTGAAGACGGAGAGCGGAACCGGAGTACCGGCGGTAGAGGGAACGTAGATTTGTTTGAGGCCGGTGGGGTTTTGCCAGAAGAACGGGTCGACCTCCATGATGATGTAGTACTGATTCATGGAAGTGTAGGTAGTGGCAATTTCGCGCTCGCCGAAGGCGTCATAAAGGATGTTGTCAAGGCTTTGTGGCGTGATGCCGACACGGGAAGCGGTATCGCGATCGATGACCAGATTGGCGGAAAGGCCGGAGTTCTGCTGATCGCTGTTTACGTCGGTGAGCTCATGCACGCTCTTCAACGCATTTAGTAGCTTCGGCGCCCAACGCATGAGGTCGTCGAGACTGTCGGTCTGCATGGTGTATTGATATTGCGCGGCGCTCTGCCGGCCGCCCACGCGGACATCCTGAGAAGCTTGCAGATACAGGGTGACGCCTGGGACAGCGCCGAGTTTGGAACGCAGGCGGTTAATGATCTGGTCCGCAGATACTTTGCGCACGTTCAGCGGCTTGAGCGTGATGAAGGAACGGCCGGTGTTGGTGGTGGTGCCGCCACCTCCGCCGGTGAAAGCTTGCACGGTTGCGACCGCGGGATCCTGCTGCACGATTCTGGAGAGCGCAGTGATCTTGTTTTGCATCGATTGAAAGGAGGTGTCCTGGTCGGCCAGGTAGCTGCCGTTGATGCGGCCGGTGTCCTGCTGCGGGAAGAAGCCCTTGGGGACGATGATGTAGAGATAGATATTGAGGGCGAGCGTGCCGATGGCGATGAAGAGAACCAGCGCAGAATTATCCAGCACCCAGGCGAGGCTGTGCTCGTACATCTTGAGGATGAAAGCGAAAAACTTTTCGCTGTAGTTGTAGAGGCGGCCGTGTTTCTGCTCGTCGCCCAGCAGGCGTGACGCCATGGTAGGCGTGGTGGTCAAGGAGATGACCATCGAGACCAAGATGGTGGTGGCGAGCGTAACGGCAAATTCGCGAAAGAGCCGGCCGACGATGCCGCCCATCATGAGGATGGGAATGAACACGGCAACCAGGGAGACGCTGATGGAGAAAACGGTGGAGCCGATTTCAGCCGCGCCTTTGTATGCCGCTTCCATCGAATTCATACCTTGTTCGCGATAACGGGTGATGTTCTCGAGCACGACGATGGCGTCGTCCACAACGAAACCGGTCGAGATGGTCAGGGCCATCAGCGAGAGATTGTCGACGCTGTAGCCAAGCAGATACATAATTCCGCAGGTACCGATGAGGGAAACCGGGACGGCCACGCTGGGAATGAGCGTGGATCGAACGTCGCGCAAGAACAGGAACACGACGGCGACCACCAGGCCGATGGAGATCAACAGGGTTCGCTCGACGTCTTTCACCGAAGCGCGGATGGTGACGGTTTGATCGAGGGTGACCGTCATGTCGATGCTCGGGTTGATAGAGGCGTGAAGCTGAGGAAGTGCGGCTTTAATGCCATCTACGGTGTCGATGATGTTGGCGCCGGGCTGGCGAAAGATGATCAGCAATGCCGCGCGCTTGCCGTTGGCGAGGCCGAGTGAGCGGACGGTTTGAACCGAATCGGTGACTTTGGCGACGTCGGTCAGCTTGATGGTTGCATTGTTTCGATAGGCGACGAGCAGCGGCTGGTAATCGACCGCATGCATGAGCTGGTCGTTGTCATCGATCATCCAGGTCTTGTGCGAATCGGAGAACCACCCCTTGGCGAGGTTGGAAGTTTGCGCCGCGATCGCGGTTCTGACATTTTCAAGACTCAGGCCGTAGTGATTGATCTGGGTGGGATTGACGTCGATGCGGACGGCCGGAGCGGAACTGCCGCCGGCAATCACCTGGCCCACGCCGCGGATTTGAGAAATACGCTGCAGGAGAACCGTGGAGGCCGCATCATAGAGGCCCGAAGGCGGAATGGTGTTTGAGGTGAGGGCCACGATCATGATGGGCGATTCCGCCGGATTCACCTTCCGATAGGTGGGATTGGCGGGCAGGTTCGCGGGCAAGTAAGTGCGCGCGGCGTTAATGGCAGATTCGACATCGCGGGCGGCGGCATCGATGTTCCGGTTGAGATCGAATTGGAGCGTGATGCTGGTGCCCCCTAGAGAGCTAGAGGAGGTCATCTCTGTGACGGCGGCGATGCGGCCGAATTGCCGTTCGAGCGGCGTGGCGACAGAGGACGCCATGATGGAGGGACTGCCGCCGGGAAGCGACGCGGAGACGGAGATGGTGGGGAAATCGACCTGGGGAAGCGGCGAGACGGGCAGCAGGCGAAAGGCGACTGCCCCGGCTAAGCCCACCGCGATAGTGAGCAGCGCGGTTGCGACAGGACGTTTGATGAAGGGCGCTGAAAGGCTCACGGCTAATCTCCACTCGCGGGGGCAGGATGCATTTCAGAGCCTGTTTTCTTGCCCCAATGGCGCTGGCGGAAAGCGGCAAATCTGGAGGCGAGCTCGTCAAAGAAAAGATAGATGACCGGAGTGGTGTAGAGAGTCAGAAGCTGACTCAGGAGAAGGCCGCCGATGATGGTGATGCCGAGCGGACGGCGCAACTCCGAGCCGACGGCTCTTCCGAAAGCCAACGGCACGGCGCCGAGCAGGGCGGCCATGGTGGTCATCATGATGGGGCGAAAGCGGAGCAGGGAGGCCTGGAAGATGGAATCGTAGGGGCTCTTGCCTTCCTTGCGCTCGGCTTCGAGAGCGAAATCGATCATCATGATGGCGTTTTTCTTGACGATGCCGATGAGCAGGACAATGCCGATGATGGCGACGACGGTCAACTCCTGACGGCAAACCATCAAGGCCAGCAGCGCGCCCACGCCGGCGGAGGGAAGCGTGGAGAGAATCGTGACCGGGTGAATGTAGCTCTCATACAGCACTCCCAGCACGATGTAGACGGTGACTAATGCGGCCAAAATGAGCAGCGGCTCGTTGGTAAGCGATGCGATGAAGGCTTGCGCGGTGCCCTGGAAGGAAGTTTCCATCGCGGGAGGCGGCGGCATTTCTTTTTCGACTTTCTGAATAGCTTTTACGGCGGCGCCCAGCGCGGCATTCGGCGCCAGATTGAACGATACGGTGGTTGCCGGAAACTGGCCTATGTGGCTAATGAGGATGGGCATCGACGAATTGGTGGTAGTGGTGATGGCGCTTAGCGGCACGGGCGTTCCCACGGTCGACTTGATGTAAATGTCATGCAGGTTGTGGGGAGTAATTCGGAACTGGGGCTGAACCTCGAGAATCACGTGATACTGATTCAACTGAGTGAAGAGAGTCGAGACCTGGCGCTGGCCGAAGGCGTCATAGAGAGCCTGATCAATGCCAGATGCGGTGATGCCTACGCGCATGGCGGTCTGGCGATCGATATCGAGGCTGGAGCCGAGACCGTGAGTTTGGAGGTCGCTCGCGACATCGGCCAGGTCTGGAAGATCTTTCAGCCTGTTGACGAAGCGTGCGGTGTAACTCGCAAGCTCATTCGGATCGGGATCTTCGATGCTGTATTGATATTCGGTTCGGCTGACGATGTCTTCGACCGTGAGATCCTGCACGGGTTGCATGTAGAGGGTGATGCCATCCACGTCGGCGAGCTTGCTTTGCAGGCGGCGAATGACGTCGGAGGCGTTGAGGCCGCGCTGCTCGAGGGGTTTCAAATTGATCTGAACGCGGCCGGCATTGGCGGTGGTGTTGGTGCCGTCGACGCCAATGAAGGAAGAAATGCTCTCGACGGCGGGATCTTTGAGGATGACTGATGCCAGACGCTGCTGGAGCGTGGACATTTCGGCGAATGAGACGCTCTGGTCGGCTTCCGAGACGCCCTGGATTTCTCCCGTGTCCTGAACCGGGAAGAAGCCTTTCGGAATAACGATGTAGAGAAAGACGGTCAGCACGAGTGTGGCCACTGCCACGAGTAGAGTAAGAGTACGATGCTCCAGGACGACTTTGAGAGTTCTTCCATAGAACTCTATGGTGCGCTCGAAGACCCGTTCGGATGCTTTGTAAAAGCGGCCCTGCTGCGCATCCGATTTGTGGCGCAGAAGCTTGGCGCAGAGCATGGGAGTGAGCGTCAAGGAGACGAAAGCCGAGACGATGATGGTGACGGCGAGAGTGACCGCAAATTCGCGAAAGAGCCGGCCAGTGATATCGCCCATAAAGAGCAGCGGAATCAGCACTGCGATCAGCGAAATGGTCAGCGACATGATGGTGAAGCCGATCTGTTCCGCGCCCTTCAGGGCTGCCTCGAGCGGAGCTTCGCCTTCCTCGACATAGCGCATGATGTTTTCGATCATGACGATGGCGTCGTCTACCACGAAGCCGGTCGAAATGGTGAGCGCCATGAGCGTGAGGTTGTTCAGGCTGTAGCCGAGCATGTACATGACGGCAAAGGTGCCGACCAGAGACAGCGGAACGGCGACACTGGGGATGAAAGTGGCGGCCAGGTTGCGCAGGAAGAGAAAGATCACCAGGACGACTAGCGCGATGCAGATCATCAACTCGTATTCGACGTCGGCGACGGAAGCGCGCACGGTGATGGTGCGGTCGGTGAGAGTGGCGACGTCGATGGAGGAGGGAATCGTCGCGCGCAGCTTGGGAAGCAGCGCTTTGACGCGATCGACAACCTGAATGATGTTGGCCCCGGGCTGCCGCTGAATGTTGACGATGACGGCGGGCGTTTCATTCATCCACGCGGCCTGCGAGACGTTTTCTACGCCGTCAACCACTTTAGCGACGTCTTTGAGCATGACGGGCGCGTTGTTCTTGTATGTGACGACGACCTGCTCATACTCTTGAGCGGACAGAAGCTGGTCGTTGTCATTGATCTGATAATCCTGATGTGGTCCGTCGAAGCTGCCTTTCGCCGTATCCAGGCTGGTGGCGGTGATGGCCGTGTGCAGGTCTTCGAGATTCAGACCGTACGAGGCCAGTTGCGTCGGATTCACCAGGATTCGAACCGCTTTTTTCTGACCGCCGCTGATGGTGACCGCGCCGACGCCGGAGAGCTGGGAAATCTTCTGGGCCAGGCGGGTGTCGGCGTAGTCTTGCACGTCTTGCAGAGCCATGGAATTCGAGGTCAACGCGAGGGTCATGATGGGCGCGTCCGCCGGATTGGTCTTGCTGTAGATCGGCGGCATGGGCAGATCGGTGGGCAGGTAAGTTTGCGCGGCGTTGATTGCTTCCTGCACTTCCTGTTCGGCGACGTCGATGTTGAGGTTTAAGGCGAATTGCAGCGTGATGACCGAGGCGCCCTGCGAGCTGGTGGAGAGCATCTGATTCAGGCCGGGTACTTCGCCGAGCTGGCGTTCGAGCGGAGCAGTAATGGCCGACGCGGTGACGGACGGACTTGCGCCCGGATAGAAAGTCACCACCTGCATTGTGGGGTAGTCGACTTCAGGGAGCGCCGAGACCGGCAACTGCTTGTAGGCGACAATGCCGACCAGCAGGATGGCGGCCATCAGCAGCGAAGTCGCAACCGGCCGCAGAATAAACGGACGAGAGGGATTCATTTCTTGCTACCTGGCTGCGGATTCGGTTGAGCGTTGTTGAGCTGCTGGTTGGCATTGCCCTGCGTGGTGGTCTGCTTGTTTCGCTGTTGTTGGTTTAGCTGAGGTGGAGGCGCGGGAGCTTTTTGATTGGCTGGTTTGCGAATGACGACTTTCGTGCCGTCCTGCAGCTTGTCGAAACCATCGGTGACAACGGTTTCGCCCGGGCTGACGCCAGTGACCGCAGCATTCGTACCGTCGGAAGTGGCGACGTTTACATCGCGCGTCTGAACGGCTTTATTCGCATTGACAACATAGACAAAAGAAATCTCGTTATTGCGCTGGATGGAGGCTGTGGGGATGATGTTGACGCCTGTCAGGGTGCGCACGAGCAGCTTGGCGTTGACGAACTCGTTCGGGAAGAGCTTGTTGTCTTTGTTGGCGAAGATCGCACGAACCCGCACTGTGCCGGTGCTGGTGTCGATCTGATTATCGAGCGTGAGAACGGAACCCTGCGCCAATTCGGTCTGGTCGTCCCGGCTCCGGGCATCGACGGTCAGCTTGTGGCCGGCGCGCATTTGACTCACAACGTCCGAGATGTAATCTACGGCAATGGTGAAGATCACGGTAATGGGCTGAAGCTGAGTGATCGTGGCGATGCCGGTGGTGCCGTTGGCCGGCACGATATTGCCGGGATCGACGGTACGGAGGCCGACGCGGCCATCAATCGGCGAAGTGATCTGTGTGTAGTCGACGTTGACCTTTGCGGCGTCGAGATTACCTTCGTCGAGCTTGACTGTTCCCTCGTCCTGGTGCACGGTGGCCACTTGTGTCGCGAGCTGCTGCTGGGGAATCGCGTGTTGCTCATAGGCGGACTGGTAACGGTTCAGATCGACGCGCGCGTTTTCAAGCAACGCCTGATCGCGCTGGAGCTGCCCTTGCGCCTGGATATAAACCGCCGTGTAGGGGCGCGGGTCAATGACGGCGAGCACATCGCCTTTATGCACGATCTGGCCTTCCTTGTAGCGCACTTCGGTCAGCGTACCGACGACGCGGCTAGCGACAGTGATGGTATAGACGGGGGTGACGGTGCCGAGCGCCTCGATGTACTCGCCCATATTCCCTTTCGCGACAGTGGCGGCAGAAATGGGAATTGCGCCGCCGTAACCGCCTTTGCCTTTCTTGCCCTTGGCCTGCTGCTGTTGCTGGGATGAGGAAGACTGGCGAGTCAGCAGATAAGCGCCACCCGCGAGGATGCAGAGCGCGACGACCCAAGCCACCCAACGGTGGCGCCGGCGCGGCGGGTTGCGCGAAGGCGGCTGGGGATCCGGATGGTCGGGTACGTCAGCGGCGGGTAAAGACTGCGGGTGTGGGTTCATAGGCATGCGATCAGCGCGCTCACTTCGGGAGGAGGAGCAGGAGCGCCTGACTTATATCTCGACTATGAATGCTAGCCGAGGGTTTGGCGACTGCCAAACGGACTATCTGCCCGTACGCCATTCGGCATAGTAGATTGACCGCGCACAACGGACTACCCAGGCCCAAGGCCCGGGCACCAACCGCCCTGTGTGCTCGTAAGGCATGGGAAAATAGCCTCAAAACGATACAGGAGAGCCGCTGAGGATGAGTTCCGTTGTCAATGTCCTGCCGGGCGTTCCCGATGTGGAGTCGCCACTTTTCGAAGCGATTTTCAAAACCAAGGATGTTTCGCCGAAAACCGTAGAGGTTGCACGCAAGCTGCGGAGGGACGGCTTTGTTGTGATCGATTTTCCGGATCCGCATTTTGATGCGATCGCACAGAAGATCATACGGGCGCTCGATTCGCGATACGACTGGAAAGGGTGGCGCGAAGGAAAAATACCGGGATTGCGCGTGCAAGATGCGTGGGACACCGTCGCGGAGGTGAAGGAACTTGCTTGTAATCCGGCGCTGTTGAAGTTGCTCTCCGACCTTTACGGGAGGCGTGCGTTCCCGTTCCAGACGCTAAATTTCCCGGTGGGCACGCAGCAACATTTTCACACCGACAGCGTGCATTTCAGTTCTTCGCCTGAGAGATTTATGTGCGGAGTTTGGGTGGCGCTAGAAGATATCGATGGCGACAACGGGCCGCTAGTTTATTACCCGGGCTCGCATGCCCTGCCTATTTTCACGAACGAACATATCGGCGTGAACCCATCCACGCAATCGCAGAATATGTACGGGCATTACCCGCGATACGAGACCGCATGGGAGGCGATTGTGGAGGCGATGGATCTGAAGCCGGTCTACTTTCATGCGAAGAAAGGGCAGGCGCTCATCTGGGCGGCGAATCTCTTGCATGGCGGCGCAGCACAGAAGGACATGAAACGGACTAGATACAGTCAAGTTACGCATTATTATTTCGATAACTGCGCCTACTACACGCCGATGGGAACGGTAGAGTTTCTGGGACCGGTACAGTTTCGGGATAACATCGTGGACATATCGACGGGGCAGCGCGTCCCCAATCGAGTAAATGGCGTGGAAGTACCGGCAGCGCATATCACGCATACGGCTCCGGCTAGGCATTTACTGGGCCAGGCAGAACGGCCGACTAAGACGCCGCCCGGGTTCGATCCAAAAGCTTATCTGCGGGCTAACCCGGATGTAGCGCGCGCGAAGGTAGACCCAGCGAAACACTGGCTGGAGTTCGGCTACCGCGAAGGAAGGCCATTGCGGTAAGTACATCTCTCAGCGCGCACAAGGGCCACCAAACGGCCTGTGCGCTTTAATGACACGCGCACAACGGCCACCAAACGGCGGATAGCGAGCCTGGAACTTGTTCGAACGTGCCGCTTTGCGCAAAACATGGCAGAGAGGCTGCTCCCAGAAAGCAGTAAACAGATATTGTACTTAGTAAGTAAACTGCCGGTCTGTGGTTTGTCATACGAGGGTCACTAGAAGTACCAGTAAGTAGCGCCGGTGTTCGTGTTGTATGCAAAGATGACGCCGTCGTTTCCAACTGCGACGTTAGTTACGCCCTCCGCAATGTAATCGAAGCTTTGTGTACTCGAATCCCATTGATAGAGGCCGCCTTCAGCGTTGACGCCCCAGACAGCGCCGTCGAACGCTACGGCGATTTGTGTCAGCAATGCGCCGGGTATGTTCACCCAGTCATTCGCGGAGGCATCGTAACGGTAAACCTTCTGTGCGTTATCAATACCCCATATGTTACTCGCGTTGCCGACCGAAACCTGCGTCAACGATCCTGGAGCGGCCGCCCAAGTCCCAGTCGCGCGGTCATAATAATACACTTGCTGCTGCGCGTTGACGCCCCAGGCGGTTCCATCCGCGCCTACGGAAAGCTGCACCAGGGTTCCGGGTATGTTGACCCAGCCGAAGCCCTCCCTATCGAACACGATCGTATACGTCTGGCCGTACGAGTTGATGCCGAAGACGGACTGATCTGCACCTACCGCACTTTGTTTCAGCTCACCGGGAATATAATTCCAGGAATTTGTGGTGGATTGTCCCCATTGCCAGATCTGCCCTCCTGCATTCACGCCCCAGATATCTACAGCCGTTCCCGCAGCGACCTGCGCCAGCTCGCCTGGAATCATTTGCCACGTCTGCGTGCCACGATCAAAGACATAGATGAGATTATTCGCATCGACTCCCCAGGCCGTTCCGTCCACGGCAACAGAAATTTGGCTGAACGAGCCAGGAAGCGCCTTCAGGCTATGGTAGGGCTGCGTGGGGCCGGTGTAGTGGAAGACGCGGTTCGAGCTGTCCACGCCCCAGGCACTGCCGTCCGCGCCGGCTGCAATTTGAATGAGCGCTCCTGGATAGGTGATCCAGGTGGCACTCTGAGGATTCCATTGAAAGATCTGGCCGTCCGAATCTATTCCGTTAAATGCCAGGCCCCACACGTTGGCTCCCGAGCCGACGGAAATTTGCGAGAGGTCGAGGGTCGGGAGGGGCATGCTGACGACGGTCCAGTCATTGCGCAAAGGAGCGTAGTGGCAGGTGTAGCCGGAGCCCAAACCCCAGAGATCTCCGTCGGCGCCGGCCGAAATGCTCGACAGGCCCATGAAGTTGAACAGATAGGGGCCCGTGTAGGAGAAGTCATCCGAAATAGACTGAAACTGGCCGGTGCCAGGGTTATACCAGTACTGGTTGACGGCCAAATTCGAAGTTTGAGTGAGGGCGTACACCGAACCATCGTTTCCGACAGTGATTTGTGTGAAGCTACCGGTGATGTCACCGGTGACATAGTCCCAGGTCTGGGCCTGTTGATTGTAATGCCAAACCTGAGACTGCGCATTGATGCCCCAGACATCGCCGTCGGCGCCTACCGCGATCTGCTTCAGGGCTCCGGGGATGTACGTCCAGTTGCCATTCGCCGAATCCCAGCGAAAGATCAGTTGCTGCGCGTTGATACCCCAGATGGCGTTGGCGTTACCGACCGCGATCTGCGTCAGCGCGCCGGGAACTTGTACAAATTGGCCGGCGGAGGAATCGTAGGTGAAGACATTCTGCGAGGAGTCGAGGCCCCAAACAGCACCGTCCGCGCCCACCGAGACTTGCGACAACGACACACCAGGGACGATTTCGATCGTGTTTTGCGCAAAACACGGCAGAGATACTGCTGCAAGCAAGTAACAAATAGAAATTGTACTTAGCAAGCGAGTTGCTGACCGTCGATCGTAATACAAGGCCTCCTTAGAAGTACCAGTAAGTGACGCCGGTGCTCGTGTTATAGGCAAACATCACGTTGTCGTTTCCGACGGCCACGTTGGTGAATCCGTCCGCCAGATAATTAAAGCTCTGTGTGGTTGAATCCCATTGATAGAGGCCGCCCTGGGCGTTGACACCCCAAACCGTGCCATCGAAAGCTGCGGCAATCTGAGTGAGGAGCGCGCCCGGTATGATTACCCATGCTTGCGAAGCAGTATCGTACCGGTAGACGTGTTGCTGGTAATTGACACCCCAGATGTTATTCGCATTGCCGACCGAGATCTGTACTAATGATCCGGGAATATTCACCCAGCTCTCGGTGTTGCTGTCGTAGGAATAAATCTGCTCCTGCGCATTGATGCCCCAGACGGTTCCGTCCGCGCCGAGAGAAAGCTGAGCCAGCGTGCCGGGTATATTGACCCAGCCTTCGAGGTACATGTAAGTCTGGCCGTATAGATTGATGCCGAAGATAGATGGGTTTGCATTTACTGCAATTTGATTCAATTCGCCGCCGACAGGACTCCAGTTGGGTGTAACTTCTTCCCATTGCCAGACCCCACCTCCCGAATTGATGCCCCAGACAACCGCGGCCGATCCCACTGAAATCCGGGTCATCGACTGGCCCGGAACATTCTGAAAGCTTTGTGTTCCGCGGTCGAAGACGTAGACGAGGTTGTTCGCGTCCACTGCCCAGGCGGTCCCGTCTGGAGCAACGGATATCTGGCTGAAAGAGCCAGGCAGTTGCGTCAGCGTGTGATAAGGCTGAGCGGGGCCGGTGTAATGATAGACGCGGTTGGAGCTGTCCAGGCCCCAAACGCTGCCGTCCGCGCCCGCCGCAATCTGGGCCAACTGGCCCGGAACCGAGACCCAGGTTGCACTCTGAGCGTTCCATTGGTAAATCGCGCCATTTACCGGCGTCGAGCCGGTTGGGCTCGCGAGGCCCCACACATTGGCTCCCGAGCCAACCGCAATCTGGGTGATGGTGCTGCCGTTAGTCGACTGCCAGCCAGCCGTCGGACTGCGATGAAACGGGCCGATGTTGCCCACGCCCCACAGGTCGCCGTCAGCGCCGACGACGATCTGCCCAATGGCGAATAAGGAGCCGGGGAAATTGGTACCGGTGACCTCCTCGAACTGGCCATTGCCGGGGTTGTACCAGTATGGGTCGTAGTAGCCAATACCCGTTTCATCGAGGGCATAAACCGAACCATCGTGCCCAACGGTGAGTTGTCCAAAAACGTTAAAGCTGGTTCCGGTGATGTAATCCCAGGTTTGTGCCTGTTGATTGTAGTGCCACACCTGCAAGTTGGCGTTGAGACCCCAGACATCGCCGTCCGCCCCGACGGCGATCTGCTTGAGCGAGCCGGGAATGTAGGTCCAGCTTTGATTTGTGGAATCCCAGCGGAAGATGAGCTGCTGAGCGTTGATTCCCCAGACGGCATTGGCATTGCCGACTGCGATCTGCGTCAGCGCGCCGGGAACCTGGACGAATTGGCCGCTGCCGGAATCGTAAGTGAAGATATTCTGATGGGAGTCGAGGCCCCACACAGCGCCATCGGCTCCGACAGAGATCTGGGATAGCGAGCCGGGAACCTGCTCGAACGCGCTACTCTGCGCGAAGCATAGCAGAGAGGCTCCCAGAAAGCAGTAAATAGAAATTGTAGGTAGTAAGTGGATCGCGGGTTTGTGGCGTGTCATAAAAGAGGAGATTTAGAAATACCAGTAAGTGGCGCCCGTGTTAGTGTTGTACGCAAAAACTGCGCTGTCGCTTCCGACGGCCACGTTCGTGACGCCCTGGCCTATGTAGTCGAAGGCCTGCGCCGCAGAATCCCACTGATAGAGGCCGCCTTGCGCGTTGACGCCCCAGACCGCACCGTCGAAGGCTACAGCAATTTGAGTGAGCAGCGCGCCGGGTATGATTACCCATTCTTGGGCAGCAGTATCGTATCGATAGACATGTTGCAGGTAATTGACACCCCAGATGTTATTCGCATTGCCGACCGAGATCTGGACTAATGATCCGGGAATATTTGCCCAGCTCCCGGTCTTGCTGTCAAAGGAATAAATTTGCTGCTGTGCGTTCACGCCCCAGACGGTTCCGTCTACGCCGAGAGAAAGCTGCGCCAAGGTCCCGGGTATATTAACAAAGCCGTTAACGTTCGGTACCGGTCGGCCCAACATATACGTCTGGCCATACAGATTGATGCCGAAGATCGACACATTTGCGCTTATGGCAATTTGGTTCAACTCACCGGCGACATTAGTAAATAGGTTTGCCGGATTCGGCACGTTTGCAGGCGGCTGCCCCATTTGCCAGATTCCGCCGTCTGCATCCACGCCCCAGACCCTGCCGGCGGACCCTACCGAGATCTGCGCCAGCGGCTGGCCTGGAATATTCTGGAAAGTTTGTGTGCCGCGGTCAAAGGCATAGACGAGATTGTTCGCATCGACTGCCAAGGTCGCTCCGTCGGGAGCCACGGAAATCTGACGGAAAGAGCCAGGAATCTGGGTGAGTGTGTGATAGGGCTGAGCGGACCCCGTGTAATGGTAAACGTTGTTCTGGCTGTTCACGCCCCACACACTGCCGTCAGCGCCCGCCGCAATCTGAGCCAGCGCGCCCGGGACCTGAACCCAGGTTTGAGTTTGCGAGTTCCATCGGTAGATCGATCCATCCAGTGGCGGCGAGGGTTGTGCGGGAGACGCCAAGCCCCACACGTTGGCCCCCGAGCCGACAGCAAGCTGCGTGATGCCATTGTTGTCGCCAGCAACATTCCATTGGCCCAACGGACTGTAATGGAACGAGAACTCGTCTCCATTGCTCCACAGGTCGCCATCCGCGCCCACCGCAATGGTGCTGATTGACATGAAGTCGATCTCCAGATCAGGCAGCGGGAGGTATTGAAAAGCGCTTGTACCTGGGTTGTACCAAAGCGCGTTCTCGTAACCGGGCGAGGTATCGATAAGCGCGTAGACCGAACCGTCGTTTCCGACGACGATTTGCTCAATGCCTCCAAAAAAGGTCAGGCCGCTTGTCGGGATAAAGTCCCACGTCTGCGCCCGTTGATTGTAATGCCAAACCTGGCGGTCTTGGTTGAAGCCCCAGACATCGCCGTCGGCGCCCACCGCAATCTGCATCAGAAGGCCGGGAATATAGGTCCAATTGCGCGTGCTGAAATCCCAGCGGAAGATCAGACCCTGTGCGTTGAGACCCCAGACGGCATTGGCGTTGCCGACCGCGATTTGCGTGAGCGCGCCGGGGACCTGTACGAATTGGCCGGAGCTGGAATCGTAGGTGAAGATATTCTGCTGGGGGTCGAGGCCCCACACGGCGCCGTCGGCACCGACCGAGATTTGGGATAAAGAACCGGGAACTTGCTCGAAGGTGCCGCTTTGCCCGAACGACGGGAGTGCTGCCGCGGTAGAGAGCGTGAGTAAGAGAAGCGCAGATCGGGCAGGAGAGTTTTTCATGCGTTTAGAACCATGTGTAAGTGAAACCGGTGGTGGTATTGATGGCCCAGACCGAAACTGCGTTTCCGACAAATACGTCGTTGACGCCGGGGCCTACTAAGTGGAAGCTTGACTGCCGGAGTTCGAGTTCCATTGATACAGCCCTCCTGCGGCATCTACACCCCACACGGCGCCGTCGAATGCGGCTTTGACCTGTTGTAGCGAGCCTGGGACGTTGGCCCAGCCTTTTGCGAAATCCCAGGTGTAAACCTGCCCCACATAGTTCACACCCCAGATATCGGTAGCGCTGCCGACCGAGATCTGTACCAGCGATCCGGGAACGTTCACCCAGGATTGGCTAGCAGGATCGAAACGATAGATCTGCTGTTGGGCGTTGATGCCCCACACGGTACCGTCGGATGCGACGGAGAGCTGCGCCAGCTCGCCGGGAACATAACTCCAACTGAGGGGCGATATATAGGGCATTCCCCATTGCCAGATCTGGCCGCTCGGATTGACGCCCCAAATGTTCGAACTGCTATTTGGAGGATTTTTCCCGCCTCCGTCCGCGATCTGCATGAGCTGGCCGGGGATGTTTTGCCAGCTTTGGCTGGTGGCGTCGAAGTTGTAGACCAGATTCGCGGCATCGACCGCCCAGGCGTCACCATCGGGGGCAACAGAGATTTGCTTGAAGGAGCCTGGTACTGGAATCAGCGTCTGATAAGGCCGTGGCAGACCGGTGTAGTAGAAGATGCGCTGGCGTTCGTCCAAACCCCACACGCTGCCGTCCCCGCCGGCGGCAATTTGCCTCAGCGCGCCGGGAATCTGAACCCAGTTTGAGGTCTGACCGTCGTATTGGTAGACGAACCCATTCGAATCGATGCTCCACACGCTGTCCCCATAGCCCACCGCGACTTGCACCATGATGGCTGGGTAGAGATGGCTCGGGGTCCAATCCCAACTGAACTGCAAGCGGTGGTAATGGTAGGCTACGTTCTGGCCGTTGCACGAGAACCCGGCGCCGGCAGCCCAAGCATCGCCGTCCACGCCCACCGAAATCTGATTGAGTTGAAGGATGCCGACGAAATTACCCGGACAAAAGGGTTGCACGCTGGTGGCTTGGAACTGCCCGGCGCCGGGGTTGTACCAGTACGAAGATTGGTTGTCGCTCAGCGGCCCGAGTCCGTATACAGCGCCGGCAGACCCGACCGCAATGTCGCTCAACGTTTCCGGGACGTATTGCCAGGTCTGCTGCTGCTGGTCGTAGTGCCAGACCTGGGACTGCGTGTTGATGCCCCAGACATCGCCGTCGGAGCCTACGGCGATCTTTTGCAACGCGCCGGGAATGTAAGTCCAGAGTTGATTCGCCGGATCCCAGTGAAAGATGAGATTCTGCGCGTTGATGCCCCATACGGTGTTGGCATTCCCTAACGCAATCTGGACCAGGGCGCCGGGAAGCTGGGTAAATTGGCCGGCAATTGGATCGTAGGTGAAGATGTTTTGCGAGGAATCGACTCCCCAAACCGCGCCATCGGCACCCACGGAGATTTGCGATAAGGAGCCTGGGATCTGTCCAAAGCCGGCAACTTGGGCGCGGCTTGGCAAAGACACTGCTCCGAAGAGAAAACAAGTTAAGACGAGAACGGGTAAGTATGTGCGCCCGTAGCCCCTCACAAGGTCTCCCGGAGGGAGAGTAAGCGAAGTAACTTAAGAAGTCAAGTCAAATTGTGACAAAGAAACGCGGCATTAGTACTTTCGTTACTTATGCCGCGGTTGGAGAAAAAGCCGCATGGCTACAGGATCACTGCAGCCATGCCCATGAGTTACTAAGCTAGAACCACGAGTAAACAGCGCCGGTTGTGGCGTTGGTAGCCCAGACGTTGGTAGCGTTGCCGACCAGGACCTCAGTCACGTTATTTGCGACCAGGTTGAAGCTGGTGCCGTTCCATTGATACAGGCTGTCGTTGGTATTGACGCCCCAGACGGCGCCGTCGAAGCTGGCCCAGACTTCGGTGAGCGTGCCCGAGGGGTTCAGCCAGGTCGACGTGGCGTTGTCGTAGCTGTAAATAGAGTCGGCCGAGTTCACGCCCCAGACGACATTCGCGTTGCCGACCGAGATCTCTGAAAGCGATCCCGGAATGTTGTTCCACGACCCGACTGCACCCGTGGTTCCTCCGGAGTAGCGATAGATCTGGAAAGAGCCGTTGATGCCCCAGACCGTACCATCCGCGC
>Ga0210385_10001095_pt1 | contig 17138 bp, 16 predicted proteins | sample IncBWH26OmetaG_FD_160107 | JGI IMG/M metagenome (GOLD analysis project Ga0210385, IMG submission 160107) | Forest soil microbial communities from Barre Woods Harvard Forest LTER site, Petersham, Massachusetts, United States - Inc-BW-H-26-O ...
GGGTGGGACGGCCCGGATCGACGAAGATGGCAGTGGAGGGTCGTGGGTCATGTCTTCACAGAGAATGCGGAACAGAAGTGGTAACTTGTTTGTTTTCTACGTATTGCCATTGGCGCTGCTCGCCGTGCTAACGGTCGCTGCGCGTCCTCAGGACCAGGTGGCGGCTGCTTCGCGTGAGCAGCAAGGCATCTCGAAAGAGATCTATCACCAGTTGCTGCTGTTGCCCCACCTGACGGTTTTCGACAATTTGGCCTATCAGGTGAACGGCAACAACGTAACTCTTACGGGCGAAACCAGCCAACCGATCAACAAAAGTGACGCCGAAACTGCCGTCAAAGGCGTCGAGGGCATCGGAACGGTGACTAATAATATAAAGGTACTGCCGCTCTCGCCCATGGACGATCAGATACGGATGGCGGAGTTCCGGTCGATTTATGGTTTTCCGAGCTTGCAGAGATATTCGCAGTCCGCGGTACAGTCGATCCACATCATTGTGGACAACGGCCACGTGACGCTGGAAGGGCAGGTCGATTCCCAGGCAGACAAAGATGCGGCCGGCGTTCGCGCGAACACGGTGGCAAACGTGTTCAGCGTGACCAACAACTTGCAAGTTGGAAACGGCGGCGGGCACTAAAACTTCGTCGAGTATAGGAAACGGAAAGGCGGGGCCCAATGCCTCGCCTTTTTTTGTGCGCAGATCTCAATAGCCTAGCTGTGGAGCCTGGTTGCCGGCACTGAATTGAGTCCACGGGCCTGCAATCATGTCGCGGAGGACGGGTGCCTGCCAGGCGTAGTCCAATCCGGGATGTGCGCTCATGTACCTGGCGGCGTCGAAATTTTGCCCGCAGGGATGGCCGAAGCGCGCAATGAACGTCATCGCCTCCGCCATTTTGCCATCGATCGCTTTCCCTTCGACGGCACCGTAGGGCGCATAAGCTCCTGAAGAGGAATCGGCGACGTGGTCGGCGACCGCGTCGTAATGGCTGCAGATGGTGCGCTTGCTGGGGCCGTCGGTTTTCGTATACGTATCGTAGTGATCGCCCAGGAAAGTTTGCGCCAGGTCCACGTCGATCTTTCCGCGATTCGGAATCAAGAGCTGGTCCCAGCGAAGCTTACGGGCGTTCGACGAATTCGAGAGGTCGTTGGGATCGAAATCCGTTTCGTCGTGAATCACGTCCGGATCGCTGGGAAAATTCGCGCCGGAATAGTACCCGTCCGAGGTGCGCCACAGTTGGTGATGTTTCAAGCCCAGCTCGAAACGAGCGATTTCATTTGTTTTTCGATCGCCCAGAAGCCAATCGTTGGCGTAGCCGCCGTTGTTTCCATCCAGCATGATTTTCGTGAAATCGTCGATCGAATTGGCGTATTGCATGGCTTTGCGAGCGCGGACAAATTCGGGTTTGCCGTTGGGATCGAAGCCGTGAAAATTCGCGATGGTCGTCTCGCTGATGATCATGCCTGCGGAGTTGATGCCGAAATCGTCGTCACTCGCGATGGCCCCCGGGAAGCCGTCCATCAGGATGCGATTGCCCTGCTGGGGAACGATGTCGAAGATAATTTTCCAGCGGGCGCCTTCGATATAAGCAGTCCAATTGCTGTGGGCCATCACGATCTGACCGTCTTTGGTCCAGCTGCCGGTGGCGACGAAAGCGCTGCAATGACCGGCGGGCTCGGGCGGAGGCGCGTTGTCCGAGCGGGTCTGCTCGTTGAGCCACGGGATGTAGTAGTCGGGCAACTCTGAAAAAGCGTTGAAGGCCACGATGTCGTCCAGGTCGAGCTTGGTTTTTCGCGCTTGCAGGCCGTCAACCATGCCTTGCAGCTCGGCCTGATATTCCGGGTCGATCTTGGGCCAAAGCATTTGGCGCGCGGTGCGACGGAAAAATTCCCAGTCGCGGCCGGAGTCATGGGTCATTTCGAGCTTAACGGTTGCGAAAGCGTCCCCTATTTCGGGCGCGAGCAGATAGCCATGTTGATAGCCGATGTCGTGTGGCGAGCCTTGCAGGTGGACGTAGATCCAGCCGTCGCGCGCGAAGCGATAGGATCTTGCGAGGCGCGGATCGTCCGTGGGGCGCGCCGGCGCAGCGGCAAGAAGATGGGCGCCAGCTGATGACGATGATGCTTGCGATGCCTCAAAAAGGACACCGGCCGTGGCCGCGAGAAAGGTCGCCAGAATGCCAATTCCCCAACGAGCGGACGACAAATAGCGATTTATCGGCTTCGCAGCGGGGATCTTGAAGCGGCTGCCGTTCATCAAGAGAAGCTAGCGGACTATGCAATCGAATTCAAGGGACGATTTTCGAGATCGCCGCGGGAGAAATCGGTTGAGTGCGCTTCGCCCCTTGGAGTGCAAGGACCCCCGATAGAGAGGATGTGATTTCACAACAATGAATATTTCTGCGGGGGGCTAGCGATCCCGGCCGCCGCGATCTCGATCCCGGCCTCCACCGCCGCCGTATCCGCCCCGGCCACCGCCACCCCGGCCACCACCCCCTCCGCCACCATGTCCGCCGCGGCCTCCGCCTCCACCGCCGTAGCCTCCGCGGCCACCGCCGGCGCCACCTCCGCCTTCGCGTTGGGGACGGGCTTCATTGACGACGAGCGCGCGGCCCATGAATTCCTTGCCGTTGAGCGCGGCGATGGCTTTTTCGGCTTCACCATCGTCGCGAATCTCCGCAAAACCGAAACCGCGCGGCTGGCCTGTAAAGCGGTCGCGAAGGAGCGTCAACGAATCCGGCTGCACACCGGCTTCCGAAAACAGCGACTGAATCTGCTCTTCTGTAGCCTTGAATGAAAGATTGCCCACGTACAGTTTCTTCACGGTGGTGCTCCTTGCGGCTCCCCACGGGAGACGCGCGTGCGGAGCTGGGAGAGGCAGGTCCCGGCCAAGGGCAGTCAGCAACGCGCCGGCTACTCCAGGCTGGAGCGAGCGCTCCAGCAACTCGTGAGCATCTTGCGCCAACCTTTGTTGGCAGTCAACTGGTGCCGTGTGTGGGAAGCAAAAAATTACAAGTGAGTAAGTCGGGTCAGGTCCGGTAGCTGGCGTTGATGTGGACGTATTCCTGGGTCATGTCGCAGGTCCAGATGCGGGCCTTGCCTTTGCCGGACGCCAGATCGATCACGACGGACACGTGCTTGGCCTGCATTTTGCGGCTGGCGACACGTTCGCTGAACTTGTGTTCGCGGCCGCGTTTGCAGACGAGAATTCCGGCGAGCGTGACGTCGACGCGCTCGTAATCGAATTTGACGCCGGAGCGGCCGGCGGCGGCGAGGATCCTGCCCCAGTTGGGATCGGCGCCCGCGAAGGCGGTTTTGACGAGCGGGGAGGTTGCGATGGTCTGGCCGATCTGGCGCGCGGCTTCGTCGGAAGGTGCGCCGCGGACTTCGATCTCGATGACGCGCTGCGCGCCTTCGCCGTCTTCCACAATCGCGTAGGCGAGAGAGGCGCAGACTTTTTCGAGAACCGCGCTGAATGTTTTGTAGGCTGCGCCTTCGGTGACGATTTCCGGTGCGCCGGATTGGCCATTGGCGAGAATTGCGACTGTGTCGTTGGTAGAGCTATCGCCGTCCACGGTGATCGAGTTGAAGGTAGAGCCGGCAATGTAACGGAGCGCGCGGTCGAGCAGCGCGGGCGAAATGGCCGCGTCGGTGACGAGGAATGAGAGCATGGTCGCCATATTCGGATGGATCATGCCTGAGCCCTTGGCGCAGCCAAGAACGCGGACCTGCTTGCCACCGATGCGGCATTTTTCGGCGGCCCATTTGGGGCGCGTGTCCGTGGTCATGATGGCGCGAGCGAATTGCGTGAAGGTGACGGCGTCGGAGCCGCGCGATTTTACAAGTGCCGGCACGGCTGCGAGGATTTTCTCGACGCGGAATTCACCGCCGATCACGCCCGTCGAGCAGACAACGACTTCGGACGGGTCCATGCCGATTTGTTTCGCTAGCGCCGCGGCGGTGTCTCGCGCAGCCGGGCGGCCGTCCTTTTCCGTGCAGCAATTGGCGTTGGCCGAATTGACGATCACGGCGCGCATGCGGCCTTTGGATTTGCGAAGGTTTTCACGCGAGATCAGCACGGGAGCGGCGACCACCTGATTCGTGGTGAAAAGGGCAGCAGCGGACGCAGGTGTTTCACTAACGACGAGTCCGAGGTCGAGCTTCGCACGCTTCAGGCCGCAATGCACAGCGTTGAACGAGAAGCCGCGGGGAACCTGGGAGTCTGAAAGATAGGAGTTCATGTGTTGGCTGTATAGCGTCGGCCGGCGTTTGCGCGGGCGTCGGTGGATTTGATTACGATCACGGATTTTCCTCGAGCTTGGAAACGCGCGCTTCGAAATCCTGCAAGGCCGAGCGAACGGCGCCGGGAGCGGTTCCGCCGGGCGATGAGCGGCGAGCCAGCGCGGCTTCGACGGTGAGCACTGTATTCAAGTCGCGACCGAACGCGGGCGAAAATTCCTGCAAGCGTTCCAGCGGCATCTCACGGATGGATTTGCCTTCACGCTCAGCGGCACGGAGAACCTTGCCGACAATTTCGTGCGCTTCGCGGAAAGGAACGCCGAAGGCGACGAGATAATCCGCCACCTCGGTGGCGACGAGCGACGGATCACTGGCCGCTTCGCGGAGACGAGCTTCGCGGAACTTGGTGGCAGCCAGAGTGGCGGCGGCGATTTGCGTCATGGCAAGCGTCTGGTCATGAGCATCGAAAAGCGGAAGCTTGTCTTCCTGCAGATCGCGTTGATAGCTGGTTGGCAAGCCCTTGCAGGTGGTGAGCAAGGCGACGAGCGAGCCGTAAATGCGGCCGGTCTTGCCGCGGATCAGTTCCCAGGCGTCCGGATTTTTCTTCTGCGGCATCAGGCTGCTGCCGGTGGAGTATTCGTCCGGTAACTCGATGAAGGCAAATTCGGGCGATGCGAAAAGAACCATGTCCTCGGCAAGGCGCGAGAGATGCATGGCGAGCGTGGAGAGCGCGAAGAGATATTCGAGCGCGAAATCTCGGTCGCTGACGGCGTCGAGGCTATTGGCAGTGATTTGAGAGAAGCCGAGATCCTTCGCGAGTGCTATGCGGTCAAGCGGGAAGGCGCATCCGGAAAGCGCGCCCGAGCCGAGCGGACAAAAATCGGCGCGCATCGCGGCGGATTCGAGCCTGGCGGCGTCGCGCAAGAAGGCTTCGCCGTGGGCGAGAAGCCAATGAGAGAGCAGCAGCGGCTGCGCATGCTGCATGTGGGTGGTGCCCGGCATCGGAATCTGCAGATTCGCCTGCGCTTGTGCGGCGAAGGCTCGCGCCAGTAAAGCGCCGGCCCGGCGCACTTCGTGCGCGGACTGTTTCACATACATGCGAAATTCGGTCGCAACCATTTCGTTGCGGCTGCGGCCGGTATGAAGTTTTGCGCCGAGCGTGCCGAGCTTTTCGATCAGCGCGGTCTCGGCGAAATGGTGGACGTCCTCGGCGTTGGAAGCGTCGAGCCAGGCCAAGTCGGTGTGCGAACGCGTTTCGATTTCGTTGAGGGCGCCGACGAGCTTCTGCGCTTCATCGGCAGTGAGAACTCCGGCTGTGGCCAAGGCGCGCGCCCAGGCTCGATCGAGCGCAAGTTCCTGAGGCAGAAAGCGGCGATCGAACTGCCAGGACCGCTCGAATTCGTAGAAGGAGGCGTCCGGTCCGCGTTCGAACCGGCCGCCCCACATCTTTGCTCCACTCATTAAGCTTTCGCCTCTTTCACTTGAGCTTCCAGCGGCACGGTGATGGGCAAGGCGAAGAGGTTGATAAAGCCCTCGGCGTCCTTTGGGTTATAGCCGGTCATCGAGAAGCTAGCGAGGCCGGCGCGATAGAGCGAATAGGGCGAGACGCGAGACGACGCGGTGACATTGCCCTTGAAGAGCGAGAGCTTCACCGAGCCCGTGACGCGCTTCTGCGATTGCGTGTAGAAAGCATCGAGCGACTCGCGCAGCGGTGTGAACCACATGCCGTAATACACCATTTCGGCGTAACGCAGCGCGAGCATCTGCTGGTAGTGAAGGGTTTCGCGGTCGAGAGTGAGAGATTCGAGTTCGCGATGCGCCTGGATCAGCAGTGTGCCGCCGGGCGTCTCATAGGCACCGCGCGATTTCATGCCGACAAGGCGATTCTCGACGATGTCGATGCGGCCGACGCCGTTAGCCGCGGCGATTTCGTTCAGCTGGTCGATCAACGCGATGGGCGAGAGTTTCTTGCCGTTCACGGAGGCTGGAGTTCCTGCTTCGAACCCGATTTCAACTTCGGCGGGCTTGTCCGGAGCCTTCGCGGGAGAAGTGATCCATTGCCACATGCCTTCGTCCGGCGCATTGGCCGGATCTTCGAGCACGCCGCCTTCGTGGCTAAGGTGCCAGATATTGCGGTCGCGGCTGTAGATGTTCTTTGTCGTCTGCTCGATGGGAATGTGATGCGATTCCGCGTAAGCGATCGCGTCCTCGCGCGAATTGATCTTCCATTCGCGCCACGGAGCAATAATCGTCAGCTCAGGGCCGAGCGCTTTGGCGGCCAATTCGAAGCGGACCTGGTCGTTACCCTTTCCGGTGCAGCCGTGCGCGAGCGCGTCTGCGCCGACTTTCTTGGCGATTTCAACCTGCCGCTTGGCCAGAATGGGCCGCGCAAACGACGTGCCGAGCAGATACTTGTGCTCGTAGACGGCGCCGGCGCGCAGCGTGGGCCAGATGTAATCCGTGATGAATTCCTCGCGGAGGTCTTCGACGTAAGCGGCGCTGGCGCCAGTGGCGAGGGCTTTTTTGCGCGCGGCTTCGAGGTCTTCCTGCTGGCCGAGATCGCCGATCATGGCGATCACCTCGCAATTGTTGTAGTTCTCTTTCAGCCAGGGAATGATGATGGAGGTATCGAGTCCTCCCGAGTATGCAACTACGACTTTCTTCGACAATTCCTTCTCCTTGACGGCAAATTTTGCGTCGCGATTTGCGAGGCTATTCTAAGAGCTAAGCAGGGTATACAGAATGGCTTTCTGCACGTGCAGCCGGTTTTCGGCCTGGTCATAGACGACCGAGCGCGGCGAATCGATCACGCCGGAGGTGACTTCGAGCCCCCTGTGCGCGGGCAGGCAGTGCAGAAAGACGGCGTCGGCGGCGGCGAGCGAGAAAAGCGCTTCGTTCACTTGGTAGGAAGCGAACGCCGCTTCGCGCGTGGCCGCTTCACCTTCCTGGCCCATGCTGGCCCACACGTCCGTGTAGACAGCTTGTGCTCCGGTGACCGCATCCTGCGGCGAGGTCATAATCTCCAAGCTTCCGCCCGTGACGTGCGCGATCCGTCGCGCGTGCGACACGATGGACGCGTCCGGCTCGTAACCTTCCGGAGTGGCGACGCGCATATTCGCGCCCGTCTGCGCCGCAACCATCATCAGCGAGTGGCACATATTATTTCCGTCGCCTACGTAGCTGAACTTCAAACCGCGCAAGCCGCCAAACCGCTCCTCGAGCGTGAAGAAATCGGCGAACGCCTGGCAGGGATGATATTTGTCCGATAGAGCGTTGATCACGGGAACGGTGGCGTTTTTCGCGAGATCGTCGAGCGTCTTCTGCGAGAAAACGCGTGCGATGATGCCTTGTACCCAGCGTTCGAGATTGCGCGCAATGTCGCGGACGGGTTCGCGCTGCCCCAGGCGCTCCGACGTGTGATCGAGAAAAGTGCTGAAGCCGCCGAGCTGCGCGATGGCAACTTCAAACGTAACACGAGTGCGCAGCGACGGTTTTTCGAAAATCAGGACGAGCGATTTGCCGTCCAGCGCGCCGCGATACCGCTCGGGATGCGCTTTCACGTCCGCTGCCAGGCGCAGAAAGTCCTGCATCTGACCGGCGCTCCATTCGACGCCGGTGAGGAGGTCGCCTTTCAGCGAGAGAGAAACTGCGCCGGTTTTGCTCATCGCGCAGCCGCCTGCGATTTCGATTGAAGATTTGCCTGCGGCGGTGCGGTCTTTGCGCCCTTCCCATTTTTTGTGACGCGTGCCAGCACACGTTCAAACTTCTGGAGAAACTCGGCGACTTCACGCTTCCCGACGATGAACGGCGGCAGCAGGCGCAGTATCTGCTCGTGCGTGCAATTGATCAGCAGGCCTGAACGGAAGGCTTCCTCGACGAACGGGGCGCCGTCAATGGCGAGATCGATGCCGATAATCAGACCTTCGCCGCGGACTTCGCGGATGAAGTCGAAGCGCGTCATCAGGAGCTTTACGCCTTCGCTGATCTCGGCGCCGCGGACGCGGGCGTTTTCGACCAGTCCTTCGTCTTCGAATACGGACAGTAATTCGAGGCCGACCGCGCAAATGAGCGGGCCGCCTGCGAAGGTCGATCCGTGGGTCCCCGGCGAGAATGCCGACGCGAATTTATCGTTGGCGGCAACGGCTCCGAGAGGCAGGCCGCCGGCGAGCGGCTTTGCCATTGTAATAATGTCCGGCGGGGCTGCGAATTTCTGGGACGCGAAGCGGCGGCCGGTGCGGCCGAAGCCGCATTGGATTTCGTCGGCGATGAGTGCTGCGTCATGCTGAGTGGCCAGCGCCCGCGCGCGCGCCCAGAAAAGGTCGCTAACTGAGTAGATGCCGGCCTCGCCCTGGATCGGCTCGATGACGATGGCGCAGACGTCGCTGTTGAATTTCGCTTCGAGATCGGCTACGTCGTTGAAGCGCACAAACTCGACGCCGGGAACGAGCGGCTCGAACGGCGCGCGATACTTCGGGTTATACGTGATCGAGAGTGCCCCGAACGTGCGGCCGTGAAACGAATTTTCCAGCGCGAGGATGCGAGTCTTCGCGCTTTCACCGCCGGCTTTGGCGTGGGGGTAGGCGCGCGCCAGCTTCAGTGCGCCTTCGATGGCTTCGGCGCCGCTGTTCGTAAAAAAGATGCGATCCAGGCCGGTCCACTCGGCGAGCTTCGCGGCCAGCGGCCCTTGGTACGCGTTGTGAAAGAGATTCGAGATGTGAATCGCGCGCGCGGCCTCGCGTCGAATCACGCGAACGAGACGCGGATGCGAATAGCCGAGCGCGTTGACGGCGATGCCGCCGAGAAAATCGAGATACTCCTTGCCGTGCGCGTCATAGAGACGGCAGCCGCGGCCGTGGGTGAACACAACCGGAGGACGCCGGTAGGTGTTCATCAGGTGCGCGGAAGCATCGGCCTGAGCGCGTGCAGGCGAACCGGCACGCGAAGGGATCTTCGCGCTGTTTTTTTCCTTTTTCTTTGCCATGAAAATCAATCTGCCGCGCGCTGTGCGGACTTGGCCAAGCGAACAACGGGCAGTACTCGAGTGCCGTGGTGCGATCGCGCCCCATTGGCCGCAGCGAGCAGCGCGCGCGGTTGCGTGCCGCCAGTAATTCGCACTTCCGCAACGCCGCCTGCGAGGGCGCGCTTCGCCGCTTCCAGCTTCAAAATCATTCCGCCGGAGACGACATGGCGGCGGATCAGGTCCTCAATTTCGGGTCCCTTAAGCGAACTGATCACTTTTTCTCCGTCCATCACGCCGGCAACATCCGTCAGGAAAATCAGGCGCTCGGCTTCGATGAATTCCGCGGCAGCGGCGGCCATATGATCGGCGTTGATGTTGTAAAGCTCGCCGTCCGCGCCCAAACCCATGCAACTGGCCACCGGGACCACGCCGATGCGCCAGAGCGACCGAATGAAGTCCACATTCACTTCAGTGAGGTAGCCGACAAAGCCGAGCCCGCCTTCGGTCTCTTCCACTTGCATGGGTTCTGCGAGAAAGCAGTTTGCGTCCGCCGCGCTGATACCTACGGCAGGCTGACCGGCGAGAGAAATCGCACCGGCGACGCGCTTATTGAGCAGGCCGGCAAACACCATGATCGCAGCGTCGCGCGTTTCGCGATCCGTCACGCGGAGGCCCGTAACGAACCGGCTGGTAATGCCCATGCGCGCGAGCGTAACCGTGAAAATTTTTCCACCACCGTGGATGACGAGGATCTCGTTGCCGGCGTGCGCAAGCTCGGCAATCTGCCGAGCCAGGTTTTGGACGTGCTCATCCTGTTCGAGGAGCGCGCCCGCGATTTTGATGACCATTCTCATAAGAGTCCCGCCGTTTCGGAGTAGCCGCACATCCCGTTGAAATTTTGTACCGCCTGGCCCGCCGCGCCCTTGCCGAGATTATCGAGGCAGGAAACGATGGCTAGCCTCTCGCCGGACGCGTCGAGCGCGAAACCGATGTCGCAGAAATTCGTGTAAGCCACGTGCTGCAATTCCGGCAAACGTCCTGCGGGCAAAATGCGGACGAAAGGCTTGCCCGCGTAGAACTCGCGATAGAGCGTCTCGACGTCTGCCGCTGTCCGACTGCCATCCAACCAGACATAGAGGGTCGAAAGAATACCGCGATCCACGGGCAAGAGGTGCGTGGAAAATACAAAATCCCGCGGCGCGAGACCCAGGTGGTCGGAAACTTCGGGCGTGTGCCGGTGACTGAAGAGGCCGTAGGCGCGGAAGTTTTCGTTTACTTCCACAAAGTGCGTGTCGCGCTTTGGTTCTTTGCCTGCGCCGGTGACGCCAGACTTGCAATCACAAACGATGCCGCGAGCGCGATCGGCCCAGTTGGCTGTGAGCAGCGGCTTCAGGCCGAGAATCACGGACGTGGGATAGCAGCCAGGATTGGCGACCACGCGCGCCCCGGGCAGTTCGTTCGCATAAAGCTCCGGCAGGCCGTATACGGCTTCGCCGAGAAGCGCGGCGTCGGGCGCGGGAAGTTTGTACCACTGAGCGAACGTCTCTGGAGCGCGGAAGCGGAACGCGCCGCTCAGATCAACGATGCGCAGATCGGGATTGGCTGCGAGCAGCGCCGGAACCAATTCCAGCGAGGCCTCGTGCGGCGTGGATAGAAACACAACTTGCGCACCGCTTTTTGCGGCCGCTTCCACCGATAGCGGTTTGCACGGAGCCTCGCCCCAGCCGCGAAGCTGCGGAAAGAGTTCCGTCAGGCAGCGGACCTCCCCGTGACCTTCGCGAAGAAAGAAAGTCGGTTTCTCAACTTTCGGGTGGCGCAGCAGCAGCTTAGCCAGCTCGAATCCAGCATAGCCCGTGGCTCCGACGACGGCGACGTTTTGCGAGGCGCTCATCGGAGCATCTCCTCGACGCGACGCTGAAGCGTCTTTGCGGCGGCGCGTGACGAAGCGATGATCAGGACTGTGTCGTCGCCAGCGAGCGTGCCGGCCACTTCCTTCCATCGTTCCGAGTCCACGGCCGCAGCGAGCGGCTGCGCGCCACCGGGCGGCGTCTTCAGGACGAGCATGTTCTGCGCGGGACGAATGTCCAAAAGGAATTCCTTGAGCGCACGCGCCAGCGCGGGAAGCGGAGTGGCTTCTTCGGCGGCCGCCGCGGAAAGCTGGCGATAACCGTCAGACGTCTTTACGAGTTGAAGCTCGCGCATATCGCGCGAGAGAGTGGCCTGCGTCACACGCACGCCCAGATGCCCGAGTCTGCGCCGCAACTCATCCTGGCTGCCCACAGGCTGGCCAGACACCAGTTTTAAAATTTGTCCCTGCCGGAATCGTTTTTGGACGCCCATAAGAGTTATCGGTGTGGCTGAATATTCATCTCTTTGCATAATCATACAAGCACGCTGGAACGTGTCAAGAGATTCTTGCGGCGAGAGCGAGAAATGTCGGAGAGAAGTTCTTGCGGTGGCGCGAACGCAAAGTTTAGAACCAGCCGCTGCGATACGCGATCCACCAGCTTGCAATGGCGACGGGAATCGTGGCGGCAAGGGACCACCAGAACGGCAAGAATAACTCGGTGAACAAGCCGAGGACCGTGAAGGCGGCCCAGAAGATTTTCTTTTGCACGAGTCTATTTTAGGGCGTTGCGCCGCAGCTTTGCGCGAAATACTCGCGGCTGCGGCGAAACGGACATGGCGATTTACTGCAGAGCTTTCTCGATCGCGGCTTCCGCGACTGGCGCCATCAGCGCGTAGCCTTGCGGATTGGGATGCAGGCCGTCATTCGAGAGCCCGTCCTTAAAGAAGCCGGACGCGTCGACGACCGCGGAGTAATAGTCGCAATAGATGGCGCCGACGCTGGTGGCGTACTGCTTCATCCAGGTATTGATGCGCAGAATATCCGCCGGCGGCCGACCGGTGGACTGGATACGATGGGCTGGCTCTGCGCCGGGAGCCGCCGGAGGAGCGCCGCGCGCCGGCGGGATAACGGTGTAGTCGCTGATTGGGGTGACCGAACAGAGGATCACCTTGATGCCGTGCTTCTGGGCCAGATCCGTCATCGCCATCAGATTTTCTTCGATCATCGTCGTGGTTTCAGGCCCTGTGTTCTGTCCGATGTCGTTTGTGCCTGCGAGGATAATTATGGCGGCGGGCTTCAGATCGATCGCGTCCGGGTACATGCGAACCAGCATCTGCGGCGTGGTCTGCCCGCTGATGCCGCGATTCACGTAAGGCTTGCCCGGAAACGATTGGTCGAGCGCCCAGAAGTCCGTGATCGAATCGCCCATGAAGACGACGCGATGTGCATCGGCCGGCTGCTGCTCGAGCGCCAGGTCGGCGGCGTGAAAACGGCCGAGCTGGTTCCAGTCGAGAAGCTGATCGGAGAGACTCTTGGCCGTGCCGGCGAGGCAGCAGTTTGCGCGCGGAGGATTGTAGTCGTCCACTACCTGCGCCTGGGAACTGAGTACAGCGAAAAGAACCGCCGCAAGAACGAGAAGTGAGCGCAACATGGAAATCCTCCAAATTAGAATCCAAGGGAGCGACCGGCGACGGTCAGGCACGCGTCTGCACCTGCTTACGTGCGTCTTCCGTCCGGGTAGCTCCGATCAACTGATTGGCTTTGCCGACTTTCATGGCCTCAATGGCGGCGCCGCGAGCGCCCGCCGTATCGCCGTTGGGCATCACGTGAATGGGAATGCGCGCCTGCTCCTCGCGCTGCACGGGCATACCGGCCCGCACCTCACGCAGGAACCAATTTTGAAACGACTCGGCCGTTTCGAGCGCGCCGCCGCCGATGATCAGAGCGTCCGGATCGAATGTGTTGATCATCTGATCGAAGAAAAGCCCAAGGGCGCGCGCCTGCACGCGGAAGACCTCAGTACAGAGCGGGTCGCCGCGTTCGGCGAGGCCGCGTACTTGCTTCGCGGTTTTGTTCATATCTCCGGCCCGATGCAGTTCGTGGCCCGGATTTTGCGCCAGGAAAAACGGCAGAAGCGTTTTCTCGATGGCCGTGAGGGAGCAGAGTGATTCGAGATCGCCGGCGCGTCCGCAATTACAGACTGGCTTCAAGTCGGCGATGCCAGCGATTGTCTCGAACGGGATGATCACATGGCCAAGTTCGCCGCCGAAGCCGTTTTTGCCCTCCACAATGTTGTCCGCGACGATCACTCCGCCGCCCAAGCCGGTCCCGATGATGGCCGAGATCGATGTCTTGCCGCTTCCCGCGCCGAAGATCGAAAAATGACCCCAGAGCGCCGCGGCGTTGCCATCATTCAGGTAGGTGACGGGAATTCCGAGCTTTGCCGAAAGGCCGCTCGGCAGATCGAAGCCCGCCCAATCGGCGTGAACGAAATTTGTGGCCCCGCGAGTACTGAGAACACCCGCCGCGCTGGCGGGACCGGGCGTGTCAAGGCCGGCCATCACAACGTCCGTCAGATTTAGTCCCGCCCTTTCGACGGCGATCTTCAGGCCATCGGCAATCTGTTGCAGGCAGACTGCCGGACCTTCCTTGGAGCGCGCAGGATGTTCGCAGAGTCCTTGGATGACGAAGCGTCCCTGCTCGTCCATGAACGTGTAATTTACGGCTGTGCCGCCGAGATCGATTCCGGCTACTACTCGCATTTGGCCCTCGCTGAAATTTCGTGGGTCGAAGTTATCAGAGCAACGCCCGCTAGGCAATGGCGGCGTCGTGGATTGCGCTGCGCGATGTGAGGAGCATAAAAAGAAGGGCAGCCACGGCTCCGGCCGCCCAATCCAAATTTTACATCCTTGCGGATGAGGTTTTCGATTGCTGCAAACGGCGCCGAATTGTTTCGGTTGAAGAGAGATTAATTCTTGATCGCGCGCGTCATCAAATACTCCTGACGTACGGCGTTGTCGTCGAAATATGGCGTAACCGCGGCTTCGAACTCGCGGCGAAATTCGACAAGCCTCGCGGGGTTGCTCTTCTCGAGCATTTCGCACACCTTGATCACTGGGCCGATGGTCTTCTCGCCAAACGTTCGGAAATGCTGGGGGCTGAGGGTGGGTGTGAACATGATGCCGCTTTCAAACCTGATATCGCGCACGGCAGTCCCAAGGCGTTCAAGGATCGTCGACTTGTCTCCCCACTGCGACGGAGGCGCAGCGGCGACTGGTGGAGGAGGCACGTAGCGCGCGACCAGGCCGAACATCTGGCCGGTGAACAAATCCGGCGGCCAAGTGGAAAAGGCGATCGTCCCGCCCGGCTTCAGAACGCGCAACATTTCCGAAAGCGCCAGCGCAGGCCGGGGCGCGAAGATGTGTCCAAATTGGCTGAATACCACGTCAAAGGCAGCGCCGGCAAACGGAAGCTTCTCCACGTCACCCTCGTGCCACTCGATGTCCATACTGGCGAGCGCGCCGTTGGAGCGCGCCCGTTCGAGCAGTTCTGGTGTCAGATCGAGAGCTGTGACCTTCGCGCCCAGCCTGGCCGCCGGAATGGATGCGACGCCGGTGCCGCAGCCAACGTCAAGCACGCTCTGCCTGCGTGCGACGCCCGCAAACTTTACCAGCCGTGCGGCCGGGCCCATCGTGGCCATTTCAAGCGGCGCGAAGTGGGCCCAGCCCTGCCTTTGCGCATCCTTAAACGTCTCGAATGGGTCCATATTCCCCCTCCGCGCAGAGCGCGTTTGCAGGATTAGGCGTAGGCCTGACGGCAGGTCTCATGCTCGCGGCAGCTGCGCGGGCAGTTCGTCTTATCAATAAGGATGTAATTGTGGCATGAGGCGCAGACCACGCCGTAGATCGTCTCGCTGAATTGATCGTGGCCGGGGTTAGTGGCAGTGTGTTCCGCACGGCCTTGTTCGCGGGAGAGGGCCATGATCAGTGGCAACCGCAAGCGCCGCCGCAACAGCCGCCACCGCCGGACGCGGGCGATGAGCCGCCGGAGGCTTTGCTGCCGTTGGCCGGAGCAGCGAACACCGAAAGCTGAATGGTGTGGTTCGCACTGGCGCATTTCGGACAAGTTATGGACGTCTTCTGGTTCATGACGATGCGTTCGTAGCGTTCGCCGCAATCGTCGCAGAGATATTCGTAGATGGGCATGGCAATTTGTCTCTCTGGATTACGCGTTTAGATTAGCAAGGAACGACCGGGCAGACTAGAGCAGCCGATTGCTGAAAGGAACGGTCCCCGCCGCGCTTGTGTGCATGGATCGACGACGGCTAGTAGCTTACTGCACTCTCTGAGGTGTTGAGGCGTGATCGACGAGGTTTTCGAAGATTGCGAGCACGTGGCGCCGGTAGCGAATCATTCGGTCGAGCAGTTCGCGCAGCTGCGGTTCGCGGGCAGTTTCCTTGTCCCACTTGGCCAGCACGGCCGCAGGGACTTCTATATCCCGCCGAAGCTTCTCCGGCGAGTGGCCGCGGAGAAAGAGGCCGTAAAAAAAGGCCGCTTCCCGCTGCGGGAACTCGAAGTCCCGCAGGACATCTTCGACTGGGTTGGGCGCGGTTGCCATAGCGAAAATGCAGTTTACAGGTTTCGAGGCTATCGTCAAGAGGCGAGGTGCGTAAGAGGGAACGGCTGCCGCGAGGAACTAACCGGCAAAATCCTTTTGTAAGCGGTTTGTTTCCCGATAGTTGTAACACAAGAGGCTAAAAGCGCCCCCAACCCCGGCACGTAGCCCCGGGGCGGGGACGCCAATTTTAATGTTGGACAATACTACTTCTTGGCAGCCGCCAGGTTCTCGTTCACCTGCGCCCAGTTGATGGTGTTCCACCAGGCTTCGATATAGTCCGGGCGCTTGTTTTGGTATTTGAGATAGTAGGCGTGCTCCCAGACATCCACGCCGAAGAACGCCTTGCCGCCGTCCATGATCGGGTTGTCCTGATTCGCGGTGGACTCGACCACCACTTTGCCGTCGCGCAGCAGCAGCCAGGCCCAGCCGGACCCGAAGCGAGTGGCGCCTGCCTGGGCAAACTTGGTCTTGAAATCGGCGAAGCTGCCGAACGCGCTCTTGATCGCATCCGCTACTTCGCCGTTGGGCTCGCCACCACCGCCCTTCTTCATGATCTTCCAGAACATCGAATGGTTCATGTGGCCGCCGCCGTTGTTGCGCACGGCCGTGCGGATATTTTCGGGAACCTTGTTGATCTGCGCGAGCAATTGCTCGATCGGGAGATTCTGCAGATCGGGTTGGCCTTCGAGCGCCTTGTTCAGGTTGGTCACGTAGGCAGCGTGATGCTTGTCGTGATGGATTTCCATCGTCTTCGCGTCAATGTAGGGTTCGAGTGCGTCGAAAGAATAAGGAAGAGCAGGCAGCGTGTACGTCATCTGAGGAGCGGCTCCTTGTCCAGAACTCTGAGTCATGAATCAACCTCCCGCTGAATATCATCAGCGCCGGTAATTATACGCGCTTGCGCGGCCTCCGCGTAATCAGGTGAGGGCTCTACGCGGATTACCGCAAAGCCTGCCGCAAATCCTCAATCAGGTCGTCCCCATCCTCCAAGCCGACCGAAAGCCGCACGGTGCCCGGATCGACGTCCGCAGCACGCAGTTCCTCCGCGCTCATGTTGAAGTGCGAAGTGTAAATCGGAAGGCTCAGCAAAGACTCCACGCCCCCTAGGCTCGCGGCCAGCAGGAAAACATGCACCCTATCACCAACGCGCCGCGCCGCGCGAACCCCGCCTTTCATGTCAAACGACAGCATCGCGCCAAAAGCTCGCATCTGTTTCTTCGCCAGCTTGTGGTCGGGATGCGAAACTAGCCCGGGATAACGAACGCGCGCCACCTTGGGATGTTTCTCCAGAAAGCGCGCCACGGTCATCGCGTTCTTGCATTGCTGCTCCACGCGCAGGCCCAGGGTTTTCATGCCGCGAATCAGCAGGAACGCGACTCCTGGGTCCATCGAACCGCCGAGATAAACAATGTATTTGCGAACCTCACGAATAAGGGTCGCGCTTCCCACCGCGGCGCCTGCAATCACGTCCGAGTGCCC
>Ga0210385_10001096_pt1 | contig 17133 bp, 15 predicted proteins | sample IncBWH26OmetaG_FD_160107 | JGI IMG/M metagenome (GOLD analysis project Ga0210385, IMG submission 160107) | Forest soil microbial communities from Barre Woods Harvard Forest LTER site, Petersham, Massachusetts, United States - Inc-BW-H-26-O ...
GGGAGTCGCATCCCGGCGCTCGCAATATCAGCCCGTTTTCTTTCTACAGTGGCGGGCGGAAAGAAGCGTATGCGTCCCGAGTCTAGTTCTCCTCGATTAAAAGCCGCAAGAAAAATCTCACGCGGCAGACCCGCATTCGCCGAAACGCAGTGCGGTAAGATTCTGCGACTGCTACGCGAAGCCGGTGCCGACGGCGTTTCGCGCGTGGAACTCATCTTCGAGCGGCACATGACGCAATGCGGCGCTCGCATTTTTGAATTGCAGAAGATGGGCTATCTCATCCGCTCGGAGGACCGAGGCGGGCCGTATCCGACTTGGTATGTTCTGGAAAGCAAGCCGCTCGAACTGCGATGACGGAAACGCTCCCTGCCGGGTTTCAAAGAGTGCCTGCCAGGGTGCGTAGTGCGGATCGCTCACCGCGCGACTTGTTCCTTCACGCAAAGCCGTGGCAATTCGGTCGCCAAGGAAGAAAATATAGAATCGTTGCCGAACGGATGCGCCGACTGTCCCGCGTCCTCAGCCGATTTGATCGCTCGGGAAACTGTAAATCGATTTTTGCGTTGGTCAAAACAATTCTCGAACGTGTCCGCTCTGCCGAACTGCATTATCCCGAGCAAGGCCCCCCGTACCTCCGCCGCATGAAATGGTCACGGCGAACAGTGTTCGAGTACCTCCGGCGACTGGAAGCTCAGAAGATTTGCTCGAAGGCCGGGCTTTTGGCGTACCACGGCACGAGGCGGCGATTGCTGCACGCCGAGCGCCTTCTTTCTGTGCCGGTTGAATCCTGCACTTCTACCCGGCGCGAATCCCGCACACGAATTGAATCTTTAGATTCTAAGAAAGTGCATTTGGGAGGGAAAAAACACAATCATCATGCCGATGACGCGGCCTGTGTTCCAAAAGAGCCGTACAGGAGATCTGCTGAGTCAGTACCCTACCAAACACGTCTCGCTCGTTTTACGGCTATGGCCCGGCTGAACATCTTGGCCCGCACGACCGAAAGCCCGGAGAGCGTCGATTGGATTCTCCGTACCGTCATTGGCCGAGCATTGCAGGCGCGGACGACAATCCGCAGTGCTGCATACCTCGAACGCGGCTTTGAATCGCAAGTCGCAGATGATGAAGCGCAACTCGAACGCGGTGGCGCGGAGCTGGTGGCCACAGCTTCAGAGATGCGTCGCAAAATCGCGTTCGTGCAAGCCTGCGTAGAACAGGCTACGCGCGAAGGCCGGCGCGCGCGGGACGTGCTGGCAGAGCGTCTACCACCGTGATTCGGGGCGAATGATCGGGGCCACAGGGACTAAAGGTCCTTGGAGAGACCAACGAGATACTCTCTCCGCGTTTGCACATTCCACGATTGCCAAGACTGACGGAATGGTTCATCGGTGACAAGCCTGTCCTGCGTCGCTAAGAGCGCCCGTCGCATCTGCCCTTTCCATTTGGCATGGACGAAAAGGAGCGCCACGAAGCCGCCGACTCCGAGGAAGAAAAGAAAAACGCTGGCAGCGGCCAAGAGGATTCCGCCAACGAGACAACCGTATGCTGCGTACTGGACGGCGGGATAGGGGTCCTTCTCCATGAATTGGGACAGCTCGGTTGAAGGTTGCATCGTATCGTGTCACCTGCACGGCTCGGGCGTTCCGTCTATGTCGGGCACTTGCATTTCGGGATGGAGGGCGCAAACCGACTGGCGCACTCCACGATAGGCAGAGGCGAGATTGTTGTAGGAGTCAGCTGCCATGCGACCGTAGCTTTGATCGTGAAGGAGAGGCATAAGAGAAGCAGCGGTATCGCGGTCTTTTGAGAGTTCCTGTAGCGCCTCTCGCGTGTACTGATCTTGTGGCGCGGGCGCTGGAGTGTTCCGCTGGATGAGTTGACCGGCCAGCCTAGATGCCGCGAGTTCCAAGTTCTTCACGGAGAACTCCAGCCCGTTGCTTTCGAGGTACCGATTCAGCATCGCATTGTTGGCCTCGATTGGCAGGTAATCCGGGTTGAGAGTGATGAACTCGCGGGCGATTTGCTTGCGGGCCTCAAGGTCATTTGCCGCCTGCTCCTGTGCGTCCGGCGTCGAGTTGTTCTTACTCGCTTGTTGCGCACGACGTTCGTCCGCTTGCTCTTGATTCCGAAGCATCCCGCAACGGATTCCCCACAGCGCGCCCGCGCCGGGCGGCGCGTGACCAGTGCATGAACTCGCGTTCGGCAGCGTAGGTCCGACCGCGTGAGGTGTAACGGGCGGCTCGAAACGCGGCGCAAGACTACTTGTCGGCGCGATGGATGGCTGGACGGTGGGCTTAGCCGCAGCGGACTCCGGCTGCGCGGTCGTGACAGGCTCGGGCGGTGCGACTATGAAAGCGCCTGACGGCGGAATCGTGAAGGGAGCTTGCGGCACGATCTTGTCGAGGGCGTGGTCGAACGTGTGATCGCTCGTAGCCTGAGATTGTTCTTGGATCGGCGGCGGTGTCTGGAAGCTATGGTTCAGATCAACGTCAGGTTTCCGTGGCTTAGGAGCAAGTTCTTCCGGCGAACAGACGTGCCCCCCGCATATCGGCACAAGCTGCCCGTCAGATGATCGAACGAAGATCGGCGGGTTGGGAGCATCCTGTGCGCAGACTGGTACCGAACACGACGCAATCAGTACGGCAGCGAACCATGCGCTCTTCGCGCTCCACGGCTGTTTCATGTGAGCTTACGCTCCCGCATTTGCCGGAAAATGCTCTGTAGTCTATAGCCGATTTATCGGCGAAAGCCTACAGCCATAATTGCGGGCGTGTCCAGTGATATTTGCGTTCGATTTGGGAAGCGAATCCGCACGCTCCGCAAGCAGCGGAAGTGGACACAAATCTACATGGCCGAACATGTGGGAATGGATCGTAGCTACATCTCGGACTTGGAGAACGGAAAGAAGGAAGTCTGCATTCGCAATCTGGAATTACTGGCAACGACCTTCGGTGTCACGGTCTCGCAACTGATGTCTCGCCTGTGACAGTCCTCCCTTCGTTAGATAGGAAAGAAACCGGACATTCTCATCATTCCGGGCATCGCCGACACCCAACAGCGGGCCGATTTGACTTCAAGTACGGGAAGTCTCAACCCGGAACGCGGGGAGTCTGTAGGCTAGATAGAAGTGCTTCACTACGATAAAATCCCGCGAAATGATTTCGTCGGCTGCAATTGCGAATGGGATCTCGATCGCGGCGGTGGCTATCAACACCGTATACGTCGTGCTCACCTACCGAATGCTAACGTACATGCGCCGTGATTCGCTTCGTGAGCACCGACTCAGACATCTGGATGATCTGAAAGCACAGGTCATCCAGCCGCTTTGGGTTTGGATCGATTCCTCTGCAATTCCATCACTTGATGGACGGCAGAATTTAATCAACATGACGAGCACGGCTATACCCCGAGAAGGTGCGCCGCTCGGTGACCTCAGCGTCAGTTTCAAAAGACATCTTGTCGGAGGCTGCCCGCCTCCCATCCAGGCACAGAGCGCTCTTTTTACACACGCTAAGGAGATTCACTTTAAGGCGGAGATGCGTGCGTTTGAGGATTTCGAGCGTAGGCGTCGCGGCTATTTAGTTGAAATTGTGGCTCTAGCGCGCCAATGCGCAGACTCTATTGCTGCGATGACACAACTACCTCGGCGCGGAAGTTTTGAAGGGGGAACCAACTTTATCGATTCGGATTTGTTTGTAGCGGCAAGTTTCAAAGATTTGGTCGGTGGAAATATACCTCAAATAACGCAGTACCCCGGCCCAGGCAACGATGGTCTGATTACGCTACAACACGGCAACGGAACACTGGCAATCGGAGAACCAACAGAAATCCGCCGTTGGTGGGAGCAAGCGAACGTGGCCGTGAAATCCTCATGGGACAATTCAGAAGCCACCGCCCAGGCGCATCAGCTTCTTGTCGAGGCAAATCGCGTCAAGGAAGCGCTGATCTCCCTCGAACACACGTATGATCTTCCGCGCGATTGCGAATATGTTGGCGGTCCACGAGAGAATAGCCAACGGCGCGCGTGAAAAACGGCCAAGAATCAGGACGTACTTATTAGCTGTCGTGCGCTGGCTTACTTACCCTCGCCGAAAGCAATTCCTTTTCGGAGATATGCGCCGGGCGGAGTCCGTTCTCCAAGTCGGAAACATTGGACTTAGTAGTGAGTCATGACGGGATGCATCGCGAGTGATTCACAGATGCGCTGTCGAGATTGACGTTTGGAGTCTTTGGGTCTCTATCTCTTCGTAGGATGCCCCGCAATAGCATTCCTAAGCGCGTATAGCCACGATTCGGAGTGAACCAGGTGGAATATCTGGGCTGGTACCATCGTGACCGCGCGCGACGCCCCGGCGGGGCGAACACGCCCCTCCCGGCGTTGAATCGAAAAGAATGCTTCGACGGAATCCGGTGGCAGTAGTGGTGGCACTTGGCTTTTCGTTTTGGTTCGCTCCGATGCGCGGGACTGCGGAAAGCGATTGCGGAAAGAGGCCGTAAAATCAGGCGATTTTCGTTGCTCTGCGGCGTGCTGCGTCTTGGTGCAAAGTGCCAAGGATGGATTTTAAGTCCCCCGCGTATGCCATTCCGCCACCCGGGCACGAAGCCCAAGATAACACGGAAGCCGCGCTCGCGCGGCCCGCGCGCACGAAGTTTAAGGGTGAAATTCAGCGTCCTGCGGCGCGCGAGCGACCCGATCCGTCGTTTCGATCATTCCGATTTTCATTTCCGGCTGGCTCGAACGGCAGGTCGCCGTTTTTGCCCTGCGCGTGGTGGTTGCGGCGGTGAATCCAATAGAGCATCAGTTCGGCGCGGGTCGAGAGGCCGAGCTTCTCGAAGACGTGCTGGACGTAATTGCGAACGGTGTGCTCGCTAAGTCCCAGTCGAGCGGAAATCTCGCGATTCGAGATCCCCTCCGCTACGAGCTCGGTGGTCTCTTTTTCGCGCGGGGTCAGCCGGTCGGCGCTGCTGAAATCCTGCACCGCAAGAGGCATGGCCTTCCCCAGCGCTTCAACGACGTAACCCATATATAGGCTGCTCGCCCAGATCTGTCCGCTGTGCACCGCGTGAATGCATTTGGCCAGCGTGCTGACGGGCTCGTCGCGGAACACCACGCCGTGGGCGCCAAACCGGAACGCATCAATGACGGGATCGCGCTCGCGCGATTCGAGGAGCATGACTATCCGGGTGGGCACACCTAGACGGTGGATCTCGCGGACAAGGTCATAGCCGGCGAGCAGGCCTGAGAGCAGGCGCGAACTTACGATAGCCACATCCGGATCGTGAGCTTTCAGAATTTTAACTGCTTCGGCGGAATCGACCGTCGCGCCGACGACTGCAACTTTGCGGCGGCCTCCGCGAAAGGCGCTCTGAAGAAGCTGACAACTCATGCGGTCGGATTCGACCACTAGCAAGCCGACCGGAACACCCGATCCATTTTCCGCTCGCGCCATAAAACCCCTTTGGCGGCCTTGGAGCGTTGAAGAGTGCGGGGAGTCTAGGTGAGAATATGGGCGAATGCAACTATTTTGTTAACGGTATGTCAATATCGTGATTGGTTTACCAGATCTAATACCCCTACTCGCCGTTCCATTTTGGGAAAGCCGCGGTCGCTTTGCAACAGAGTGACCCGGGAGTTTCCGGCTCCCCTTCCAATCGTTCAGTTTGTGGCGACTTGAAGGACCGCGCCGCGCAACTTGCTGAGGCCGCGCGAGATACTCGGCAGGGTCGATCGGAGGCAAGGAATATCCCCCTACAATTGCGCCGTGGGGAGTAGACACATTCGCGTCGGTGCCGGACAGAGCAATTCTGCTCTGTCCGCCAAGTACATTTAGCCCTGTTCTTGTTCCCCGTCTGTACCTAACGGCGTGAGGTCCTTCATCCACGGCTCACTAGGTAAGATGGCCCCGGGATAACCACGTACTAAGCCATCGTGCACGCCAGATACGTTCTGAATCTTGCCCAATACGAACTCCTCGCGTAGTTTTCATTTTCTTTTTCTTGCAACAAAAAGTGCAACCCACGAGTTGGGCGACTCGTCGTGCACGACATTCATTTATGAGAGGGGCTGACGACGCTTGGGAACGCGTTCCAATCAACCGGCGCTCGACCGTCTCCATGTGATGCTTTTCGCAGCGCTGATGGCGGCCGCCTGCTTTCCGGTGGCGCAAGCGGGACAGGCCTTCTCCGGCTCTAGTGCTGTCGCCTCAGCAACAAACGCCCCTCAGGGTTCGCAAAGTCAGAGTGCCAGTTCTGACTTGGCGCGCCGCGACGAGCGCTACCGGCTCGCCCCAAGCGATTCGATCGCTCTGACGTTTCCTCTGACACCCGAATTCGACCAGACCGTGAATATCGAGCCGGACGGTTTCGCGTCTCTCGCGGGAGCGAGCAGCGTTCGTTTACAGGGACTGACGACCGGCGAGGCCTCCGAAGCAATTCGGGCGGCGTACGCGAAAGTGCTGCGCGATCCGATCGTGACGATCGAGCTGAAGGATTTCAACAAACCCTACTTCGTCGTTGGTGGGCAGGTGAATAAGCCAGGCAAATACGATCTTCGCGGGGACACCTCGGCAACGGAAGCAGTGGCTGAAGCCGGCGGATTCAACGAAGCGGCGAAGCATTCGCAAGTGCTGCTGTTCCGCCGCGTGAACGACCAGTGGTACGAGGTGCGCTCTCTGGACTTGAAACGGATTCTCACCGGCCGCGAGCTTGCGGAAGATACGGAGCTTCAATCGGGAGACATGCTTTACGTCCCGCAGAATTTCATTTCTAAAGTGAGGCACTACATTCCGTCGTCAGGATTCGGAGCGTATTACCAGCTGCATCCATAAAAGGAAATAGAGATTGATAGAAGAGCTTCCCGTTCTCCACAAGCAGCCGCCGATCGCCAGAGCGATGACGTTTCGCGACGCATTGATGCCGGTGTTCCGGCAGAAGCGTCTGGCGGGCGCACTTTTTCTGGGCGTTTTCGCGGGCGCGTTGGCCGGGGCTCTTTTCATGCCACGCAAATATGAAGCGGAAATGAAGATTCTCGTGAATCGCGACCGCGTGGACGCCGTCGTCACACCCGATATGGACGCGCCGGTCGCGGCAGCGCCGTCGACGGTGGTGACGGAGGAGGACTTGAACTCGGAGGTTGAGCTGTTGAAGAGCCGCGATCTTCTCGAGCAGGTGGTGATCGCGTGCAATCTTGTGCGTCCCGCCTCGCGCCTGGAGAATTTCACTGATCGCATCGAGTCTGCTCTGCGGATCGCCGCGCCGGCAAATGAATCGACTCGCCGGGCGCGCGCTGTAGAGGCAATGGGAACCAGCTTGATCGTCGAGCCGCTCAAGAAGACGAATTTGATTCGCGTGGCTTACGAGTCCCGCGATCCCGAACTTTCGGCGCGAGTATTGCAATCCCTGGCTACTCTGTATCAACAAAAGCATGCGGCGGTTCATCGGCCGCCTGGCACGTTCGGATTTTTCGACGAGCAGGCGAGCCGTTACGATGAGGCTATGCGCGGAGCAGAAGCTCGACTGATCGCGTTCGACGGCACGGCAGGAGTGATCGACCCAGCCGAGCAAGAACAACTCACCCTGCAGCAATTAAGCGATTTCCAAAGTGAATGGCAACGCGAGCAAGCAAGCGCCCGCGCTGCCGAGCGGCGCGAGCAGGAATTGCAGTCCATCGCCGCATCGTCACCGCAGCGCCAGACGACACAAGTGCGCACGAGCGGCAATGCGGAATTGCTGGCGCAGCTCGAAACCACGCTTCTTTCGCTTGAGATCAAGCGCAGCGATATGCTGGCGAAATACGCGGACACGTATCCGCCGGTGGCGGAATTGGCCACCGAAATTGCTGACACGCAAAAGGCTATCGCCACAGCGCAAGAATCGCCGGTGCAGGAAACGACTACCGATCGCGTCCCGGCGCAGGACTGGGTCGCGACCGAATTAGCTAAGGCGCAGGCCGATCGCGCCGCCACCGAAGCCCAATCGGCGGCTACGGCGCATACCGTGGAGCAGTATCGCGAGGCTGCTCTCGATCTCGACCGAAAAGGCGCCGAGCGCGACGACCTCGTCCGCGACGTGAAGACTGAAGAAGACAATTACCTGCTCTACGAGCGGAAACGCGAGGCGGCGCGAATTTCGGACGCTCTGGATAGCCAGAGGATCGTGAACGTGTCGATCGCGGAAGCGGCGACGGTCCCCGCCCTGCCGTCCTTGCATTTCGGGTGGCTGGTCGTCGGAGGCTTTTTCGCGGCGAGCTTGTTGGGCGTGGGCTCTGCCTACGCAGCCGACCGGCTAAACCCAGGTTTCCGTTCGCCGGACGAACTTGGCGACTATCTCGAGTTAAGAGTGCTCGCGTCGATACCGGCTCTCGCATCGGCAGAGTTTGCGGGGTCGGAAGAGCACGGGTTGCGGTGACGAGCTATGGCGCATCAATTTGAAGTGCTGACAACAGCCGCAGCGGAGCCCGCTGCGACTCCCGGGCGGCCGCCCGCCGCTCCCGGAGCAACCGGTGAACGACTGCCCGATCGCCGCATCGGAGCCGACGGCGAAATCGCCAAGCTGGTGCAGCACATCTTCCTGCTGCCCGGGTCGGCCAAGGCGCCGGGGGCTGTGGCGTTTTCCGGCGTCGAGCACGGCGCGGGATGCAGCTGGATTTGCGGACGCTGCGGCGAGGCTTTGGCCGCTCAGGTCCCGGGCAGCGTGTGCCTGGTGGACGCAAATCTGCGCGCGCCGTCACTACACCGCCAGTTTCAGATGGAAATGGAAAACGGCTTTACCGACGCGATGAACGACACGCGACCGATTGCCGGATTCGCCAAGCGGGTCGGGAAAACAAACCTTTGGCTCATGTCGTCCGGAGCCGCAGGAAGAGAACTCAATGGCGCCATGAGTCCTGCGCGGCTTCATGCGCGTTTTTCGGAGCTGCGCATTCAGTTTGATTATTTGCTGATCGACATACCACCGGCAGCCTCGTCTCCAGATGGCGTGCTACTCGCGCAGATGGCGGACGGCGTGGTGCTGGTGGTTGGGTCGAATTCGACGCGGCGCGAAACCGCCAGGATGGTTAAACAAAATTTTGATGCGGCGAGAGTTCCTGTGCTCGGGGTGGTTCTGAATAGGCGGACCTACCCTATGCCGGAGGCCTTATACCGCCGGCTTTAAGGGCGGCGGCCGAGCACACGGGGTGAGCCGACACACGGGGGCGGAGTCGGCCCCCGCGAAAGAGACCGAGTGGCACATCGGGTTTCCCGTTTGTCCGCAGGCGGGAAAGGCAGAAGGCGTGGCCGCTGTTGTATCAGCGATGATAAGGCGCGAATCGATCAGCGCCCACGCCGCCTGCAAAAATACAAAACGCAACATCGGGGTCTATAAAATGCAATCCCTCTCAGCCGGATTTGCCACTCGGTATCGATTCTGGCTATACGACCGCAATAACGTGAAGGCGGGCGTCTCGAATGCGAGGGCACGCTTTCGCCGCGCCGCGCCATTGTGGCTGGCGGAGATTCTGCTCGCTGCGGTCTCCTACACCATGGCCGTGTTCGTGCTGGCGCGTGGGGCAAATGGCGCAGGCGCTTACGCAAGCTTGCGTGAAACGCTTGGGATCGCGCTGGCGTTCCGCGGAATCACGATTCTCTGGAGCGGGCTTTGTTGCCGCTCGGTCCGCTACGCCACCGCGCTTGATTTGAGTTGCATCGGCAAGACCATCCTCGGCGGCAGCGTGCCCCTGGGGGTCCTGCTGATTTGGCGCTTTCCTCAGCTGCACCTTTCCGCGAGTTTCGTCGTGGTCGACGCCGCCTTCCTGCTGATTCTGTGGTGCGGATTGCACTTCGGCATGCGCATATTCCGCACTCAACGGGGCGCCGCCCTGAACCAAAGCGGCCGGCGGGCATTGATCGTGGGCGCGGGTGACGCCGGCGTGATGCTGCTTCGCGAAATCGCGATGGACGCCGCGTCAGACTTCCATCCCGTGGCGATTCTTGACGATGACACATCGAAATGGGGCCGCACGATCTGCGGATTACCGGTCAGTGGAGGGACGTCAGCACTGGCCGGCGTGGCCGCGGAAATGCGCGTCGAAGAAGTGTTGGTCTGTATCCCGAGCGCGACGCGCGTACAGATGCACTCGATTCTGAATGCCTGCCGGCAGGCGCAGCTGCCTGTACGCACGCTCCCACCAGTTGCCGAATTGCTTCGTCATCGCCACCTCTCGGAAAGATCGCATGCCACCGTGTCCCGCCGGGACCTTCGGCCACCGCGCGTGGAGGACTTGCTGGACCGCGAGATGATTCGGGTGGATGTGGACGAAACGCGGCGCCTCGTGGCCGGCGAAGTGGTCCTTATCACCGGCGCGGGCGGCAGCATCGGATCCGAACTCGCCCGCCAGGTCGCCGCCGCCGGGCCGCGCAAGCTCTTGTTGCTCGACAAATCGGAGAATGGCCTTTTCTACACAAATCTTGAGGCTTCGGAAAAGATCGGCGCGGCAAACGTAAAGCCCTTTTTCGCCGACCTGCTCGATCGCGATCGCGTTCGCGGCCTGTTGCGCGCCGAGCGGCCTTCGATGATCTTCCACGCCGCGGCTCACAAGCACGTGGCGATGATGGATATGTATCCGCGCGAAGCGATCCGCAACAATGTGCTGGGCACGCGCAATATAGCGGAAGCCGCCATTGAATTTGGTGCGGCCAGATTCGTCAACATTTCCACCGACAAAGCGGTGAATCCACGCAACTGGATGGGATTGTCGAAAAAGCTCACCGAACTGTGCATGCAGGAGCTTTCGTCCCAGGGGCCAACGCGATTCTCCAGCGTCCGCTTCGGCAACGTGGCGGGCAGCAGCGGCAGCGTGCTGCGGCTCTTTTGGGACCGGATCGAACGCGGCCAATCGATCCGCGTCACAGACCCGCGCGCCACGCGATTCTTCATGACGATTCCCGAAGCCGTCCACCTGATTCTTCGCGCGGCCGCTCTGGGAAACGGCGGCGAAACCTTTGTCTTCGAGATGGGAGAGCCGGTGAACATCTGCGATCTGGCCAAGACGATGATGCTTTACGCCGGGCTGCAACCCGGCCGCGACCTGCAAATCGAGTTTACCGGCCTGCTGCCGGGAGAAAAGGTCGACGAGGAACTGTGGGACGGGCGCGAGGAACCGATGCCTTCGGGGTCGAGCCAAATTTTGGTGATTCGCAGCCGGCATCCCCTGTCGTACGGCATTATGTCGAAAATCGGGCGCATGGAGGAATTGCTGGCACGCGGTGCGGAGACCGATGTGCTCGATTACCTCTGCGCGCTGTTTCCAGACTTCCCCTGGAGCCGCTCGCATTTCGCGCCGTCCATGCCCCCGCCCGTCGCGCCCGTCTCGGCACCGGTCCAGCGCGCCATCGCAAGATCGGCAGGTGCCGCGTGAACATTCCTCTTTCGCAGCCTGATATCGGAGAGCGAGAGATCGAAATGGTCACGCGCGTCCTGCGCTCGGGCAGGCTCAGCATCGGACCGTTCGTTGAAGAGTTCGAGCAGAGGTTCGCGGAGTATACGGGGCGCGCCTACGCGGTCGCGGTGAGCAGCGGCACTGCGGCGTTGCATCTCTGCGTCAAGGCGCTCGGCATCGGTCCCAAAGATGAAGTCCTCACCACGCCGTTTACGTTCGTCGCGTCCGCCAATTGCCTGCTCTACGAAGGTGCGCTGCCGGCATTTGTCGATATCGATCCTGCCACGCTCAATATCGATCCTGCTGCGATTCGCAAAGCGCTGGAACGGGATTACATCGTCGACAAACCACGCAAGCGCGTGGTGAACAAGATCAACGGGCGCACACTGCGCGCGATTTTGCCGGTGCACGTCTTCGGCCTGCCTTGCGATATGCGCGCCATTATTGAGATCGCGCACGAGTGGGAACTCTCGGTGATTGAAGATGCTTGCGAAGCGCTGGGCGCGGAAGTTGAAGACCGCAAAGCGGGCGGATTGAGCCACGCTGCGGCCTTCGCCTTCTATCCGAATAAGCAGATGACTACCGGCGAAGGCGGCATGATCGTGACGGACGACGAAGACATCGCGCGCCTTTGCCGCTCATTGCGCAATCAGGGCCGCGACGCCGCGGCCGCATGGCTCCGGCATGAACACATGGGCTACAACTACCGGCTCAGCGAAATCCACGCCGCCCTGGGCTTGGCGCAACTGGAACGGCTGGACGATTTTCTCGAAGCTCGCGCGGCCGCCGCCGACACTTACTCAGAGTTCCTCTCGGATATCCGCCAGATCGCGCTGCCATGGACTCCGCCGGGCATGGTGCGGAGCTGGTTCGCCTACGTGATCCAGCTGAAGGGTCCGGCGGGACAGGCGCTTCGCAACCGTCTCATCCTCGGGCTACACGACCGCGGGATCGGCTGCCAGGCATATTTCCCTGCCGTGCACCTGCAACCCTATCTTGAAAATGTCCGTCGATACCCGGACCGGCCGCTCGCGCAGTCGCGGGCGGCATCCGAATGTTGCCTCGCGCTGCCGCTCTTTTCCACCATGACCAGAGGGCAGGTGGAGCAGGTCTGCTTCGCCGTGCGTGAGATTCTTTTCGAGACGCCGACGCTCTCCGCCCAGCCACAGCGAGCAACCGCGCGCCGCGTACGAGGTGCGGCCTGATGCAAGCCTCGCGTCCAATATCGCGCTCTTTCACTCCGGCGCCCGCCATCGGATCCGCCGGAATTGCGCACTCAAACGGACCGACAACTCTCGCTCGCACATGGGCGGTCCCTGTGTGTCCACTTTGCGCGCGACGCGACAACATGAGGGCCTTCTCCGACAACGGATACGAGCTTCGCGCCTGCGCCCACTGTGGCCTATTCTTCGTCGATCCGTATCCGCGCGTTCAGAACCGTCATCACGAAGTAATGTCGGGCGAACTCGAAGGCATCGAATTGCTCGATTGCGAACGCCGCTACCAAGGCGAGCGCCTTTACTACGACCGGCACTTCGCGTTGATCGAAGAGGAGTGTCGCGGAGCGGCATCCTTCCTCGACGTGGGCTGCGGGACGGGCCATCTGTTGGAGCGGCTATCGGCGCGAATAGGCAGCTGCCGCATGGGCATTGAATTGAACGCGCAAGCTGCGTCCTTCGCCCGGCGCGTCGCCGGATGCGACATCATGGAAATCCCCATTGAAGAGTTCCGCGCGGGCCTTCAGGCAAACGACCGCTTCGATGCGATCGCCATGATCAACGTCTTTTCTCACATTCCGTCGTTTGACGGCCTTTTCAGCGCGCTGCGTGGCGCCCTGGCGCCCGGCGGAAAAGTCATTCTGCGGACCAGCGAAATGAGCCGTCGCGTGAGCCGCTGGAACCAATTGCACTGGGGCATCCCGGACGACCTGCATTTTCTCGGCCTCGGCACGCTGGATTTTCTGTGCCGCAAATACGGCTTCGAGGTGCGTCGCCATCTGCGCGTGCCCTATGAGGATGAACTTTTTCGGCGTTCGCGATGGCTGCAGATGGGCCGGCGCGCTCCGATCAATCTGATCAAGAAGACGGGCGTTCGCCTGCCTGGCGCGCTTCCCGCGATGAAATCCGTATACCGGGCCGCTTTGGGCGGACGGCTGTTCGTTTCGTTCATCGTGCTCTCGGCGGTTTCGTCGGCGGGCTAAACCCATAGGCGCAGTGAAAGAAAGAGTGAATTGCATGACCGTTCGCAGCCCGTTGCTCGTTCGAACGATTCGGACGCAGCCCTATCTCTACAGCGCCGTCTGCAAGACACGCATGTTTTATTCACGGCGCATCGCCGGCGCACACACCCGCGAGGTTTTCCGCCGCCACCACCGGCTTTTCGCGATGAACGCGTTCGAGTCGCGGCAGGTCGCTTCGCTCCGCACGCAAGGCTGCGCGCTGGCGCCGGACTTCTTCACGCGCGAACTGACCAATCGACTTTTCGTGCAGGCAGACGCGGCCTTCCGGTCGCTCCAGATTGACCTTCATCGCGCGTATACGGTGCAAGGCGGCGAACGCGCCAGTCTCGCCGGTCTTTCCTACGAGGAACTGGAAGCGACGGAAAAGATGATCGCTCTGAGAGATCCGTTGGCGCTGATTCCCGAACTGGCTAAAGCGGCGTTCCACGAAAGCATTCTGAAAATCGCGGCCAATTTTCTCGGCTGCGTGCCGCCGCTCTATCGCGTGATGGTCGTGCGCGATTTTCCGCACGATCGTCCGCTGCACTCCAGCAATTTTCACAAAGACAACGACGAATCGGACTCGCTGCAAATCTTCATCTACCTCGTCGACATCGACGGCACCTGTGGCCCGCTGGTCTACATCCCCGGATCGAATCAATATGACGTGCGCTCCTGCCGGCCGCGCCTCTCGCGCGACCTGGGCCTCCCTGCCAACGACGGCCGCCTGAGCGACGAAGAAGTGGAGCGCGTCTACCCGCGCGACACCTGGTCCGTGCTGCACACCGGCCGCGGCAGCATGGCTGCGATCCATGGCAATGGCATTCATAAAGGACCCGCGTGGGCAAAACCCGGCGATTCCGCAAACCGCGCCCGCACCGCCATCCGTCTCGATCTCCACGGTTATAAATCGGGTGTCGCACGCGACCAGCGCGAAAACCGTATGCCGCACGCCGTGTGGGACGGCATGAGTGAACTACAGCGCCTCTTCGCGCACGCAACATTCATCGAAAGTGTCGAAAGCAGCGCCGCATCAGAAAAAGCCGTGGCGCTGGCCGCCGGCGCATAGGAGAACCGCTTGCACTTACAAGCCACCGCAACTCGCGCCGCCACACTGCTGGCGAAGAACCCGGCGCTCTTTTGCCGCGTGATGCTCGGCAAAATTAAGACTGCACGCCGCATGCCTCCCCTCCCCGCCTGGAAGCGCATCAACGATGTCGTCTTCGAATACGATCTGGCGCACTATCGCGGAACTGCTCCCATGTACTTCGGCTCGTTCGCGCCGCTGGTTATTGAGGCGATGAAGCGCCACCTTCGCCCCGGCGGTGTCTTCATCGACGTTGGCGCGAACATCGGATACCTCTCTGCGGTCGCGGCCGGACTCGTCGGCCAGCGTGGCGAGGTCCACGCGTTCGAGCCGGTGCCCATCTATTGCGACCGCCTTCGCCGCCTGGCGGAATTAAACCCGCGCCACAAAATCGTCTCCAATGCGGATGCCGCCGGCGAGACGCCGGGCACGTGCACGATCTACGTCACGCGCGAACCGGGCCAGAACACGATGGTGCGCTCCTATCAACAGCCGATGGAGATTGTTTCCACGCTCGAGGTTCCGGTCGTGCGGCTCGACGATTACATGGAAGCACGGCAAATTCGCCGTGTGTCGCTGCTGAAGATCGACGCCGAAGGCTTCGAGTTGCCCGTACTCAAAGGGCTCGAGCGCTACTTTTCATCCACTCGGGAGCGTCCGCCCATCATCTGCGAAATTGCTCCGCGCGCTTATGCGCTGCAGGGCAAGAAGCTTGCCGACCTCGCCGCTTATATGTCGTCCCACGGCTACACGGCGCGCGATCTGATCGATCCCGGCACACGGGTGGATCTCTGCGGAATCAAGCAGGTGGAAGACGTGCTCTTCATGGCGTCAAATGAAAATCCGAGAGAACTTTCGAAACAACGGTAAGTGAAAGTATTCCACAAATTCGTCCCCGCGACGGCGGAGCCATTGATTCCCGCTCCCTTGTTGTGGGCGATCTCCGTCGCAACGGGAATTGTGTTTGCCTTCGCGGCATCCAACCCGCGCCTGCTGATCGATACGATCGGAGCAGCGATTCTGCTCGTCCTGCTTCTTTACCCGGAGTTTGTGCTGGCGCTCTATGTGGTCGTTGGAGACGTGAAGGGTGACGATCGCGTGGCTGCGCTTCTACCGTTCGATTGGACGATTGCGCTGGGGGTCGTGCTGGCCGCTGGAATCGTTCTCAACATGTTGCGCGGCCGCCGCGTCGCGGCCATGCCGGCGGCCTATTTCCTTCTGGGCGCGCTCACGCTTTGGATGGCCGCCAGCCTCGCTTACACGCCCGTCCTCGAAGGCGGTCTGGAAAAATTCGGGCGATTCCTCACGGTGACGGCCATCGTGATCGTCGCACCCTTCTTCGTTCTGGGCACCCAGGCCGCGCTCAAGCGGTTTCTCGTCGCGTTTGGCATCGCGTCTTTCGCGATCTGCGCTTACGCGCTGCTCGGCCTTGGCAGTGATGACCGCCTCGTCTCGCCCAGCGACAACACAATCGGCCTCGGCCATGTGGCCTGCGCGCTCGTCATGCTCATCTGGTTTGCCGCCGTTCCCCGCGGCCGCTGGCCCTTGCGGCTCGCCTCCTACGCGCTGTTCGCCGTTCCGGTGGTGGCGCTCATCGGATCGGGCTCGCGCGGCTCGGCCATCGCCTGCGTGCTCGCCATTCTCTTAAGCCTGTACTTTTGCCGTGAACGGATCCTTGATTTTGCGCTCATCGCGGGCGCAGGCATCCTGGCAATACCATTTCTCGGGATTCCGGAATCCTCGATCGACTACCTGGCGACCTTGGTGAAAACCGGCAGCGTGAATGCCCTGCTCGATTTTCGCGGCGATCTGCTCGGCTACGGCTGGCAACTGCTCCAGCGCCATCCGCTGATTGGCGCGGGCATCGGCGGGTTCCAGTATTCGTCGCCCAATCCGGGCGTCTATAAGTGGCCGCATAACATTTTTCTCGAAGTCGCCTGCGAGCTGGGTCTTCCGGCGACGCTCGCCGTCGCCGCCTTCTTTGCCTTGGCAGCACGCGAATCCCTCCGTCAGCTTCGCTGCGATTCACGAACTTGCGGCACACTCTCTCAATTGGCCGCGGCCTGGCTTCTGCTCGGTCTTGTCAATGGGCTGAACACGGGCGACATCAATTCCGACCGCACCACATGGCTCTTTGCCAGCATTGTCTTCGTGGTTGGCCAATATCGCGAGGCACCGTGCCCTCGCAAGAACGCGGCGATTGACCTGTCACAGCCGGCTCCGGCACTGGGCGCATAGAAGATGACGACGCCCGTCGCGCAGATGCCTCAAACAGCCGATGCAGGCCGCCTTTTCAACGAGAGGATTGCGGCCGCGAACGCGCACCCGCTCGCGCTGTGCCACTTCACCACCGCGCACACCTCACTCAAAAGCCGCTCGTACCATCGCCAATGCCTGCCATTGGCCGCAGCGGGC
>Ga0210385_10001097_pt1 | contig 17130 bp, 19 predicted proteins | sample IncBWH26OmetaG_FD_160107 | JGI IMG/M metagenome (GOLD analysis project Ga0210385, IMG submission 160107) | Forest soil microbial communities from Barre Woods Harvard Forest LTER site, Petersham, Massachusetts, United States - Inc-BW-H-26-O ...
GGCGTAGGGTCGCGGGCCGGCGACCCTACGCCAATCGAAGACGGGAAACCACCTGCCAACGAGGTTGAGTCCGGTGCGCCTGGCGAGGTCGAAGCTAGGCCCGAAGTTAGAGCAGCCGCGGTGCTGGACTCGGGAGCAGATGCGAGACTGGCAGTAGCGGGCGCGGCAACCATCGTCGTGCCGGTGGCATCGGCGGCTCCTGCGGCCGCTTCGAACCCACCCGCCAGAGTGATCACAGGGGCTGCTGCTGCTGTGTCTGGCGGCGAGACCCCAGATTCCGACGCAGCGGATGCCGCGATCCCGCCGCCGGCTACGTTGTCGCTCGCACGCATCGCGCGCGCGGGGTGCGGCGTCTTGCCTACACCCCCTCTGGGGCTGCTCCTTGGATGGCCTTCCGCAGTGGCGGTCCGGGCCCAATGTGTGGCGAGTGCGCTCTGGAACGGCGCGCCCGGTGGAGCCCCAGGCGGGGCTCCACCCGAGGCTCCGGGTGGAGCGCCTGAGGGCGGGCTCGATCGGCTCGCGCCGCTGGAGGGCGAGCGGGAAGGCAGCGAAGTCGATGGCATGCCGAGTGCGACTGGGCTGTTCATGCCAGGCCCCCGGCCGAGATCGAAGCGGGGTGAGTCTGACGGAAGGCTTCGGCGTAGCCGAGCACCTTGGAGACGTAGCTCTGTGTTTCGGCGTAGGGCGGTATGCCGCCGTACTGCTGAACGGCTCCGGGCCCGGCGTTGTAGGCGGCCAGGGCATCTTCGGTGTTGCCGCCGAATTGGCTCATCAGTTGGCTCAGGTAGCGTGCTCCGCCTTCGATCGATTCGGTCGGGTTGAGTGGGTTTGCGACACCCATAGACGAAGCGGTGCCCGGCATCAGCTGTGTCAGACCGCTTGCGCCCGCGCTGCTTTGGGCATCCGGGTCAAAGCCCGACTCCTGCTGGATCAGGCCGTGCAGCACCGCTGGATCTATGCCATAGCGCTCGGATGCCTGTTCGATCACGCTGTCGTATTCGCCGCCGTCGCCTGCGGCACCTGCCACGCTTTCGCTCTGGGCGGCGGTAGGCGATGAGGTGTCAGCTGCGGTCGCGGCCTGCAGTGCCGCGGCAAAGTCTCCCGCAGGCACTTGTGAGGCTGTCGTAGATGCGCCGGTCGTGACGCTCGTCGGGGCTATTCCCGAGCCGACCTGGCGGGTCTGTTGGATCAGCCCCTGCAGCTGTTGCACGCGCTGGGCGATTACCTGCTCGTCTTCGGGTATGCCGACAGTGGGAGCGATCGCGGTGTTCATGTCTCGCTCCGGCCGAAACGCGCGGCGGTCATCTCGTCGAGCGCGCCCTGTTCGCGGCTGGCGGCGGCACGCTCGTGCTCGCCGCGGTGGCGCTCGGAGAGGCGCTTGAGCATCTCGTGCTCGCTCGAGGCGGCGGTGAGCCTGGCATCGTGCTCGAGTACCGTCGCCTCGCGCTGCTTGAGCTCTTGGGCATGGGCTCCACGCTGTGCCTCGATGCGCTCGAGGAACGCCTGGCGCGCGACTAGTTCGTCGGCGTTGAGCGTCTGGACTTCGACAGCCTGGGCGCGGTGATCTGAGTGCGCCTGCTCCAGATGGGCTTCGGTTGCACGCAGCTCGACCTCGGTGCTGGTCCGAGACGCAATCGCCTGTGCCAGCGCCTGTTGGGCCTGCTGCTCTTTGCGCTCGCGCAGCGCACGCACGCGCTCGAGTCGAAAGCGAAAAACGGTTCCGTTCACGGCCCGGTTATCGGACGCGGCGCGCCTTTCTTTAGGGCTCTCGCCGACGCGACAGCGGCGGTGGGGGTCTCGCCGGGCGACGGGTGCATGGGTATGCGGATTTGGGCACACCCCCCCCGCGCGCGGGGGGCATCGCCGATTTTTAGATGCTCAACCCGAGCGCCGGTATGGCCGGCACCTCGGCTGCGACATTCGCCGAGGCTGAGGCGCCCGGGTCGATCCGCTCGGCCGTCACTTCCTCGCCATCGGGAATGTCCTCAAGGCTGAACGTTGCCTCGCCGGCGAGCGAGGCAGCCAGTTCCAGCAGTTGCATATCGGCCTGCTCGGGCGTGCTGCGCTCGTTCACGCTCTGGCGCAGGAAGTCCTCGATCTGGGCGCGATGCGCCAGCGCCGTGTCAAGCGCAGGATCGCTGCCAGGCTGGTAGGCGCCGATTGCGACGAGGTCTTCCTTCTCGCGCAGCACGGCTAGCGCGGAGCGCAGGCGCTGGCCGGCCAAGGCAAGCTCGGGCGTGACGATCTCGCCGATCAGTCGCGAGACGCTCTCGAGCACGTCGATCGCTGGGTAGTGCCCGGCATGGGCCAGGGAGCGCGTGAGCACCACGTGTCCATCGAGGATCGCGCGCGTCGCGTCGGCGATCGGCTCGTTCATGTCGTCACCATCGACCAGCACCGTGTACAGCCCGGTGATCGAACCGCTGGAGCTGGTGCCAGCGCGCTCCAGCAGGCGCGGGAGCAGCGCAAACACGCTGGGTGTGTAGCCACGCGTCGCGGGCGGCTCGCCGATCGCCAGGCCCACCTCGCGCTGGGCCATCGCAAAGCGCGTGACCGAGTCCATCATCAGCAGTACGTCGTGGCCCTGGTCGCGGAAGTGCTCGGCGATCGTCGTGGCGGTGAAGGCGGCCTTGATACGCACCAGCGCGGGTTGGTCGGAGGTGGCGACGACGACGACGGAACGCTCCAGGGCGTCGCCAAGGTCGCGCTCGATGAACTCGCGCACCTCGCGTCCGCGCTCGCCGACAAGCGCGATCACGTTCACCTGAGCGCTCGTGGAGCGGGCGATCATGCCCATCAGCGAGGACTTGCCGACGCCGGAGCCGGCAAAGATGCCGAGTCGCTGCCCGCGCCCGCAGGGCACGAGCGAATCGAGCGTGCGCACGCCCAGGCCGACGCGCTCCGTGATGCGGGGCCTGGAGAGCGCGCTTGGCGGCGGGGCGATCGTGGAGCGCTCGACTCCTGCTGGTGCTGGAAGCTCGTCCAGCGGCACTCCCAGCCCATCGACGACGCGACCGAGCAGGCCGGGCCCGACTGCGACCCGGAACGGGGCTCCGGTCGCGAGCACGCGCGTGCCGGGGCCGATTCCGTGCAGCTCGCCCAAAGGCATCAACAGGGTACGCCCGTCGCGGAACCCGACCACCTCGGCGGGAATTCGATTATCGATAAGACACACCTCTCCGATCTCCGCCTGCAACCCGGTCACCTCGATGATCAGGCCGATCAGATTGCTGACAAACCCGTGGCGCCGTGCGAGATCGGCCTCACGGACGGCTTGTGTGGCGCTCGCCAGCAGCGCGCCGGGTGGCGAGCTCTGAGAAGGCGATGCCCCCCGCGCGCGCGGGGGGGCGGTCAAATCGGAGGGTTCGCTCACGCCGCGCGCTCGGTCGCCAGCGAGGCTTCGACCACCTCGCGCGCCCGCTCCAGCTGCGTCTCCACGCCTGCGTCCACCTCGCCCTCGGCGGTGCGCACGATTGCCCCGCCGGGTGCGACACGCTCGTCGGGCTGGATGTCGCACAGCTCGACCCCGCTTCCTGTCCCGACCAGCTCGCCGATGGCTGAACTCACCGTCTCGAATTCCGCCGGGTTGATGAGCACGGCGATCTTGCGCCGGTCTGTCACGCGCCGCAGCGCCCCTTGCACGCTTTCGAGTATGCGCTCGCTGGGCAGTTGCCGGGTGCCGCCGAGGATCTTCTCGGCCAGCTGCAACCCGAGTTGGATGGCGTCGTGTTCGATCGCCTGCACCAGCTCGACGCGCAGTGACTCGATGCCGTCCATGGCCTCGCCAAGCGCCCGCGCCGCGAGGGCGATCTCGGTGGCGCCCTGCTCGTGGCCGGCATTGCGCCCCTCGGCACAGCCTTCGGAGCGGGCTTGCTCGCGGATCTGCTCGGCTTCGAGCTGGGCCTGGGCAAGCGCGCGCGCGGGCGCGTCGCGTGGCTGGGGCTCCGATGACTCGAGCTGCTCGAAGGCGTAGCTGACAGCGGTGTCAGACAACCGCTCTGCCCCTCTGGGGGCCGCGCGCCACGGCATTCTCAGACAACGCTCTCGACATCCGCCTGCCGCGCCGCCCTACGGCCACCTCAGGCAACGTCTCCTCCATCTGACCGCCGCGTGCCACCGCGGTCCGCTCAGACAACCGCTTCGCCTTCCTCCTCATCGCCGCCGGCGATCACGATCGTGCCGGCCTCGTCCAGCTTGCGCCCGACCCCGACAACGCGCCTCTGCGCCTCGTCGATGTCGCGCTGGCGCTGGGGCGGCTGGATCTCCATCTCCTCCTTGAGCATCGCCGCCCCCCGCTCCGACATGTTCGTGAGGACGATTTCCATCACGTTCTCCGGCGCCCCACGCAGTGCGAGCACAAGATCCTTCTGGTCGACCTCGCGGAGCACCTGCTGGATCGCGCGCTCGTCGAGCTTGACGATGTCCTCGAACACGAACAGCATCCCGCGCACCTCCTCCGCGAGCGCCTTGTCTGCTCCGGCAAGGCGCTCGAGCACGTTGCGCTCTGTGGTGCGGTCGGCATGGTTGAGGATGCCGGCAAGCGTCTTGGCCCCACCGCTGGCGGAGTACTTGCGCTCGACCGTAGCCCCAAGCTTGTGGCGAATCATCTGCTCGACCTGCTGGATGACGCGCGTGCCGGCATTGCCCATGCGTGCGATCCGCAGCGCGATGTCGGGCTGCTCGGACTCGGGCAGCCGGGCGAGCACACCGGCGGCGAGATTCGTGTGCAGGCTGGCGAGCACGAGTGCAACGGTCTGAGGCGACTCGCCGCGCAGCAGCGCAGCGATCCGCTCGGGCGGTACGCGACGCAGGAACTCGAAAGGTCGTGTTTCGCTGGCGCTCTCCAGGCGCCCGAGCAGGTCGGTCGCGCGCTCGGGGTCGAGCGCGCGCTCGATCACTCCGCGCGCAAAGTCCAGCCCACCGGTGACAGCCCCCTGGCCCTCGCCGGCCTCGGCGGCCAGTTCTCCGAAGACCGACTCGGTCGTCTCAGCGCCGACAGAGGAGAGTCGCGCCATCTCCATCGAGAGGCTCTCGATTGCCTCCTCGTCCATGCGCTGCATCACATTCGCCGCGCGCTCAGGTCCGAGCGCCGCCATCAGCACGGCCGCCCTGCGCGCTCCTGGCAAACGCTCGCTTGGTGCGGCAGGCGACGATGCGGACGGGCTGGCCGTCGAGCGCCCGGCCAGGGCGCCCGGCTGTGTCGGCGCCGTCTCTGAGGGTGAATCGGCCACTCGCTCTAGTCCTCCTGCATCCAGTTACGAAGCTGCTGGGCGACGCGATCGGGATCGCTGTCGGCAAGCTGCTCGACCTGGCGGCGCAACTGGTCGCCGCCGGCGTGCCCGTTGCCATTCCCATTCCCGTTTCCATTGGGAGGCGCCACGCCTGCCATCGCCGGTACCGGTCTCGGAGCGCTTTCGCGCTGCAGCTCGGAGAGGCGCATCGGCGTCTCCAGCTCGCGCAACCAGACCGGCTCGTCGATCGTGTCCGATTCGCGGCGGCGCAGCGAGCGTGTCGTGAAGAACAGGAAGAGCAGCGAAGCGATGCCGAGCAGCGCGTACTTGGCGTAGCCGAGCATGCTGCTGGTCGAGCTTGCGGTAGTGGCGGCCGGGCTCGCGAAGGGGATCTGCCCGATCGAGATCGTGTCCCCGCGCTTGGTCTGGATGCCGGCGGCGTTGGTGATCGCTTCGCGGATCGCCGGCAGCGAGGCGGCGGGAACGGAGTGGTCGAGCAGCACCGAGACATGCTGGCTTTCGACCGTCCCGGGGGCAACCGTGGTGTGGGACACCGTCTTGCTGACCCCGAGCGTGCTGCTCGTCGTTTCGTGCTTGTAGTTGGACTTACCGCCTGTGCTGGCCCCGGTCGGAAGATTCGCGGTGCCGGTGGCGCCGCCGGCACCGGCACCGTTGCCGGTGAGCGTCTCGATGTCCTTGCTCTGCTGCAAAGGCACGCCGGCCTTGCCGTAGCTGAGCTGTTCCTGGGTGGTCGAGTTGACGTTCATGTTGGCGTACACCAACACCTGGGCCTTGCCGGGACCAAGGGTTTGGGCAAGCATCGCGTCGAGGCTCGCGCCCATGCTCTGGTCATAGCGCTGCTCGGCTTCCTGCACGCCGTTGCCGCCGCCGGCGGCGCTGCCTGCTGCCTGCGGCCACAACAGCTGCCCCGAGGCGCCGGTGATCGTGACCTTGCTCAACTGCAGGCCGGGCACGCTCGATGCGACCAGTTGTGCGATCCCCTGCACCGAGCTTTGTGGCATCGAAGTGGTCCCCGAGAGCAGCACGGCGGCCGAGGAGACCCCCTGATTTTCGCCGAATATCTGGTTCTGTGAGCTGGGCAGCACCAGCTCGACCTGCGCCCCGGACACGCCTTGCACCGAGTCGATCGTTTCGTCCAGCTGCCCCTGCAGCGCGCGCTGGTAGGTGACCCCTTGCTGGAAGGTGCTTTCGCCGAGATTCTGTTTGTCGAACAGCGAGAAGCCTGGCTGGGTGTTGCCGAGCAGGTTCGCGCCGGCCAGGGCAACGCGCGCCTCGGCGGTCTGGTTGGATTGGACGGCTAGCGCGGTGCCGTTGTTCTGCAGCTCGTAGTTGACGCCATGTTCGCTGAGCGTGCTCGTCATCTTGCCGGTCTGGGAGGGATTGACGCCGCTGACGAGCGTCGTGTAGCTCGGCGCGGACACCATGTGCAGGAACAGGTAGATGAACAGGATCGCGCCGACCGCGGCACCGCCGACGATCAGCCATCCGCGAGTGGTGAGCCGCGAGGCGAGCTGGGAAAGCGGCACGGCCTAGGCCTGCGATCCGCGAGTCGTGAGCCGCGAGAGAGATCGTACGAGCGCCACCGATCAGACCTGCGTCTGGAAGAGGTTCTGAGCGGCTTCGGTGGCCTTGGTGCGCAGCTGCGAAGCCAGGTCCATCGCCATCTGCGCATCCTCGACGGTAACGACCGCGCTCTCGGGATCCTTGGCGGTGCCGGTGGCAAGCGACTGGGCCGCGCTGTCGGAACTCAACTGGGTACTTTCGAGCGAGGAGATCGCTTCTGAGAGTTCGCTGCCAAAGCTCCCAGATCCGCCGCTCGACGCGCCGCCGACCCCTCCGGTTCCTTCGACCCCGCCGATTCCTTCGACTCCGCGTGTCCCTTCGAGGCCGCTGCTGCCTTCCAACCCCAGCCCCGAGCTTGTCGCTTGAGCGCTTTGGCCGCCCTGGGTCAGGCCGCCGACCGTCTGTGGCGAGGCGCTGTTGGAGAGGCCTTCGGAGAGTTTGCTCGCCAGTCCGCTGACCGCCGGAACGATCATTTGAGCACCCCGAGCGTCGCGCTGAACATCGACTTGGCGGTCTGCATCGCGGTCACATCGGACTGATAGGACTGCGACTCGGAGATCAGATCTGTCATTTCGGTGACGGTGCTTATGTTCGGCATCTTCACGTAGCCCTGGGCGTCGGCTTCGGGATTGCCAGGGTCATAGACCTGCTGGTCGGGAGTGGCGTCGCTGACGATCCCCGTTACCTGGACACCGCCGGGCGAAGCCGAGCTTTCCGCTTGCTGGATGGCTCCTGAAAGTGCGCTGCCAAAGCCACCTTCGCCTGCCTGTGCGAGCTCGACCTCTTGGCGCTGGTAGGGCTGTCCGCCCGCGGCCTTCGTGGTGTCAGCGTTGGCGAGGTTCTCGGCGGTCACGTCCATGCGCACACGCTCGGCGGTCAGTCCGCTGCCGGCGATGCCGATTGCTTCGAAGAGTCCCATCAGGATCTTCCGTCGGTCGTGCTCGGCGGGTGACATCGACTGCGGCATCGATGATGCGATGTGTCGGTCGCGCCCACGAGATGACGTCGGCGGTGGCATCCATGACGCGACGTATCGGTCGCGCTCACGAAGTGACTCCGATAGCCGCGCTGAGGATGCTGTTGCGGGCGCCGAGCACCTGCGTGAGAGCTTGGTAGTCGAGCCCGTTTTCGGCGAGCTTCGCCGATTCCTGATCGACGCTGATGCTGGTGCCGTTGGGACCGTCCTCTTCGGGCTGCACTTCGGTCTGAAACTCCACTTGGCTGAGAGGTTCGCCGCTGTTCATCGCGCTCTGCAACTCGGACTCGAAGTTGACTTCCTGGCGTTTGTAGCCGGGCGTGTCGGCGTTGGCGATGTTGCTCGTCAGGGCAGTCTCGCGCTGCCAGGAGCCACGCATGGCGGCCTCGAGCAGCTGCTGGGTCGAATCGATCGGAGCCATATACCGTCCCTGGTGATCGGCCGCCCCGCTTGGGTCTTTAGCCTCGAGCCAGAAGTCAGGCGCTGCGATCCAGGCGGGGACGGCGCGTAAGCTGCCCCGCGTAGCCGTCGGCGGCGCGTCTCGCACGCGCGCTGGCGCCGATCTCGGCCAACAGCGACTCGCGTAGGCGAATCAGCTCGATGCGCGTGCGCTCGTGAATCAGCCGGGCTTGGCGCAGCAGTGGCGCCGCCCCGGTCGGCGGGCTGGCCGGCAAGTCGCGCGTCAGCTGCTCCCAGCGTTCGCCGAGTGCGGCCAGACGTCTTACCTCGCCGCGGCCGACAAGCTCGAGTTCAAGCTCGGCATGCTCATGGATCGCCTCGTAGGGCCGCAGCGCCACTTGCTCGCTCACGCGCGGGCGATCTCCTCGGCCACCTGCGCCCAAGCCTCGCGCAGCTCGCCGAGCAGCTCGCTGACCTCTTCCAGCTTGCCGGGATCCTGGTTGTTGCGCGCGGCGTTGAGATGGGCAAGGCAGAACTGGTAGATCGCATGTAGGCGATCGGCGACTTCGCCTTGCTCGAAGTCGAGGATGCCATCCAGATGGGCGATGATCAACTCCGACCGTCGCAGCGTGTTGTGCGCACGCTCGATCTGACCCTCGCGCATCGCGACGTTCGCCTGGCGCAGGAAGCGCCGCGCGCCGTCGTAGAGCATCACGACAAGCTCCCCGGGCGTGGCAGCAAGCACAGCCCCCTGACGGTAGGCATTCGGCGTCGCGGTCAGGTTGCTCATGGTGCGTTGGCCGCCAGGGAGGCTTCCTGACTGGTCAACCAGTTGGCCTGTGAGGTGTTGCGCGAGATCGCGCTTTCAAGCTCGGCATAAGTTGCCTGCAGCGCCTTTTCACGCACGGCAAGCATTTCGTTCATCGTCGTGATCTGGCTGGTCAGCTGGGTGATCTGGGTGTTGTCCCCGTTGGTCCGCGCTTCGAGCGTCCCCCCAGGTCCGCCCACGCCTTCGAGGGTGCTCTGCAAGCCCTGCGACCACTTCTCGAGCATCTGCTGCACGCCGGCCGGATTCGTCTTGACCGCTTCGGAGAGCTTGCTGGAGTTGAGCGTCAGCAGCCCTTCGATCGAAGCCTGAGAGGCGCCACCGGAGGAGACTGCGCCTGTACTGATGCCGATGTTGCTCGGATTGGACATTTCGGCGGCGAGCCCGGCGATCGGTTCGTACATGCTCTGGCGCATGTTGCCCAGGAGGCTCTCCAGTTCGACGTCGCCAAACAACGTGCCGGTGCCAAATTCGCTGGCACTGGTGGGCTTTGTGATCGGCTTGGTGGAGAGTTGCTTCTGGATCGCTTCGACCGTCGAGTTGTAGAGCTTGACGAAGGATTGGACCTGCGCTTCCACGGCGCTGACGCTGGCGCCCGGGGCCTGTACGTCGATCGTGACGGGCCCCGTCGTGGTCAGCCCGCCCAAGGTCAAGGTGACGCCGGCGATCGCGTTGGTGACGGTGTTCGAGGCCGAGGTCCCAGCGACCCCATCGACGGAGAATTCGGCGTTCTTGCCTTCCTTGGCGGTGCCGGCCTTTTCGACTAGTGTCGCGCCCGGGTCGGTGACCGCGATGAATTCTGTGCCGGTGTTGCCTGTCGCGCGATTGGACAGCACCAGCGTGCTGCCTTCGAGCACAGCCGCGTACACCGTCGCGCTGCTGTCTGAATTGATCGCGTTGGCCAATTCCTTGGCGTTCTCGCCCGCCTTGACCGTGAAGCTGTTGCCGTCGATCGTGAGTGTGTCTTCGGCAGCCGGGCTCGTGAAGGTAAAGGTGCGCTGGGCGGAGTTGGCCAGTTGCGTGACTTCGACCTCGTAGCCGCCGATGCCGGCCCCGTCGCTCGTGGCGGCGCTCACACGCGTGGGTTCGCTTGAAGTCACGGCCTGTGAGCTTTCGAACAGCGAGGGCATACTGAATTCGGATGCGGCCAACGCAAGCTGCTGGAGGTTGTTCTGGATGCTTGTCAGCTCTTTCTGCTGGCCTTGCAACTTTTCCTGGGCATCAGTCAAGCGAGTGACAGGCTCGCGTTCGGCTGCCATCAGCGCCGAGATGATCGAGCTCGTGTCGAGCCCTGAGGCGAGCCCTGAGATGGAGATCGGCGAGCCGGCCGTCGAGCTAACTGCAAGCGATGACATGGGGGCTCTAGACCGAGGGCTTCCCGGTGACGTCTTGCACCGGCTTTCCGGCAGCAATCTCAAGCGCCTCTGAAATCGACATGTTCTTCACGGTTTTGCCCTTGCGATCGGAAAGCTCGACGGTGACCCGCCCCCCCTGACCTTCGGAGAAGCGCAGCTCATGTCCGCTTTCGCGCATTTCGCGGCTAATCCTTCCCGCGGCCGCGACCTGGTCGAGCACCTCCGGCGGCGGCGTGCCGCTGCCGTGTTGACTTGCAAGCAGACGATCGGCCGCGCTGAGATCGGACTGAAACGAGGCTGGATCGCCAGCGTCGCTTATGGACGGCATCGGATACGACAAGCCCGCAAGCGAACGCGGGCCACTGAATGGCAGGATCGACGAGGTCATATGGCGTTTTCTCCCTGAAAACGTGTGCGACGACCCGTTCCCTGGGCCGCCTCGCGATTGATATCTCTTCAAGTGATCGGCGTCTTTCGCGAAAACTTTATTCGGACCTACACACTTGCCACGGTGGATATGTGTCGCTTGGCGACAAATCGACGGGCGAGGGCGGCGCTGGCAGAGCCCGGAGCGCCTACGTGGTCGCGGCATGCGCTTGCGAGAGGAGGCTTGCGGCATCCTCGTTGTCGGGATCGCGTGCGAGCGCCGCGGCCGCGAAGTCGCTCATCTCGTGTGCCATGCCTCTCGCGGCGGCAACGCGAGCAAGGCCCAGTAGCGCCGGGACGTCGGGCTCCTGCCCGCAGACGGCCATCCACTCCCCAGCCGCGGATGCCAGGAACCCACGCCGCAGGTACATGCCGGCGAGCAGCTCACGTCGCTCGCGCGCCCGTAGCGGTGTGAGCTCGAGCGCGCCGAGCAGCACTTCAAAGCCCTTGAAGTCGTGTACGCGCAGCAGCGCCTCGAGCATCACTTCCAGCGGCGCCACGGCCTGCTCGGAGACCCGCTGAACAGGGTGTCCGGGAAGGGGGGGTGTGGGCTGTTCGGCTTGCGCGGCAACGTCGACCTCGGCAAGCGCGAGCTCTCGCCAGGTGGCGAACAGGTCGAGCTCATACTGGGCCATTCCCGCCGCATGCGCTCTGTCGAGTGTCTCTCCCGCGCCTTCGCGGTCGCCGCCGGCGATGCGCCCAAACAGCTCTGTCCGGCGGGCGATGACCGCGAGCGCGTCGTCATTCGCGAGCTCACCGGCGACCTCGGCCGCCTCGCCGTAGCGTCGCTGTGCAAGTAGCGCCTCGCCAAGCGCCACGCGGGCACGGCCCGAGTGGGGCTGGCGCGCGAGCACCGTCCGAAACTGAAGCTCTCCGGCGGCCGTAGCGCCCGACTCGTAGAGCGCCGTGCCAAGCATGAAGCGAGCCGCGGGCGGCGGGTCGGGCATATGCTGCTCGACCCGCTCGACGACCTCGCCCGGCTCGACCCCGCTTGCCAGAAGCAGGTTCGCGTAGGGCAGCACCGAGCCGATGAAACGCGGGTGCTCGCGCAGGCAATGCTCCAGCAGCCTAGTCGCCTCCGCGTAGTCTCCCGCTGCCCGTCTGAGCTCGGCCAGCTGCAACCTCGGCAGGTAGCTGCCGCTGCCCTGCGTGGCGGTGTAGCGTCGCGGCGCGTCGCCCATCTCGATGCAGCGCTCGAGCAACTCGACCGCTCGCTCGTTCTGCTCCAACGCGATCGCGGCGATCGCCTGTTCGAGCACGAGGTCGGTGAAGCCCTGGAAGCGCAGCAGTCCCTCCTCGGCACGGGCGATTGCATCCGTCGGACGGCCGCATGCGCGCAGCGCCTTGACCATGCGACTCATCAGGGCCGGCGCGAACTGGTAGCTGTCGCGATCGGGAAGGCTCTGCAGCAACTTCCAGGCGCGCTCGAACTCGGCGAGCGCGGCCTGCGGTTCGTTCGCGGCGGCGTACTCGGAGCCGAGGTTGTAGTGCAGGAACGGCGTGGGCGGGCTCTCGGCCTGCTGCAAATGCAACAGCTCGATGTTGCGGCGCGACTTCTCGCGACTGTCGCGCACGGCGCCGAGATAGCCGTAGTGCTCGATGCGCACGCCGCTCGCCTCGACGCGCTCTGGCAGGTAGCCGGGCAGGCAGTGGGCGATCTGCTCGTGCAGGCGGCCCTCGAAGCGGTACTCCGGCCGGTTGCGAAAAACGCGCAGCGCATTGTGCGTGACGGCGGTGCCGTCCTCGAGATCGCCGGTGTAGTTGGTCTCAGAGAGGTAGAACGCCTCGCGCCAGGTGCGTCCGGTGAGCGAGCGCAGCAGCGGCGCGTCCTCCTCGACGAGTACCTCGTCGGCGTCCAGGCACAGCAGCCAGTCGCCCTCGGCCGCATCGAAGGAGACGTTGCGCGCCTGTGCGAAGGAGCCAGTCCACTCGTGGAACAGCACGCGCGCCCCAAACGAGCGAGCGATCTCGACCGTGGCGTCGGTGGAACCGGTGTCGACGATCACCATCTCGTCGACCGCATCGGCCACGGAGGCGAGGCAGCGCGGCAGCATCTCCTGCTCGTCGCGCACGATCATGCACAGGCTCAGGCGCATGCTGGTGGCAGGTCGTGCACGCCCTGCGATCTCGAGCGCCCGGCTTGCCAACTCGACGAGCGCGGGATGTTGGGGTGCTGCGCGGCCGGCGCTGCGTAGTTGCCGTCGTCGCCCCGCGAGTGCGGCCAGGTTGCCGTCCACCTGCTCTGAGCGTGGGTCTAGGCGCTTGGCTGCCTTGAACAGGGCTCGAGCGGCGTCGAGGCTCCACAGCTCATAAAAGGCGACGCCCGCGTAGTTGAGCAGCTTGGGCTCGCTCGGTTGTCGGTCGAGCAGCTCGACGGCGCCGGTTGCAATTGCCGAAAACAGCCTCCCCACGCGCGCGCGGGAGCCATCGCCGCTTGCTGCAAAGCCCTGCTCGATGAGGCCGGTGCCGGTCTGGTAGCGGCGGTGGGGGTCGGTGATCGAGTCGAGCTCGTCGAACAGCCGGCGGTAGCCGTCGAGATCGCCGGCGGCGAGCAGCCGCTGGGCGCGCGCCGAGAGCTCGGCGGCCAGAACTGCGCTCTCGTCAGGGCTCAGGTTGCGTGGGGCAGCCATCTACACGCATGGTCATCGACCGCTCGCGGCGATATCTGAGCGAGTTGGCTAACTGGCCCGGATCGAGCCAATCAAACGATTACGACCGGAGCGGCCGATACGGTCCGCGCCGAAATCTTCGCAAATAGCGCATCTCGGACCGCGGGCAGGTTTGGCGCACGCGGGGGCACCTGTTCGCAGTTCCCTCGAAATCGGAGTAACAAATGGAAACGATCGCAAAAGGGGCCGTGAGGATCTCCGCGGCGGAGGCCCTCAGGACATGGCGCGAGTACCGCCAGAGCGGCGATCTGCGCTTGCGCGACCAGCTGATCTTCATCTTCACGCCGATGGTGCGCTACATCGTCTACCGCAAGGTGCGCGAGGTGCCGGCCCAGTGCGATGTCGAGGACTTCCTCTCCTGCGGCCTGGAGGCGCTGATCCGTTCGATCGAGCGCTATGACCCCGAGAAGGGCGCGACGCTCGAGCAGTACGCGTGGACGCGCATCCACGGCGCGGTGCTCGACGAGCTGCGCCGCCACGACTGGGCGCCCCGCTCGCTGCGCCGCGACGAGCGCGCTATCAACCATGCGCGCGAGGTGTTCCTCGCCAACCACGACCGCCAGCCGAGCCGCGAGGAGTTGGCGGCGATGGTCGACATGGATCCGCGAGAACTCGTGGGCCGCCTCGACGAGGTCGCGTTGGCGGAGGTCGGCTCGCTCAACCGCACGGTGCGCTCTGATGAGAACGCGACGATCGAGCGGATCGACACCCTGGAGAGCCCGGACGCCGACTGTGACCCGATCGTGTGCGCCGAGCGCCGCGAAGCCAAGGAACGCTTTCGCGCGGCGTTCGCGCTGCTCCCGTCTGTCGAGCGCGAAGTGGCCGTACTGCTCTACCTGGAGCACTGGACGCTGCGCGACATCGGCGCTCGGTTGGGCGTGTCCGAGAGCCGCGTCTCGCAGATCCACACGCAGCTGCGCGGGCGCCTGTACGACCGGCTCTCCGACGAGCTGTCGCTGTTCAGCGCTGTCGGCTGAGCCTAAAGAATCGCCGCCCGCGGTCGAACACCCGGGGGGACATGGATCTTGGCCTGTATATCGCCGCCACCGGGATGGTCGCCGAGCAGGTCCGCCAGGATCAGCTCTCAAACGATCTGGCCAACGCCTCGACGCCTGGCTACAAGCCTGACGACTCCTCGCAACACAGCTTCGGCGACGTGCTGCTGGCCAACAGCGAGGGTGGGCCGGCGATCGGATCGGTCGATGCCGGCGTGGCGCTCGGCAAGACCTACACCGACATGACGCAGGGCTCGCTGCAGGAAACCGGCGAACCGCTCGACTTCGCGATCGCCGGCAGCGGCTTCTTCGCGGTCAAGACCGCTCAAGGCGTGCGCTACACCCGCGACGGACAGTTCACCAACTCCGCGCAGGGGGTACTGACGGACGCGAGCGGCGACCCCGTGCTCGACCAGAGCGGAGCTCCGGTGAAGGTCGCCGCCGACGGTACCGTCGCACCGAGCGCGCTCGGCGTCTTTGAAGTGCCGGGAGCCGTCAAGCAAGGCGAAAACCTCTACACAGGCAGCCCTTCCGGCAAGCCGAGCGGCACGGTACGCCAGGGCTCGTTGGAGGGCTCGGGCGTGGACGCGGCGAAGATCATGGTCGAAATGATCACTTCGCTGCGCAGTTTCCAGTCCGGTCAGCAGGCGATCCAGTCGATCGGCCAGACCCTGCAGGAGTCCGCCTCGCAGGTCGGCTCGCTGAATGGGAGCACCTGATGCTCGAAGGCCTCTATTCCGCGGCGGCGGGCATGTCCGCCCAGCAGGAACAGCTGGACGCGGTCTCAAACGATCTCGCCAACATCTCCACCACCGGCTACCAATCCGAGCGCGTCGCCTTCAGCGACCTGCTCTACAACGCCGTGGACGAGGCCGGCACCGAATCGAGCATCGGCGCCGGGGCAAGCGCGCAAGCGATCGGACGCAGCCATGCCCAGGGGCCGATCCAGGAAACCGGCGATCCGCTCGACCTGGCGATCGAAGGCGAGGGCTACTTCCAGGTCAAGGGTCCCGGTGGCCAGCCGGCGCTTACCCGCGACGGCAGCTTCGCCGTCGGTGGGAGCGGCACGATCGTCGACGCCGAAGGCAACTCGCTCGAACCGCCGATCAAACTGCCGGCAGGGGCCTCGGCCGCTGAAGTGAAGATCGGCATAGATGGCAGCGTGAGCGCCGGCAAGCGCACGCTGGGCCAGATCAAGCTGGTCACCGTTGCCTCGCCGGACCACCTGCTTGCGGGCGGCGGTGGCACGCTGACGCCGACCACGGCCAGTGGCGCGATTCAGCCAGTGGCATCGGGCGCCGCGAAAATTCGCCAAGGCGCTTTGGAGGGCTCCAACGTAGACATGTCGAAGGAGATGGCATTGATGGTGAGCACCCAACGCGCCTACCAGATGAGCAGCTCGGCGATCCAGACCGAGAGTCAGATGATGTCGATCGCCAACGAGCTGCGCCCGTCGTGAGCGTCCCGCTGTCCTCGGGCTCGCCGCTGTCTTCGAGCGGCCTACCCACCGTCAACCAGACGCTCGAGCCTGCCTGGGTCCGCAAAGGCTCCGCGGACACGCAAAAGGCCTACGAGACAGCGCTTGCCTTCGAACAGATGCTGGTCGAAGAGCTATCGCAATCGCTGACGGCGAGCAGTGGCCTCGGCGGCGAAAGTGGCGCGGAAGGAGAATCTTCGGAAGGCTCTGCAGGCGGCGGCGGCGGCGGCGGCGGCGGCGCAAGCAGTCCGCTGTCCTCGATGCTGCCGCAGGCTTTGACCAGCGGCGTGATGAGCGCCGGCGGGCTCGGCCTCGCCGCTCAGATGACCCGCCAGCTGGCAGGAGCAGCCGCGCACGGCGCCGGGGAAGGTGGGGTAACGACAGGCGGTACGAGCGTAAGTAAAGGCGTGAGCACGCCAATCCCAACAGACGACAGCCCATCTGTCACCGCACCCGATGGCCCCACCGGAGGCACGGGCGCATGAGCTCTATCGCGCTGGCCGCACCTGAGGGGCTCGCCCAGGATCGTGCGCTGGCCGTGGAAGTGCTCGCACACCTGGACGCGCAGATCGGCTCGGCGCGCAGCCTGCTCGGGGTCGTGTTGGAGCAGGGCAAGGCGATCCGTGCGCGCGATGTGGACACAGTCGTGCGCCTGGCCGGGATCCTGCGCGGGGAGATGGGTCGTCGCCAGTTGTTGGAGGAGGAGCGCTCGCGTCTGCTTGCACGCAGCGGCGAGCGGCTGGGGATCGCGGCCGAGGCTGTGACGCTCGAGCGCCTGTGCACGTTGATGGACTATGCCCTCGCCGAGCGTGCCTCCGCTCTGAGCGCGGAGTTGCGAGGGCTGTTGCGCGAGCTACAGCGCGAGCACTCCTGCAACCGTGCGCTGATGCAGATCGAACTGGGCTTTCTGGACCACCTGATGGGTGTGCTGGCGCTCGACGGAGTCACAGGCTACGACACACACGGCTCTTCCACGCCGATCACGCGGGCGCGCCCCAACGGCAACCTGCACGTCCTGGACCTACGCGCCTAAGCCCATGTCGATTCCAACCCTGCAGGGACTGCAAACCGCGCTCAGCGGACTGGTCGCCGAGCAAGCGGCGCTCGACGTCACCGGCAACAACATCGCCAACTCGGATACCGAAGGCTATTCGCGCCAGAGGGCGGTGCTGCAGACCAACGAGCCGATCGT
>Ga0210385_10001100_pt1 | contig 17114 bp, 19 predicted proteins | sample IncBWH26OmetaG_FD_160107 | JGI IMG/M metagenome (GOLD analysis project Ga0210385, IMG submission 160107) | Forest soil microbial communities from Barre Woods Harvard Forest LTER site, Petersham, Massachusetts, United States - Inc-BW-H-26-O ...
GTCTCGGCGATGGTGATCAGCCGGTCTGACGGCCGGGTAGTGCTGGACGCCGGGCGCAAGTCCATCTCGTGCGATTACGGCGCGCCCACCCCGCTGCCGCCGGAGGCGACGCTGACCGCCATCAACGAAGAGCACACCACGCTGCGCTGGGACGGCGAGCTGCCCGGCTTCGGCACCCGGGTCGAACTTCGCCCGCTGCACGTCCGGCTGACCTTCAACCTGCACGACGAGGTGTGGCTCGCCCGGGGCGACAAGGTGATCGACCGGCTGCCCGTGGTCGCCCGCGGGCGCTCTGCCTAGACACTTCGCCTGGGCGCTGAGCGTGTCCCGCCGCCGTGGGATAGGTGACTCTGGCCGCCTGGACTGGCGAATCTCATGATGCGGTGAAGCATCAGTACGCGGTATCGCGCGTCTTTGTGAGTGTGGACGTTGATGACGTCGGCACCGGGACCGCTGTGGATCTTCCAGAAGCGGCCGGGCTGGAGCGTGGTGCGGGAGGCGCTGAGGCGGCTGTCGAGGCGCTGTACCGGGCGAGCGCTGTGAGCTTGATCCGTTTGGCTTACGTGATGCTCGACGACCTGCCGAGTGCCGAGGATGTCGTACAGGAAGCCTTCTGTGGTCTTTACCGGCGGTGGGATCGCCTCAAGGACACCGATGGCGCGATGTTCTATGTGCGGGCGTCAGTGCTGAATGGCTGCCGGTCGGTGCTGCGGCGCCGGGCGGTGCGGCGCCGGTTCTCGGCCGATCAGCCGCCCGCGGTGTCGGCCGAGGAGGTGGTCCTCAGCGGCGAGGAGCGCGACGAAGTGATCCGCGCGGTCGGACGGCTGCCGCACCGCCAGCGCGAGGCGCTGGTGCTGCGCTTTTACCTGGATCTGCCTGATGAGCAGATCGCCCGGGTGATGGGCATCCGGCAGGGCACTGTCCGGTCCACCGCGCACCGGGCCCTTGAGGCGCTCAGCCGGGCCCTGAAGGAGACGTCATGACACCGCTTGAGGACAAGGTCCGCAGGGCATTCCAGGACAAGGCTGACCAAGTCCCGGCTGGCGCGATGCCGCCTCTGCGTCTGCCCGCGCGCCGTCGGCGCTTCCTCTCTCTGGCCTACGGTGGCGGACAGAGGATGGGAGCGTCGGCCCGGCGCGGCTGGCTCGCGGCAGCAGCTTCGGCGGTCCTGGTCGTAACGGTGATCGCAGGGGCCGTGGCAGTATCCCGCGTCATGCCCGGATCGCAGCGGCCAGGCCATGGGCCGGGCGCGGTGGCAACCTCGAACCAGGCGGCTGCGTGGGTTGCTGCGCAGGTCAGCCGTTCGGCCGTGGTTTCCTGTAATCCGGTGATGTGCCAGACACTGCAGGCATACGGACTTCCCGCGAGTGACCTGCTTGTCCTGCGGCCTGGCGGGACCGGGCCGCAGAAATCGCAGGTCCTTGTCGCGACGGCGACTGTCCGCCGCGAGTTCGGTGGCCGCCTCACCGCCGCCTATGCCCCGGCGGTGATCGCAAGCTTCGGCTCTGGGAGCACGCGGATCGACATCCGGCAGATCGCTCCAGAGGGGCCCGCCGCATACCGGTCAGCGCTCAGGGTGGACGTGGAACAACGGAAGACGATTGAATCCACGCTAGCGAACAGCTTGCAGATAGTCGCCCCGCCCAGGGCCCGCAGGCAGCTCATCGCCGGCCAGGTCGACGCGCGGCTGGCCACTCTGGCCGAGGGTATGGCGACGGAACTGCCGATGCCGGTCGACATTGTGGCCTTCGGTGACATGGGCCCGGGCGTAAGCCCGGGCGTCCCGCTCCGTTCGGTCACCTTGGCAGGCGACACCGCAGACTTGAGGTCATTGCTGACTTTCGCGCGTTCACAGAAAGGTTCCTACCTCCCCGCACATACCGAGATAACACGGTCCGGGGGACGGTCTGTCCTGGTCATTCAATTCGACGCGCCAAGCCCGCTCGGGCTGTTCGACCCCCCTCGCCATAAAGGCACATGACCAGGCGGCGCGACCCTCCCGGCTGCCCGTGGTCGCCCGCGGACGATCTTCATACGTTGCGGCTGTCTTTGCGCGCGCCGCCACAAACGATGCCCGGCTCAACTTCAGCTGAGGGCACCCGACCGATCGCGGTGATCAGCCTCTTTCGTGTCAGCTCGCCGTGCGGACCGCCGCTGCGGCAGCATGCTCGTGAGGGCGAGCGATACCAGGACCATCGCGGCCGCCGTCCAGAACGCGGCGCGGAAGCCGATGCTCTCCGCGACCAGCCCTCCGGTCGGCCCGGCCGCGAGGATCCCCAGATCCCAGAACGAGGTCATGGTTCCGACTGCGGCTCCCGCCGCGGGCCCGGCCGCCCGGTCGAGTGTCAGCCGGGTGGACGCCGGATAGATGAGGCCGAGGCCTACGCCCGTTACCGCCACCGCGCAGAGCGCAACGGGACCAGTATGGGCCATGGCGACCAGGGCAAGCCCGGCCGATTCGGCCAGCAGCACCCACCGCGCAACCGCCAGGCCGCCGTACCTGTCGACCAGCGGGCTCCCGGCCGCCCGGGTCACCAGGAACGCCGCCGAGAAGATGGCCAGGCCCAGCGCCTGGATTGCCGAGCCGCCGAGCCCGCGCGTTCCGAGGAAGAGCACGAGCAGCGCGGTGAGCGTCCCGTACCCGTAGGCGGCTAGCCCGAGGATGACGCCGACTGTCCCGGTTCCCCGGGGAAGCAGGTCGCGCCATCCCCTGGCCCGCGCTGTGAGCGGCCGCGCTGTCTGGCGCGGCGTGGTGGCGAGCAGCGCAACCGATGCCAGCGGCAAAGCGATAACCAGCGACCATACCGCTGAGGCGCCGCCCGCATGCCCGGCCACCACGGCAAGCAGCGGGCCGACGGACAGCCCGCCCCACATTGACAGGCCGAACCAGCCCGCGATCCGGCCCGCGCGCGACGGCGGTACCCCCGCCAGCACCCAGGGCAGCGTGCTGGAGAACAGGGCCGCCTCACCGACCCCCATGGCCAGCCGGGCGGCCAGCAGCACCCACAGGTCCGGAGCCAGCAGATGGCCTGCGGCGGCCACGGCCGTAAGGAGCCCGCCGGCTATCGCGGTACTCCGTGACCGGCCGGCGTCACCAGCGCGCCCGGCCAGCGGGCGGGCCGCCGCCGTGCCGGCAAATGCCAGGCCGACGGTGACACCAACCACCAACGGCCCGGCGTGGAACCGTGCAGCCACGTAGCTCGGCAGCTCCTGCAACGTGGCGCCGAGGGCCAGGTAGCCGAACAGCACGCAGGCCCACAGCCGGACGACGGGAACTATCCGACTTGCTGACATAACTACTCTCCGCTCTGCTCGCCAGCCCGGCAGAGCCTCAACTCCGGGGATGCCAGCAGGCAGCTTCACGGAACCGGCGATTGCTGACCCGCTCGTCATCGCGGCAGACGTTGTACACGCCGCTCGGCACGCTCAGCGCCGAGAGCAGCGCGCGCCCGGCGTCTGCAACGTGCAGGCTCGCGCCGAGGGCCGGGTTCGGGCGGGAGTGACCGGTGCCCGGGCCATCAAGAAGGCCGAGGCGCAGCGCGACGCCACGCCGGCCGGTGGCCGCGAAGCGCGCGGCCTGTCGTTCGGCGTCCAGGGCGGAACACAAGATGACCGGCACGTCCCCGATGGGCGTCTCCTCCGACACGGGCTGATCTGGGGGATAGACGAACGTAACGGTCGGCTGGACAAACACCTGCACATCGGCGGCCAGCGCCCCGGTCACCAGGATCGCGGAAGCCTCGGCGCGCAGCCTGTCGTTCTCGCGCCACGCCTCCGGCTGCTGCATCTTGTCGAGGGGCTGGATGCGCGTCGCCAGGTGCAGCACCGCATCGACGTCGCGTACGGCCGCCTGGACGGCAGCTGGATCAAAAAGGTCCAGCTCAGCTCGCCCCGGGGAGCGCAACTCGTGTCCGGCCGCGTCCGCCAGCGGCAGGAACGCCTGTCCCAGGACGCCAGTTCCCCCGGTCACTAGCAGGCGCATATGCCTGGCTGAGACCCGTGTCTCGGCTGTGGTGCTCATCTGTCCCTACCTCCGCATCTGGAGACCCTTGCCTCGTTGAGGACACTGCAAGCGTCGGCCGAAGGCTGGCGGCTGACATCCGCCAGCCGGCGGATGTCGGCCGTGTGCGAGCCGGGTTTCGCTAGGGGATGAGCGGCCGATCCCTATCAGCGCCGCATCCGCGGCAACGCCGTGCTAACGATCCCGTAGGACCTCAGGAGACTGCCTTATGCCGCCACTTCCCCCGTCCGGCTCGGTCCTCACCATGCTGCTCGAGCAGCAGCCACCGGCCATCCCATCGCCGACTGAGGTGATGACGGCGACAATCGAACTGCCGCCGGGGGACCCCGGCACCCCACCGCACCGGCATTCTGGACCCGTCTTCGGTTACCTGCTCGAAGGCGAGATGACCTTCGAGCTCGAGGGTGAGCCTGAGCGTGTGATCTGCGCCGGGGATGCTTTCTGGGAACCAGGTGGCGACGTCATCCACTACCAGGCGGCGAACCACCTCGCCCACGCCTGGACCAGGTTCGTGGTCGTCATGATCGGGGTTCCCGGTGAGCCCATGCTGACCATCGTCCCTGCCAGCGAGCTGGCCGAGCGGCGCGGCCGGAGGGCGGCCCGGCCTGGCTGAGCCGGCCGTCATCACTTCCGCAATCACTTCTCCAAACGGAGGCGGGCATGAACATCTTCGTCGCGGGCTCGACAGGGGTACTGGGCCGTCCGGCAGAATCTCCCTGACGTCGTGCTGCACATGCTGACACTGGTCACCTCGTTACTCGTCGTGGCGTCAGGGATTCCAGGCCATGTCCGGGTGACCGTCTCGACCGGGCCTGTCAGCCTGCCTGCCGTGCTTGCCGCCGCGTTACCTCGGCGGCAAGCTGAACCCGCGAGGACATGTCCAGCTTGGTGAAGACGTGCGCGAGATGCGTCTGCACGGTCCGGTGGGATATGTACAGCCGCTCGCCAATCTGCGGATTGGACAGCCCCTCCGTGACCAGGTCAGCGACGATGTGCTCGGTGGGCGTGAGGCTGGGCCAGCCGAACTGCGGCCGGCTGCGGGGGCCCCGCTGCCCGAGCCGCTGGCCCGTCCCGCGCAGCACCGCCGCGGCGCGGGCGTGATCGCGCGCGGCGCCGAGGCGCTCATAGATGCCGATGGCCCGGTCCAGGAGCGGGCGGCCGCGATCCCGTCGGCCCTGGCGGGCGAAGGCGGCACCCGCATCCTCGCAGGCCAGCGCGAGATAAAGCGGGCGGGACCCGTCCGCGTAGACATCAGCGGCGGCTTGCAGGATCTCGGCATCGTCCTCGACAAGCCCTCGGCAGCGCAGCGCGGCGCCGGTAATCCAGGGAACTTCGCTGCCGCTTGCCACCTGTGTGACCGCGGCTGAGGTATCCCTGGCCCGGCCCGTGTCGCCGGCCGCGAGTGCCAGCCTGACCAGATCAGCTCCGATGGCGGGGTACTGAAGCACGATCCCCGAGCTGAGGCACCGGTCCCAGGTATCTGCGAGGGTGGCCAGCGCTTCACCCGGCTCGCCGTCGGCCTCCATGATGAGCGCACGCGGCCATGCGGCCCAGGCCATGCTGTGGGAGAACGAGCCCCAGTTGGCCAGGTCCTTGGCCGCGGCATCCGCGGTTTGCCTGGCCTGGGTGAGGTCGTTGCGATGCAGGCTGACCAGGGACAGCACGCCATGGGCGCATACCTGGCTGTAGGTCTCGCCAGTCTCCTCCGCCAGCTCGATGCTTGCCTCGAGCTCGGCGATGGCGTCATCCCACTGCCCGGTCATGAACTCGAGGAGGGCGAGGAACACCTGATAGCTCGCCAGCGGCCAGCGGACGCCAAGTTCCTCGCTGATCCGCATCCCGGCGCGGAGCGCGGCCCTGGCTTCCCCCGGCCGGTCCAGCTCGATGAGGATATGCCCGCGGCTCACCTGGACCGGGTAGCGGTGTCCTATCCCGCCGGGGCTCTCGTCGGCCAGCTGAGCTGCGTTCTCGATGACCTGAAGCGCGTCCTGCAGCTGTCCGCGAGACTCCAGGATCCTGGCCTGTGTGGCCATGGCGATGCTGGTCGTCACGTGGTCGCCTGCCGATGCCGCCACTGAGCGGGCCTGCTCCGCTGCGGCCAAGGCGCCGCCGAGGTCGCCCAGCGAGAAGCGCGCGAAGCCTGCCCACGCCTGCGTGACGGCCTGGTCGGCTGAAGACAGCATGGGAGACGCGCCCCCACGCTCCAGCTCCCGCAGCCCCTCGTGCACCTGTCCCTGGGCGAGCAGGGCGTGCCCGAAGCAGATCCGCACCGCGGCATCCACGTCCGGGTCACGCGGGCGGCTGAGCATCATGCGGCAGGCCGCCAGGGCGTCGGGGATACGGCCCGCCAGCATCAGGCTGCTCGCCCGTTCAGCGAGCGCCTTGTCACGGCCGGGGTCGGCCGGCGGCATCAGCTCGGCGACCCGGCCCATCAGCTCAGCGGCCGCATCGGGGGATCTCGCAGCGGCTTCCCTGGCAGCCCTGGTCAGCCACGTGATGGCCTCGGCGTCCCCAGGCCCGGCCCCGCGGGCCAGCTGCTCGGCCACCTGGCGGGACGGCGCTCCGGCTTGAGCCAGCCGTTGCCCGGCCTCACGGTGCAGGCCCTGCCGGATGCTGCCGAGCTGGTTTTCGTAGATAGCGTCGCGGATCAGGTCATGCCGAAACCGGAGGCGGCCGCCGTCATCGGCCAGGACCCGTGCCCTGATGCCTTCTTCCAGTACTGAGGACAGCTCGAGCGCGGGGCGGGCCATCGTCACCGACAGCTCGGCGACCGTGAAGCTGGAACCGAGGATCGAGGCGGCCAGCAATGCCTGCCGGGTGTCATCGGGCAGGAAGCTGAGACGGCGCAGGATCGTCAGCCGCAGCGCCGGCGGCAAGGTCAGATTCGCCACCTCCGCCTGCCCGCCGGAGGTCTCGATCGCTCCTTCCTGAGCTAGCGCCCCCAGCAGCTCGGTTACGAACAGCGGATTGCCGGCCGCCGCCGCCATGCGGGCCAGCAGGCCGGGGCCAGGCTCCGCGGCTACCGCCTCGGACACCAGCTCGGCTACGGCCCGCTCGGCGAGACCGCTCAGGACCAGGTGCTGCGCTCCGCCAGATTCCAGCGCGGCGGCCAGCCGGTCCAGGTCCGGCGGGCGCGGCGACGGCCGGAAGCACATGATGAGGCCGACGGGGAGATACTGAATACGCCGGCTCAGCGCGCCCAGCGTCAGCAGGCTGGACACATCGGCCCACTGCAGGTCGTCGGCCCCGATCAGCAGCGGTGCCGACAATGCGAGCTCCTCAGCGAGATCGGCGAACGCATCTACTGCAGCGAAACGCAGCCCAGGGTCACTGGTCACTGTGATCGGGGCGCGCTCCTCGGCGCCGCCACTCGCCAGCAGCTCCCCGATGGCGGCCCGGCGCGGATCCCGCGACGACCTCGCACATCCGAAGGCGTCGGCCAGCAGGCCAAACGGGCGGGCATACTCCAGTTCCTCGGCCCGGCCGGACATCGCCTGCATGCCACGGGCTCGCGCGCCGTCGAGCACCGCGTCCAGCAGGCGTGTCTTGCCGATCCCGGCTTCGCCTTCGATCAGCACGATGCAGCGGTGCCCCGACGCAACCCGGTCCAGGGCCCCGTCCAGGACCGACAGTTCCGCTGCCCGTCCGCGGATGCCACCGGCCGCCATGGCCAGTACAGGTTTGCCCTGGTGCACGGCGTCCACTCTTATCCTGGCGGTCACCGGAGCCTCCGTGGTGTTTCTGATTCAGAAACGGCAAGCCTACGGTATCGTTTCTGATATCGAAACGCAAGGAGAGCTCATGGCGACGCGGCGACCCCGGCCCGGTGTGGCTGTCCGAGGCTCGACAACCGGCCGACCGCTGATGGCCGCGCTGGACCTGCTGGGGAGGCGCTGGGCGCTGCGGATCCTCTGGGAGTTGCGCGCCGAGCCCCTGGGAGCGCGAGAACTGCGGAGCCGGTGTGACCAGATGTCTTCGAGCGTTCTCTATGAGCGGCTGAGCGAGCTCAACGACGCGGGCCTCGTAGCCCGTGACGAATCCGGCGCTTACCAGCTCACCGGCCTGGGAGACGAGCTCAGGTCAGCACTCAGGCCCCTCGACTCCTGGGCACGACGCTGGTCAGATGCGCAGCAGGAACCGGAAGGCCAGGCGGCCAGTGCCGATCATGGAACGTGACGCAGGGGCCGGCCAGGCCATGATGGCGAGCGGGTAACGCCGCGCGCAGGTCCTGGCCTGGTCCGGCCGGCCATGTGTCAGCAATTAAAGAGCACGCGCTGTGCATGGGCGGTGTCGAGGTATTCGGTGACTGCGGTGACGTGCCCGTCGACAACGCGGAAGACGCCGACATAGTCGTTTTCGTAGCTGCGGCCGTCACGGGTCCGAGCATGGGTGGTCCACTCGGCGACAGCGTGCTCGCCGTCAGCGATGATCCGGTGTACGTCCTGCACGACGGGTGTTTCCGGGTCAAGGCGGCCGAATATCTGAGTGAAGAACCCGTCCATGACTCCGTCCCGTCCGGTCCAGGTCCCTGAAGCCGGGAGCCCGCCGCGCAGGATCCAGGTTGCGTCGGGTGCGAGGGTGGTCCGCACTGCGTCCATGTCGCCAGCCCGCAGCGCGCGGAAGAAACCAGCCACTACGGTGCGGCTGGTCTCGGTTGAGATCTCCTGCATGACTCTCTCCTCTTCGTGCTGATTTATTTCGTGGGCAAGCGAGCCCTCACTCTCTCAGCGTGCCGTGCTGCTGCATCGCCGAACATCCGCCAGCTGGCCGATGATCGGGCCGGCAAAACCGCCAACGATGGGCGGGTGGAGATCCCGAGACCCCACTGCACAGATGCGGTCCTGACAGGAGAACGTCATGAATTGTCACCGCAAGCACACCCTCGTCACCGGATCCTCGTCTGGCATCGGCCGTGCTACCGCGTTGCGGCTCGCCGCGGCCGGGCAGCACGTCTACGCCGGGGTCCGTAACCCCGCTGATGCTGAGCAGCTGGCCCGGTCCGCCGTGGCCGGTGAGGTCACCCCGGTCATCCTCGACGTCACCGAAGCAGACCAGATCGCTGCCACGGCCGACGTCATCACCGGCCACACCGCGGCAGCCGGGCTGGACGGCCTGGTCAACAACGCGGGATTCGGCCTTGCCTGCCCTGCAGAGCTGGTCCAGCTGGACGCATTCCGGCGGCAGCTGGAGGTCAACGTGACCGGCCAGCTTGCCGTCACTCAGGCTTGCTTGCCGTTGCTGCGGCTGGCCCGCGGGCGCATCGTGATGGTCAGCACGATCGGAGTCCGCTTCACCCCGCCGTTCGCCGGCCCGCTCGACGCGACCAAAGCCGCGCTTGCCTCGCTGGCGGACGCATTGCGCCAGGAACTGGCGCCGTGGCGCGTGCGGGTCGTGCTGATCGAGCCAGCCAGCATCAACAGCGGTGCCGCCGACAAGGTATCCCGCGACGCCGCCGCGGCCATGGCCGCCGCCGGGCCGCAGGGCCGCGCCCTTTACGAGGAGACGTTCACGAAGATGCTCGCTGTCATGCAGCACCGTGAGGGGGCCGGCAGCCCGCCCGAGGTCGCGGCGGCCACCATCGCCAGAGCGCTGACCACCGGCAGGCCCCGGGCCATCTACCTGACCGGCAAGAACTCCCGGCGGCTGGCCATCCTCAGCACGCTGCCCACGCCTTTGCTCGACGCGGCGCGCCGACGCATCTTCCGGCTGCCGAACCCGGGCTCCCTCGCGACCTGACCACCGAGCAGAGGAGATTATTCATGACTCGCATCGATCCCGTCCGGCCGCCGTATCCACCCGAGGTTGCCGAGCGCCTTGACGCCATGATGCCGCCAGGCGTGCCACCCATCCTGCTGTTCCGGACCTTCGTGAAGAACTTGCCGATGACTACCGCCATGAGCGGCTGGGGTGGCTATGAGCTCAGCAAAAAGCTCTCGCTGTCAATCCGCGACCGCGAGATCGTCATCGACCGGACGTGCGCCCGCTGCGAATGTGAGTACGAGTGGGGAGTGCACGTGGCGTTCTTCGCCGAGCGGGCCGGGCTGTCCGGCGAGCAGATCACATCGCTCACCCATGGCGGTGCCAGCGACCCGTGCTGGGCCGACGAGCGGGACCGCCTGCTCGTCGAGGCGGCCGACGCCCTGCATGACACCGCTGACCTCGACGAGGACCTGTGGCGGCGGCTGGCCCGGACGCTGCGGCCCGAGCAAGTGCTTGACCTGCTGATGCTCGCGGGCTGGTATCACGCCGTCAGCTTTACGGCCAACGCCGCCCGGGTCGCATGTGAGGACTGGGCCCCGCGCTTCGCGGACGTGCAAAGCACATGAACATGGCCCCTCGGGACCGACCTGGGCAGATGAGGTGTGCCGGATGATTGAGCTCGCGTACGAGATGACTTTCAAGGAGCAGATTGAGGGGCCGCTGGGACCCACCATCGGCTCCCCGTCCCGGCTCTGCTGGAAGGTCGCCACGGCCACCCTCACCGGGCCGCGGATCACGGCGCGCCTGGCGATGACGGGAATTGACTGGATCCGGATCGACAGCAGCGGCATCCGCCGCCAGGACCAGCGAACGCAGTTCCTCACTGATGACGGGACGCTGATCCTCATGCGCTACGACGCCGCTCTGATCCGCGGGGACGAGAAGTTCTCGCGGGCCCTGGCGAGCGGAGCGGAGACCGGCTTCGCCGACCAGTACATGCGTATGACGCCCCAGTTCGACGTCAGCAACGGCGCCTACGACTGGCTCACCCACAACCTGTTCATCGCCCGCGGGCGGCTGGCTGGACCCAAGCAGGTCGAGTACGAGCTCTACCGCGTCGTCTAGATAGGCGGAATCCCATGACCACGCTCAGCTATCGCCGGTCGGCGACCGGCCCCGCCGCCGGGCAGGGTGGACCACCGCCCGGATCGTCTGCACGCTCGCCGGCGTCGGCTACGACACTGTCCGCGGCATCACCCGCCATCGCGTCACCTACACCCGGCATGGTGGCGGCCTCCTCACGCTGGCCGCAGGATCGACTCTCATTGCCGTTTCCGCCCGCCACGCAGCCGGTCACCGCACAGAAGCCACCGCCAATGACCGATAGCGAAGAGACCATGGCCGGGGCGTAGGTTCGGCGCTGGAGCTCAGGACAGGGTAGGCTCACGGTCGGCGCGGCGAGGTCGCGTCATGGCACCACGGAAAAGGATTTGAACAGATGGCAACCGGAACAGTTAAGTGGTTCAACGCCGACAAGGGCTTTGGTTTCATCGCTCCCGATGACGGGACGGCGGACGTGTTCGTTCACTTCTCCGCGATCTCGGGTTCCGGCTACAGGTCGCTGGATGAGAACCAGAAGGTCGAATTCGACACGACCCAGGGCCAGAAGGGACCGCAGGCGGAGAACGTCCGCCCGGCCTGACGCGGGACCGCGCAGAACCTCAAGTCTGCATAACTGCACTACGCCCGATCGCTGATTTGCGGCCCGCGCCGAACTGTGGTTCGGGCTGAGGATTCGCCTGCGACCCCGGCAGCCTTATTGGCCGGGGTTCCAGGCGATCTCGAAGAGATGCCCGTCGGGGTCTGTGAAGTACCCGGAGTAAACCCCGAAGGGGCGCATGTGCGCCGGAGCCGTCAGCGTGCCGCCGGCGGCCTGGGCCAGGGCGAGCAGCCGGTCGACGTCGTCGCGGGACCCGGCCGGGATGCCCAGGCTGAACTCGGTTGAACTGGGTGGCGCGGCGGGCAGGCTGGCGTCTTTGGCCAGATTCACGCGTTCATACAGCGCAAGCAGCAGGCCGCCGTCGAGGGTGAACATGGCGATCGTGCCGTCGGCGCCGGTGACCTGGTCGTGGAACTCCCGCCCGACGATGCCCTCGGTTGGCCAGCCAAGGCCGTCGCGGTAGAAGGCGAGTGACCGGTCGAGGTCGTCGACCGCGAGCGTGATGAAGAAGATCTTCGGGTCCATCTGCTGATCCTTGCAGGGGCATCCGGCCGGCGGGATCTGGCACCCAGGCCTACTAGGATCGGGCAATGCCCATCCCAGCGGCGTTTGACCTGTCCGGCCGGGTGGCAGTGGTCACCGGGGCGGGCAGCCCCAGCGGCATCGGTTTCGCCACCGCCAGGCTGCTGGCCGAACTCGGTGCCGCCGTGATGATCAGCGCCACCACGGCCCGGATCCAGGACAGGGTCAGGGAACTGCGCAGCGCTGGTTTCGACGCGGCGGGGATCGTCGGCGATCTTACCGATGCCCGCGTGACACCCGGGCTTGTGTCGGCTGCGATGGAGCAATGGGGACGGCTGGACATCGTGGTCAACAACGCCGGCATGATCTCCGCCGCTGACCCGGTGTTCGAATCCGGCACCGTGGAGTCCATGGACCTGGCGACCTGGCAGGCTGCGCTCGCTCGCAACCTGACCTCCGCCTTCCTGGTCACCAAGGCGGCGGTGCCGGCCATGACCGGCCGCGGCTGGGGGCGGATCATCATGGTGGCCAGCGTGACGGGCCCAGTGATGGCGATGCGGGCGGACGTCGGTTACGCCACCGCCAAGGCGGGCATGCTCGGCCTCACCCGGGCAGCCGCCGTCGACAACGCACGGCACGGCATCACCGTCAATGCGGTCGCCCCAGGCTGGATAGCGACCGGCTCCCAGACCCCGCAAGAGCACGGCGAAGGGCTGGCCACTCCGGCTGGCCGGAGTGGCTCACCCGAGGAGGTCGCCGCCGCAATTGCCTGGCTGGCCAGCCCGGGCGCGTCCTACATCACCGGGCAATACCTGGTCGTGGACGGCGGCAACTCGATCGCTGAGCAGCGCGCCACCCCAGCGTGATCGCCTCGCGGGCTAAAGGATCACGGCTCAGGCGCCGGCCCGCGTGCCCTGATCGGAACTCAGGGCGCGTACTTCTGTACCAGCTCGCCAACGCGCGGGAGCGCGGCTTCGACGTGCCGGGCGGCGCCCCGGCGGACGGCGCCGTACGCCTTGATGACTGTGGGCCGGCCGGACGCCGTCGCGCGGGCGTCGGTCACCGACAGCAGGGCCTGCGCTACTTCCCCACCCCGGCTGGCCAGGTAGTCGCCAAACGCGAAGCCGTCGGAGGCGTTAAAGCCCGTCCAGTACGGCTCGAGGGCATCCACCATCTCCGGAAGCAAGACCCCCACCATGTGGCGGACATGGCCCGGCAGGAAGGTGGTCACCGTCTTGTGGGCTAGCTTGACCGCGGACCCAGAGACCCCTGACATCTCCGAGACTTCCTGCTCAATCAGCGTGCAGCAGTCGGCGGCCACCTTTGGCCGCGCGTCTGGCGCGAGCAGGATCTCTTCAAGCGTGACTGCCATGGCTGTGCTCACCTCTTATCACCAGGGCGGTGTCCGCATATGCCCCAGTCATCACTAGACGGCCGTCTTCCGGCCGTGGTTTACCGGTCTCAGGCATGACCATGGGACGACCGCGGCTCAGTGGCCAAGTGAGGAGGGCAGCAGTGTGCCGTATCGCGGGGTTCCGGAGTGCCGCAGCGGCGCTGTCCTTCTTTGGGTCGCAGACCGTATGTCTGTAGGTATTGACAATTTCATGTCAGTACCAAACCATTGTCCCGAGCCCATGATGGGTCGGCTGAGCATTGGCTAGGGGTTAGGTGGTCTGGTCTGCTTGCCAGCCACTATCGCCGTCTTTTACGGCTCACGCCCGGCGTCTCGGCGGCTCTGGCAGAGCAGTGCTGCGCGACGGGAGGTCGGCAGGTGGCAACTAGTGATGTCAGCGCGAGAGACGCGAGCGGCGATCGCGGAGGCTTGTTCATCCGGCAGACGTCCGGCCTGGTCCGGGAGCTGGGAATCCCCGCGGCGGTCGGGATCTCCCTGGCCTCGGTCGCGGTGGTCAATACCTTCATCAACTTCAACGCGGGGCTGACGGCGTTCCAGAAGGCGGACATGTACCTGCCGCTGATCGCTGCGGCGATCATCTGGCTGGTCGCCATGTTTGCCTACCGGTACCTGCTGCGCGCCGTCCCCCGGGCCGGCGGCGAGTACGTGTACCTGTCCCGGATCGTCTCGCCCGCGGTGGGGTCGATCGCGGGCCTTGGCATTGCCGTGGTGTTCACCTACATCCTGTCGACGAACGCGCACTTCGCCGCCGAGTTCACGCCGTTCATGCTGAGCGGGATCGGGGCGGTCTTCCATAGCACGGCGATCGCCAACGCGGGCAACTCGGTCACCAGCGACGCCTGGGTCTTCGGCCTCAGCCTCATCGTGATGGTGATCGTCGCCGCGCTGTCGCTGTCCTCGGTCAAGCTGGTCGCCCGGATCATCTTCGGCCTGATCCTGCTGCAGCTGATCGCGTTCGTCGTGCTGATGATCGTGCTGGCGGCCAGCTCTCGCTCCGGCTTCTCCTCCGCGCTAGCCAGTTACAGCCACCATCCGGGCGCGTTCCAGGCGATCATCTCGGCGGGGAAGGCAAACGGCGTCGTGTTTGGCACCTCAGTCGCATCGATGATCGCGATCATCCCGTTCATGGTGCTGAATTACAACGGCGTGCTGTACTCCTACTACGTCGGCGGCGAGCTGCGCCGCCCCGGCCGCACCTACCTGTACGCGTCCGCGATCAGCCTGATCGTCCTCGTGGTGCTGTGGGGCGGCGTCTGGGCGCTGCTGCGGGCGCGGGTGGGCCTGCCGTTCATGCAGGCGCAGGCCAACCTCGGCGCAGTCAACCCGGCGGCCTACGGCAAGATCACCAGCCTCGACTCCGTCGCCGGCGGCCTCGGCTACGGCATGATCCTGACGAGCAACCCGATCGCCAGGCTGCTGTTCGCGACCGCGGTGCCACTCGCGGAGATCGCGGTCAACCTCGCCTTCCTGACCGTCACGACGCGGGTGCTCTTCGCCCAGGCCTTTGACCGGCTGCTGCCGGTCCGGGTCGCCAAGGTGGGGGAGCGCAACCACGCGCCCAACGTGGCCATCACGATCGTGCTGATCGTCGGCGCCGCGTTCTGCTACCTGACCAGCTTCGTGAACCTGAGCAACATCGTCGCGCTGCAGAGCCTGTTCTTCGCGCTGATCCTGCTGGCCGGTGGGGTGGCCGCGACGTTCCTGGCGTCCCGGCGCCCCGAGCTGATCCTGGGCGAGACCAGCGGCTCGGAGGCCGAACGCCGGGCCTTCCTGCGGAAGGTCACCATCGTCGGCGCGCTGACCACGCTGCTGGCCCTGTTCACCGTCTTCGAGATCGTCAGCCACACGTCCGTGTACGGCAAGTTCAGCGTCGAGTCGATCATCACGCTGGTCGTTGTGCTCGGCGCCGGGCCCGTCATCTACCTGATCGCCCGCGCGATCAGGCGGCAGCGCAACTCCATCGACCTGGCGCTCGCCATGCACGAGCTCCCGCCGGAGTAGCGATGCTCGGATTCCGGCAGGCGAAGAAGAAGCGCGTGCTGCGCATCTACTTCGTGAGCGACCTGCACGGCTCGGAGGTCTGCTTCCGCAAGTTCCTCGCGGCGGCGAAGGTGTACGAGCCCGACGTGCTGATCCTGGGCGGCGACTTCGCGGGCAAGGGCCTCGTCCCGGTGCTGCGGCACGGCGACTCCTGGTCGGCCACAGTGGACGGGCAGCAGGTAACTGTGCCGCTCGGCGACTACGACCGGCTCCAGGCCGACGTCACCAAGCGCGGCTTCTACCCGGTGCAGATGGACGAGGACGAGCTGGCCCTGATCAACGCCGATCCTGCGCTGCTCGACGAGCTGTTCCGGGAGCAGATCAGGGAGCAGGCCCGCCGCTGGTGCGACCTGGTCAGCGAGCGCCTCGACCCGAGCATTCGCTGCATCATCACGCCCGGCAACGACGACCCGGTCGAAGCCGACGAGATCTACGCGGCCTCGGACCGGGTCGAATTCCCCTCGTTCCAGGTGTGCAGCCTCGGACCGTTCTCGATGGCCAGCCTCGCCATGGTGCCGACCACCCCGTGGAACACCGAGCGGGAGTGCTCCGAGGAGGAACTGACCAAGCTGATCGACGACATGCTCGAGCCCCTGCCGGCCGGCACTCCCTGCATCCTGAACTTCCACAGCCCGCCCTACGCGTCGACCCTGGACGACGCGCCGGAACTGGACGCCTCGCTCAAGCCGGTGATCAGGGGCGGCAGGCCGAGCATCGTGCCGGTCGGCAGTCACGCGGTGCGGGCGGCGATCAAGAAATACCAGCCGCCCGTCGCGCTGCACGGGCACATCCACGAGTCGCGCGGCGTGCAGAAGATCGGCCGGACGCTATGCATCAACCCAGGCAGCGACTACTCTTCTGGCGTATTGCGGGGCGCGGTCGTCGACCTCGCTGAGGACGGGACGTGCCTGGACTTCCTGCTGACCACCGGATGACGCGATGACTCCGGCGCTGCTGGCCGACCCGATCGCGGAGGCACGCAGGATCATCGAGCTTGCCGAGTCCGATGGCGTGGTGCTGCGCGCGCTCGGCGGGGTGGCGGTCTGCCTGCAGGCTCCCGACGGGGCTCCGCGCCTGCCGCGCCGGGTGAAGGACATCGACCTCGCCGCGGCGAAGGGCTCAGGCCGGCCCGCCGTCAAGGTGATGCTGCGGGCGGGCTATGTCGCCGACGAGATGTTCAACGCGCTGCGCGGGTCCCGGCGGCTGCTGTTTCATGACCCCGCCAACGGCCGCCACGTCGACGTGTTCATCGGCGAGTTCTCGATGTGCCACGACATCCCGATGGCGGCGCGCCTTAACCGCGAGCCGGTTACCGTCCCGCGCGAGGAATTGCTGCTGTCCAAGCTCCAGATCTTCGAGCTGACCGCGAACGATCAGGCCGACATCTACAACCTGCTCTTCCACAACGACGTCAGCGACGACCCGGGCGGCATCTCCGCCTCGTTCATCGCGGCGCTGTGTGCCGGCGACTGGGGGCTCTGGCGCACCTGCCAGCTGAATCTCGAGCGCGGGCTGAGCAGCCTTGGCGAATCGGCGCTCGAGCCAGCCGAGCGCGACGTGGTGGCGGGCCGGCTCGAGCGGCTGCGGGCCCGGATCGACGCCGAGCCGAAGAGCATGAAGTGGCGGATCAGGGACCGGGTTGGCGACAGGGTCCGCTGGTATGCCGAGCCAGAGGAAGAGCCCGCGGGCGCCTGATC
>Ga0210385_10001101_pt1 | contig 17108 bp, 14 predicted proteins | sample IncBWH26OmetaG_FD_160107 | JGI IMG/M metagenome (GOLD analysis project Ga0210385, IMG submission 160107) | Forest soil microbial communities from Barre Woods Harvard Forest LTER site, Petersham, Massachusetts, United States - Inc-BW-H-26-O ...
GAGGCGCATAACCGCTCGCAATCCCCTTGCCCACCAAAATCATGTCCGGCGTAGCGCCCCAATGTTCCACCGCAAACGGTCTGCCCGTGCGCCCCATCCCGCTCATCACCTCATCGGCAATCAGCAAAATCCCGTGACGCTGGCAAATCTCCGCAATCCGCTGCACGTACCCATCCGGAGGGGCCACCGCGCCCAAAGTCGCGCCCACCACCGGCTCGAAAATAAACCCGGCCACGTCCTTCGACCCGTCGCGCTCTAGCAAACGCTCCAGATCATCCGCGCAATCCACATTGCATTCCGGATATTTCAATCCAAAAGGACAGCGATAGCAAAAACACGGCGCGACGTGCCCCCACTCCTTCAGCAAAGGCGCAAAAGGTTCTCGCCGCCGCACATTTCCAGAAACCGAAAGTGCTCCCAAAGTGCTGCCGTGATAACTCTGCTGCCGCGAGATCACGCGGAAGCGCCGGGTCTCGCCGCGCTCGATCCAATATTGCCGCGCGAGCTTGATCGCCGTCTCGGTAGCTTCGGAGCCGCCCGAAGTGAAATAGACGCGCCCGTTCCGGCGCATGCCCTGTGGCGCCAAAGCCAGCACGCGCGAAGCCAATTTTTCAGCGACAGCGGTGTGAAATTGGGAGGAGTGTACGTAAGCGAGTCGCGTGGATTGTTCCGCGATGGCTTGCGCTATTTGCGCCACGCCGTGCCCGATGGTGACAACGGCTGCGCCGCCCGATGCGTCCAGATAACGCCGCCCGCCCACCGCGTACACAAAGCATCCCTCACCCCTCAGCGCCACGGGATAAGCCTTCAAGAAATTTCGCGGGAAAATCGATTCGTCGGTCATGGGCCGCCGGGTGACCAGGATTCCCGCGCGCGCAAAACGAGAGTCACGCGCGGAACGATGCACTCTAGTCGCTTAGAGACGAGCGATTCTAGCAGAAATCTTGCATCGAAGAAGGACCGCTCACCGCCATTTCAACTTCTTCACGTCAATCGTAGGCGAAGGAAATTTCAGGTCCATTTCTTCCAGCGCCTCCACAATGATGTGCGAAACCGCCAGATCGCGGAACCACTTCTTGTCCGCCGGAATCACGAACCACGGCGCGCGCTTCGTGCTGCAGCGCTCCAGCGCGTCTTCGTAAGCCGAGGTATATTCATCCCAGAATTTTCGCTCGTCGAAATCCGCCTGCGAAATCTTCCAGCGCTTGTCGGGATCGTCAATCCGCGCCATGAAGCGCTTTTTCTGCTCGTCCTTGCTGATGTGCAAAAAGAATTTCACGATGCGCACGTTATTCTCGTGCAGGATCGCCTCGAACCGGTTGATTTCCTCGTAGCGCTTCGACCACACCTCCTTCGGCACCAGATTGTGTACGCGAACGATCAGCACATCTTCATAGTGCGAGCGGTTGAAGATGCCGAAGTCCCCGTAGGGCGGCACCGCTTTGTGCACGCGCCACAAGAAATCGTGCGCGGCCTCTTCCGGAGAGGGCGTCTTGAACGACGTAACGCGGCAACCCTGCGGATTGATGCCAGTCATCACGTGGCGAATCGTCCCATCCTTCCCTGCCGCATCCAATCCCTGAAACACCACCAGCAGCGCGTGCTTGTGGTCCGCGTACATCAGATATTGCAGCTTGTTCAACCTCGCAAGCGCCTTCGCCAGACTCGCCTTCGTAGCGCGGCCCTTGTCCCAACCTAGCGTGTCGCCAGGATCAAATTTCCGCAACCGTACTTTGTGCCCCGGCTTAACAATAAGTTGCTTCGAAAAGTTAGTAGCCATTTGACACTTGCCCCTTTTCGGCGCACCCCGACAGAACGCCCATCGAACAAGCCCAGCATACCGCGTTCTGCGGTTGTAACACTTTTTTCACATTCGCCCGCCGCGTTCCGGGATATTATGTCGGATTGGCGGCAGGTCTAGCCAAACATGGGGACAGTTACGCCAGAAACTCTCGTCACAACTGAGACGCTTCCGCTGAAGGAACCCACCCCCAAGCGCCAATATCCCGGCGCGCTGGTGGTCGTCGAAGGTATTGACGGCTCCGGCAAAAGTACTCAGCTCTACCTGCTGAAACGCTGGCTGGAAATCGGCGGCTATCGCATTCACTTCACCGAATGGAATTCCTCGCCGCTGGTGAAATCCGCTACCCGTCGCGGCAAACAGCGCCGCCTGCTCACGCCCACGACTTTCTCGCTGCTCCACGCAGCCGACTTCGCCGATCGCTGCGAACGCCAGATCATGCCGCTGCTGCACGGCGGCTACCTGGTCCTCGCCGACCGCTACATCTACACCGCCTTCGCGCGCGACGCCGCCCGCGGCTGCTCACCCCACTGGCTGCGAAACCTCTACAGCTTCGCGCCCACGCCCGACATCACTTTTTATTTTCGCGCTCCGCTCGACGTAGCCGTCAACCGCATCGTCGCCGGCCGCCCCAAGCTGAAATATTACGAAGCCGGCATGGACCTGGGCATTTCGCTCGACCGCGCCGAAAGTTTCCGCATCTTTCAGGAACGCATCCTCACCAATTACGACCAGATGATCGAAACCGATCATTTCGTCCTGATGGATGGCACCGTACGCGTCAACAAGCTGCAGAAACTCATGCGCCAGATTGTGGGCGAGCGCATCTCCCTGCAGCAATTCGCGCCCAAGAAAAAATGAAACGCGCCGACAAAACAGCAATCAAAACGCACGGCTCAAATGGCTCGAACGGCCGCCCTTCCAAAAAGAAGAAGAGCGCCGCCGCGATCGAGCTGCCCTCGCGCTTTTATGGCTCGCCTCTTCCCGGCGTGAAACCCGAAGAACTCAGCGGCACTCTCGTCGTAATCGAAGGCACCGACGGTTCCGGCCGCTCGACGCAGATTTCACTGCTCACCGAGTGGCTCGAATCCGAAGGCTTCGCCGTGCAGACCATGGGCCTGCGCCGCTCCTATCTCGTCGGCGAAGATATTGACGGCCTGCTCGCCGAAAATTCCGTCACGCGCATGACCCTCGCGTTGATGTACAGCACCGATTTCTTCGATCAGCTCGAGCGCCGCATTCTCCCTGCGCTGCGCTCTGGCCTGATCGTCCTCGCCGACCGCTACATCTTCACCCTGATCGCCCGCGCCGCAGTCCGCGGCATCGGCCGCGATTATCTGCACGGCATCTACGAAACTGCGCTGCGTCCCGATCTCACGTTTTGGCTCAACGTCCGTCCCGAGGTAGCCTTCGATCGCGAATTCAAAAAATCCCAGATCATCAGCTACTGGGAATCCGGCCGCGATATGTCGCTCTCCAACGATCTTTTCCAGTCCTTCATCCGCTACCAATCCATGATCAAGCGCGAATTCGAATATCTCTCGAAACGCCACAGCTTCATCGAAATGGACGGCGAAAGCAGCGTCTCCGATGTAAACCGCCTCTTGCGCAAACGCATCGCCGCGCATCTGGGAATACGGAGCACGCACTACCGGCCTTCGCACGCGTTGTCGCAGCTCTGGCGATAAACCAATGGCCGCCCCGGTTCAATTGGCAGCCATTGACGCCGGGTCGAACGCCATCCGTTTGGTAATCGCACGCGCCACTTCTCCCAAGCACATCGAGATGCTCGATTGCGAACGCGCCGCCGTGCGCCTGGGCCACAACGCGTTCACTCGCCGGGTGATCAGCGGCGACACTATCTCCCGCGCCGCCCGCGCCTTCCGCCAATTCCGCGATCGCATGGACCAACACAACGTTGGGGCCTATCGCGCCGTAGCCACCGCCGCCGCACGCGAAGCACGCAATTACCGCCGCCTGATGGATCGCGTGCAGCGCAAAGCCGGAATCGAACTGGAAGTGATCAGCAGCGAGGAAGAAGCGCGCCTGGTTTGTTCCGCCGTGCAGTGGGCTCTGGGAGATCGCATCCAGCCGCGCTTGATCTTCGATCTGGGCGGCGGCAGTCTCGAGCTGAGTTTTTATCAGCGCGGCGTTCTGGAACAGCGCATCGGCCTTCCCCTCGGCACCATCCGCCTGATGGAAACTTTTTCCATCGAAGGCGCGATCGATGAAGACAACGCCAACCGCTTGCGTCACCACATCCTTGCCCTTCTGCGCAGCGCGATGCCTTCCCCGCCGCACCTCAGCCGCTCCATCGCCGTCGCCTGCGGCGGAAACGCCGAAGCTCTGGTGCGCATCGCAGCCGGCCCCATGGTCGAGCGCTTCCCCACGATCAATACGCGCCTGCTGCGCGATCAAACTTGGCGCATGCTCGCTCTGGACGTGCCCGGCCGCATGCGCACTTTCCGCATCCGCAAGGACCGCGCCGAAGTGATCGGCATCGCCGCGATTATTTTCAATACGCTTGCGAAGTGGCTGGACCTGCGCACCATGCTCGTTCCCGGCGTGGGCGTCCGCGAAGGAATTTTGCTGGATCTCGTCGCCGAACAATATTCAGTTCGCACCACGACCGAAGAAGAAAAGGGCCGCGCTTCCGAACTCCTGGCCAGCACGCGCTGGTTCGCCCGCCGCCTCGATTACAATCCGCAGCACGCCGAGCAAGTCGCTCGCCTCGCACTCTCGCTCTTCGACCAGCTCCGACCCATCCATGAAATGGGTGCGGACCTGCGCCTGGTTCTGGAAATGGCCGCGCTCCTGCACGACGTGGGACATTTCGTCTCGCGCAAATCGCACCACCGGCATGGCGAATACTTAATTCGTAATGGTGAAATTCCCGAACTGCGCGGCTGGCGACGCGACATGGTTGCCGCGCTCGTTCGCTATCACAATTCCAAATCCGAACCGCAGCTCGAGCATGCCTCCTACGCCGCGCTCGATGGCCAGCGCCGCCGCCAGACCCGCCTGCTTACCAGCCTGCTGCGCATCGCCGAAAAACTCGAATCCGAACATGCCCAGCGCATCGCTGGCGTGGACGTGCAAATCTCCGGACGCAAAGCGATCTTCATCATCCGCGCGCTCGACGGGACGCGCCTTGATCTGCTCGGCCTGGAACGTAAATCAGGCCTCTTCGAGAAAGAATTCCAGTTGAAGCCGGAATTCCGGCGCGCGCAGGGAAAAGAAAAAGTGGCATAATAAATCATGATCCTTTATCTGGTACGTCACGGCATCGCCGTGGATCCCAACGACCCAAAATCTCCGCCGGAGCCGGAACGCCCGCTCACCGCCAAAGGCGTGCAAAAAACGCGTGGCGCGGCCCTGGGCCTGAAAGCGCTCAAAGTGAAGCCAGATGTGCTTATCACGAGCCCCTACGTGCGCGCCGCGCAAACCGCCGAAATCTTCGCCGAGACCCTGGGATTTCCGCCGCAGAAAATCCGCGCGCACGAAGCTCTGAAACCCTCCGGCAATCCAGCGGACATCATCAAAGAAGTAATCCGGCTGCGCGCCAAGGAAGTGATGTGCTTCGGCCACGCGCCGCAGCTCGACCTGATGCTCGCGCACGTCACCGGCGCACACGGAGTTTTCACATCGCTAAAAAAGGCTGGAGTCGCTTGCCTGGAACACGCCGCGGGTCACGGCAGGTGGGAAATTCTATGGATTTTGACGCCGAAAATGCTGCGTCAGCTAGCGGATTAACTGGCGGACTGAAGCCGCAACGGCGCGGCGAGCGCCGACGATTGCACAATGTGAATAACCTGGAATCCCGAGCGCCATATCGTCCACAGGGATCCCTTTCTACCAACGACTGACCGGAATTTCTCCAGCCGCGCCCGGCGCGCCTCTTCGATTCGCTCAAACCACCGCAGCACGTCCGCCTCCACCAATTTTGCGCGCTGCCGCCGTATCACCGCTCGCAGCACGTCCAGGTCGTGCACTTCGCCCAGCAAATCCTGAATGCGCTTCAGATCCTCGCTCCAAGGCTGGTAGCGCTGCGGCATGAAGTTTTCCAGCGTGTAGCGGAACCCCTTCAACCCAATTCGCAAACGGTGCCACGCAATGCGGCTGCGTCCCCTGCGCGCGCGCTCGTAAAGTTCCGCTGCCTCGTTCAAACGTGTCAAAGCCAGCCTCTGAAAAACCACGCTATCGAGTGGGAAAAACTGCGCCTTGCCACGCAGCTTCTGGGCAGACTTTCGCCAGTCCTTGCGGTCAAAATCCTCCAGCGCCCGCCGCGCTTTCGCCCGGTGCTCTTTCCGCGCTTGTGCGAGCACCTTTAGCAGGTGCTTGCGCACAGGATCCCCGGTTACCGAAAGCTTCTTCAACCATTCCTGCTCCACCTGCGTATCCCGCAGCACGCCCAAAGCATGAAACAGCTTGCGGCTCTCCTTCTTCAACCCGCGCCAGCCGCGGTCCGGATTCACTTCGCTCAGAGCGTCCGCCATCGTCCGGCAGCGCCGCAAAGCCACCCGTAAATCATGCACCTCTCGCGTTTTCCATCCGTTCTGCACCTCTTCGGCTAATTGCAAAGCCCGATTCATCCAGACGTCCAGGCCAATGCGTTTAGCGGGTGTTTCGGAGGGTAACGCCACTGCATGCGCAATCATCAATACCAGCTTTCTGTGGCACCTAAAGCGGAAACCCCAATCCTACACCCCCGCCCCCTGCTTTTCCAATCCGCGGCGGGTCACATTACGGGCCCTGTGGAAATCAATCCGAGCGTGTCGCCATTCGAATCTTAACCGAATATTCGCAGGAAATTCACACAGGCTCCGACCCACCCCATAGTTCTACGCTGAGCGACTTCGCCGAGAGAGGTTATGCCTGAAGAGATCGTACGGCGAGGTTACGGCTGCGCGACCACCTGATAGGGCCGCATCATCTCATTGTCTTCATGCTCGAGGATGTGGCAATGCCACACATAGCGCCCAGAGTAGCCCTCGAAACGCGCGATGATTCGCGTCACCATCCCCGGGTGTGCACGCACGGTGTCCTTCCATCCCGCCTCCGAAGATTCCGGCGGCACGGGCGGTCCAATAAATTTCAATTCGCGTTTGGCCATATAAGTAGAGGTGTCGAACCGGCGCCTGTCCAGGATCTGAAATCGCACCAGGTGAAGATGGATGGGGTGCGAATCATCGGTGGGATTCACCAGCGTCCAGATCTCGGTGCTGTTCAGCACCGGTTTTTCCGTGATGGGCTGATGCCAGTAGGTGGCGTTCAGCAAATTTAGGATCGGCTCGTTCACTCGATTGACGTATTGGTCGAGCGATAGCACACGCGTCTGCACCGCCTCTGATTCTGGAATTTTCTGCATGGGCCGCAACGCTGCTGGCAGCGAGCTTGAATCCCTCACTTTTTCGCCCGAAACCCGAAATTGCATCAGTACGAAGGCATCGTTCTTCAGAATCACTTGCTCGCCGCGATGCGCGCTGAAATCCACCACCAGATCCACTCTCTCAGCGGGCGCAATCATCAGTTCCGTCAGAGGAAGCGGCGCCGCCAACAATCCCTGATCCGTGCCGATCTGCGAAAAAGAAACGCCCCGGTCGAGCGACAAATGGTAGAAACGCGCATTCGAAGCGTTGAGCACGCGAAAGCGATATTTGCGCGGCTCGACGTCGAGATACGGGAATATTTTCCCGTTTACTAGCATCGCGTCCCCGAAAACTTCCGGGACCCAGGGAGCATCCGCCTGGTCCGACACTGGATAATAGAGCTGCCCTTGCGGCGTAAGGAAACGGTCGAAAATCGTCAGCGGAATTTCATATTTCCCCGTGGGCAAATTCAGCGCATCTTCGAAGCTGTCGCGAATAATGAACGCACCAAACAGCCCGGCATAAATATTCAGCCGGTTGATGCCCATCGCGTGATCGTGATACCAGAGCATCGCGGCATCCTGCCTGTTTGGATAGTGGTAAAGCGCTGATTTCCCGGGAACGCTCCAATCCTCCGGATAGCCGTCGCTCTCCGCGGGAACTTTCCCGCCGTGCAGGTGAACCACGGCCCGCACCTCTGGCTGGTCCTTGCCCGCTCCGCCGAGACGGTGGTCAATGGGAAGAAAATGCTTTTGTGGCAGCTCATTCGCCCACTCCACCAGAATTTCCTGTCCGCTCTGGACGTCGAACGTCGGCCCAGGGCACGTCGCACCGAAACCCCACATGCGCGTGGCTGGTAAATCGCGGTGCACTTTCATTTCAAAAGCCCGCAGCGCCTGCCGGTAATAAGGAATTTTTACGGCCGGATCCGCGGGACTTGGCTCATGGCGATCGGGTTGCGCAATCGCGGGAATCGGAAGCGGGTCAACGTACTTGGCCAGCGTATTCGGATCGAGCGTGGCAGCCTGGGCCGCCAATGGATGCGCGAATGCCGGCAGCTGATTCATCAGCGCTGCCGTCGTCGCCAAACTTGAAGTGTGTAGGAATTTTCGCCGTGTAATCACGCAGCCTGCTTCGCGACTCGCAAGATAACATGCAGACACAACAAAGGCACGTGCGCTAGTTTGCCGCACGTGCCCTTGTTCCCGATCGTCTGTTTTTCGTTCGCTGCTTATCTCGAGGAGGAAAACTCTACTTCCCCGGTGGTCGGGTTCAGGATAAACAAGTCATTATCAACATCCCGCTTGAAATCGAACATTTGGGTGATGGAGTTCGCGATCGTATCAAACGAGCCGTGTCCGATGCGTTCTCCATCCAGCCAATTGTCCTCGATGAAGTGGATTGTCGAGCTCTGGTCGGTCACAGAGTGGTCCACAAAGTTCCGCTTCGCCCACGGCGAGATCACCAAGTAGGGCAATCGCGGACCATATCCGCACCGGCCTTGCGCGTGCAGCGTATTCGGATTAACGCCCGGCAAAGACGTCTCTTCCGCAACCGCACCTGGAACCTTGCCTGGCCCGCAGGCCCCGTTCGTCAGCACATCAACGCCGGCAATGGAAGACGTGTTCACAATCGGTCCAATCTGATGATCGTACCAACCGTCGGAATCATCGTAGTTGATAACCACCGCCGTGCTTGACCACTCCGGCTGGCCCTGCAGGAAGTTGATTACGTCCACGACGAACGTCTGCTCGTCTAGCGGATCCGAATAGCCCGCGTGACCATCCTGGAATCCCGGCGCCTTCAGGAAACTCACAGCCGGGAAATTTCCGGCCTTCACTGCAGCGTAGAAATCCAGGATGTCGTACTGGTGATTGGCGCCGTCGCCCTGATGGCCAATCTGTGATACAGATTTCGGCCGGGCGTGCGTCGGATTGGCGGTCGAAGTGTAATACTGGAACGGCTGGTGGTGCGGAATGTAATCGGCCTTTTTCGTGGCCGTTACCGCGGAAGTCGTGGACCTGCTGCATCCCGTGCTCCCGTTCGAATTCACGATGCCCAGATTGAACCCGCCCTCGAAAAAGCCCCAGGTTACGCCGGCCGTGTTCAGCAGATCGCCGATGTTCTTTCCGCTCAGTTGTACCGTCTCGCCGCTGGTGGTCGAGCAAACATCGCCCACGGGATCGGCGTCGCTATTCAGTGTGAATCCGCCGTTTCCGTCCGGCACAACCGATCCGCCGGGATTCAGGTCCTTGATCACGCCATTGGTTTGACCAGAAATCAGATTAATGGCGCCGGGACTGGAAGGTCCAAAATTCGTATCATACGAATTGTCGCTCATGGCGTAGTGTTGCGCGTAGTTCCACAACGCCGTTACCGTATTTCCATCGTAATAGCCCATTACGATGCCCGTAGTGTCTGCGATCGGTGGCGTTCCTGGAGGTGGGCCCGGGGTTCCGGTGTTGGCGGGAAAGAGATCCATCAAACCGCCGTCAAAAGCCGCTTGCTCTGGCGTGTAGTCATGGTCTTGGTCGGAAGTCGCGGCTTGCGAACGGTCCAGACGGAAAGGGTTGGTCGCGCCAGCACCGTTCGCCGGATTCAGGTTCGGATTGAAATTGAGCAACCCGTCGGTTAGCCCATTGACCGCCGGCGTATTCGCCGCAGCGTGAAATTGAGGTTCGCCCTTGGGGTTCGTGGCGACGGGGTACGTGCCGAAATAGTGGTCGAAGGAAATGTTCTCTTGGAAAATGACGACAAGGTGTTTGATCGGGGTGGCGGTCTTACCTTCGTTTCCGTTTCCTGGGTTTCCTGGCAGCGGAGCGCCCGCCACCATCGCGGGATTGAGCAACACTCCCGCAAGTAATGTCGCAAGTACTTTGCGCATCTTCAAATCCTCCGGTTAGCTTCTGTAGGTATTTCGACTACGCGTTGCAGTCAAAACGAGCCTGCGAAGCCTAGCTGCGCAACTTTACAGTCGCGTGAAAATGCCATATCAGGATGGTGACCTCCTGTAAAATTCTCGTCTCGCAATGCCGGTTTCCCCTGCCGCCTTTCCGCAAGGACTGGCTCACTCGAAGTCCCATTACCCCTAGCCCGTCGGCTGCCGGCAAACGCCAAAGGCGGCCTGTTATCCGCTCATATTTCGCAAACAATGGATCTGCGGGCATAATGGTGCGCGGGGAGGTCACCGTGCCGCGTAATGCTCGCAGCGTGGATTTGACACAGGTTTCCGAATGGGACGACGGCCAATTACATCGCAAAGACGATTACCTCGCCGCCGAAGAACCCCTGGAAATTCGCATCGGCGCAGACCCCCTCAGCGTCACCATGCGCACCCCTGGCCACGACCGCGAACTCGCCGCCGGCTTCCTTTTCACCGAAGGGCTAATCCAGAATCGCGATCAAATCGTCAGACTGGAAACCGCCCAACCGCAAGACGGCACCAATCGCGGCAACGTAATCGAAGCCGAGCTCACGCCAGACGCCGCTCCGGACTTCGCAAAAATGAAGCGCCACTTCTTCGCCGCTTCCAGTTGCGGCATCTGCGGCAAAGCCTCGATTGATTCCATCCGCTCGCGCCTGCTAGCAGTTCCCAATCCGGATTTTCGCTTCGACGCCGAAATCCTCGTCCGCCTTCCCGACGCCCTGCGCGATTCGCAAGATGTCTTTCAACGCACCGGAGGCCTCCACGCCGCCGCTCTCTTCGACCCAACAGGAAAATTGTTAGTCCTGCGCGAAGACATCGGTCGTCACAACGCGGTAGATAAAGTAATCGGCTCGGCGCTGCTCGCAGGCCGCGTGCCACTTTCGGATTCACTCTTATTGGTCAGCGGCCGCGGCGGATTTGAAATCGTGCAGAAAGCCATCGTCGCGGGCATTCCAGCAGTCGCGTCGGTTTCCGCGCCCTCCAGCCTCGCCGTGCGGCTCGCGCGCGAACTCCACCAAACGCTGATAGGTTTCTTACGTGGAAGGCGCTTCGTGATTTACGCAGGCGAAGAACGCATGGCAGGAAAAACTCAAAAAGTGTGAAGCGCAGCCGCCTGACGACGAATCACGCAGCGCGCCAAATCGCAGCGAATCTAATTCACAACCTTACGAAACACATCCGGTGCCAAATCTTTGTGGTGCAGCCGGATCATCTCCCTAAACGCTTCGAACAATCCCCGGTCCCACCAGCCGCGCTCCGCCTCTTCTCCCATCAAATCGAGCGCAACTTCCGGAGTAAACGCCACCTTGTAAGGCCGGTCGGTCGTCAACGCATCATAAACATCCGAAAGCTGCAAAATTCGCGCGGTCAGCGGGATTTCGTCGCCCGACAAACCATCGGGATAGCCGCTCCCATTGTGCTTCTCGTGATGATGCCGAATGATCGGCAGCACCAGACGAAAAGTTTTCAGCGGCGCGCAAATCCGCTCGCCCACCACCGGATGTTTCTGCATAACCTTCGTCTCATCCGCCGTCAACGGCCCCGGCTTCAGCAAAATCGAATCCGGCACCGCTACTTTGCCGATATCGTGCACCACTCCCGCGCGCCGCAGCGCCTTGATCTGCTCTTCCGGCACGCCCAACCGCTCGCCCATGCGCGCGGACATTTCCGCCAGCCGCTCGCAATGGCCATGCGTGTACGGATCGCGCGCCTCAATGCTGTGCGCCAGGCTGAACAGCACCGCCTCCGCATTTTCCAGCTCGTCCGTATATTGCTTCAATCGCAGCAGCGAACGCGTGCGTGCCAACAGTTCGTTCAGATCAATCGGCTTGCTCAAAAAATCATCCGCGCCGGAATTAATTCCCATGATGCGGTCTTCGGTCGCCGTCAGCCCGGTGATCAGCACCACCGGCGTCAGCCGCGTTTCCGGCGTGGCCTTGATATGCCGGCAAACTTCAAACCCATCCATCCCCGGCATCATGATGTCCAGCAAAATCAGGTCCGGACGAAACGTCGCGCACTCCTGTATTGCGGTCGGGCCGTCCGGCGCGTCGCGCACTTCGAACCCCTCGCGCCGCAGCAAAAATTCCAGCGCCGCCCGCGCTCCCGATTCGTCATCCACAATTAGAATTTTTTCGTACATAAATACGTGTTTAGGCCCTCAAGCATTTCCACAGCATCAGATTTTCAAGCATTTTTGGTGACGCACGCCGCGAGCACCATGTCCCAAAGCTCACGGCGCGGTCGGAGTTTCTGGCGAGCCAAGCTCCGCAGCTAATCAAATGTAACCTGTCTGCGAAATTCCAACAACCCCCACTTAGTTCGAAGATTCGAAATTGGCGATGCGACGAGCATCGTCATCCTGCCTGCCCCGAGCGATTTTGCGAAGGGCGGCCGGCGCCTTTGCCTCAAGCCGGCCCCGCCGCGGCGGGGACCTCTCCCGCCTTCTCCGATTTTCCTCCGTTTATTCTCGATGCTCTCTGTGTAAAATCTTTCGACTTCTGCAAGCGCGCCGCTCTACTCCCTCTGCAAAGTAGCCTCAATCAAACCATGCGGCTCATCCGTCGGCAAAAAAACCTCCGCCGGGTTATCCATCCCAAACGGCGACAAATCCACCAAATTAAAATGCTTATTGGGCAAAGAAAGGTGTATCTCCCGCACCCGGTCGAAATTATTCAAAACCTGCTCGCCCATCGCATACAAAGTGTGCTGCAACGACTGGCTGTCATGCTCCGCGAACGTCTCCAGCAAAATCTGCCGCACGCCATGCCACAACGGCCCAAACTCGATATCGCTTCCCTCATAAAGCCAATCCGCGTGAATCGAAGTCGCAAGTATCCGGTTGCGATCTTCCTTCAAAGTCGTGTAAGGATCGCGCAAAAAATTATCAAACGCCGATTTCGTAGTCTTCAGCACCACCAGTCCCGCAATTCCCGCGCGAATCGCCGTCCCCTCGCGAGTAGCATCGAGCGAGGCCGTTCGCCGCTCCTGTCCCCCGCGCAAGAAGGCCGAAGCGTGCGGCTTCCCTCCCAAAGCAATCCGCCCCCACAAATTTTCCTCCACGCCAATGCGCACGCGCGTCACCTGCGGGTTGTAAGTCAAAAAATGTTCCACTAGGTGCGTGCAGAAATCCTCAATCGAATCCACGGGATACTGCCGCGCCAGCACGTACACCGTATTCTTCATCGTGTCCGTCGGCAGAAGTTTCCGATTGTCACCCTTGGTGTGCGCTGCCTCGAAATCCCCCTCGAACGAAATCCCCACCGTCAGCTCGCGTATATCGTGCCGGCCATCCTGACGCACGACGCGCAACAGCCGCACGCGCGATTTGCCGTAATCATTTTTGCCGAGCTTGATGGCCATTCATCAGCTCCCGCGATACGTCGTATATCCGTAAGGGCTCAGCAGCAGCGGAATATGGTAATGCTCCTTGGTATCCGCGACCTGAAACACGATCGTCACCTGCGGGTACAAGCCGTGAATCTTGCGCGCGTGAAAATAAACGCTCGTCTCAAACGTCAACCGGTAAATCCCGGCCTTAAGCGCTCCCGGCTCGAGCAGATGCTGTAGCCGCCCATCCGCATCCGTCGCGCCCTTGCTGATTTCCTGCCAGCCGCCGGCCTTTTGCATTTCCAAAATCACTGGCACACCCGCGGCAGGCCGTCCCAGCGAAGTATCCAGCACGTGCGTGGTGATCTGACTCATGATCCCAGTAATTTCTCCAGGCGCAGCCGCGTGATCTTGCGTTGCTCTTCGCCGGCGATGCGCATTTCCGTTTCCGCGTCGTGCCCCAGGCGCTCCTGCAAACTGTTTAATATCTGCTCGCTCGATTTTCCCGTTGCGCAAATTAAAAACACGTGCCCGAACGTCGCTTCGTAAGCCTCGTTCGCCGCCGCGATCACCTTAAGAGTTTCCGCCGAAGCTTTCTGTGCCAAAGACTGTTCACCTGCGGACCATTCGCGCGCCTTCGCGGTCTGCTTCCCCGCCGCCTTCTTCGTGCCAATCGCCGGATGGCTGCGAAATATCGTCATCCAATCTTTGCGCCCCAACAAACCGAAGGCCTCCTCCGCGGAATCCAGCAACGCGGATGCGTCGGCAAAAGGTCTCTGCGCCAACACTCTCTCCACCCATTTCTCCGAGCCGCAACAATCATACAAAGCGGCCGCCGCCTGCTTGCTTGCCAAATGATTCAGCCGCGCGATCCCCGTCAAACGGTCTGCAGCCAGCGCCGCTCGCCCATAAACCCGAAACCGCGCAACCCCGCCATCCGGAAAAATATTCAGCCGCGCATGCGTCGCCACGCCCGCTTCATCCAGCTGCCGCCGAAAAGCGTGCAGACGATTCGCCTTCAGCGGAACGCGCGCCAGCAGTTGCCGCCAATTCGCCGCGCCCAGCCGCACAATTTCCGCGCCGGCTCCTTCCGCCTCGCACACCTCAATCGAACAGCTATCCGGAAAATTTCCCTTGAAATGCGCTGTGTCCACTTCCACGCGCTCGATCGTCCCCGCCATTCCCAATTTCACGATCGCCCAATCGTGTCCCGGCTCGCGCCGACGCTGCGTTTCCCACCCGTCGCTCATAATCTTGCTGCGCCCCGGCATCAACATGTTCAGCGGGTCGCTGTAGAATTGATCGCTCGTCGCAATCACCCGCCCGCCATTTTCCACCGCCGCTAAATCCAATTCGCGCTTCGCGATTTCCCGCGCACTCGGCACTACCTCGCCGTACAACCGCAAACGCGCCACACCGCCATCCGGATAAATCTTGAAACGCACGTGCGTAAATCGCCCCGCATGCGTCACCGCCGTCGGATTTACAGAGTCTCCCTTCAGAGCTGTCTCCGGCAAAATCTCTTCCCAATGCGTCGCCGCAGCTCCCAGTTTTTTCTTTTCGTCCCGGTAAGGCGCGGACTCACCCAGATCGCACCCTTCCAAAGAAAACCGCGCCGGAAAATTCCCGGTGAAAAAACTCGTGTCCACCACCGCGCCTCGCAGAATTCCCGGCAGCCCCAACCGCACAATGCACCAATCGCACCCCGGAGTCCGCCGCCGCCGCGTCTCCCACCCGTCCATCCACTTTCCCCGGTCGTTATATTTTCCTGCAATAAAAACCGGCTTCTCGCGCTTCAGTAAATATTCCTTCGGCCCGAAAAATTCGTCATTGGCCAGCACCACGCGGCCGCCCAGCCGCTCCGACGCCAGATCCACGAATTGCGTGAACTCACTCATGCCGCTCCTCGCTGCAACACATGCCCCACCGGCCCAGCCGAAAATTCTCCGCGCTCAAATATTTTCCGCCCGCGCAAGAATGTCGCCTCCACGCGCCCCGCAAGCTCACGCCCAGCGTAAGGCGTCATTTTGTGCCGGTGATGCAGCTGCGCCGGCTCCACGCGAAATTTCGCCTCCGCGTCCCAAATCACAAAATCAGCATCGCAACCCACCCCGATCGCTCCTTTTTTCCCCGCTAGGCCCGCCAGCCGCGCCGGCCCTGCGCACAACCATTTCGCAAGATGGGTCACAGCATAGCCGCGCCCGCGTGCCTCCGTCCAGACAGCCGGCAAACTCAGTTGCAAGGAGGCGATCCCGCCCCACGCGCGCAAAAAATCGCCCTCCTCCTGCAGCTTCATCGCCGGAGGACATGGCGAATGATCCGTCGCAATGAAATCCAGTGTCCCATCACCCAACCCCCGCCACAATTTTTCGCGATTCTCGCGCTCGCGTATCGGCGGCGCGCATTTGAATTCCGTCGCGCCGTCCGCAATTTCCTCCGCAACAAAAGTTAGATAGTGCGGGCACGTTTCCGCAGTCACCGCGCCGTCAGCTTCCTTCGCGCCACGCAAGAGCGCCAGCGCGTCCGCCGAAGACACATGCACGATGTGAATTCGCGCGCCACATTCCGAGCCCAGCCGCAACAGCAGCGCGACGGCTTCGTTCTCGGCTTCGCGCGGCCGCGCCGCAAGCCACGTGGCATACTTTCGCGGCGAACCATTCTTCGCCAAACCGCCCACCGCTTTCTTGATCGGCTCCGGCAATTCCGCGTGCGCCAGCAAAGGCGCGCCCAAAGCCGCCAGTTTCGGCAACGCCACCCGTAAATCCGCCTCCGTCACGTGCGCGAACTCATCCACGCCGCTCGGCACCAGAAAACATTTAAATCCAAAAACCCCCGCGTCCCACAACAGCTGCAACTCCTCGGAATTTCCCGGCACCACGCCGCCCCAAAATCCCACGTCCACCCAAAGCTTTCCTGCCGCCGCGGCCAGCTTTTCGCGCAATGCCGCCGCGGAAATCGTCGCCGGAATACTGTTCAGCGGCATCTCGATCAACGTGGTCACGCCGCCAGCCGCAGCCGCGCGCGTCGCCGATGAAAATCCCTCCCACTCCGTGCGCCCCGGCTCATTAATATGCGTATGGGTATCCACCATGCCGGGCATCACCACAAAATCGCCGGCCTCGTGCACCGGCACCCCCGGCACAATTTCGTCGAACCCGGAAACGGCCGCAATTACGCCACCGCGCACATGAATCGCCGCCGCGCGCTCGCGTTCCGGCGTAATCACGCGTTTTCCGCGCACAATTAGATCCGCCGCGGCCGGCGAAGTTCGCGAAGTGTCCGAAGAACTTTGCATCCCACGCTCAGCTTGCCAGAACTTCCAGAAATTCCGCGAGTAAATTCCGCGCCACGTTGCGCCGATAACGCCCCGTCGAACGCATATCGTCAATCGGCGCGATCTCAGCGCCCAACGCGTCCTGCGCAGCCAGCAGCACAGCTGCATCCTCGGGCCGTTGCCCAAGCAATAATTCCTCAGCACGCACCGCGCGCAGCACCGTAGGCGCCACGCTTCCCATCGCAATCCGCACTTCCGCGATCCGCCCCGCCTCTACGCGCCCTGCCCCCGCAAAACAAATCTTCGAAATCGCCTGCGCCCGCCGCGTCCCCACTTTGCGAAAATATTGTTTCCACGCGCCGCGCGATCGCGCCAGCCGAATCGAGCGAATCAGTTCCCCCGCCTGCA
>Ga0210385_10001102_pt1 | contig 17098 bp, 9 predicted proteins | sample IncBWH26OmetaG_FD_160107 | JGI IMG/M metagenome (GOLD analysis project Ga0210385, IMG submission 160107) | Forest soil microbial communities from Barre Woods Harvard Forest LTER site, Petersham, Massachusetts, United States - Inc-BW-H-26-O ...
GGCTTGTACCAGAAGGCTTGCATGATCGGTTTTGCTGCAAGCTTATTGGGCATGAAACTCAATTCAACGAACGGCCTCACCCCGTTAGCCAGTAGACCGTCATAGATCTGATCTACGTAGGAAAAATTAAAGACCGGCTGCCCCTGCTTGTCTTCGTCGTAGACGCCTACTTCATCATGAAAGATGGCGTGGAAGCGGACGTACTGAATGCCGGTGGTCTGTTTCACCGCCTGCAGGTCCTGACGGTAACTCTCCCGCAGGCTCAAAATGGCGCGGCCGGAGCCGAACATCTGTTCCCAAAAGTGAGGGAAAGGGTGCGCGGGAGCGGATCCGTCGACGACGATTGTTTCGGCCGTCTGCGCCGAGGCCACGCCCGGCAGAATAAACAGGAGGAGGCAGGCGAAAATCACTTTCGACATGGTTATCCTTATTGCGCGTGATGATGCACTACGCGAACCGCGAATGTCGGTTAGCGCCGTCACTGAAATCGGTATCCAGGCTTAAGGTCGCAGCGGTACACCTTGGTTTGATCCGGATTCACTCTGGCGTTGCAAGTCGCCCAACTCAAGAACAGCGCGGGACCGAGCGGAAAGATGATCATCTGTCCATCCAGTTCCGCTTCGATACTCACACCTTCGGCGGTCGAGGGCAGAGTAAAGTTCAGACCTTCTCCAAAAATCACCGGGTAAGACTCATGAACAATTTGGCTGACCATAGGGTGGACTACTTCCGCTTCCAGTAGGAAAGTTGCAGTGTCGGACCAGTCGCGGGCCGAGACCACGAAGGTCTGTTCGGCATGCGACAAACGGTCCGTATCGATTTTGGTGAACGGACATGGCCCGGCAATGCACGATGCTCTGGCGTTCCTGAACTCATTCCCCGTTCCCGCATCGAGGGACGCAGAGCCTAGCGCCGCCCGCCATTTGCCGTCAGGCGAGCACGGACGCTGCCCCTTGCAAGGCACGTTGCCCTTGTTTTCAATCTGAAATGTCTGCACTGCGCTTCCTACATTGAACTCAGTCATCACTCGGCCCGAGTATCTCACGCGAACGTTCGCGACTTTCACCATGGGCCGAGTAGTGGAAGGCGCCACACTGGCGAGCGGAAGCATGTGGACGATATAGAGTTTGTCGCCTACAAAATCACTCACGTCGAGAGGCTGGTAGTGCGGTTGCCGGAAATGAAGAACGAGAGGGTGGCCCCTGCGCACGAATCTTCGTAGCTGGAGCGTAAACGAGCCGGTCGAGTCAGACTTCGCCGGTCCTATGGCCAGATCAGCAGTCACGTCGACATCGGCGACGGGCTGTTCCTTTCTGCTGTCCGTGTCCTGCACCGTGACTGCCCCGCGGAGCAAGATTGATCTCTGCGCGTACCACGGACGGAGGAGCAGCCCGCCAACAATCATCAGGATGATAGTTGAGATCCAGAGTCTTACTCTATGTGCGCTCTCTATGCCCACAATCTTTCAAACATTCTACGACGGAAGCCCCACGGCGCGGGAATCTCGGATGCTGCGCGTGCGTTATCCTTCTGGTAATCCCTTCCTGGCGCGACTTCGTTTAAGATTGATCGACGCAAGAGAATGCCCGTTCGATCCACTCTGTTTTCCCGGCGGGAGGCGATGCGCCAAATCCTGGGCGCGGGAGGATGCCTGCCCTTGGCAAGAGTTCTATGGGCCATCGAGCTGCCGGAGCAGGCTCAGCCGACTCCGGTTGGTTCTTCAGGTTTGTCGGTTCTCTCTCTCGAGGATGACCAGTTTCTGAACGAATTGGAAATCGCCAACTTCAGTTATTTCTGGGAACAGGCCAGCCCAAAAACGGGGATGGTGAAAGACCGCTGCCACCTACACGCTAATGATGATGGAATCGTGGCCAGCATCGCCGCCACGGGCTTCGGCTTGACCGCTCTTTGCATCGGGGAGCAGCGAGGTTTGGTTTCCAGCAGCGATGCGCTGGAACGCGTTTTTGCCGCCCTCCGGTTCCTTTGGAAGAAGCTGCCAAATCATCGCGGCTTCTTCTACCACTTTGCGAACATCAATAACGGGGAAAGAGTCTGGGATTCCGAGGTTTCATCCGTTGACACAGCTATTTTGCTCTGCGGAATCCTCACCTGCCGCGAGCACTTTCGCCATCCGGAGGTCGTGGAGCTAGCAGATTTGATCTTCGGCCGAGTGGATTGGACCTGGCTCTCGGAAGACACCTCGCTGCTGCCCCACGGCTGGACCCCGGAAATGGGGTTCCTGCCTTCCCGCTGGGACTACTACAGCGAGCTGATGATGATGTACCTGCTGGGACTGGGATCGTCGACTCATCCCCTGAAAGATGAGACCTGGACTGCATGGAAGCGCCTGATCTTCGAATACGACGGCATGCGCTATATCGGTTCCTTTGCGCCCCTATTCGTGCATCAATATTCTCAGGCGTGGTTCGATTTTCGTGGAAGGCGCGACAAGTTCGCCGACTACTTCCAGAATTCGGTGATCGCGACCGATGTCCACCGGCGCTTTTGCTTGGAGCTGGGGAAACAGTATCCTGATTACAGCGATGACTTGTGGGGAATCACCGCTTCCGACTCGAACCACGGTTACGTGATTTGGGGTGGGCCGCCGGCCACGGGGCCGATCGACGGCACCGTCGTGCCGAGCGCCACCGGCGGGTCCCTGCCCTTCCAGCCGCAGGCCACTTTGCGTGTCCTGAAAACGATTCGGACCCGCTACGGTGCAGCCTGGGGTAAGTACGGCTTTGTGAACGCATTCAACCCTCTCACCAACTGGTATGACCCTGATGTGATCGGAATCGATACCGGCATTACCATGCTGATGGCGGAAAACCTGCGGACTGGCTTCGTCTGGAACACTTTCATGAAGACCCCCGAAGCCCAGCGCGGGATGCGGCGGGCCGGCTTGAACAAATACTAGCGAGGGGTGCCCTCCGAGCCTCTAACGGCCCGTTGGCAGGGTTACGCGCCAACCCTTGGAGCCTTTCTTCTCATCCAATACCCGCTTAAGGGCTCCCATGTTCTGATCTTGTTGCCTGGAAGTCATTGGGCTACACTCAATGAATCAGGGCGTCGCCTGGTCTGGCGCGGGGTCGCGTCGCTTTGATCCCAAGTAAACCTTCAGGCCAGACGCCACGTTAGGACTTCGCCATGGCCGGAAAACAGGATTCGTGGAACGGATGGCGCGAGCGCGTTTCCGCTCTGCGGAACGTGCCTGCGGTTCTGCGAATCGTTTGGGAGTCAGGCCGCGCGGTTGTGGTTCTGGGTATTGCGTTTCGTTTAGTTGTTTCCGTTCTGCCCCTTGGCCTGCTGTGGATTACAAAGCTGATCATCGACCTGCTTGTTACCGCCCACAACACCCATCAAGCCATCGGCGCGCGGCTATGGTGGCTGGTTGCGGCGGAATTCTCGCTGGCCGTTTTCGGGAGCGTTGTAAGTCGTGGCGTCGATTTTCTCGACGCTCTGCTGGCCGATAAATACACGCGGCACGTCAGCGTGCTAGTGATGAAACATGCCGCGCAGCTCGACCTCATAGCCTACGAAGACCCGGTTTTCTATGATCGCCTAGAACGTGCCCGCGTCCAGGCCACGGACCGTCTGGGAATGATTCAGTCGATCGGACGGCTGATTCAGCAAGTCATCACCACCGTCTCCCTGTCCGTCGCAATCATGCTGTTTTCCCCGTGGCTTCTGCTCATGCTGGTCGCATGCGTAGTTCCGGCATTTCTGGGAGAGAGTCATTTCGCTTTTCTGGGGTACGCCAAGAACTTCCGGCAGACGCCCATCCGCCGTCAATTGGACTACCTGCGAGTGCTGGGTGGAAGCAAAGAAGCAGCCAAAGAACTCAAACTTTTCGGGCTGGCGCCCTTTCTTACGCAAAGGTTCACTAGACTTTCCAATAGGATCTATGAGGAAGATGTCGACCTGGCGCGTCGGCGGCTTGTGGCGGGCTCGTTCTTGTCGATGATCAGCACCGCCGGCTACTATTTGGCCTATGTATTCGTGATCTGGCGGACGGTGACCGGGGTGCTCACGATCGGCACCTTTACCTTCCTCGCCGGAGCAATCCAACAGGCCAGTTCGAACATACAACAGATCTTTTCCACGGTTTCTTCCATCGCCGATCAAGCTTTGTTCTTGACGGACCTTATCGCTTTTTTCGAAATGCAGCCGGCGATCGCGTCGAAACCGAATGCCTTGCCCGCACCGCGGCCGATCCTTCGCGGATTCGAATTCCGCAACGTTTCTTTTCACTATCCTGGAAGTTCCCGTCTGGTTCTGGACGGATTGAACCTTCATCTCCATCCGGATGAGCGCGTCGCGCTGATTGGAGAAAATGGCGAGGGGAAAACGACAGTGGTCAAGTTGCTTACTCGACTCTACGATCCCGTCGAGGGCCAGATTCTGCTGGATGGTTTCGATCTTCGCGAGTACGACCTCGAAGATCTGTATCGGGAGATCGGTGTTATTTTCCAGGATTTCATGCGCTACGAAATGACTGCACGGGAGAATATTGCAGTGGGCCGGATCGAGCAAATCGATGATCTTCCGCTTCTCCATCAATCTGCTCAGAAAAGCATGGCCGACGACGTAATTGGCAAACTTCCGCATGGCTACGAACAGATGCTGGGTCGGCGTTTTGATGGTGGCGTCGACCTCTCGGGCGGGGAGTGGCAGAAGGTTGCGCTGGCCCGCGCCTATCTGCGTGAAGCGCAGATACTGATCCTTGATGAACCAACGGCGGCGCTCGATGCGCGGAGTGAATACGAGGTTTTCCAGCGCTTCGCCGAGCTGACGGCTGGAAAGATGGCGCTGTTCATTTCACATCGGTTCTCCACCGTCCGCATGGCCGACCGGATCGTTGTGCTGGAAAATGGCCGCATTGCAGAGGACGGAAATCACGAACAGTTGACCCGTCTTGGCGGCCGCTATGCGGAGATGTTTGAGCTGCAAGCCGCCAGCTATCGCTAGGCTAAAGGAGAGGGATGGTTCGCAACGCTGAAATCGCGGAAGAGAGAACCCGGCACCAACCTGCCGGTGAACTCTCCGATCTCGCCTCCGATCTCCCGGCTCTCCGCAGTGCTGCGACCGAATTCGCTTCCCGGTTGGGCTGGCTGCCCGATGTTCGCACATCGCAAACATTCTCTCGGCGTTGCCGCAAGCTCAAGAACACATTTCAACCCTTGTTCCTGAGCGCCGATGCGGCAGGCAGGCTCAACCCTTCATCGGACGACCTGCGCTGGTTTTGCGACAATGACCAGCTTATCTATAAGGAACTGAGAAGCATTGCTTCTGAACTTAAGCCACTGAAACAACTGCCCCACGCGCGGGGAAGGAAAGACGAAATTGTGCCCAGGGTGCTGGCGCTGGCACAGACGTTTCTCGATCTCACCGGCAATCGTTTCAGCGAGATGGCATTTACTGCGTTCTTCCAGGCATTTGAGGAGAGCACGGTCCTGGAGCTACGCGAGGTGTCGGCGGTAGTTGCCGCTATGAAGCTTGTCTTGCTGGAGCGAATCGCTGCACGCTGCCGGTGCCTTCTCCAGGATCCCGCGGGGCCATCCAACGGTTTGGGCGTATGTGTGCGGAGTTTGCGGGATATTACGCAGACTTCCTGGAAGGACATTCTCGAGCCGCTGATCCTTTTCGACGCGATCCTTCGCCGCGACCCCGTGGATGCGTACGCGAGAATGGACTATGAAAGCCGAACCCTGTATCGGGAGAAATTGTCGAAAATCGCCCGCCGCTCTGACTTGTCCGAGATGGACGTTGCCCGCGAAGCGCTGCTGCTGGCGCAACAAGCCCTGGCTAGAACTTACCCTGATCGCCGCTCCAGGTTGCGGCAGTCTCATATTGGCTACTACCTCATCGGCGAAGGCCAGGATCTGCTTTGTCAGAAGGTAGGCTTCAAGCCCGACTTCATCCAGAGCCTGCGTGCCCGACTGCGTCGTCATCCTGATGAATTCTTCCTTCCGGGAATCGCGGTTCTCACTTTCTCGATCATCACGGGAATCCTGCTGCTGCTGACTCCACCCAACAGCCCGCCTGAAATGCTGCTGCTTTCCATGCTGGTACTGCTGGTGCCATGCTCGCAGTCAGCGGTACAACTCATGCATTATCTGGTGGGCGCTCTTCTCCGGGCGGAGATTCTACCGAAGCTGGACTACTCGAGAGGAATTCCTGATGATTGTGTGACGTTGGTCGCAATCCCAACCCTCCTTCTTAGCGAGAAGCAGGTGCGCGGCCTGGTCGAAGACCTGGAGGTTCGCTTCTTGGGGAACCACGACCGCAATATTCACTTCGCACTCGTCAGTGACCTGCCCGACGCCGACGAGCCAGCTCCGGAAGCCAGCCCGCTGATTGACCTGTGCGCGAACTTGATTCGCGAATTGGACGAAAGATATAGCGGACAGCAGATGGGCTCTTTCCTTCTGTTGCATCGCCATCGCGTCTACAATCCCCGCGAACAGGGATGGATGGGCTGGGAACGCAAGCGCGGCAAGTTGCTCGATTTGAACAAGCTGTTGCGCGGGGAGTACGACAGTTTCCCGGTTAAAGTTGGAAACCTCTCCATCCTCCCGAAGGTGCGATTCGTGATCACGCTCGATTCCGATACCGAGCTTCCACGTGGAGCGGCACACCGGATGGTCGGAACCATGGCCCACCCGCTGAACCAGGCGATTGTCGACCCCGAGAAGAACATCGTCGTTGCTGGATACGGCATTCTGCAGCCACGGGTCGCGGTTAGCGTGCAAAGTGCGGCACGTTCGCGGCTTGCCGCCGTCTATGCGGGCGAGACGGGCCTTGATATCTACACCCGCGCTCTTTCTGACGCGTACCAGGATCTTTACGGGGAAGGTAGTTTCACCGGCAAGGGGATCTATGAAGTCGACACAGTGCATCGCGTGCTCGACCGGCGTTTTCCGCGAAACGCGCTGCTCAGTCACGACCTCATCGAAGGCGCCTACGCCCGCGCAGGCTTGGCCAGCGACATTGAGGTGATCGAGGACTATCCCTCGCATTACAGCGCTTCCAACCGTCGCAAGCACCGGTGGCTGCGAGGCGACTGGCAGATTGCGGAATGGCTGACCTCGCACGTGCCCGATGAATCAGGGGCCCGCGTGGCGAATCCGATTTCCCTGATTTCCCGCTGGAAGATTCTCGACAATTTGAGGCGCAGTCTGGTTGAACCCGCAACCCTCCTGCTCTTATTGTTTGGCTGGCTCGTACCTGGCGAAGGTGCGCTGCGCTGGACCCTGGCGACGGTTTTGATTTTGATCATTCCGTTGTGGTTCGAATTTGCATTTACGCTGGTGCGTGCCGTCGCCGAGCAGAAAATGTCCATCGCGCGGGAGGCGGTAGCCACGTTCTACGCGGCAAACTTCTCCGTATTGCTGACGCTGGTATTCCTCGCACATCAGACGCTGCTTTCGCTCGACGCCGTCGCGCGGGCACTGGTGCGACGTAAGGTGACCCGGAAGCGGATGCTGGAATGGGAGACGGCTGCGCAGGCTGAGCTTGGTACTCGTCTGACTGTTCTCGATCGTTACCTCAACTGGATGCCTTTCCTCGCGGCCGGTCTGGGCATGCTGATTTGGTTGTTGCGCCCGCACTCCCTGATTGCCGCGTTTCCTATTCTCGCGCTCTGGGCGGCCAGCAACCCGGTAGCCCGTTGGCTGAATGAGTCGCCGGCTGTGCCGGGGGCCGACCTTTCGCGGCAAGACACTCAATTTCTCCGCCGGTCCGCTCTTCACACTTGGAGATATTTCGCCGAATTCTGTACAGAGGAGCACAACTGGCTGATCCCGGACAATGTTCAGGAGCAGCCTCCCGCAGTTGCAGCCAGGATCTCTCCGACTAATCTCGGCTTGCTGCTGAATGCGCGGCAGGTTGCAGTTGAGCTGGGATATCTGACGGTTCCCGACCTCACGGTCTTGACCCGGCAAACCCTGACCACGGTCTCCCGTCTCGTGAAGCATCGTGGCCATTTGCTCAACTGGTACGACACGCGCGCCCTCGCGCCGCTGTCGCCACTGCTCGTTTCCTCTGTCGACAGCGGCAATCTGCTGGCTTCACTTTGGACGCTGCAACAAGGCTGCCTCGATCGCCTGCGTCGGCCCCTCTGCCAGTCGTCTGTCGCAGAGGGTCTGTTAGACCATCTCCGGGTTCTGGCCGAGGCCAAGGCATTTCCCCGAAAACAACTGGCCCAATATGAAGCCAAGTTCCGAGAAAAAGGCTGGTTATCTTCGATCCTGGAACTGCGGGAAGCAGAGCTCGAAAACTATTTTGCTTCCGGCCAATCTGGCCGTACTGCAGACACTCGATGGTTTAGCGAGCAGGCGCAGTTGGCGTTGCAGAACATCCACCAGATGACCTTGTCATACGAACCGTGGTGGCTCCCGGAATTCGCGCCACTGCGAGAAGAACTGGGACTGAATGCGAAATTCATGGGCCGAGTTCCCTTACGGCACTTGCCCGACCTGATTCGGGAGTTGGAGGCAGCGGTCGATCGGGTATCCTCCTCCAAACCTGAGGTGAGCAAGCCTCTTTACGAACGCTTTAGGACGCTGCTCGTTGCGGCGCGGTCGAACTCTGTTTCCCTCATCGAGAACTTGCGCCAACTCAGCGCCCAGGCCGGGGCACTGGCCGATGCCATGGATTTCAGCTTTCTGCTCGATCCCCATCGCAAGTTGATGTCGGTCGGTTTTGACGCTGAGTCACAGCAGTTGCAGAGTTCCTGCTATGACCTGCTCGCCACGGAATCCCGCACAGCAGTGTTTATCGCAATCGCCAAGGAAGACATTCCCCAGGATTGCTGGTTTCAGCTGGGCCGCGGACATACTCTCGACCATGGCCGGCCTGTGTTGCTCTCCTGGACGGGAACGATGTTCGAGTATCTGATGCCCTTTCTCTGGATGCGCTCCCACCCCAACACGCTGCTCGACCGAGCGCGAGTTGCGGCAGTGCGCTCGCAGCAGGCTTATGCGACGCGCAGGGGAGTGCCATGGGGCATCTCGGAATCGGCTTACTCCAAACTCGACGGGCAGGGCAACTACCAATACCAGGCTTTCGGTGTGCCCCAGCTTTCGCTGATGAGACGAGAGTCGAATCCGCTGGTTATTTCGCCTTACTCGACGTTTCTAGCCTTGAGTGTTGACCGGAAGGGATCTTTGCGCAATCTGCGCCGCATGGAGGCGTTGGGATGGTTCGGTTGCCGGGGATTTTACGAATCAGCCGATTATACGGCCCACGGCAGTCGTTTTCGCTGTGACATCGTGCGATCTTGGATGGCCCACCATCAGGGGATGAGCTTGCTCTCGATGGCCAACCTGTTGTGCGACAACGTGGTGCAGCGATGGTTCCACGCCGATCGCCGGGTGCAGGCTACCGAGCTCTTATTGCAGGAGAAACCTGTCGTGCACGTCCGTCCGTCTGAATTGCCTTCACGAAAAGCGGTTGCGTAGTTCGTCGCGCAGGACGGCGACGCGCCTCAGATGAGGCAATCCCCTTAGAACCGCAGTCTCAAGAAGGAGCAGGGCGCACGCCCCTTCGACAGCGAAGAGAAGGGAGACAAGCGTAACGCGAGTTGCGGACTCTCCGCGTGGGATTTTCTAATCCACGCCCCTATGAACGCTGCCGCACTTCCGCAGCCAGTCCGCCGGAACTCTCGCTGACCACGGGGCGCCTCACTGGCAAGGCCTCTGGCTCCATCTTTGGGACGAGGCGCCTTTCGACCGTGCCGATTACCGGAGCATCTTCCATTCCATCGGCGTAAGCCATGGAGACGAACCTTTGCTCGGAGCACAGGCGATCGATCATCCGCTTTTGCCCGGTGTTGAGCACCGCGTGAGGAAGGATGGGAAAGTGACGGAACATCCAAAGAAAATAAACGCGCTGAAGAAAAGAGGGCATGAGGTAACGTGGCCCGATTGGGGTTTGCACCTGGACCACGCCGTCCGACAGTTTCTCAATCCACATACTAGGCCCGCCTGAACACCTGAGTTTGGCCAGAGCAATTCTAGGGCCGCCATTATTGCACCAAGGTCGGTGCCAGGGGAAGCTTTTTCTCGGAGATTTCCAGAGCTGTCCTTCGACCCCGGCAATTCTTGCCGAAGATGGAGCAATTTTTGGGTTCTGAGGTGATCGTAGCTGGCGCGCGAAAGCTAGGCAGGAATCTCTGGCAATATGTCCATGCGGCGGATCTCGGCCGCGACCCCGAAGTCTTTGCCGGGGCCTTGCTCCACACGTAATACGCGGGCATGGCAGCACACCCAACACTTTTCCCCGGCGGTCAGTTCGGGCGGGAGGATTAGGACCAACTCCACATCCGAACCCTCTGCCATGCGGGATGCGCTATAGAGGAACACGCCATTCGTGCTCACATCGCGAGTCTGAGCGCTCAGCTCGGCATTCGCCGCCGTCCCCCGGACGCGCACGGGCAAGGTGGCAACCACTCTTTGGCGGGAACGTCGATCAATCTTAGAGTTCATTAATCCGTAAGTCCAAATCGCAGAATCAAATCTTAATTCCAAATCCTCAGCCGGCCATCACGAGCAAACGCCGGCGGAGAGCCTTCTCTTTCCCGCTGGCGTTCGACAGTATAGATCAAGTCTGACGGAAAGCGACGAACGACTTACATTTCCGGGCGGCGCAAGCGTGCTCCCGGCACCACCAGGGCCTGCTCCATGGTGGGAACATTGGTGCCTCGGAGCTTAGCCTCAGCCTGGGCCAGCTTGTCGGACTGATTGGTCTGGTAGTAGGCCTGCACCAGAAGTTCCATGGTGAACGGATTGTCCTGATCTTCTTCCAAATAGGTGGTAGCTTCGTCGAACTTTTTCTGATCCATGAGCAGAGTTCCGGCGGCACCGTTGTAGGAACTCAGGATGACGCGGTTCCGACTGCCGCCCGCCATGGTTTCGAGCAGTTTCACGGATTGGTCGGCCAAGGTTTGGTTGCCAGCGTGTGCTGCGCGCACCGCGCGGTTGCGCAGAATGCGGGACAATTCCTCGTCCTTATCGCTCTTTGAAATCGTCCGATGTCCCAGCGATTCCTCGGCCTCCTGCAGATATTTCAATGCGGCGTTATCGTCGGTCTGATACTCGGCCTGGTGCCGATAGGCCTGCGCTTCCTGCAAGTCCTGATCCTTGGCATGGGCCGCCTCGGCAATCTCCTGGAATGACTTGTCGGCCTCAGCGAACTTGCCGTCGCGCACCCAGGTCATTGCCTTCTGCATGCTGTAGGTCAGCCGGTCCGCCTCGTTGTGGGCGTAGCGGATGGCCTTGTCGTACTCAATCCGCGCCTGCTCCTGGTTCCCCATCAGGGCATAGGTATCTCCCAGGCCCACCTGCGATGTGACAAAGTCAGGATCAAGCTTCAGGGCATTCCGGTAATGCTTTAGCGATCCCTCAAAGTTTCCTGCCATGCGCAGCAGTTCGCCATACGAGTCCTCCGGGTTCGGTTCCTTGGGCAGCAGGGCAACGTAACGGTCCATGGCCGCAAAGGCCTTGTCAAACTGCCGGTTGCGGGCGTCTACATAGGCCAGGTCATTCAGCGCGGCGGGAAAATTCTTGTCGATAGCCAACGCCTTCTCGAGCAATCTCTGCGCCTGTTCGTGGCCGTCCTCGCCCATCAGCCAGTTGGCCGCGAGATAAAACAAATGCTTGTCCTTGGGAAACATCTCCAGCATGTCGTTCATGGCGGAAATACCGCTGATGAAATCGCCCTCCTGCACCTTAGCGATCCATTCGATCATCAACTGCTCTCCCGGGGTCAGTTTGGGTGCGAGGGCCTTGGCTTTCTCTCGGGCCGCACTCATTTCCGTGGGATTGCTGCCGTTGAAGGCGATCCAGGCCCAGGCCACAGCTAGATTCGGATCAGCTTTGACGGCTGCGCGCCAGTCATCGTTGCAGCGCTCCAGGTAGAGGTTCTCGTAATCTTGCATGCCCTTCTCATAGAGCGAGCGCGCCTCGGCCGAGGAGGTAGTCACCGGCATCGAAGTCGCGGTGGACTGCTTCAGGTGGTGAGCATGAGCCGAGATGGGTGCAGCAAAGCACACGCCAACGATGAGGATAAGGACAGCACACATGGAGCGACGCATGAAGGTCTCCGCAACAGACGCTTTTGGGGAAGGTATTACCCCTGCAGCGTAGCATCGCCGGAATCCGGCTACCTAGTGACGGAAGTCATACGACGGATGGGAGGATCGTGGCAAACAAAGCCCCTGCGGCAAATGTCAGACACACAGCAGTATCTAAACCTTATTCCGACAGTCAACCTTGGAGTTCTCGATATAAACGACAGATTTTACGAGTGGGAATCTCGGACCACCAGGAATTTCAGATCTAGAAGGTAATGCTTACGCCGCCACGAATGGAGCGGGCTGCCTGCACTAGATAGACGGTCTGGCCGTCCTGCCCAATGACCGGCACATAGCCCTGGGCCAGCAGGTTGCGCAGGTCGATGAGCGCTTGCATGTGGGCGGGGAGAAAGCCCAGGGTTGGAATGGGCTGACTGATGAAAACATTGAGAAAGGGATCACTTTGTCCGGGTGATGCGTTGAACATATCCACCGGGGTCAACGCCGGTCCGTCAATCCAGCGATAAGACGCAATCCAGCGCGTATGAGTGCGAGGGACCGTGCCCGTGAATTTTACAGCCAAAGCTTGACGGCGCTGGGTCGTGATCGACTGCTGGGCTTCCTGGAGCTCGACGTCGGACTTAGTGAGGTCGAGGACGCCGCCATAGGCATAATCCAGAGTGCCGGTCAGATCGGAACAGAACTTCCGCGCCAGTACGACCCGCACTCCGGGGCTGTCCAGCGTCTCGCCATTATAAGTGAAGGTACCCGAGTAAATGTCGGGCAGCAGGAACCCGCTGGCGGCAGTAACCCCCCCGGTGCCCACCAATGCCGTGTTGTCGACGCGATCACTGAAAACGGCCACTTGCATACGGTTATTGCCAATGCGCCGGGAGACATTCAGCTCCTGGTGGTGAGCGCGTTCGAGCCGCGTCGCAAAGTTAGTCATGCTGACGCGGGGATCGGCTTCGCTAAGATCGGCGGGGGCTGAATCGAAACCCTTCTCTTCCCGTGTGTTGGGCAACGAGGTCGCGTAGTCGTACGACACAACAGTATCGGGCGATAGGTGCAGGTCGAGGGAACCGTAGGGCCGGAACGCAGTCACATGCCCGAGGAATTGGATGGTTTGCAGTTCGCTGCCGAACTTAAATTCAAGTACGTCGCCGACCGCCAAATCGTCTCCCGCGTTAAGCGCCAGCGCCTGCAGCGCCGCGTAGTGCAGGTTGGGATCGGAAGGTGCGAAACGACGCATCGTAACAGCCATCGAAGGCCCGGAACCGTCGGGCAGAGTGTGCGAATACATCGCGCGCAGAACGGCTGCGGGAAGGCTGTCTCCGTAACCGACATTTCCGCTCAACCCCACGCGGCTGGCAGAGAAAATAGAGCGCTCTACCGAGAATCCCGTGCTCACATCCGAACCGCTGCCATAACCTCCTGCCGCCGAGCCAGCCAGGAACGAAAGCCTGGCTTTCAGGTCGTGGTCTTGCTGCTCTGCGCCCATCGCGGGATCGTCGAACACCCGCAAAACGGGACGGTTTGCCACCGAACGCAGGGTCCACTTCCAATCGTCATCATCAGCCGGCCCTCGCAGGGGACCAATTCGCATCGCGTTCAGTAGTGTATTCAGGGTAATGTTCACATGAACGCTGGTGCCAGGCTGCAAGCCCACCTTTTCTTGCAAGAATGGAAGGAACGATGGCGCCGAGACTTTGATGGAGTATTGGCCGGGGAATAGATCCGGGGCGGAGTAGAAACCGGCTGCATCAGTAAACAAGGTCAGGGTCCGCGCCAACGCAGAGCCTGCGATTTCCACCACTGCGCCCATCTGCGGCGCGCCCGAGGCATCGCGCACGTATCCCGAAATCCCGCCTGGCCGTTGTCCGGCCCACGCAGGAAGCGACATCGCGATGATCACTGCCCAAGAACCGAGCTGGCGAAACTTCACTCCAACCCCCCGGGAAAATAATAAGCTAGTTACTCTACAGCAAACGTTGCTGAAGGATCAATAGTCTGCTTGGAGACGTTGTCATTCACCTTGATGTCGATTCGATAAACGCCCGGCTGCAGGTTCGCCGATGCAATCGACTTCTGCAGGGTCACCTGTTCGCCTACGTTGCCCATAGTGTCGGTGGATTCCATCTTCTGGATCACCGGTTTGTTGGTGGCAATGTTGATGACGTCATACTCGAACGTCGCCGAAGGCTTATGCGTCTTCTCGTCCACGCTCAAGTTGTAGACCTGCATCCAGAAGTTTACCTTCTGATCACGGCCCCGCTTAAAGAGAGCAGGCTGGCCGTTCGCCGGAGCCACGCGCGGGCGAATCTTATTCAATCCGATTACGAACTGACCCGTGCTCACATCTTTGGTCGGCACCGGCTCCATCACATCGGCAACGATGAGCGAGGAGGTCGACAGCTTATCGTCAGAATACTCGGGCACTACAATGCCACGGCTCCATAGGCCTTTGCGGTCGCCGTTCACGTCCTTCACCGCGATCTCCACCTTGTAACGTCCGGGACGCAGCGGCAGCGCCTTCCAATACACTGCGGAATTCTCTGCCGTACGGGGCAATAGTTCCGCCGGAACATCCACCTGAACAGGGTCTTCCTGGGTCTGCACGATGCGTCCAGTCAAAGTGCTCACGCGCATAAAGATGTTGACTGTACCGCGCTGCACGCCATCTTTGTTGGCGAACGTAATGTCGCGATACTTCACCTGCACAGTGATCGGCACCAGCACGGTGTCCCCGGTGACCTTCACAAAATCCGTGCGTACATCAAAGGGCATCAGGTTGGTAATCAGCTTGGTATTGACGATTTCTTCCAGATCTTTGTACTTCACCGGCGGCGGCGCTTGCAATTTCGCGTACGTCTCCAACCGGTCGAACTCCTTGGTTTGCAGGTCGTTGCTATTCGGGCCAGCTCCCAGTTGCTCCAAACCACCGCCCTGGAAGCGGCTGCTCTTGTTGGCCATACCCATTTGTTCGTAGAGCGTCAGACCGGCGTTGGGCGTGTATTTCAGCGCGTCCTTCTCCGACCGGTCGAGCGTCATATGGTAGTCGCCGCACATGCAAGTGTCGACGAATTCGATAATGATCTCCTGCCCAATGCCCTCCAGGTAGCGATAGCGCCAGTCTTCAAAAGGAAAGGTGGAAGTTTCGCCGCCACCCTCTTCCATTGGCCTCTCGTAAGAACCGCCGGAGGGATGCGAGTCGACTTCGTCGGCTGGACCGTACATGATATAGATCCGTCCGCGGTCACTCTTCCAGCCCGGAATTCCTGCCGCGAAATGCTCATTGGCGTAAGCGATGCGGCGGTAGTGTTCTTCCTTGTATTCGTTCTCTTCGGTGTCGGGCGTGGGGTCGCGGCGCTGCCAGAAGGCTTCGATAAAGTTGTCGCGTTCTTCGTCGTTCGAGAGCTGCTTGAACGCCGCTCTTTCCTCGTCCGTGATAATCCAGACCACGTCCTCGTTCAGCCACTTCTTGTAAGTCTTGCTGAGCTCGATATTCAGGTTTCTTTTCTGCTGCTTTTTCTGTTTCTCGTTGGGCGCCCGCTTCAAGGGGTCGGCCTCATCAGTGGGTTGCGCTTGAGCGCCGGCAGCCGTCGCCCCGGGCCTTTGATTATCCGCAGGATCACTCGCAGCAGCAGGCTTGTCAGTCTGGGCGCTGGCCGGGCCGACAAAACCGGTGGCAACCGCCAAGAAAGCGAGAGACAAAAGGTAGCGCAAACCAACCCGGAACATGAGAGGGACTCCTGCCACGACAAACTTCGCCCGTCCATTCTAGGCCCTCACTTGGGCGAAAGCAAGGCTAAGTCACGTCAAACGAAGGGATTGACAGGCCCCTAGCCCGACCCTTTTGTTGGAAGCGGCCATGCCCCTGCCGAGTTGCCCCCAGATGCCATGAATATTTCGAGAGTGGACCGGAACCAAGCTATAATTTTGGCTTGCTATAATTCTGCACTCCGGCGGCCCCTGCTCTCCGGATTCCTGGGGTTTCGGCACTACATTTCAAATTGGAACTTTCCTGCCCGCAGGATCGTATCCCAGAATGTGTGCTCGTCGCCCCAGCCGAGGGAGTGGCTGTCTGCAGAGGAATCGAAAAAGTAACCGCCTGCGACCGGCTGTGACTGGCCCGGTCGGGCAGTAGTCTGGACGGTGACGGGAGCCATGAAACCCTGGAAGAAAATCGCGATTGGTGCCGGCGTCGTGGTCGTGTTAGCCGCCATCGTCGGGTTCACGGTCTATCAGAGTGGCAAGAACGTGGTCACGGTGCAGACCGGAAAGGTACAGCGCCAGGACTTGTCATCGGTAGTGAGCGCCTCGGGCGAAATCAAGCCTAAGACGTACGTCAACATCGGCGCCAATGCCTACGGCAAGATCACACACCTGTACGTTAAAGAAGGCGATCACGTAAGGAAGGGTCAATTGCTGGCGCAACTGGAAAACGTACAGTCCACAGCAGACGTGAGCGCCAACCAGGCGTCAGTCCAGGCTGCGGAGACGGATGCGATCGCCGCCGATGCAGCCCTTCGGACTTCCGACGCCGACCTTCTGCGCGCCCAGGCCGATTACGAGCGCAACAAGCTGGACTGGGATCGCGCGCAAAACCTCTTCAAGGATGGGCTGATCGCGAAATCCGATTTCGATAGCCGCCAGAACGCGTGGGCCACGGCAGACGCTGGACTGGTCCAAGCTAAAGCTCGTGTGTCCCAGGCTAAGGCTCAGAAGGACTCCGCTGACCGGCATGTCGCGCAGGCCCGGGCCAATCTCACCCGAGTTGCTGATGTGTTGCAAAAAACTACCTACGCCGCTCCCTACGACGGAGTAGTCACGAACCTGCCGGTTCGTGAAGGCGAGTCCGTGGTCATCGGCATTCAAAATGCTCTCGGCAGTACTTTGCTCACACTCGCTGACATGTCTGTGATTACCGCCGAAGTGAAGGTGGATGAGACTGACATCGTGACCGTACACCTCGGCCAGCCCGCTGAGGTGACTATCGACGCTATTCCCAACAAGGTCTTCCAC